>Ga0207701_10000729_pt1 | contig 34717 bp, 29 predicted proteins | sample KBSSwiSSwithPhiX_FD_184294 | JGI IMG/M metagenome (GOLD analysis project Ga0207701, IMG submission 184294) | Switchgrass rhizosphere bulk soil microbial communities from Kellogg Biological Station, Michigan, USA, with PhiX - S5 (SPAdes) (version 2) | ecosystem: Environmental > Terrestrial >... | reverse complement strand
CAAAGAAAGAAAGCGGCGGAAAAACTGGTCGCCCACACATTCACGGTAGCGACCCAACGCCGGCCTTGCCGCCGTGCGGTGCCGGCGCGGTAGCGCAAAGCAAGCGAGAGCACAATCACGCCGACAAAGGCGAGGAGAACAAAAAGCAGCAGAGCGAAAAGGATGATCGGCACCCGCTGAGGTTAGCACGAGTCCGAGTCGGACTGGCATTTGAACAGAGAACAGAGATCGGAGGTCAGCGCCCGAGACCACGCGGTTGCAATTAACTTCAGTGTTGCTAAACGGGTTTCATGGACGCCGCGGACGAAGATCATCCCAAAATTGTGGCGTTTCCGCCGTTGCTCTGGCTGATCGGTGCAGTGGTGAGCGTGCTGGTCCATTATTTTGTTTTTTCCATTCGGATTTTGCCGGAACCACTGGCGATGATTCTTGGGATTATTTGTCTTCTGGTTGGCCCTTCGCTGGCGTTGCCCGCGTTATTCACCATGCGCGCGGCCGGGACCCATGCCAATCCTGCCAAGCCGGCTCTGCTGATTGTGCGGGGTGGGCCTTACCGGTTCACTCGCAACCCGATGTATCTGGCCCTTTGTCTGGTGCAGGCCGGGATCGGGTTTTTGCTGAATGATTGGATCACGCTCTTGTTTGTCGTGCCACTTGCATTGGTCCTGCATTTCGGCGTGATCCTGCCCGAGGAACGGTATCTCGAAGCGAAATTCGGTGAGCAATATCTTGCCTTAAAGCGCAAGGTGCGTCGCTGGATTTAGGAACCTGCAAGAGAGTAGTATGAAGATACTTGGGATGATCGGTGGGACGGGGCCGGAATCGACGGTCGAATATTACCGTCGATTGATCGCGGCTTATCACGCGCGCGTTTCGGAAAGTGGCGCACCGCCGGTCATCATCAACAGTGTCGATAATAAAGACCTGGTGAAATGGTTTACGGCGCACGATCTGGCGCCGGTTATCAATTTTCTCGCGGCGGAGATCGAACGGCTCGCACGCGCGGGCGTTGATTTCGCGCTAATTGCGGCGGTCACGCCGCATCTTGTCTTCGATGAGCTCCAGCAGGGGGCGCGAATTCCGCTGCTCAGTATCGTGGAAGCAACGGCCGATGCCGCGACGAAGTCCCGATTGCGTCGCCTGGCGCTTTTCGGGACGCGATTCACCATGCAGGCAACGCTATTTCCGGAGGCGTTTGAGCGTCGCGGGATGACGATCGTGGTGCCGAATGAGAAAGAACAGGAATTCCTCCATGAGAAATACATGGGAGAGCTTTTCGTTGGAACAATTCTCGATGAGACGCGCGCGGCGTTAGTCGACATCGTGGAGACGATGAAACAGCGCGACAATGTCGATGGCCTGATCCTCGGCGGGACAGAGCTGTCGTTAATTCTGCGCGAACTGACAGCTGCAGGCCTGCCGGTTCTCGATACCACGCAGATCCACGTCGAGACCGCGCTCGAGTGGATGCTGCGCGAATAAAGCGTTCGGTGAAGAGCGCCGTTATTGTTTCGCGATCGGAGTGCCCTGATCAATCGCGATCTGCCATTTCCCATCGCGCTTAACGAAGACATCGAGCCATCGATACTGGCCGGTGATGTCCTTACCCTTATAAGTACCCTTATCGTCACTGCGATAGACCACCACAGCCATATCGGCCTCGGCCACCTGGACCTTCATATCGGACAAGTTCGAGGATTCGAGCTTCAAGCTCCCGGATTTAATGTCGGCCAAGAGCTCCGTTTTATTCTGTGTGACTCCGTCCGGGCCGATGCCCAGATAGTCGCTGGCCAGATATTTCTCGAAAGCAGAGGTGTCAGACTTGACGATAGTGTCTGATAGCTCCTGCTCGATTTTCTTAATCGTAGCTTCAACGTCGGCGGTCGCGCCTGTCCTTTTCTCCTTCGCCAACGTAATTGTGGGAAGGGCGAGGACGACTGTCAGAGTGAGAATGAGGTGGTAGTATTTCATGCCGGCGAGGCTATGGCCGACGTAAACTTCGAACAAGCTGAAAGTGGAATTCCTTGCTGCGCACACGTACTGAAATCGTTACCTTTAAGGTTTCGCATCGGGATCCCTCGACTGACGCTCGGGATGACGAGGTTCCATTTTGTTGATGTTTGCTCGATTTTTTTCGGCCTGGTTGTTATCGTGCCGGCGTGATTGAGCCGGCGAGGAAGTTGAAACTTTCAACGATCTTTATCGCGGCAATCGCCGGTCTGGTCGGTTTGGGCGTGTTTTTTTTCATCGGCGCGTTGATTGCCAGCTTTGCCGCGGGGCCGCTTCACATCTCAACCATGGAAGGCGCGCGCGGGTATTTCGCTGCGCTCGTCGGGATGATTGCAGGTGTGATCGGATTTATCGGCGCGGCCTGGCTGGTTTTGCGCCGGCGTGGGGTACGCGGCGTGAGAGTGGCGCTTGGCGGAATCGCGGCGTTCGCTCTGATTATTGTTTCCGCCGCATCCGCGGTCGGCATCTGGTATTCGATGCAACCGCACGTCCTCAATCGAAACGGCCCGGAGCCGCTGCTGCGCCTGGAGATACGCGCACCACAAAATATCGCGATCTTTGCCGATGCTACGGCCGAGCTAACGACTGATAGGAACGCGGCCGACGTAGTTCTGGAGAAAGCAGACGAAACAGCAACTCGCCGCGGGTATGTTCCACTGTATTACCGCACATCACAACGTTTGCTCGCGCTTAAGTTTCCAAATGGCGGTGCGCGTCTTTACAATGTGCGATTGCCGGCGAATCCGATGCCAAAGAAGTATCACGACTGGTCGGAGTGGCAGAAGCCGGACTTCGTCGATGAACCGGGGTCAACCGGACCGAAACGGGCTGGTGACGGTCCGGACATCGAAGTTCGCTACCACGTCGAAACTGCCGACGATTAGTCCGAGCCGGACTGGCGGTCCAAGCCAGAGGGACAGAGGTGAGAGGACGGCGTTGTCCGAGGCGGCGAGCCAAGAAAGTCGGAGACCAGAGGCCGACTCCGGTCCCCGTACGACGTCGAACGTCCAGCACAAAGTAAGGAAGAATCAGGCCGCCGCGGCCGCCTTGGCCCGAAGCCTCGCGTTCCATTCGGCACGCAAGAGTTTCATTTCCGCGCTGACCTTGACCATTCGCGACCCGACGCCCTTATATTTTTTGATGACGCCCGTAACGGTTCTTGTGACCGCACCCTGGCTGACGAGGCTCTGCAGCTTTTCGTAGGTGCGCAGGCGCAGCATCTCTTCGCCGCCGCTGGCAGCATTCCGTTCCCGGAGATTGAGAAAAATGACATCGAACAGGCCCTTGAATTCAAAGGAAGCCTTGGAAGAAAGCACGGCTACAAGCTCTTCCGTGATGTTGTCGGGGGCGCGACGCGAGAAGATTAGTTTAGACATCAATGACTGTAGGCGAAATCCCGGAAATAGCCAGCCCGGAGAGACTATAGATGAGAAATCAGAGAGGAGAAAACAGATCAGAGTGAAGTTTTCAGAATGCGGATGACTTCAGCTATCGCTTCGGGATTGAAAAGCGATTCCAAACTCGGCGAATTAGACGATTAATGCGTAATGGTCTTCTGACGGGCACCCATACCAATGAAAGCAGTCGTCATCACATCTTATGGCGGAGTTGAGGGAATTGGTGTGCAAGAGGTAGAGACGCAACCGGCGCCGACGGCAGATCGGGTGCGGGTGCGAGTTCATGCGGCGGGACTGAATCGCGCCGATATTTTGCAACGACGCGGACATTATCCCGCGCCTCCGGGTTATCCTACGAACATCCCGGGTCTGGAGTTCGCAGGCGAAGTGGAATCAATCGGCCAAGAGGTTCGCACTTGGAAAATCGGCGATCGCGTTTTTGGAATAACCGGCGGCGGCGCGCAGGCTGAGTTTGTCGTCGTGCCGGAGAGTAATCTCGCTCGTATTCCGGCGGAGCTGGACTGGGTGCAAGCGGGCGCGATGCCGGAAGTTTTTATCACCGCACACGATGCGCTCTTTACGCGGGCCAGCCTCCACCTGGGCGATCGCGTTCTCATTCACGCAGCCGCGTCCGGAGTTGGCACGGCCGCCATCCAGGTTGCCCACGCCGCCGGCGTGACGGTTTATGGCACCTCACGCACAGCGGACAAGCTCCAGCGGCTCCATGAATTAAATCTCGGACTCGATCAGAGCGTGGCAGTGGGTAGTGAGCCGGGGAATTTTGTGGAAGCGGTGCAAAAATGGACGAATGGCGCCGGCGTAGATGTCATTCTCGATCTTGTGGGCGGCAACTACCTCGCGCCAAATCTCGAAGCGCTCACGTCGCGCGGCCGATTAATTTGTGTCGGCACGACGGCCGGCGCGAAATCGGAGATCGACCTCGGACTGCTCATGCGAAAACGGGCGACGATCATCGGCACGATGCTTCGCGGGCGCTCGATCGAGGAAAAAGCCGAGGCCACGCGGCGCTTTGCCTCTTCCGTTCTCCCGTTGGTGTCACGCGGCGCGATTCGTCCGATCATCGATCGCGTTTATCCAGCAAACGAAATCCGCGATGCGCATGAACGGATGGAATCGAACGCCAGCTTCGGCAAAATCGTGCTGACATTTGCCTGACAAACTAGATTGGAAGGCAAAAGAGTATGGAAACGAACGAATCACCCCAGCTGGACGCCCTCTTACTTGGCGAAATCCAAGTTCTCCTCTCCGAGAAACGAACTGCGCTCTCTTCCATGCGCACTGGTATCGCCGTCTTCGCTTTGCCTCTGTCTGTCCTAAGCGTGCTAATCGCGACCTCGCGCTATTACAGCATCGGGAAGGTGATGCCGCTGCTGCTTTTGAACCTTGGGCTGGTCGTGCTCGGCACCTGGCTCGTCTTCCATTCGATCGGCCGTCTTCACCACTACGATCCGCATCCGAGAGCTGACCCAGAAATATCGGTCGCTCGCGGAGGTTGTCGATTAACGCAAACGAACGTGGCAGCCTTCAGCGCGGTGGGAACGAGTCGTGTTCGTGAATTGGGGAATAAAGGAACGTTGGCAAGCGGGAGCGCTTGCCCTACAGGATTGCTCTTCAATTCCTCCGCGAGACGCCGAAGTTGGCACGCGGAGCAGCGAGACTCAGGCTAGCGCGGCCTTGGCCAGAGTTCGCTTCTTCCACTCGGAACGCAAAACCTTCATTTCCGCTTTGAGCACGAGCAATCGCGCAGCAACTCCTCTATATTTCTTAATGACCCCGGTCGCCGTTCTTGTGACCGCCCCCTGACTCACGAGACTCTGAAGCTTTTCATAGACGCGAAGGCGTAGCATATCTTCGCCTCCACTGGCAGCGTTTCGTTCCCGGAGATTGCGGAAGATGATCTCGAACAAGGCTTTGAACTCATACGAGGCCTTGGAAGAGAGCACAGCCAGGAGCTCTTCGGTTACGTTATCGGGCGCACGACGCACAAAAGTCAGACCGCGTTTCTTAGACATCGAATAACCTACCATAAATTCCAGAAATAGCTAGCCGAGTCCGAGCCCGACAGGCCGTTCCTGCACTACCCAATCCGCTCGAGCTGAGCCGGCTGTTTCTTCCTCGTATAGTTCGTCCCGGATTGATCCCGAACCGGGAGTGTGAACCAGAAGGTGCTCCCCTTTCCCGGTTCGCTCGCAAGCCCGATCTTCCCATGGTGCGCTTCCACGGCAAGCCGGCAAAAGGCGAGTCCGAGCCCGGTGGAATGCCGATGTTTGCCGCCACTGTCTGTTTGTCCAAATTTTTCAAAGACGTGTTTATGCTGGTCGCGCGGTATCCCTTCGCCGTCGTCACTCACTGAGAGGGTCGCAGCGGCCGCGTTGGACTGAACCCGCACCCGGATCGTCCCGGTTGATTTTGTGAACTTCAACGCATTGCTGATGAGGTTTTCAAGAATCCGACGGATGACATGGCCGTCACAAGAGACTGAGACCGGCTCGGCTGGAACCTCGCACCGGAGGGTGCGACCCCGAAGGACCGGGGTAAATCGATTGGCAGCTTCGCGCGCGATCTCCGCGAGGTTGTAATCTTGTAGGCGCAGTGGCATTTCACCGGCCTCCAAGCGACTGACGTCGAGCAGGGTCGTGATCATGTCGCGCATGTCGACCGCGCCCCGTTTTGCCTCGGCGACGCACATTGCTTCGTCCGGATTCAGTTTATCGGAAGCCATTTGTTCCAATGCATCGACGTAGCCGGTCACCGTAGTTAAAGGGGAACGTAGATCGTGAACGATCATGTGCGTGAGATCGTCTCGCGTTTGCAAGGTTGATCGAAGTTTGGCTCTCTCGACGCGAACGAATGTGAAGTCTGCGACCAGGCAAAAGAGAACGTTCGAGTTAAGTGCCAGAAGCGGGGCAAGACACGGAAGATAAAGATTTTGATGATTGTAAAACCAAAGCGCGCAAAATGGTGCAGCGCAGTCGATCGCCCCAAGAGCGACCAAACGCAGCCAAGGCAACCGAATTCTTGCCCAAAGACCAAATCCAACCAAGGCCGCCAAAATTGTGACAGCTCCTCTGGGAAACGGTGAAAGGTCTTTCAGAAATTCGCCGTGGAGCAAAGCATTTAGTGCGTTGAGGTGGACCTCAGCCCCCGGCATAGTGCCAAATGGCGTGTTCAACTCGTCCTTCTGCCACCTTCCTTCCGCCCCGACGATGACGATTTTGTCCCGGATCAGTTCGCCGGAACCGTAATTGTGCTCCCAGTATTCCGGAACAAAGATTTCGAAAAGAGGCCGCGGGCGGAAACCCTTTCGCGGCGCTCCGGTGAAGCGAATGAAGTGCTCCGCGAGATCGTTTGGAATCAGTTCCGGGTACCCGCTTTTTGAAACGACACGTGCCGAAAGGGACAGATAAGTTGCCATCGACGCCCCGGGCTCACGGAAATCGACTTTATATTGAGCGCCGCGCACAATTTTGTTTTCGTCGGCAAAAAAATTGGTGAATCCGACGCGTTCATCGGGCATCGGGGTCTTTGGGATTAGCGTTTCGGTAGGCCGGTCGTAACTGGAAGGAATTTTGGAAGATCGATTGACGTTCTCGGGAGAAACGAAATTACTTCCGATAACCGCGCGAGGCCCGAATCGCTCCAAGGCGGCGCGAAAGGCGTCATCGCCCGGCGCCGGCTCGGGAAAGAGGCAATCGAAAGCGACAACCTTTGCCCCAGCCCCGACGAGCCGTTCCAGAATAAGGGCGTAAATTTCGCGGTTCCAAGGCCAACCTTTGCTCATGATCTCAAGGGCGCGACGCGACTCGGGATTGCCGGAGCTGGACGAGAACAACCCTTCGAGGTCAAGCGTTTCATCCAAACTCACCGAGTCGGAATCGATGGCGAGGAAGAGAAGATTGGGATTAGCCGGCGTCGTGCGGCCGGAACGGGCGATGGTATCGCGGAGTCGAGATTCAGTTTGCAGGTAATAGCTCGGAGAGGTGAGGTCGAGCAAATCCGCCGCCGTTGCACAAAGGGCTACCAGCAGGATGGCTACGACGATGCGGCGGAGGGGCATGATTTAAGAAGCAGCGGGAAACATGCCCCCGGAGAGATAGTTAGGCTTCGATCGAGGCGTATTGGGCTCAGCGATTTGTACGAAAAAATTTCCGTTTGACGATCCTATTGTAATTATGGTATTTATGACAAAGGGGAGAAATATCTATGCTGAGAATCAAATCCGCTATAGCTGTTGTCGGGTTCTATTGCGTCTTTTCAACCAACCAATCAATCGCCGGCCCGCTCACATCGGCCGAGGTCACCAAGATCATCAATCGGGTAAGCGTGATCGACCCTGCAAAGGGCACTCATCCCGCCATGCTGCGCGATGTCATCAAAGATAATCTCGCTCTCCAAACAGGCGCGAGATCTAGATCGGAGTTGCTTTTTCAAGATAACACCCTGACCCGCATCGGTGCGGAGACGTTCTTCAGTTTCAAAACCGGAACGAGGGACATGACGCTGGAGAAGGGATCAATGCTTCTGCAAGTGCCGAAGGGATTGGGCGGAGCGAAGATTTACACGGCGGCGGTCACTGCGGCGATCACCGGCACGACGATCATGATGGAGTATAGCCCAGGTCAATACCTGAAAGTCCTCGTGCTCGAAGGCAGCTTGCGCTTATCACGGAACGGATCCTTCGGTAATTCATTGGTTTTGCATGCAGGAAAAATGGTGATCATGCGACCCGATGCGAAAAGGATTCCCGACCCGATTGACATCGATCTGGCCGAGATCGTTAGGACATCGACCCTGGTAAACTTTCCCGGCAGCGAAGTTTTGCCTAGCATGCCGCTCATCCAGGCGGCGATTAGCGACCAGGCCAAAGAGATGGCAAAAGGAACCCTTGTTCCGACAAACCTGGTCATGGGTCATGGGACCAAGGTAGTTTTGGCTTCAAACGATCAGCTGGCCAAAACCGTCGGCCAAGTCGGACTCTTAGGCACGAGTCTTAATGGCGGTCCCGTTGCCGGCTTAAAAGGCACGGTCCCGCTTTCGACAGTGGGTTCGGTCACGGCAAACGTTTCCAGCAACGCGACGACTGTCGTAAATAATCTTCTCGGCTCGGGACCTGCCGTCTCCGTCTCGAGCAGTACCCAAGTTCTATCGCTCCTGAACGCCGCGCCGAGTTCAGGCGGAACAATAACGATCACTCCAGCCGTTGTTAACGCCGGCGCAAGTGTGGCGGTCGCCCCAACTGGCGCAGTGAGCGTCAGCGCCGCAGGTGGCACTGTGAGCGCTGCCGTCCCGTCAACTGGCAATATCTTGCGGACGACCTTGACCGGCACTGGGACCGGAACGCTTCCCGGCCAGGGTGTGCTCGGTCCGCCGCCGGGGCATTAGACCGAAGTCAGACCAGGGCAGCAAAAGCGAGACCTGTTGGCGAACGCCGTCAATACGTCAATTTCCGTCAGGCGAGCGTGAACCGCTCCCGTGGACAATGTGGAGCCTGACCAACCGTGCGACGAGTACGGTGAGATAAAGCTGTCCCATTACGGCCTCGAGCGCAGCCATCAATCCTTTGGCTCGTCCGCAATCCGAAGCACAAGCTTCCCGCGTGTGTGGTGCGTCTCGGCCTGTCGTTGCGCTGCGATCGCTTCGCTTAGCGGCAGAACTTCCGTCACAACCGGCTTGATTTTCCCGGCGTCGATCAGGCGCGCGATCTCGGCGAGGTCTTCGGCATCCGGGTGAACGGAGATGGCTGCTCCACGAATCCCGCGTTTCTCGAGCTCGACCGGGTCGGGTCGCGCAACCAGCGACATAACGATGCCGCCCTTCTTCAGAACGCCGTAAGATCGTGCGAGCGTTTCTTTGCCGACCGGATCGAGCACTGCGTCCACATCTTTGGCAACGTCTTCAAATCTTGTCTTCGTGTAATCAATCGCGACGTCGGCGCCGAGTTGCTTGAGCAGGTCCTGGTTTGCCGTCGATGCGGTGGCGATGACGCGGGCGCCCCGCGCTTTGGCGATTTGCACCGCGAAACCACCGACACCGCCTGAACCGCCGTGAACGAGAATGGTTTGTCCCGGATGCAATTGCGCCGTGTCCACCAACGCTTGCCATGCGGTCAATGCGCCCATCGGCACCGCTGCGGCTTCGGCAAAGTTGAGCGTTTTTGGTTTCGCGGCCACTTCCCATTGCCTGACCGTGACGTACTCCGCCCAGCCACCTCCGAAGGTTGGGTAACCGTAAACTGCATCACCCGCTTTAAGTTTTGTTACTTTCGCGCCCGTTTTCTCCACGACCCCAGCGATGTCGTAACCCGGAATCAGCGGCAGATGCGTCCCGAATTCCCGGGCGTACTTGCCGCTGAGGGTGAGCGGATCGGCTGGATTGACCCCGCTTGCAATTACGCGCACGAGAGCTTCATCTTCCTTGGGCTCTGGGCGCGGCACTTCTTCGAACTTCAACACCTCCGGCGCGCCATACTCATGCGCGACTACCGCTTTCATCATCGGTTTTTCGCCGGCGCGGACGAAGTGAACTGCGAACGCCAATCCAACTTGGACCAGAAACGCAAGTAACCGATGGTCAGGAACAAATTTCATTCTGCGGCTGACACAGCCGCCTCTACAGCATACACAAACCAAATCTGAAATCTAAAATCCGACTTTCTACGGCTCTCATCGCGCACTCGAGCTTGCTCCTGATCTTCGCGTTTAGCGATTGTTCGAAACAACCAGGTTCCGGTGGATTGGCCAGGCTCAAACCATGCCGGTTGCCGGGAATCGATGAAAAATTGCTCTGCGGTCAGTTAACTGTTTTTGAAAATCGGCTGACTCGGGCCGGACGGACGATCGACCTGAACGTAGTGGTGCTGCCTGCGTTCGATCAGAAAACGAAAGCGGAACCATTATTTGATCTCGCCGGCGGACCTGGCGCGGCCGCAACCGAAGGTGCGACGTTTTATGCTGGCCAAGGCAAAGGATATCGTCGCCGCCGCGACGTGGTGTTGGTCGACCAAAGGGGCACCGGGAAATCAAATCCGCTTTCGCTGCCGGGAAAGAGAACTCCCCAGGATTATCTCAGCGAGATGTATCCGGTGGATTACGTGAAGAGATTACGGCAAACCCTGGAGCGGCGCGCCGATCTCACGCAATACACCACCTCCATCGCGATGGATGATCTCGACGATGTGCGAGCCTGGCTCGGCTACGACCGGATCAATCTCATCGGCACATCCTACGGGACACGGGCGGTGCTGGTTTATCTGCGGCGGCATCCGGAACGGGTGCACACAGTCACACTCATTGGTGTGGCGCCGACTTATCTGAAGATGCCGATGTATCACGCGCAAGCGGCTGCTCGGGCAATGGAACTGTTGTTGCAGCAATGCGAGCAGGACGCGCAGTGTCATGAGGCGTTCCCACAAATTCGCGACGATTGGACGAGCGTGCTTTCCCAACTAGGACGCGAACCAGCGCGGGTGGAGTATTCGCCACCCGACGAAAGCGCTCCCGTGAACCTTGAAATCCAACGAGACATTTTTGCCGAGAAAATTCGAACGTGGATGTATGGGCGAGACCAGGCGAGCCGCATTCCGCTAATTATCCATCACGCCGCACAAGGCGATTTCGGGCCGTTTCTGCGCGAGGCAATTCGCCCATCAATACCGGATTTCATCGCCGACGGGATGTACCTTTCCGTGACCTGTGCTGAAGACATTCCGTTTATTAATCAAGAGGAAGCCGCCAAGCTGAACGCGGGCAATCCATTCGGGAACTATCGCGTGTTTCAACAAACGCGGGCCTGCAGCATGTGGCCACAAGGCAAAATACCGCCCGACTTTCGTGCGCCGGTTTCGTCGAATGTTCCTGTCCTCCTTTTTTCCGGCAACATGGATCCGGTGACGCCGCCTCAGCGCGGCGAAGAGGTCGCACTTTACTTACCCAACAGCCGACACGTCATCATTCCGCAGGCCGGCCACGGCTTTGACGGCCTGGCGGAGCCGGAGTGCGCAGATCGGATTATCATCGAGTTCCTGGAGACAGGTGAGGCAAAGAATCTCGATGTTGGTTGCCTCGAGCGAATGGTTCGGCCGCCCTTTGAAAAAGATCCCACCAATGATCGCGCTGCAAATGGCGGCGCACCGGACGACAGCGGACGAAGTCGATCACGGGCGGAGCACTTTGATTTTGCGAGGTCACCAAATCGACCTTGTCATCCTAAAGCGACACGATAAGCTTCCCGCTCCACTGGAGTCTGCATGTCGCTGGCTGAGCTTCTTTCCGCTGATCAAATCATCCCTGAAATGAAGGCGACCGAACGCTGGGACGCCATCGTGGAGCTGATGGATTTGCTGGTCGCGCGTGGCCAAATCAAAGCGGAAGATCGTGAGGGAATTCTGGCTTCGCTCAAACAACGCGAAGAAACGATGAGCACCGGTATCGGCTTCGGGATTGCCATTCCGCATTGCTCATCGGACCGGCTGGACAAAGTGGTGGCGGCGTTTGGCCGATCCAGCACGGGAATCGAGTTCGACGCGCTCGACAACGCCCCGGTGAAGTTTGTGGTCCTTTTCATCGTTCCCAAAAATCAATTTCAAACGCACCTGCGTACCCTCGCCTCCATCGCAAAGTTTTTGAACGACCGGAGCGTCCGCGATCAACTCGCCAACGCCGGCTCGGCGAACGAGATTCTTTCAATTTTCCGCGCGCGCGCCCAGGCTACGTCGTAAGTGTTGTCCTTGTTCCTTTACCCTCGCGCATGGCGAAGCCGAGGTGGATCGGCCGCTCCGCGGACGATGCTCAAGTAGCTGCCCCGAATCCTTCGGGCCAACATTAACATCGAGGTCCGAGCCGGACTGGCACTACTGCTCGATCCACCTTCTCGCTTCGCCCACTGAAGCGGCTACAATCAGAACCCGATGGAAACATTTCAGTCGCAACTCACGCGCAAACTTTCCGAGGCGTTATCTTCGGCTGGCTTCCCGCTCGCCGGCGAAGTGAGCCCCGCGACCGATCCGCGCTTTGGGGATTATCAAAGCAACGCTGCGCTCGTGCTCGGGAAACAGCGCGGTGAAAATCCGCGCAAAATAGCCGAACCCATCATTGCTAACCTCGACATCACGGACGTTTCCGAGCAGCCGAGCGTTGCTGGCGCGGGCTTCATTAACTTCACACTCAAACGCGAGGCGGTTGAGACAAAAATCGCGGCGCTCCTCGGTGACGAGCGGCTTGGGGTTGAAAAAGTTTCCTCACCGCGAAAAATCGTGATCGATTTCGGATCGCCGAATGTGGCCAAGCCGATGCATGTCGGTCACATCCGCAGCACTTTTTTGGGCGATGCCCTCGCGCGCATCGCGGAATTCCTCGGGCACGATGTTATTCGCGACAATCACATCGGCGATTGGGGAACGCAGTTTGGCATGGTGATCTGGGGTTGGAAGAATTTGCTCAACCTTGAATCGCTGAAACGCGATCCCATCGCCGAGCTGGTTCGCATTTACAAAGAGACCAACGAGCGCGCTACCAAGGATAAAGCCGTGCGCGAAGCCGCCCGGGCCGAACTGGTGAAATTGCAGGCCGGCGATCGGGAGAATTACTCGATTTGGAAACAGTGCGTTGATCTTTCGATGCAGGAATTTTCGAAGGCCTACGAATTACTCGACATCCATTACGACATCGTCCGCGGCGAAAGTTTTTATAACGACCGGCTGCCGGCGGTGGTTGATCGTTTGCTCAAAAGTGGGTTGGCTGAAATCAGCGAAGGCGCGGTCTGCGTTTTCTTCCGCGATATTCCTGAGCTGGCGGATAAGCCTTGCATCATTCGCAAAAGCGATGGTGGCTACAATTACGCCACCACCGATCTGGCAACGGTTGATTACCGGATCAAGGATTTGAAGGCCAATGCCGTTTGGTACGTGGTGGGCGCGCCCCAGATTTTGCACTTCAAACAAATTTTCGCGATCGCTCGGCGAGAAGGTTACGCCGCCGATTTTCATCACGTCACTTTCGGCAGCATCCTCGGCGCCGACCGCAAATTGATGAAAACACGCTCGGGAGAAAACGTACCGCTTCGCGACTTGCTCGAGGAAGGAATAACGCGCGCCCGCGCGATCATTGCGCAAAAGAATCCGGAGCTGGCCGAATCGGAGCGAAATGAAATCGCCAGGATCATCGGACTTGGCGCGATCAAGTATGCCGATCTCTCGCAGTACCGGATGACCGATTACATTTTTTCCTGGGACAAAATGTTATCGTTGCACGGAAACACCGCGCCCTATTTGCAAAACGCCTACGTCCGCATTCGCTCGATTTTCCGCAAAGCTGAAGGTGCGTCTCTGTCACCGGCGCCGGTGTTGGGTGAGCCGGCCGAGCTCAATCTGGCGAAACGCCTCTGCCAGTTCGCCGAGATCGTTCCACAAGTCCTGAATGACTTTCGTCCGAACATTTTGGCCAATTATTTGTTCGAGCTGGCGAACAGCTTTCACACCTTTTACGAAGCCTGCCCGGTTTTGAAAGCGGACGAACCGGTGCGTTCATCGCGGCTGGCACTGTGCGATCTGACCGCGCGCGTCCTGCAACGTGGCTTGAAATTGCTCGGCATCGATGTGCCGGAAAAAATGTGATCGATAGGGTGGCGCCGATACGTTGTAGTGCAACCGCTCCCGGTTGCCATTCTTAAAGTCGGGAGGCGACACGCCTACCCTACAAATCTCGACATGACAAAAAGGCAAAGTCGACCGCGGGATTGCAAAGCGTGTCATGTTGAGCGAGCGAAACATCTCTCGATTCTCTGATCGGCCAGCGAGAGATCCTTCGCTGTCGCTCGGGATGACAGCTCTGTCATTCCGAGCGAAGTCGAGGAATCCCGTTGCGTTAACGTAAAGGTTGCGCAACGGGATGTCTCGGCTTTCGCTCGACATGACGACCGTACGCATACCGACCGCGACCTACCGGCTGCAGTTCAACAAGAACTTCACCTTTCGGCAGGCGCGCGAAATCGTGACTTATCTGCACCATCTCGGGATCAGCGATGCTTACGCCTCACCCTATTTCCAGGCTGGTGCCGAAAGTTTGCATGGCTACGACATCACCGATCACAACAAGCTCAACGCCGCGATCGGGTGGCGTAAAGATTTCGAGGCGTGGGTCGCCGAGCTGCACGCGCACGGCATGGGACAAATCGCCGATTTCGTCCCCAACCATATGGGGATTAACGATCCACAAAACGTCTGGTGGCAGGATGTGCTCGAAAATGGCGCGAGCTCTCTTTACGCGCCCTACTTCGATATCGATTGGCGCCCGCTCAAGACCGATTTGCACGATAAGGTGTTGCTCCCGATTTTGGGCGATCAATATGGCCGCGTGCTCGAGCGAGGCGAGCTCCGGGTGCGTTTCGATAGCGGCTCGTTTTCGCTCACTTATTTCGATCACGTTTTCCCAATCGCGCCCGGGACCTACCGCTACATCCTGGAATTAGCGCTGGAAAATCTGGCCGAGTTTCGCGAAGAAGATTTTTATGCGGAATTTCAGAGCATTCTGACCGCGCTCGAATATCTGCCCCGGCGGACCGAGACCGACCCCGAGCGAATCAAAGAGCGCGCCCGTGAAAAGGAGATCATCAAGAAACGCCTGGAACGGCGTTGTGCTGAAGCGCCGCAGGTGCAGCGGGGGATTGAAAAAGCGGTCGAGACCATCAACGGGCATATCGGCGATCCGCGCAGTTTCGATCGGCTTGACGAATTGCTAAATGCGCAATCCTACCGCCTCGCTTTCTGGCGGGTGGCGGCAGAGGAAATCAATTACCGGCGATTTTTTGACGTCAACGATCTGGCCGCTATCCGGGTGGAATTGCCGGAAGTTTTCGACGCTGCTCACAAACTACTTTTCGAGCTGGTCGCCAGTGGCGCTGTCACGGGCTTGCGCATCGATCACCCCGACGGCCTGTATCGGCCGCTGGAATATTTTGAGAAGCTGCAAATGCGCTGCGCCAAGGCTTTGCGCGTTCCATTACCAAAGGATGGGCGCGCGATTTATCTGATCGTCGAAAAAATCCTGACCGGCGAGGAACAATTGCCGCAAAATTGGCCAGTCCACGGCACCACCGGTTACGGTTTCGCTAATCAAGTGGCCGGGGTGCTGGTCGATCACAACGCAGAAGGCGCTATCACCAAAATCTTCAAGCGATTCATCGGTCACTCCCTCCATTTCGGCCATCTCGTTTATGCCAAGAAGCGATTGGTTATGCGCATTTCCCTGGCCAACGAAGTCAACGTTCTCGGGACCATGGTTGATCGGTTGTCGGAACAGAACCGTTGGTTTCGTGATTATACTTTGGAAGCACTGGCGCGCGCGGTGCGCGAAACTATTGCCTGTTTTCCCGTCTATCGCACTTATCTCGAACCGGGGAAACCGGTGAGCGAGGAAGATCGCGCCGTGATCGAACGCGCGGTGGCGGCGGCGAAACGGCGCAATCCCGCGATCGAGGAATCCGTCTTTAATTTTTTGCGCGATCTTTTGCTCTTTCGTTTTCCGGAAAACCTCGACGAAGAACAACGCGCCGCGCACGCGGAGTTCGTTCTCAAGTTTCAACAATTCACCGGACCGATCACGGCGAAGGGACTGGAGGACACGGTCTTTTATATCTACAACCGTTTGGCGGCGCTGAACGAAGTCGGCGGCGAACCGCAGCTCTTCGGTCTGAGCGTGGAAACGTTTCATGAGCGCAACCTTCGGCGGCAGCGCGACTGGCCGGCCAGCTTGCTTGCCACGTCCACCCACGACAGTAAGCGCAGCGAAGATGTGCGCGCGCGCATGCTCGCCATCTCAGAAATTCCACCATTGTGGGGGCGCTCGCTGCAAAAATGGCGAACCACCAACCGCCGATTCAAAAAGCAGATCGATGACGCTGAGGCGCCCGATGCGGGCGAAGAATATTTGCTATATCAAACACTGCTGGGGACCTGGCCGGTCGATCTCGATGGTGCGCCAGTTCCCTCGGTCGGGCCGAAATTCATTGCCCGAATCCAGCGTTACATGGCCAAGGCCTTAAAAGAAGCAAAGTTGAACACAAGCTGGATTCAACCTAACGAGAATTGGGATGACGCCATGCAGGAATTTGTGGCCAGGATTTTAGAAGCCGGTCCGCGCAATAAATTTTTACCGGCCTTTCTGCCGGTGGCGGCGGAAATCGCGCGCCTCGGCGCGATCAATTCGCTCGCCCAAACCGCGATCAAACTGACCGCGCCAGGCGTGCCCGACATTTATCAAGGCACGGAAATTTGGGACGACAGCCTGGTCGATCCTGATAATCGGCGCCCAATCGATTATGCCCGGCGCCGCGAAATGCTGACGCAGATCGAAAATGTGCCGGCGAACGAATTGATGCAATGCTGGCCGGACGGGCGGATCAAAATGCGCCTGACCCAGCGATTACTGCATTTGCGTCGCGAAAATCCGGAGTTGTTTCGCGAAGGAATCTACGAGCCGATCAATTTCGGAGGCGCCTTTGCCGATTGCGCGATCGGTTTTGTTCGGCGCCACAGAGACGGGGCGATCATTGTGATCGTCCCGCGATTGTCGTCGCGCGTCGGTTTTCCGCCGATTGGCGATCGATGGCAGGACACCCACGTGATCCTGCCAGCTGGTCTATCTGATTTGCGCGATGTCTTCAGCGATCGCAAGGTTCGCGTCGAGAATTCGCAGCTAAGATTGGCGGTAGCGATGTCGCAGCTGCCATTTGCGGTTTTCAGGAATTGGTAGGCGATGGCTCAAAACCAAACATTACGCGCGACGCGATCTTATTTGGGGAGCGCAGGCTGCCAGCCTGCGTTCGTCGGCAGCTTGCCGACGAAATCGTGTTTGGCAAGGCTGCCAAACACTGCAGGCAAGCTGCCTGCGCTCCCCGGAAATTGTAGCGGCGGTCTGTGACCGCCGAAAAGCAACCCTATTGACCCGGCAAATTCAACGGCCACGCCATGGCCGGCCGTAAACTGATTCAGCAATTCGCCGACCCACTCCGAGAAACTTCGCAGATTCGCCACCAGATCAGCCGCGAAACTAGCAAAAGTAATTTGCGGCGATGCGATCACGAGCAAGGCGCTCAAAAGCAGCAGGTTCATCACATAAATAAAAACGAGGGAAAAAAATGTCCCGTGATCGCTCAAATCGGTCTGGTTTTTCGGAATCATCCAACAGGTGAAGGTGAGGTGAAAGGCCCAGGTAACGCCGAGCGTCGCGTAGAGGAGTTGGCCGTAGGGCGCGACGTTGAAGAATAAACTCGCGATCCCGTAAACTGCGATCGCGAGCAAGCTATAAAGTGGAAAAAAATAAGGGGCGAGCGCGATCAAGAAATTTGTCCGATTGGTCACGATATGGCCGCCCTCACCGCTGACCCGAAATTTGCTCACTCGTCCGCCCATTAACCAAACCCAGAGCACGTGCGTCAGCTCGTGACCGAAAACGTAGATGATGACTGGTCGAGGCAACCCGAAGAACGCGATCAGCCAAAGCACCGCCCCGAGGGTGAAGAACCAAAATTCCGCGCCGGCCCAGAGTTGCTGGTGAATCGTCGCGCGGGTGAAAGCGGTGAAGAATGTCTGGGTCAGAATCGCGCACCACGGCAGCAAAAAGAGTGCGATGATATTTTTCACCCAGCGCGTCGGCACTGTCAGTGGCATCGGACGACCAGGCGCGCGTCGCGTCGTCGGCACGACGTAGGGCACGACTTTCACGCGCGTCCGCTTTCGACGATGACGTCGGCCGGATGACCTGCGGGGCGGCATGAATTATTTTGTCATGTCGAGCGAAGTCGAAACATCCTTAATTTCATCGATTCGCGGTGTTGAACTCGATCTTTTGGCCGCTTTAACGTTTCAACGTCTGCACCGATCACGCGCGGCCCATGTAGGCACCGGTGCGAGTATCGATCTTGATGGTTTCGCCTTCTTTGATGAAGAGCGGGACATTAATGGTTTTACCGGTCTCGAGTTTCGCCGGCTTTGTCACGTTGCTGGCGGTATCGCCGCGGACGCCTTCGGCTGACTCGATCACTTTCAGGCTGACCGACGCCGGTAATTCCACCTGCACCGCTTTGCCTTGGGCATAGAGAACCTGCACCGAGAGATTTTCCACCAGGAAATCTTTTGCTTCGCCCAGCAAATCTTCCTGTAGATCGACCGTGTCGTAGGTCTCAGGGTCCATGAAATGGTATCCGTTGTTGTCCTTGTAACTGAACTCGACTTGCCTTCGCTCGATATCAACCAACTCCACTTTGTCGGTGGACCCAAAACGCACGTCTGCGCTTTTGCCGGTGTTGATATACCGAATGATCGCCTGAACGAACGCCCGCAAATTTCCCGGAGTGCGATGATGCACTTCGAGCACAATGGCAGTGTTGCCATTGTATTTAATCGCCATTCCTTTTCGGAGATCGTTTGCCGCGGCCATTGGGTTCGTTGAAGCGTTGAAGGGTTAAAGGGTTATCGCGAGCGCGGACGTTACGCGGCTTGTGCTGCAAATCAACCTGGAGGGACACGCGCCGTCGTGTCCCATACCTTGAGCGCCGACAGCGCGGCGCCCTCCATCATAAGAGTTTAAGCCGCGTCAGATCTTGTGAATCCACAATGCCGACCGGCGCGTTGTTATCGTCAACAACGACGAGATCATCGATGCGATGGCTTTCCAGAAGATTGAGCACTTCGACGGCCAGTTTGTCCTTATGTACACTCACCGGATTCAATGTCATCAGATCGGCCACCAAACGCTCGCCTACTTTCGGATCGTTTTGAAAATGCCGGGCGAAATCGCCATGGGTAAAAATACCGAGCAATTTCCCGTCGGTATCGGCGATCACGGCGGCGCCAGCGCGCACTGCCGTCATCGATTTCAGCACGTCGCGAATCCGAGTATCCGACGCGACCAGCGCCAGCGCCTCGCGCGGCCGCATCACCTGATGGACCCGCATGAGCAAACTGCGCCCAACCATGCCGGCCGGGTGAAATTTGGCGAAATCTTCCTTCTGAAATCCGCGCGCTTCCAGCAGCACCATCGCCAGCGCGTCACCCAGCGCCAGCATCACCGTCGTGCTAGAGGTCGGCGCCAGGTTCAAGGGACATGCTTCCTGTTCAATGTTCACATCGAGAAAGACGTGCGCGTTCTTTGCCAGAGTGGATTCGGCGTCACCGCAAATCGCGATGATCTTCACCTGAAAGCGCGCGATCGCCGGCAAAATCCGCAACAATTCCTCGGTCTCACCGCTCGCGCTCAGCGCCAAAACGGCGTCACCGTCCGCCACCATTCCGAGATCGCCGTGCAAGGCGTTGAGCGAATCGAGCACGACTGCGGGCGAACCGGTGCTGGTAAGGGTCGCGGCGATTTTGCTGCCGATGTGTCCCGACTTTCCCACCCCGAGAACGACAATTTTTCCGCGCGCATCAACCGTCGCTTTCAGCAATTCGATTGCGTCACCGAAACTTTTGCCGAGACGCTGCCGCAATCTTTGCAGCTCAAAAATTTCGATTTCGAGGACGCGTGCGGCCTTTTCAAGGTAGTCCATCAATATATAATTGAGCCGGAGGATGAAACCGGGCAAGATTGTTCGGTGTTCAATAAGAGGAGGTAGTATTATGAAAAAAATATTTCCGGTAGTGGTAATGACCTTGATGGCTAATTTGGCGTTCGCCGAGACTTTCACCGCTCCGATGGTTCCGCGGAAGGCGCCTCCGCACCAAAAGCCGCCGCCTCTTCCTCCGCGCCAAACCGGCGGAGTGATTCCGCGTGCGATTCGCGGTGGTAATCCGCTGCAAATGTTAAATCCACTGGCGCCCGCGCGTTATGGCACCGCCCAGCAGAGCGTCGCCCTGAAACCCGACGGGTCGGGAAAATGGGACGGTATTAAGCTGTTCGAATTTACTTTTTGAACCGAGGAGCCCGGCCTTCGGACGTCCCGGTGGTCGCGTCGTACTGCGCAACCTTTCTGAAGCCGGAGATGCTGCACATTTACCGGCAGATTACCTCGCTCAGACGAGTGCGGCCGGTGGTGATCGCCCAGAAACGCGAAAACGCTGATCGTTTTCCATTCCAGAATATTCGGGTCGTAAAAAAACCGGCGCTGCATTTCTTGCGACGAACCTGGTTCAAACAAATTGCGGACCGGCCATGGCAAATCTCTCCCGCTGAAGTTCGCGCGACCGAGCGCGCGCTCACGGAAAGCAATGCGGAGTTATTACATATTTATTTTGGCCACATCGCTATGCTGCTGCGGCCGCTGATTCGCCAATGGCAAAAACCATCCTTGGTTTCGTTTCATGGCGCGGATGTTCTGGTGGATATGCAAAAACCAGCTTATCGGCGCGCGACGGAGGAAATGTTATCCTTGGTCAGACGCGTTCTGGTTCGTTCCGACTCGCTGCGGCAGGCGGTGATCGATCTCGGTTGCGCCCCGGAGAAGATCGAAATTCAACGGGCCGGGATTCCGCTGGCTGATTTTCCGTTTCGCGAACGCAGCATTCCGGGCGACGGCCGATGGCGGTTGCTGCAAGCGGGTCGGCTGATTGAAAAGAAAGGATTAAAAACGACCTTGCGCGCGTTCGCCAGATTCCAGAAAGAATTTCCAGCCGCGAGACTCACCATTGCCGGCGAAGGACCGCAACTTGAGGAATTGCAATCGCTCGCCCGCGAGCTTCAGATCGACGGCCCCATCGATTTCGTGGGCTTCGTTTCGCAGGAAGAACTACGCGAGCTTCTTTATTCTTCGCACATTTTTCTGCATCCGAGCGAAACGGGTCGCGACGGAAATCAGGAAGGTGTTCCCAATTCCATGTTGGAAGCAATGGCGAGCGGGCTGCCGGTCTTCGCGACCCGCCATGGCGGAATTCCTGAAGTAGTCGAGAACAATGTTAGCGGTATTCTGGCAAATGAACGCGATCATCGGACGTTAGGTGACGCACTGATCGAGACTGCGAAAAGTCCGGATCGCCTTCGGGCCATGGGACACGTGGCTTCGGAAAGCGTCGCGAAGAATTTTAACCAGACAGAACAAGCACGCCTGCTCGAGGAGATTTACCTCCGCGAGATTGGTCGTTAACCGCCCAACTTGTCATTCCGGATGGATAAAACAGAGCAGATCGCGCGTTAGTCGATGTAGCTGCCGCTGTCATCAGCGGCAGATTCCGGATTTTGCCAGAACGCTTCTAGGGCAGAACTGAACTTCTGCCGCCCGATGACGGCGGCAGCTACATCTCCGCAAAGAAACGCGCGAGAGTTTCTCGACCCGCGCGAAAGGAAAGTTTTTCCTTTGCGATCTTGGTCGCGCGCTCGGCCACGGCTCGTCGCTCGTTCTCGTTCGTCAGCAAACGCTGCGCGATTTCGATTAACTCGGCGTCGCCACGTTTTTCCCCACACGTTTCCGGAAACGCGATCCGTTCAATGGCGCCATCGCCGCCGACGCAAACGGAGCGGCAGAGGAGGGCATCACCTGCCACTTGCCCCGGAACACGACTGCGGTCGAGCTGGAAGATAATTTTGTGACGCGCCACTTCACCCAAATAGGCGCGATATCCCATTCGTTTTTCGTGTACCCGAATTTTTCGAAAGCCGATTTCGCTGATGAGCTTCGTCCCGCGACGCCGGTCGAAATTGAAAACTGTTACTGGCTCTTGGGTCGCATCGCTCAGCTTTTTTACAGCGAGAAGAGCGGGGAGATGATTCCGCGTAGGTACCGCGAACTCACGCGTGCCCACGAAAATTCCGGAACGATTTTCCATTGCCCAATTCCAGTTCTCGTCCTCGATCGGATAGGGCGTGGGAAGATACTCGATTCCGTTATCGCGAAATAAGCGAAAGAAGTCGGCAACCTCCGGCGTGCTCGCGACGCAGCCATTCGCGGTACGCACCATCCTGACAAAGCGAGCGAATCGTGTCGGATCGCTTAACTGTTGTGCAACCTGATGCGCTCCCGTTTCTTTCAATGCCACCACAGTTTTGCGTTTCGATTTTTTCAATTCCGCCAGGGCGCGCTCGCTTGCGCGAAAATCGCCGCGCAAGAGGAGCAATACCGGCCATCCGCTCGCGATCGCGCGCTTGAGGTCGCGAAAAACGGCACCGTGCGTGCAAGCCGCATACGCATGAAAATTCACCGGCGCATGCTCGTTAGCCGGCGCGCTCCGGTTTTCAGCAAAATGTTGCTCGTGATCGCGCCCGGCTGGATTCAGCACCGCAAGCCGAAAAATTTCCGCGTCCGCTGACGCCATTCTAATTGCTTTCGTCTTCGTCCGCTGGCGTTGCCCGGCGGACTTCTGGCTCGGAAGCTTGGGGGGTTGGCCGCACTACGGGAATCGCGCGACGGACCTCGACGGGCGAACCGGACGGCCTCACCACCGTTGTTATCGTGTCGGTTGGGACGGGTGCAGGACTCGGCGCGCTCGCTTCCTTTTCTCCTGGTTGCACCGGTATTGCTTTCAAAATCGGCTTTGTCGGGTCAGGCATTTCGTCCGATGTCGGAGCGTTTTCGGCTTCGGGCGAAGGCGCAGGCTTCGGATAGACCATCGCGTGCACTGAATTATATGGGTCGCGCGTGGCCAGGAGTGTCGGCCCTTTCGGCGTCACCGGCGTCACCGCGGTCGTGTCAACCGCCAGGGCCGCTCGCGGAAATTCCGACGGCGGCAGATCGCGTGTGAGCGAGGCGTGCAGTTCTCCATGAATATTGCACGGCTCGCTCGGTTTCTGGTCGGATGTCGCGAGCTCGAGATAAGTTGTCTTCTCTTCCGCCTCGCCCTCACTCGTTTTGATTTTCTCAACGCATTTATCGGTCGCAAGCAACCCGGATTTCGCGCAGATGTTTACTCGCTCCAGACCGCGCGGCTGGGAAATGTCCTTCGGCGGATAATGTTCGGCCGAGGCGTTCATCACATCCACCCATACCGGCAGCGCAATGTCGCGTCCGAACGCGCCGCGAAAAATTCTTTGCGGCTTGTCGAACCCAGCCCAGACCGCGCAGGTAATCGCACTGTCGTATCCTGCGAAAAGAACGTCGGTAAAATCGTAGGCGGTCCCGGTTTTTCCGGCTGCTTCCATTTTCTTCAAACCGAAGTTCGTGCGCGCGGCCTTACCGGTGCCGTTGTCGAGCGCGTCAACCAGACATGAGTGCACTTCGTAGGCGATCTCAGGTTTAATTACGTTCTGCTTGCCGTAATCGTGTTGCGCGTGCCAAACCGTCCCGTCCTTCTCTTCGATCCGTTCCAAAATGTGCGGCAGCTTGGATCGCCAACCGCCGTTCGGGAAAATGGTGTAGGCCAGCGCCAGTTCCGCCAAAGTAACTTCACTGCTTCCAAGAAATGTCGCCGGATAGGGCCGCAACGGCGATTTCATTCCGGCGTTACGACAAAGCTGGACCACATTATCGACTCCCGGGTTCATGCCGAGTCGGACCGTCGCACCATTTTTCGATTTCGAGAGTGCCTCGCGCGCCGTGATTGGCCCCTCGAAGCGATTCTCCGCGCTCTCCGGTCCCCATTCACCGAGAATTCCAGTCGTCCCGCCAATCATGACGGCGCGATTATCGAGCGCGGAATCTTCCACCACTGACCCGGGGTACATTCCCTTCTCAAACGCGGCGGCAAAAACAAAGGGCGTCATCGCCGTTCCCGCCGGACGCCGGGCCTGCAAAGCGCGATCGTATTGGTTATGCTCGAAATCGCGGCCGCCCACCAACGCGAGCATACCGCCAGTCGCGTTGTCCAATACAATTACCGCGCCCTGCAAATAGTCAGGCACCGGCGGCGGGCTGCTTCCCGGCCTCGCCTTGCGAAAATTCGCGGTGTATTCCGCATAGGTCGGATGCTCATAGTCCGGATGCTTTTCCGCGTGATCGAGGTGTGATCGCAACGATTCCTCGGCCGCTTTTTGCAAATCGGAATCGATCGTGGTGTGAATGCGGAAGCCTTCGTTCATCGCACGGTTCCAACCCACCGCCTCGATCACCTTCTGCCGGATGTAATCGACCGCGTAGGTTTGCCCCTGTGCATTCTGCCGGTTGCCGATGAGGACATCTTCCGATTGCGCGGCGGCACAACGCGGGCGGTCGATGAAACCGAGATCGCGCATGCGTCCCAGGGCAACATTGCGCGATTCGCGCGCCGCCGCCCGGTCCGACCAGGGCGAAAGCCGATTCGGGCTTTTGATGATGCCAGCCAGAGTGGCGCATTCCGCCAGCGACATCTCGTTCGCCGGCTTATCGAAGTAACCGCGCGCAGCCGCTTCCGCGCCATACAGGCCGCCGCCGAAATAGATTCGGTTCAAATACAGCTCCATAATCTTTTGCTTCCCGAAATGTTGTTCGATCCTTTCGGCGACATAGATTTCGAGAAGTTTCCGGCGATAGGTCCTTTCCTTCAGGGCAAAACTGTTGCGGGCGAGTTGCTGAGTAATTGTGCTCGCGCCCTGCCGGACGTGGCCGGAGAACAAGTTGACCAAGGCTGCGCGCACAATGCCAAAGAGATCGTAGCCGCTGTGCTGGTAAAATTTGTTGTCTTCCATGGCGACAACAGCGTTCACCAGATCGCGCGGCAATTGATCGTAGGGAATGGTCTCGCGGTTCTCGACGTAGATCTGGCCGAAAATTTTTCCGTTCCGGTCCAGAATCAAGCTGGCCGATTCCATCTGTTCGAGCTTGCTCAGATCGTAGGTCGCGGCTTCCGCCTTCAATTGCGACGAGACGGTTCCGAAATAGATGGCGACGAAAATTATTGCGACCAGCACAATCAACGTGGGCAGGTAAAATTGGGGCCGCGCGTACCACGGTCGCCGGTAGCGGTGCGGAAGGGTTGGCATCAAAAACGAAACAGGCATGCGGGCAGGTAGAAAAGAGGATTAGACTTGAAGGGAAAACTTAGGCGCAATTCTCCCGAAAATCCAAACGCCAAAGAGCCGTGGCAAACTCCGAACTAGTCGAGATTATCCGTAATGAGATTGGCGCGAATGGCCCGATCTCCTTCGCTCGCTTCATGGAGCTGGCGCTTTATCACCCCGACCGCGGGTATTACGCGAGTGGGCGGGCCAACATTGGCCGGCGCGGCGATTTTTTTACCAACGTCAGTGTTGGATCGCTCTTCGGAAGATTGCTCGCGTCCCAGTTTGCCGAAATCTGGGAGAAGCTCGGGCGGCCGCGCGATTTCAAGATCGTGGAGCAAGGTGCGCATGATGGCGTTTTTGCAGCTGATGCGCTGAGTGCGCTGCGGCGATCGGCCGGCGATTGTTTTGCCGCAACTTCCTATTGCATGATCGAGCCGTTTCCGATTTGGCGGGAGCGACAGCAAAAAAATCTGCGCGAGTTCGCCGAAAAAACTTCCTGGGTTGCCTCGGTTGACGAACTCGCGCCTTTCGTCGGAATTCATTTTTCCAACGAACTGTTCGATTCCTTGCCGGTGCATCTCATCGTTTCCGGTGGAGTCGCGAACGGTGCCACGGTTTGGAACGAAAAATTCGTCGCCTTGGAACACGGGCTTTCAGCCGGTGCGCCCAGCGGAGTTGAACTCCACTGCACGAACGCCCCCTTCGAGTTTGTTACAGCCAGAGTCAGCCGCTCTGACCTACTAGTCCATCGTCTCGGATTTTTCCCGGCTGGCTTCGAAACGGAAGTGAATTTGGCTGCGCCCAAACTAGTGAGCGAGATAGCCGCCAAACTTTCGCGTGGAGTCATTCTTACAATCGACTACGGCTTTCCCCGCGCAGAGTTTTATTCACTTTCTCGCAATCAGGGCACGCTTCAAGTCCGGGCGAACCAGAAAAAGCTATCCTCGCCTTTTCAGCAGATTGGGCTGGCTGATATTTCCGCGCACGTCGAGTGGACTACTCTTGCCGAAGTAGCCCAATCGTCGGGTGCCACTCCAATCGGTTTTACCGACCAGCACCATTTTCTTACCGGAATCATTTCTAAATCTTTTCCAGAGGCCGACTTTGACGCTTCTGAAAAACGCGCCCTGCAAACTTTGCTGCATCCGGAAATGCTTGGCCGAAATTTTCAAGCGCTTGCCCTGGGCAAAGATTTTCGCGAAACGCTAAGCGGATTCCATTTCGCATGTGACCCTACCGCCGCGCTCGGGCTTTGAACCGCACAGGTCTCTAGACCTGTGTTCCTTACACCCGCCGTCCCGCAGGCCGACCTCTAACTGAAAGGGGCGACTTCCAAGTCGCCCACTACATTAGGTTGGCAAGCGCCCGCTTGCCCTACAAGAGGAAAGGAGACGAGGAGGAAGAAGAAGTGGAAAGCGCATGGAATCCTGCAAAGTTACTTCGCCACTGCAATGGCATCGATTTGAAGGGGCGACTCACCGGGAATTTTCGCGGTGCCCGTAATTCGAGCTCGAGTTTGTTCGTCTCGTTCCTCGGCTTCGGCTTTGGCTTCGGCCGCTTTCTTTTGCGCGGCCGATGACGAAGCGATGTAGTTGCCTTCGAAGACAACGCGCTTCTTCAAACTGCTGTTATACCCTGTGGCACGGAAATAGAACTCGGCGTTGGCCGCCTGCGCTTTGTCATCAAAGCCGGCGGGTGCGCGCGATGACGGCGCTGCATAGTTTCGCTTCTGGTTGAAGATGCTGCGCGCATCGTTCTTGGCCAACGGTTCGAGCCTGCCCGAATAAGTGGAGCCATCTCCATCAACCACCCGAATTTCGTGATCGGTTTGCTCCACCTGAAACTCGTTCAAAATGAGTGTCTGTTTGGGTTTACTGCGAAAGGCTTGATCGGAAGCATTCTCCGAAAATTGCTGGCGGAAGTTGGTCGTCTGCCGGTTTTGTGCCAGTGACGCCGCTGCTGGCGCCGACTGGTTACTTTCCTTAGCGGCTAACGATCTGCCGGCCAGCAATGGTTGATCAGTCCCGGCTGACTTCGTCAGTGCGTCAGCATCCTTGGCCTCTTCGGCGGGTCGCGAGGCGGTAGCGTTGCCATCCGCGAAGGCCGGCACAGTAGGGGCCGCCGCACCTTGTTCGAATACTTTTTGTGGCACGGCGGCTTTGTCTGCCGGCGGCATCGGCTGTTGCAGTGCCAGCTTCCTGGTTTCGCCTCCGGCTGATTGGTGTTCCCGCCACCACCAGATGGCCGACGCGCTAACGAGAAGTAGAGCCAAAGCTGTGGCTGTCACGAGCCGCGGCCAAGAAAGCCCAAATGCGCGCCAGCGCGACTCGCATTCGTCCTTTCGGGCCAAACGTGAAATCTCATAATGGAGCTGCGCCCGCATCGGATTCGGCATTTTCGGGTCGGCCCCGAACGCGGCGCGGCGGGCCTTGGCGGAGGTTTCCAGCAGCTCGTCAATGGGCTTTTTCGGTTCCAGCGGCATGACTTCTCAAGTTAGACGGTAAATAAACGTTCTGATGGAAAGATTTTTTTCGCGATGACGCAGAGGCGATCAAGACACTTGCTTAAGCGCGAGCTGACCGTTTTCGGATTCAACCGCAACTCGGCCGCGATTTCGCCGTAACTCAGCTCGCCATAGTAACGCAGCTCGATGATTTCCCGGCAAGGATCCTCCAGCTGATCGAGGCTTTGCCGAATGAGACGAGAAGTTTCGGCATTTATCACCACGGTATCCGGCCCGGGACATCCCGATGGCGGATCGATTTGGCCGCTCTCGCGCGCGCCATCGAGCGAGAACTGGACAACGTTGCCGCCCCGTTTCTCGGCGCGACTTTTTCCGCGAAAATCCAGCGCCTTGTTCGCGGCCACGCGCAATAACCACGTTTGAAAAGAACTCTTGCCGTGAAATGATGCCAGGTTTCGCACGACGGCGAGGAAGGTCTCCTGGCAGATTTCTTCCGTGTCTTCGTGACTGAAGTCGGCGGACAACTGGAAAACGAAGCGCGCCGCCACCGGATAATACTTGTCGAACAACGCATCCCACGCGTCTGCGTCACCGCCGCGGCAGCGTTCGATCAACTCGGCATCGGCCTTTCCGGAATCAGGGACCACAACTCGAGGCTTGCTCATTAGATCACGTTGATCATCTCACGCGCCTCTGACCTGTCCAGCCTCTCTCCGGTTCAGAAAAAAAGACGGGAGCATTTTCGCGGGGATGCCGACTAACAGGGCAATGAAAAGCTCGCTCCTGATTCTCGCAGCCGGTTTGTTCGGCATGCTTTCCGATGCGCGCGGGGATGGCTTCATCGTGGTGGAACGGCCGTTTCTGGTGCGGCCCGGGCATTTCCCCTTTGCGCCGCTGGAGGTGACCAGCCACCACGTCGAGGTCAAAATCGATAGCCAGGTAGCAGTTACTTCGATCGATCAGGAGTTCTACAACCCGAACGATCAGCGACTGGAAGGTACCTACATGTTTCCAGTGCCGAAAGGCGCGCACATCGACAAGTTCAGCATGGAGATCGGCGGGAAAATGGTGGACGCCGAATTGTTGCCTGCGGAAAAGGCGCGCCAAATTTACGAGGAGATCGTGCGCAAAATGCGCGATCCCGCACTGCTGGAATATGCCGGACGTGATCTCTTTAAGGTTCGCATTTTCCCGATTGAACCGCGGAGCCGCAAGCCGATCAAAATTTCCTATAGCGAATTACTGCGTTCGGACGCCGGCACCGTGACCTACAGTTACCCGTTGAGCACGGAGAAATTTTCCGCGCAGCCGATCAAGAGCTTGAGTGTAAAAGTAGAAGTGAAATCGGAGCAACCACTCGCTTCGATTTATTCGCCAAGTCACAAGGTCGAAATCAAACGGGACGGCGCTAATCGCGCCGTGATTGGTTATGAATCGAAGGATGAAAAACCCGAGACGGATTTCCAGCTCGTTTATAACTCGGAAGCGCGTGATGTCGGCCTGAGTTTGATCACGCATAAGCCTGCTGGGGAAGATGGTTATTTCCTGATCCTGGCGGCGCCGACGGTGGCGAAAGAAACCAAGCCCGCTCCGAAGGATGTGGTCTTTGTGGTCGATACCTCGGGCTCGATGGCGGGCGCGAAATTGCAACAAGCGAAGAAGGCGCTCGAATTCTGCGTCGAAAATTTAAACGGCGAAGATCGTTTCGAAATCGTGCGGTTTTCCACCGAAGCGGAACCGCTTTTCGGCAAACTGGTTGATGCCGATTCGGAACATCGCAAGCGTGCTTCGAATTTCATTGCCGACTTAAAACCGATTGGCGGCACCGCTATTGCGGATGCGTTGCAAAGCGCACTCAAAGCGCGCACGGAAAAAACCGACCGGCCATTCGTCATTATTTTTCTAACGGATGGATTGCCGACCGTGGGAACGCGGAATTCGGACGAGATCGTGGCTGAGGTCAAAAAAGCCGGTGACGCGCGCATCTTTTCGTTTGGCATTGGATCGGACGTAAACACGCAGCTACTCGATCAAATCGCCGAGGGAACACGTGCCTTCAGCCAATACGTGCTGGCGAACGAAGATCTCGAAGTAAAAGTCTCGAGTTTCTATACCCGGATCAAAGAACCGGTCCTGACGAATGTGCGTTTGGAATTCGGTGGCGGCATTCGCACTAGTAAATTGTATCCGGCGCAATTACCGGACTTGTTCAAAGGCGATCAACTTGTCGTAACCGGCCGCTACACCGGCTCCGGCGAAGTAGAAGCAAAACTTACCGGCATGGCCAACGGCCGCGAACAAACATTCAACTACAAGGTAAAATTCAATGATTCTTCCAACGATTATGTGGCGCGGCTTTGGGCGACGCGGCGTGTTGGATTTTTGCTCGATGAAATTCGAATTCACGGAGAAACCAGCGAGCTGCGCGATGAAGCCACCGATTTGGCGCGGCGATTTGGGATAGTGACCCCCTACACGGCCTACTTAATCGTCGAGGATGAAGATCGGCGGCGAGTGCCAATGACGCAGCGTTCGATGCAAAGCATGAGCGCGGATAGCGCGGCGCGAGCTGGGGTCGCAAAAGCCTGGGACGGATTCAAGGAGAAAAAGGATGGCGACGACGCGGTGGCAAACGCGCGTAGTCAGAACGCATTTAAGTTCGCCGATCAATCGGCGGCCTCGATCTATGCCGGGGCGGAGGAATCGCTGCGCGGATTTGCGCTCAGCGCTCCGGCTGCGCGAACGGAGTCGGGTCGCCTCGCCCAATACACTCAGCAATCAAAATTCGTGAACGGCCGCGCCTTTTTCCAAAACGGCAAGCAATGGGTTGATGCGAAGGCGCAAAACGCGACCAGGCGGGAACGCGTTCAGTTCGACTCCGAGGCCTATTTCGATCTTCTCAAAAAACATCCCGAGGCCGCGCCATGGATGGCGCTTGGCCAAAACGTCCTGCTCTCGCTCGACGACACCGTCTATGAAATCACCGACTAGCCCAATTATGAACTCAACCACTCATTCAGTTATCTCGACAAACATTGCGCGCATCGCACCCGCTGTAGCCGCCCCGCTCTGTCGAGGCGCCGGCAATCTCGACGCGGCGACAGAGCGCCGCGGCTACAAGATAATGCGGATCGGTCTGAACTTGGTCGCCTCTATAGCATTCGTTGCTGCAAGTTCACATTCGTGTCTGGCGAAAACCGCAGCGGCTAACGAAACCAAGCCACGCATCGAAGTCTGTTTTGTCCTTGATACCACCGGCTCGATGGGTGGCTTGATCGAGGGCGCGAAGCAAAAGATCTGGTCGATCGCCAATGAAATGATCAGCACAAAACCAACGCCGGAATTAAAACTCGGGCTGATTGGCTACCGCGACCGCGGCGATGAATATGTTGTTAAATCATTTCAGCTCACGGACGACATCGATTCGATCTATGGCCATCTACGCGACTTCAAAGCAGAAGGCGGCGGAGACGAACCGGAAAGCGTGAACGAAGCTCTTGCCGAAGCAATCGAGAAGATGCCATGGAGTCAGGACCGCAAAGTTCTCAAGATTATTTTTTTGGTGGGCGATGCGCCGCCGCACCTGGATTATGCTGATGGCCCTAAATATCCTGAGCTTTGCCGGATCGCGGCAAAAAAGGATTTAATAATCAACACCGTGCAATGCGGGAACATTGCTGAGACCACGCCGATCTGGAAGGAGATTGCAAAGTTGTCTGAGGGAAGTTATGCCGCCATTGCGCAATCGGGCGGCGTGGCGGTAATCGCGACGCCGATGGACAACGAGCTGGCGCGGTTAAATAAGAAGATCGGCGCTACCTTAATTCCATATGGCGATGCCACACTGCAGCGCGAAGTGGCTGCAAAACAAGCGTTCGCCGAAAGCGCGCCGGCCAGTGCCGCCGCCGATCGCCTGAGCTATAACGCCAAAACTGCTAAAGCAGTTCAAGGTCGCGGCGAACTTCTCGATGCGTTGGCAAAGAACGAAGTCAAACTAGATGCCATCGACAAGAAAGATCTGCCGAAGGAATTTCAGAAACTAACGAAACAGGAGATGGAAGGTCGCATCGCCAAAACGCGTGCCGAACGAGATAGTCTGCAAAAAGAAGTTCAAGACCTCTCCAGGAAGCGCGACGCCTTTATTCAGGCGGAAAACAAGCGGCTGGCGGAAGCTGGAAAGGGCGATGGATTCGACGAGAAAGTGGCGGAGACGATCCACCAGCAAGCGGAAAGAAAAGGGATTAACTACGCTCCGTGAGCTTGTGTCATCCCGAGCGCCAGCCGAGGGATCTTGTTGCGCAATCTTAAAGGTAACTTCCTTCGGAATCCCTCGACTTGCGCTCGGGATGGGCACGGGTGCGGCGGTCTCCCGACCGCCGTCTATTGACTCGGCGACTGGGAAGGCGCCGCTCCTTGATCATAGGTCTCGGGGCGTTCGATCCCGCGCCTGGTAGTGAGATACACGGCAAAACTTCCCAGCCAGTGTCCCCCCTCATAGTGCTCGCCCGTGACCGCTGCCAGTCCGGCGCGACGATGAGCATCCGCCGTGGCCTGCAGGGCGGGACGGCGTGGATCCTCCGAGGGTAGCGCAGAAAGAATTCCTTCCAGCATCCAGGCACGGCTTAAATTCAAACCATCAAGGTGCGCAAGCTTCGGATCGCTCGGATCGGGGGAAATCGCGACCGGCAACCAATCGGCATTCGCCGTCTTCGGAATCTGCGGCATGAATTCCTTAAGCCACTGCGCAAATTCGTTTTGTGGAAGGACACGGCGCATTACGTCCGCTTCGCCTAGAGAGGGCGAGAGAAAATCTTCACCGGAAGGTTCGTATTCAAGCGGACAATTTTTATCCGTGAGAAAGAACTTCTTGGCCGAATCGCTAACTAGTTTGGCGAATCCCTCATTTCCAGCGGTACGCGCATAGTCCAGCATCAGGCCGAGACCAAAAGCGGTTTGATCATGTTCACCAATCCGGACCGGATGGGATAATTTCGGCAACCAGGTTTTCAATCGTTCCACCGCCGTTTCTTCGAGCGGACGCAAGTTCGCCGACATTTCGCGGGCTTGTGGATCGTCCCATTCCCGCAATTCCGCGCACAATTGCAGCAACCATGACAATCCGTAGGGACGCTCGAAGCTGGCCCGACCTTTTCCGCTAAGGTAGTTGGCTTCCGCTTTCAGGTTCTCGGCGGTAAGGCTTTTCTTTACGGCGTCACGGGCGGCGACCGCAAACGGTGCATCTGGAAAGGTCCGGACCAACCGGACAAGCAGCCAATGTCCGTGCACGGATGAATGCCAGTCGTAGCAACCACAGAAGGCGGGCGTGAGTTTGCGCGGCGGCGCGACATCGGCATCACTGTTCAGGACGTGACTGATCTTGTTCGGATATTCTTTGTGGACGCAGGCGAGGGCGAGTTTGGCAAATCGTTCCGCCGCGGCCGCATCAAAGCCATCGACCGGTGGTGGCGTAGAATTTTCAGCCGCAACTGCGGCAAACGGGACAAGCAGCAGAACAGATAAGGGAATTTTCACGTGCCGTTTATTTTGCCTGGGGGGATGCGCTCCGTCGCGTCCCATTTATTTTTGGGACGACCCGGAGATCGTCCCTCCAGAAAAATTGCGGGAATCGCGTAAAACTCATTTTCCTGGCAGCACCTACAGCCTACGTTACACGCCCGATTATGCGATACCGTTACTGTTTTATCGTTTGCGCTCTGTCTCTTAGCGCGCACATCACGGCTATCTCTCTCCTTGCCCAAAATTCATCCGCGGAGAATTCGTCACCAATGCCCGCTGACAATCCATTCCTGGTCGAAAGCGTCCTGCCTTATCACCTTCCTCCCTTTGATAAGATCAAGGACGAGCACTTTGTCCCTGCGACCGAAGCCGGGATGCAGGAACAGCTCAAGGAAGTCGATGCTATCGCGGCGAACGCCGAGAAAGCGACTTTCGATAACACCGTCATCGCGCTGGAGCGAACGGGACGATTGCTCGATCGGGCGCAGCGAACTTTTTCGAACCTTAATGCGGCCGACACCAATCCGACCCGCCAGAAAATCGAGACTGAACTAGCTCCGAAATTATCGGCACACCACGACGCCATTCTTTTGAACAGCAAACTTTTCGCGCGCATTCAGGAGCTTTATTCCAATCGGGAAAAGCTTGGGCTCGATCCGGAATCGAATTATTTGCTGGAGCGTTACTATAAGGATTTCGTGCGTGCGGGCGCGAAGCTATCGGATCCTGACAAGGAGAAGCTAAAGAAGATCAACGCCGAACTCGCGACGCTGCAAACCCAGTTTGATCAGAGCGTTCTCAAGGAAAAAAATACCTCGTCGATTGTGGTTGATCGCCGGGAAGATCTGGCTGGTCTATCCGATAACCAAATCGCGGCGGCGAGTGCTGCTGCCAAAGACGAGCATAAGGAAGGTAAGTTTGTTTTGCGGTTACAAAATACGACGGGCCAGCCGGTGCTCGGTTCGTTGCAAAACCGTGCCTTGCGCGAACGCATTATGCAGGCCTCGCTCTCGCGTAATAGTGAGGGTGGACCGTTTGATACTCGCGAGATTATTATTCGCACCGCACAACTGCGAGCGGAACGCGCCAAACTACTCGGTTACGAAAACCACGCCGCCTATCAGCTGGAAGACCAGACAGCGAAAGACGTTTCAACCGTAAACAAGCTTCTAGCCGACCTGGCGGTGCCCGCGGTCGCTAACGCCCGCCGCGAGGCAGCCGACATGCAGAAGATTGTCGATCAGGAAAAAGGTGGCTTCCAGATCGCGTCCTGGGACTGGGATTTCTATTCCGAGAGAGTGCGCAAAGCGCGCTATCAATTCGATGAGTCGGACGTGCGACCTTACTACGAGTTAAATCATGTCCTGACCGACGGCGTGTTTTTTGCCGCCGGGAAACTTTATGGTCTCACGTTCAAGGAGCGCCACGATCTACCCGTATATCAACCCGACGTGCGCGTTTGGGAAGTGTATGAC
>Ga0207701_10000728_pt1 | contig 34724 bp, 26 predicted proteins | sample KBSSwiSSwithPhiX_FD_184294 | JGI IMG/M metagenome (GOLD analysis project Ga0207701, IMG submission 184294) | Switchgrass rhizosphere bulk soil microbial communities from Kellogg Biological Station, Michigan, USA, with PhiX - S5 (SPAdes) (version 2) | ecosystem: Environmental > Terrestrial >... | reverse complement strand
CCGACAGAGTCGCGGCACGAACGTAGACGCCCGGGGAAACGCTTCCAGCTTCCCGCTTCCCGCTCCCAGCTTCCGGCTTCCGGCTTCCGGCTTCCGGCTTGGTTCTGAACCAGCACCCGGCTATCAGCTATCAGCTGGTTCCTGGTTCTGCGTTCCACCGCCGCGAAGCGGCGACGAACCCGTCGAACCCTGCAGAACCCGTCGAACCAGCACCTGTCGAACCTGACGAACCCGTCGAACCTGTAGAACCAACCCCGACGGCGCGCCTGTCAGACCGCCGTAATGACCAGTGCCGCATCGTTCCCGCCGAAACCGAGCGACGTCGAGACCCCGCAGCGGACGCGCTGCTCACGCGCCACGTTGGCAACGATGTCCACGGGACAGTCCGGGTCCGTTTCCGTGTGGTGGATCGTGGGTGGGATCGCGCCGCGGGACACGGTCAGGGCGAGTGCCGCCGCCTCCAGCGCGCCGGCGGCGCCGAGGCAGTGGCCGAGGATCGACTTGAGCGACGTCACCGGGACCTCGCGGGTGCGCTCCCCGAAGACGCTCCGGAAGGCGCGCGCCTCGGCGCGATCGTTCTGTGTTGTGGCCGTGCCGTGGGCGTTGATGTGATCGACGCGGTCCGGGTCGACGCCGGCATCCGTCAGCGCATTCAACATGATCGCCCGGACCGGCGCGCCGTCCGGCTCTGGCGCCGTCGGGTGGAAGGCCTCGCAGGCGAAGGCGTATCCGGCCAGTTCCCCGTAGATGTGCGCCCCGCGCGCCCTCGCTGCCTCCATGTCCTCGAGCACCAGGATTCCGGCCCCTTCGCCGATGTTCATTCCGGCCCGGCCGCGATCGAACGGCCGGCACGGCTCCGGATCCATCAGACGCAGGGCATTGAAGCCGCTGAATGTGAGGCGGGCCAGCGCATCCGTGCCGCCGCTCACCGCCGCATCGACGCGGCCGGACCGCACGGCATCGGCGGCCTGGCCGATCGCGATCGTGCTCGAGGCGCAGGCTGCGACGATGCACGAGCGGGGACCTTCGAGATGGAAGGCGCTGGCGATGACGTCGACCGGCGTGCTCGAAAAGTGATTCCACGCGTCCGACGGACGCGCATGCTCGATGCCGCGGATCGTGGTGGTGTGCTGGTACCGCTCGTTGCGGATCAAATCGCTCGTCCCGGCCCCGAGGAACACGCCGATGCGCGACCGCTCGATCCGCCCGTCGAGCAACCCCGCATCGTCCATGGCTTCGGCCGCGGCGACGGCGCCAAACTGATCGCCGCGCGACCAGCGGCGGCGCTCGAGGGGAGTGAGCCGCGCGCTGATGTCAGGCGTCGAGACTTCGGCAGCGACCCGGCTACGATACCCCTCGGTGTCCAGGACGGTGACCGGCTTGATACCGCAGGCCCCCGATACCAGCCCGGCCCACGTCGCCTCGCGAGTGACGCCGAGCGCGCTGACGATCCCGATCCCGGTAATCGCGACGCGGCGGCGGGTCATGCGCGGACCTGCGCCGGAGGCACGCCCAATTGCTCGTCGAGCCACGCCGTCGCGGCGGCGGAGGCGGTCCGCACCGTTTCGGCCTCGCGCAGCTTGCTGCGCCACACCAGCGCCAGCGGGAGGAACTGCGCCGGGAGCGACACCAGCGAGAAGCCGAGGCACATCGCACGATGCTTCAGGCCGTGATCGCGCGGCCCGAAGCCGGCCAGGCTCGCCACGTACGACCCGATCACCGCGTAGGCGTCGCGGGCCACGGCAGCGGCGTGCCCGTGGAGCCCGCCCGGGACGGCGCAGCCGGCGCGGAGGCTGGCCAGGAACGACTCGCGCGAATCCCCCGGCGCCTCGGTCCACGTGGTGCCGATCCGCCGCAAGGTATGCGCGTCGCTGCCACCGAGCAGACCGTGACGGCGGTCCCCGTCCCGCCGCGGCCACCGCGCGGCAATCGACGTCACCAGTTCATTGTGGGCCCGCAGCATCGTCCCGTTACGGGCTTCGACCGCCGGGACCTCGTCGAACAGCGCCAGGTAGTCGGCGAGCGGAACCTGGCCACGGTAGAAGAACAGCAGGTGGTTGAGCGCGAAGAACACATCGGCCTCGCGCAGGCAGGCGGTGACCTCGAACACGTTGCCGCGGAGCGGCTGCACGGCGCGGTGCAGCGCCTCCGTCATGCCGTAGACACCGAGGTGGACCTCGAGGTCCGTGCCCGGAAACCGGCACGACACCTCCTCGCCCATGATGAAGTCCGGGCAGTCGGGATGGGCGGACAGGAACTCGAGGCAGCCTTCGATGGTGTCGTGATCGGTGAGCGCGACCAGATCCATCCCCCGCGCCTTGGCGGTGTGGTAGACCTCGTCTGTCGCCGAATAGCAGTCGCGGCTCTTCAGGAACTTGAGATTGCCGGACTGCCGGGACGCTCTCGAGTGGACGTGCAGATCGGCGCGCAAAGTGGACATCGGGGTCACCGGGTGGCGGTGCTACTTCAGCGGCTTGAGGATCATAACCTGCAGCGTCGCCGAGCCGATGCCGCGATAGCGATCCGGCAGGAAGCTCTTGCCGAAGTCCGCGCGCAGGATCGTATTCTTCGGTGCCCGCAAGCTGATCGCCGCGCCCAACCCGGTGAGCGGCTGCCAGGTGTTGTCGAACTCCCGGTCGCGCCCCCACGCCCGCTCGAGGAAGAGATCGAGCCGGTACTGGTCGAAGATGTTGAACGAATAGGAGCCGCGTGCCGTCCCGAGCTCCTGGAAGCGCACACCCGAGGCCGGCACACCGTGGATACGCGTATCGTCGAACATCCCGAACTGATACTTGGCAAACCGGTCCAGATCGCTGCCGCCGAACCACCCCCCGTTCAGGTGAATCTTGTGGAACAGGTTGAAGTAGATGTCGCGCGACACGCTGGCGCTGTATTTCACGTATGACGGCTGCAGCTCGTCTGACGTCTGACCCGGGACGCCCCACTCGCGCCATCCGGAGCGCGCGTACCACGCCCCGTTCGCGACCGCGCTGTAGCCGCCGCGGCGGTACTCCCACCCGCCGCCGAAGCCGTTGGTGATCGTGCTCGCCGGAACGACGAACGTGTCGGAGGTGGTGGTGTCGCGAGTGAAGCCATCGAACCGGAACTGGTAGGAGCCGGAGAGTTTCTGGAACGGGGTGTACTGCCAGCCGAGATTGAGCCCCGTGGTGAGCGGCCAGGTCAGGAGCCGCTCCTGCGCGTGCTCGCCATTGGCGTCGTAGATGCGATCGCTCGATGGCACACCAATCGCGAAAAAGTCGATGCTGCCGTCCAGCGGCGTGGACCCGAGCTTCGGCCGCTGCACGTTGCCCGCCGCCAGCACGCCGGCGAACAGGAGCGCCAGCTGTGAGTCAGGTCCCTTGAACGCAAAGTCCAGGTAGTTGATGCCGAAGATGGGTAACGGGAAGGCGTATGACGGATCGAGCGTGACGCCCATCGCCATCGCCCGCGCGCTCTGCGTGGAGCGCTCGCTGATGACCCGGTTCTGGCCCTCCTTCACGTAATAGCGAAGCCCGCGATCGGTTTCCCGATACATGATCCGATCGCTGCGGCGCGCTTCCTCGCGCGAGCCTTCGAACGCCTCAGGGTTCACGCGAAAATCCGAGAAGGCGACGCTCTTCTCGACCAGCAGGTTGCGGCCGGCGATCAGCATGATCTGCCGCGCGGTCAGTCCGGTGAAGAGGAAGATCGGGCGATTGCCGATCGATGCGACCGGCGCGTAGGTCTGGATCTCCTCGTTCGAGACGACCGGCGCGGAGAGCTCGGTCTGGACCGCCTGCACCTTGACGCGGGCGAAGGTGCGGCGTTCGATCCACACGGTCCCGCGATAGAGGGACTGCCCCTTGCCCACCGGATCGAAACGGACCACGTAGCAGTCGTACTCGCCGACGCGCTCCGTGCCCGCCAGCCGATAGCGATAGTCGTTGTCGAAACGGAGTTGCAGCGGCAGCGACAGCACCTTCTCGGCCTGCAGCAGCGGAAACGATGGCCTGTCCGGGCCCCACTTCGTTCCGTTGACCGAGAACGACAGCTCCTCCCACTCGACATCGTCGCCCGACACGAAGTAGCGGTTGGTGCTCGCGACGTCATACCCCGGGTCGGCGACGTTCGGACGGAAGTGCTGATCCATCCGCGCGTCGGCGATATAGCTGTGAACCAACGCGTCCTGGGTTCGCTGCTGGAGCTGATGACGCGCGATGATCTCTTCGACCGTCAACTGGCGCGCGGCCGACACGTCGCTACGCTGGACGAGAGCCTCGGTCGCACCCTCGCTGAAGTTAACGAGGACCGGTCCGCCCGGCATCGGCACCTTCGCGGTGGCGACGCCGGTTTCCGGGACGCGGTGGTAGTCGGTGACCTTCAGCGGCTGGCCGTCCGCGAGGCGGCGGACGCCGGGCGCCCCATCGACCGGCAGCGTCAGTGACAACTGCAGGAGCTCGGAAGAGGCGGGGCTCCAGTAAACGAGATGGGTCGCGAACGTGCGTTCGTCGAACAGCAGTCGATGGCGCACGCTGCCGGTCACCTCGCGATCGCCTTCGGCCAGCGTGAGACCGGCGGCCCTGCCGTCGAGGGTGCTGATCTCTCCCTCCATCAGTGCGGCCAATGGTGCGAGGGCCCCCAGCGCCGCTGCCAAACCCTCGGACGACGACCAGGCGTGGACAATCACGTCGGTGCCGAGCGAGGTGAGCTCGCTGTCGATCATGCGGCCGGGACCATCGGTATCCGCACGCATGCCGCTCACCGCGACGCGCGCACCAGGGTCCACACGCTGCAGCTGCCCGTCCACCGTCTCGACGTCTGCGTCCGGCGTCACGACGAGGACGTCGAGATACGGCGCGAGCTCGGCGGTGTACGCCGACGCGGCCCCGATTCCGCCAATCGCGACGCGAATGGTTTCGTACGCCGCGCGCGCGTCGGTCGCGGCCAGCCGCACCGCGTACGCCGCGACACGGGCATCGGCCTCGACATCGACCTCGAGCATCGCGATCGTCCCGCGATGCCGGGCCAGCACGCCTTGTAACGTGGTCCGCCAGCGATCCATCCCCGATGGGTCCGGGGGAGCCGCAACGGCGAGCCAGACGGGCGTCTTCCGCGACGCGTGTTGCGCGAGGCGGGCATCGAGTTGCGCAACCTCGGAATCGAGGCGGGCACTCACGCGCGCCATCACCCGCACCGGCAAGTCCGACGTGCGCAGCTGCAGCTCTGCCGCAGGCGGCCCTGAGACGGGCTCGTCGACGGCAATCCGGGGCAGGCGCTCCTCGCGGTCATCGGCGTAGCCCACGCTCGCCAATGCCAGCACGATCGACGTCGTCGAAAACAGACGTGCGAGGACCATGGTCGTCATGTATCGAATACAAGGGCCGCCGCTGCAAAATGCCGCAGCCGCTGAACGCCGTCGTCCGGCGCTCACGTCCGCCCGTGCGGTTGAGCGATGTCGAGATCGCCGATCGCGCCGAATTCGCCGCCGCGCAGGATCGTCTGCAGCCGCGCGCGAAAACCGTCCAGGCGAAAGTAATGCGCGAACCAGAGCCGCGGTGGCAGCGACACGCGTGGCGGATCCGGATCGATCTCCCATGGATGCACCGTCAGTACGCCCGGCACGCCGCCGCGATTCACCGTCTCCAGCGCCGAGAGCACGCGCCGCGGGGAGCTCATGCGGAGTCCCCAGCCCCACCCCAGCGGAATCACCTGGCCAAAGCGGTCGGCCACGAGCGGCGGCACCTCGAGGATTGTCCCGGACCCCGTCGGTCGCGAGTGCGGCTGACGGGGATAGGCAACGTTGCCGACCAGCTTCACCGGGGCCATGCTGGCGTCGACTGCGAAGCCTTCAGACGCGAGCACCTCGAGCCCCCACAGCGAGCGATCGTTGATCGACCACTCCGGAGCCCGGAACGCGCGCACCGCCGGGACGCCGGCCGCCGTCAACGCGACCACACTGCGCCTCAGGTCCTCACGGAACGTGTCCGGCTGCAGCTCGTAGACGCGCTGATGGAGATGGCCGTGCGAGCCCACCTCGTGCCCGGCCGCAACGATCTCCGCGACCAGCTCGGGATGCCGATCGGCAATCCATCCCACGACGAAGAAGGTGGCGCGGGCACCGGCCCGGTCCAGGTCGTCGAGGAGCAGCCTGGTCGTCTCCACGACCCGCGACCGCAGTGACGGCCACCGCTCGAACGCAACCGCGTCGACAGGGCCGCAGACGTGGAACCACTCTTCGACGTCGATGGTGAGGGCGTTGGCGCGCGGCGCTACGGTTTTGACGACCGAAGCCGGCGGCCGGACGCTCATGGGGCCACCGCCGGCTAGGTGACGGACTTGCTGCGTTCCGCGGTGATGAAGTCGGCGATGGCGTCCACCGACCGCAACACCTTCGTGCCGGTCTGCTCGTCAGTAATCGACACGCCGAACGATCGCTCCAGCTCGAGCACGAGTTCCAGGACATCGATCGAGTCGAGGCCCAGGCCTTCCCCGAACAACGGGGTGCTGTCGCCGATCTCTTCGGCCGGAATCGGCAGCCGCAGGCTGCGCACGAGCGCCTGCTTCACTTCCTGTTTCAGTTCGGGGGTCGCTGAGGGCATAGAGGTTACGGGCACGCTTGCCGGCCCGCCCGCGGCGGAATCTCATCGCGAGTGCCGAATCACGATCTTACCGCAGGGGACACGGCCAGCGGGCGTCCGGGGCCGGGGGACGGGGAGCGGGAAGCGGGAAGCGGCCGTTCAGAGCAATCCGCCGTCGACCGAGATCACCTGCCCCGTGATGTAGCTGGCCGCCTCGGACGCGAGGAAGGCGACGAGATTCGCGACCTCCTGGGGCTGGCCGACCCGGCCGGCGGGGACGGCCGAGAGGTAGCGTTCACGCGCCGCCGGCGCCATGTCGGCGAGCATGTCGGTCTCGATCAGGCCTGGACAGACGGCGTTCACCAGCACGCCTTTCGCCGCCAGCTCGCGCGACAGGGCGCGAGTGAGCCCTTCGAGGCCGGCCTTCGAGGCGGCGTAGCTGGCCTGACCCGGCAGCGGCATGCGCGCGCTCGGCGAGCTGATGTTGATGATCCGTCCCCATTTCCGCATCAGCATCCCGCGAACCGCCGCGCGCGTGCAGTAGTAGGCCGCGTCGAGGTTGGTGGTCAGCACGTCCCGCCAGCGCGCCGCGTCCATCAGCATGATGTGGGTGTCGCGAGCGATGCCGGCGTTGTTGACGAGAATGTCCACCGGCCCGAGCTCGCGGACGACCTGCGCGAAGAACGCGGCGACCGACGCCTCCTCGGTGACGTCGCACTGCCCCGCCCACGCCCGGCCGCCGGCAGCGGCAATCGCCGCGACGGCGTCCTCCGCGGCCGCGTGGTGAGACTTGAAGGCGATCCCCACGGCGGCGCCCCGTGCGGCCAGGAGCTCCGCGATGCCGCGCCCAATCCCGCGCGATCCGCCGGTGACCACGGCCACCCGGCCGTTCAGAAGTTGTACGTCGAAAGACACGGAGTGAAATGAGAGAACGCCCGAATGATAGCAGTTCGACCCGTGCGTCCGGCCAGAAGGCCGCGCTGGTCGTCCAAGTCTGCGCACGACGCCGAAGGGAGACGGATGATGCGCGATTCGCTGCGAGACGCCTTCCGCGCCTGCCGCGCCGATCCCTGGACCACGCTCACCATCGTCGTCACGCTCGGCATCGGCACTGGTGTGAACGCGGCAGTGCTCGCGCTCGTCTACGGCATCCTCCTCAGACCGCTGCCCTATCGCGAGCCGTCCCGGCTGTTCGTCATCGACGAGGAGATGCGGCTTTCACAGCTCGCCTCGTGGTCGGCTGCGCTGCAGACCGCGGACTCGATCGCCGCCTACGCGCCGGCGCAGCACGTCCTTCGCGGGCTTGGCGCGCCACGGGTCGTGCAGGCGGCATTCGTGAGCGACAACCTGTTCGAGGTGCTCGGCCTCGGGCCCGCGAAAGCCGCGGCCGCTCGGGGAGACGCGAGTCCCGTCGGTGTGTTCGTGAGCGAGCGGACGGCGCGGATCCTCGACGTCGCACCGGAGTCGCTCGTCGGGCGGTCCGTCTCGGTCGCCGGGCTCACGCTTCCGATCGTCGCGGTCCTCCCGGCGGCAGTTGCGTTTCCTGCGGAGGGGACCGAGCTGTGGATTCCGGCGAGCGCGGCGCCGCCGGTCACGATCAAGGGCCAGGAGGACGCACGCTGGTTCAAGCTCGTCGCCCGGATCAAGCCAGGAGTCAGCGTTCCGCAGTTCGTCGCCGACGCGACCCGCGTTCGGGCCCTGCTCAGCACAGACGACGGCCCGCCCCGTCCACGCCGGGAGCCCAAACCCGCTGCCGTGAAATCCATTCGTGATGGTCTTTACGGCGACTCGCGGCCGCTTCTGACGGCGTTCTTTCTCGCCGCGGCGATCGTGCTGATCGTCGCGTGCGCCAACGTCTCGACGCTGCTCCTCGGCCGCACGGCCGGGCGCGAACAAGAGCTCTCCCTGCGGCTCGCCCTGGGCGCCGGCCGGGCGCGACTCGTCGGCATCCTGTTCGCCGAAGGTGTCCTGCTCGCAGCGGCGGGCTCGGCGGTCGGCGTCGCGTTCGCGGCGGGAGCGCTCCGCATGCTTCGATCGACGGCCGCGTCGGGGCTGCCGCGACTCGATGCCGTCACCGTCGACTGGCCGGTCCTGCTGATGGCGCTGGGCGTTGCGTCGCTGGTCTCGATCGCCTCGACTGTTGGCCCCGCGCTGTGCGTGCGGCGCACCGAGGCGGCGTCGCTCGTCCGGGCCCCGAGCCTGCGCGGCCTCGCCGCTCGCCGACGCCTATCGAACGGGTTCGTGGTGTCGCAGATCGCGCTGGCGACGGTGCTGGTCGTGTCGTCCAGTCTGCTCGCCCGCAGCATCGTGCGGCTCATGGCGGTCGATATCGGCGTCAACGCCGAACATGCTGTGGCCATGCGGCTGATGCTCGCCGACACGATGCGCTTGGTCACGGATCGCGGGCCGTTCGTCACGACGCTGCTCGATCGAGTGCGGGCCGCGCCCGGCGTCACGAACGCCGGCATCGGTACGGGACTTCCACCGGATCACGGCGAGATCGAAATGGCGATCCGGCTGGTCGATCAGAACGGCGACAGGACGCATCGCATGAGCCTGGTCGCTGTCTCGCCGGGGTTCCTCGAAGCGCTCGGCGCGCGGTTGATCGCCGGCCGCACGATCGCGGCTGGGGACGTCCAGGGCGATGGCGGCCCGGTGGTCGTCATCAGCCGGTCGGTAGCCGGCGGCCTGTTTCCGAACCGGGCAGCCGTTGGTCAGGAGCTTCCGTCGCGCGGGATGGGCACGGACCCTCGGCATCCGCGCGTGATCGGCGTCGTAGACGACGTGCACTACACCGGGCTGGACGCGGCGGCTGGCGGCGCGCTGTACATGCCGTGGAGCAAGCTGCCGCTTGGCGTGGTCTCGCTGGTGATCCGCACCACCGGCGATCCGCGCCTCGTCATTCCTGCGGTCCGGCAGATCGTGACCGATCTGGACCCGGCGCTGGCCGTGGAAGGTGTTCGTCCGCTCGATCAACTCGCAGCGCAGTCGATCGCCGAACGGCGCGTGCAGCTCGTCGTCGCGTCGGCCTTCGCGGCGCTGACGCTCATCCTCTCCGTCCTCGGCCTGGTTGCCGCGCTGCTGCGCGCGGTAGGTGAGCGCCGGCAGGAACTCGCCATCCGCGCCGCGCTCGGCGGCACGCCGCAACAGATTGGCCGCATGGTCCTCGCCGGCGGCACCCGGCTGACGGTGATCGGCCTCGCACTTGGTGTCGTCGCCGCCTTCGGTGCCACCCGGTTGCTCGGGCACGCGCTGTACGGCGTCAGCGCCACGGACCTGGCGACGTTCGCGACCGTTGCCGCGGGCATGCTCGCCATCAGCACGACCGCGTGCCTGATTCCGGCACTGCGCGCCGCGCGCGCCGATCCGTCGGCGTTGCTGCGGTCCTGACGCGCGAACGAATTCACGCGGCCGACACACGTCGATTGCACCCACGACACGACGAAGCGCGAGCATGGAACGGTGAGGTGAACGATGGCGCAGGGCGCGGCACTCGAGCGAAGCGCAGACAAGGACGCGAGTCAGGCTGAGTGGATGCTGCAGCGAAACGCCGGCGCCGAATGGTGCTCACTGTCGAGCACTCCCTCGGGCTGGACTCTCAGTATGCACGGGGACGAATTCACGGTCGTCGCTGAACGGATGGAGGCGGAACGTCAAGGCGAGGTGGAAGGGATGCGGTCGCGGCTGCACGATCTCGGCTGGGCCGATGTGCCTCCGGTCCGCCTGCGCCCGAAACCGGATCGCCGCAAAATTTAAGGCCCCGGGGTCAGCCGCAGCACGACGCTGAAGAGCGCCCCGCCGCTGGCGATGCCGTTGACCAGCGCCACCCCTGCCGACGACTCGCAGGCCGCAGTCGCGAGACGCAGAGCCGACGCCTCCGCGGTAGCCGCGCGCAGACCGGCGATCGGTGGGATGCGGCCGCTGACGCCGCAGGCCACGGCCGCGATGACGCTCGCGGCACTCGCCGCGCCGCTCTCACCGATCGCACCCTTGATGGCGGTGACGACCGTGCGCGATCCACCGAAGAGCGTGCTCAACGCCTGCGCCTCGACCGCGTCCAGCCCCGGGCTCGCATTGGCCGCGGCATAGACCACGTCCACGTCCTGCGGCTCCATGCCGGCATCGGCGAGCGCGAGCCGCATCGTGCGGACCAGCGGCTCCGGATTGTCGGGCCAACAATTGAGCGGAACCGCTGCGCCCGACGCCGCCACGCCGGCAATCTCCGCCAGCGGCGTCGCCCCGCGCGACCGCGCCACCTCGGCGTGTTCCAACCACAACCCGAAACCACCTTCGCCGAGCACGAAGCCGGCGCGCGACGCATCGAACGGCGCCACCGACGCGTCCGGCTCACGCGCGGGATTCAGCACGCCGAACCGGTCGTGAACACGGAAGAAGAGGTCGTAGATCGAGTCGATGCCGCCGGCTACCACCGCATCGAGCCGCCGCTGACGCAGTAAATCGACCGCCGTCACGATCGCCGCCAGGCCCGAGGCTTCCTTGTGCGCCAGCGTGGCGTTTGGTCCGCGCAGCTTCATCTCGAGGCCCGTCAGGCCGGCCGCGGCGTTGCCAACAGTGCTGTTGAAGAGCAGCGCCGGGGCGCTGGTCGGGCCGCCGGCGAAGAGCGCGGTGAGGTAGTCGGCGGTGGCCTGACCCCCGGCACTGTACGTCCCGAACACCACGCCAGCACGATCGTCCCCCGCGTCCGACAACGGGTAGCCCGCCTGTGCCGCCGCCTGCCGCGCGATGACCAGCGCGAGCGGCCCCGTGTCGTCCATCCGGCGCAGCTTCATGGGCGGAATCCACTTCGCTGGTTCGAATCCGGCGATGCGGGACGAGAGCACCGACAAGCACCCGCGCCCGGCAAACGCCGGATCAGGAGCAATGGCCGTACGGCCTTCGAGCAGCGCGTCGCGGAACCCGTTCACCGAATCGCCGAACGGAGACACGACGCCGAGGCCGGTGATGACGATGGGAGTGGTCACGGTGAAGAGTGGGCCGGGAGGCGTACGTTACCATCCTGATCGTGCATCTTCAACGGGACGTCGGCGCCATTCGGTCGCGCCGGCACCGGCTCGCCATCCTCACACTGCTGTACGCCGCGGTGGCGGTCGGCGCAGCGCCGCTCCAGAAGACACCGACCCGTGGCGATCTCTTCGACGAGCTGTTCAAACAGGGCCAGGCCAAGAACGGCAACCTCAAGACCCTGACCGCCTCGTTCGTCGAGACGACGACGTCCACGCTGCTGACCAGGCCGATCGTGTCGAGCGGCACGCTCGCGGTCGAACGGCCCTCCCGGATCGTCATGCGGTATGCGCAGCCGGACGACCGCGTCGTTCTGATCGACGGCGATACGCTGACCGTGTCCTGGCCCTCGAAGAACGTCCGGCAGTCGAAGGACATCGGCGCCGCCCAGAAACGTATCCAGAAGTACTTCGTCGACAGCAACCCCGACGAGCTGCGGACTCACTTCACCATCACGGCGCGGGAGGGGACGGATCGGCCCGGCACCTATGCGGTGGAGATGATCCCCAAACGGAAACAGATTCAGGAGGGTCTCTCGAAGCTCGAGCTGTGGGTCGATCGCTCGACCCAACTGATGACGGCGATACGCATGACGTTCCCCAACGGGGATACGAAGCTGCTGACGTTTGCGGACGTCAAGCCCAACGCGCCGATCGATCCCGCACTCTTCAAGTGACGGCGACGCGGCGCAGCGCCGCGACCGACTGGTCGGCGCTGGTCAGGTCGTATTCGGCGAGATAGTGCGCGGGGTCCATCATCCGCTGGGTTCGGCCCAGCGCGCGCATCAGGAACAGCGCGTTGCGCACATCGACCTGGCGCAGCCACTGCCACACCGTCTTCCGCCCGCGCAGGTTCAGCACCGACCGTCGCCACGTCTCGCAGTACAGCTCGAAGAAGCGCTCCGGCCCGAGCGCCGGCTCCCACAACAGATGGTGCATGTCGAACTGGGCCCAGCGGCGCGCCTTGACTCGTGGCTGCATCTCCTCGAAATAGGCCGTGCCCGGAAGCGGCGTCAGGATCGTGAAGCCGGCCTGGAACAGCCGATGGCGCTCGACGAAGCCCCACAGCCGTTCGAAATCGGCTTCACCCCACGCGGGATCGATGACGAAGTTACCGGTCACTCCGTACCCGAGCCCGCGCGCGACCGCGATGCCCTCGGCGGTCTGATCGACGGTCGCATCCTTCGTCAGCGTCGTCAGGCCCTCGTTCGTCGCGGCCTCGAGGCCGAAGAAGATGTCGAACTTATCAGCAATCGGCCGCCACACTTCGAGCAGGTCGCTATGCCGGGCGACGAGGTCGGTACGGCTCTGGACCAGAATCCATTTCTTGCGGATGCCGCGGCGGCGCAGTTCGAGTGCCAGGGCCTTGCTCCTGGACGGGTGATACCAGAAGAGATCGTCGGCGATGAAGAGGTCATTGCCGCAGCTCGCCATGTCCTGACACACGGACTCGATCGAGCGCTCGCGCACGGAACGCGCGTGCAGCTGCCAGATCGAGCAGAACGAGCAGCGGAACGGACAGCCGCGCGCCGTCTCGACCAGCCAGGTCGGACGATGGGCGAGGCAGGCGTACTGGCCGCGCCAGGTGTGGACGAGATGCCGCGCCGGAAGCGGCACGGCATCGAGCTCGAAGCGATCGCCACTCGAACCGGTGCGGATAATCCCGTCCGAGCCATCGCTCAGCGCCACGCCGGGCACATCGCGCAGCGCACGTCCCTTCGCGAGTGCCTCGACGATCTCGGGCATCACGCGCTCGCCGTCGTCGAGCACGACGGCGTCGACGTCCGCCGAGAGAAACGGATCCGGATACGCCGAGGCGGTGTGGCCACCGACGACGATCGGCGTGCCGGGCGCGAGCCGGCGAACCTCGCGCGCGAGCGCGAGCACGGCATCGGTTTCGAGCGCGTGCATGCCGGCGATGCCGACGACGTGGGGCTTAGTGCGGCGGAGTTGCCGTTCGAGGGGCGCGCTAAAGCGCAGGTCGGCGATCGCGACCGTGTGGCCGCGCGCCTCGAGGGCCGCGGCGATGTACTCCATGCCCAGGGGTTCGATTCGGAAGAACGGGCCGAGGCCGAATCGTTCGTTACCCGGAACCGGACGGAGCAGCAGGACGTGCATGGCCGAAAGCGGAAATGTACCATAGGACAGCTTCAGTGAGCTCGTCCGTCGCACCCGTACTTTCGTGGTCGAGACGTCACCGCTTCGCGGTGGCGGTCGCGACGGTTGCGCTGGTCGCGGCTTCGCTCTTCGGCATCCGCCGGCTCGCGTTCGACACCGACGTGCTCAGCCTGCTGCCGCACGAAGGCCGCGTGATCCCCGCGTTCCGGACCTTCCTCGCCAGCTTCGGCAGTCTCGACGATCTCTACATCGTGTTCAGCGCGCCGCCTGGCCATGCCGTTGCCGACTACGAGACGGACGTCGACGCCTGGCTCGACGCGTTGCGGCACGCACCCGAAATCGCTCGCGTCGACAGCGGCACCGTGGACACGACCCACGACTTCGGCTGGCTGGCAGATCGCCAGCTCCTGCTGGTGCGTGACGATTCGCTGCCGGCCGTGATGTCGCGGTTCGGCGGCGAGGGCATGCGTGAGGCGGTAGCGGCCCGACGGGCGCTGCTCGCCGTGCCCTCACCTGCCGTGGCCGAGATGGTTCGGCAGGATCCGCTGGGACTCTTCGATGTCATGCGGGCGCAGCTCGGAGGCACACAGGCCGGTCTCAACCTCGGCGTGACCGAAGGCGGCTACGTGACGAAGGACGGGCGGAAGCGGCTCGTCATCGCACAGCCCGTCCGGCCGCCGTACGACGCGCAGTTCTCCCGGGCGCTGTTCGCGCGGCTCGACGCGATCCGGAGCGGGATCGCGGCCCACCCGGTCGGCCTCGAGCCCGGCGACGAACCGCCGCCGCCCTTGCAGGTGGAGTTCGCCGGCGGTCATCGCATCGCGCTCGAAACCGAATCGGTGGTGCGGCGCGAGAGCATCTCCAACACCGTCGGCTCGCTCGCGTTGATCCTGCCGTTGTTGTTCCTGGTGTTCCGCAGCGTGTGGCTGGTCGGCATCGGATCGCTGCCGTCCGCGATCTCGCTCCTGATGGTCCTCGGCGGACTCGGGTTCGCGCACGCGACATTGTCGGCGGCGGCCACCGCCTCGGCGGCCATGCTGTTCGGGCTCGGGATCGACGGGGTCGTCCTGCTCTACGTCGCGTACACACACGCGCTCGACGGGGGCGCCGACCCCGACGCGGCGATCGACTCGCTGACCGGGTCGTCTTACAGCATGCTCCTGGGGATGTGGACGACCGCGGCCACGTTCTATGGCCTGGTGTTCGTCGACTTCCCCAGCCTGGAACAGCTCGGGCGGCTGATCGGCCACAGCATGGTGCTCTGCGGACTGCTGACGCTGGTGCTCGTGCCCGCGACGCTGCCGCGCCGGCGCCGGAAACGTCGCGCCCGGTCGCTGGCGCTGCCGGGCCTCTCGGCCTGGGTGACACGGCATCACGTGGCGATTCTCGCCGGGGCGACCATCGTCACGGTCGTCCTCGGCGTGGCCGCCAGCCGGCTCCGGATCGATCCGACGCTGGATCGTCTCAAGTCCGTGACGCCGGCCGCGGTGCTCCAGGAAGCGATCGCCCCGATGTTCGGCTTGCCGACCGAGGTCTACGTCGTCCTCGACGAGGGCCCCGAGTTGCAGCCGCTTCTGGTGTCGAGCGAACGGCTGGTTGCCGAGATTGCGCGCAAGCAACCGGATCTCCTGCTGCAACCGGCCACCGCTCTGCTGCCGTCGGAAGCCACACAGGCGCGCCGCGCACAGATCGTCAGCGGCTCGCGAGTGACTGCCGCGGGGGTCGACTCTGCCCTGGTGGAGGCCTCGCAAGCCGCCGGGTTCCGCCCCGAGTCGTTCGATCCCTTTCGCGAGCGGCTGCCCCGCCTGCTCGACAGACGGCATCGCCTGACTTTCGACGAATATCGTGCCCACGGCCTCGGCGGCCTGGTCGAGCGATTCGTAGCGCCGAGTCCGACCGGCGGATGGCGGATCGCGTCGTATGCCTTCCCGACGAGTCCCTCGCAGGTGACGGCGTTACAGACCGCCCTCGCCGCGGTGGGCTCACACGCGACGTTGACCGGACTGCCGCTGGTGAACGAGGAGCTGTCCCGCCGGTTCCTGCCGCAGTTCATCCGCGGGCTGGCGATCGGCACGCTCATCGTCGTCGTCATCGTGGTGTCGGCGTTCCGGAATTGGTGGCTGTCGCTGCTGGCATTGCTGCCGACCGCGATCGGATTGGTGTGGGCGGCGGGGGTTCTGGCGCTTGCCGGCGCCGAGATGGATCTGTTTGCGCTGTTTGCGGTCGTCACGTTCGTCGGCATCGGCGTTGATTACGGCATCCATCTCGTCCAGCGCTATCGCGAACAGGGGGACGCCGCCGCGGCGATCGAGGAACTGGCTCCGGTGATCCTGGTGGCCGCCGGCATCACGGTGCTCGGCTACGGAACCCTGGTCACCTCCAGCTATCCGCCGCTGCGATCGATCGGGGTCGTGTCGGCCGTGAGCGTGGCGGCGTTGTCGGTCGCATCGGTTCTCGTGCTGCCTGCACTCCTCATCACCTCGACGCGACGCAAACCCATGGCGAGCGCGCTCCCGAACGTCGAGGCCGAGGCGGATCCTGCGGCGATCGTTCCGCGACGCTGGACGCTCCACGGCCTGAACAACGGCGTCATCTTCACCGCCACGCGGACCGGCGTCGGATTCCTCCCGCGACGTGTTTCGTATGCCCTGGGGCGCGTCGGGACGTGGATCGCCTGGCGGACGATGGCCAGCACGCGCGCCGCGCTGGCGGATAACCTGAAGGCGATTTTCCCGGGTGAGACGTCCTCGCAACTCGAGCGGCGCGGCCTGACTACCCTGCGCAGCTATGCGTACGACATCATCGATTTCCTTCGCGCCCTGAAGACACCTGGTCCGATCGAAGAGCTGTTCGAGTTCTCAGAGCCCGATCGCGCGCTGTTCGAGAGGTTGCACGAACAGGGCAAGGGGGTAATCCTCGTCAGCGGGCATTTCGGCAACTGGGAGGTCGGCGGAATAATCTTCGGCCGGCTCCAGCAACCCTTCACGATCGTGGCGATGACCGAGGCGGACCCGACCGTCAACCGGCTCCGGCGCGAGATTCGCGACGAGATCGGCGCCGACACGATCGAGGTCCGGCAATCGATCGACACGCCGCTCCAGATCCGCCGCCGCCTCGCGGACAACCGGATCGTGGCGATGCTCGTGGACCGCCACTACGGGCGCGATCGCGTCCCTGTCACGCTGTTCGGACGACGGGCCTTGTTCTTGCGCACGCCGTTCGTGATGGGTCTGATCACCGGCGCGCCGGTCCTGCCCTGCTCCGTCGAGCGTCTCGGTCCCGGGCGGTTCGCGCTGCGCCCGGGCACGCCGATTGACGTCAGCCGGGATGTCCCACGCGACGAGGCGATCGCCTCCGCCGCGCAGCAGGTCGCCACGACGCTCGAGGCGCGTATCCGCACCCGTCCGGAGCTCTGGTATCACTTCTACCGCTACTGGAACGCGCAGCGCGACGACTACGACGGCCTCGCCTGACTGGGACCCAGGACCATGGACCCGGTGTCACACGTCGCGTTCGGCCGGACGCTGATCGCCCTCACGCGTCCGGGCTCGACGGCGAGCGGAACGATCGGCGCGGCGATGCTTGGGTCGCTGACTCCGGACATCGACGCGGCCTTCATGCCGTTCGGATGGGACCGCTACCTGCGCGTCCACGAGATCGGCACGCACTCGATCCTCGGCGCACTGGCGTGTGCGGCCCTGACTGCCGGGGTGATCTGGCCGGCACGCCGCGAGACGCGTTTCACATGGCTGCTCGGCGGTGCGGCGATCGCCGCCCTTGGCCACCTCGCCCTCGACGTCGTCTCCGGCGCGGCCCTCCGCCTGTTCTGGCCGTTCGCTGACCGGCACGTTACCCTGCCGCTCGTTGCGATGGCGGACCCAATCCTGCTCTCGCTGCTCGTCGCCGGAGTGATTGCGCTGATAGCCGCCGGCCGGCACCGTCAACGCCTCGCCGCCGGGATCGCGCTCGCGGTCGTCGGGCTCTTCCTGAGCGTCAAAGGCATGCTGGCGCTCAACGCCCTCCACGCATACGAGTCGGCCCGCCCCACGGAGACTGTCGATGCGCGTGTCGTCGAAGCGGGCTGGGCCACGATGCGCGACTGGACGGTGTTCGATCGCACCGAGAGCGAGGTCAGGGCGTGGCGCGTCAAGGCCGGGAGTCCCGGAGCGGACCTGCTCCTCCACTGGCCGCGTCCACGCCTCGACGGCCTGGTCGCCGCGTCAACCGCATGGCCAACGGTGCGGAACTTCCAACGGCCGCACGATCTCCAGTTGGTCACTATCGCCGCCCAAACCGACGGGCACGTCACCGTGCTGTGGTCGGACCTGCGGTTCTGCTCGGATGCGCGCGACCGGCCGTCGCCCGGTGATCAGCCGGTGCTCCTCGGCGACGATGGTCGCCGGATGGCGTGCGCGCTGTGGTTTGGCGGCGAAGCGGACGCGGACGGGCGCCTCGTTCGCCAGATCGTCAGGGTCGGGACGTGGGTCCAGACGAGAAAGTGACCAAGCTATCAGCTACCAGCTTTCGAGTGAGCGCTTGCCGCCCAGCTCGATGTCACGCGCGCCTGGCAATGAACAGGACGTTGGCGAACGGCGTCCCCTCGCTGGCGCGCTGGACCGTCGTGAAGAAGCCGAGGCGTTCGAACAGCGCCTGCCAGTCCTCGGCGGTGCGGAAGGCGAAGCGCTGGCGCCAGTGCCCGAAAATCAGCGCCTTGAGCCGGTTCCCGATGCGCACGGCGTGAAACCCCAGCCCGGCCGCGGCATCGGCTTCTCGCACCAGGATCACGCCGCTAGGCGACAGCCGGCTGGCGACTGTGGCGATCAGCTGTTCCTGATCCCGGTGAGGGATCATGTGCAGCACGTCGAGCAGCAGTACCGCATCGGCATCCTGCGGCGTGATCTCGCGCGCATCGCCGGTGACGATCGTCGCGGCATCCCCCAGCGCGGCGGCGGCCAAACGCGCCACCCGCGGACGCAGTTCGATGCCGACGAGTCGTTCCAGCACGGGTGCCCGGGCCTGGTCGGACGGCCATCGCCCCTCGCGTTCCGCCGCCGCCACCTCGGCGAGCAATGCCAGCGTCAGCCCTGACCCGCACCCCACGTCGACCACGGTTCCGGCGCCGCCGGCCGGCAGCACGCCGTTCATGACGACCGCGCGATAAAGGGGATCGCCGGCGAGCTTCCCGCGCGCGAACTCCCAGGCCACGATGCTCGACGTGACGAATCGTTCGGAGGCGCGGCGCACGAGATCCGCGAAGAACGGATCGTCCTCCGGATTGCGCGTCAGCACGTAGGTCGCGGCGCCGAGCGTCAGCCCGAGCAACGCGCCGACAATCAGGCTGCCGACAATCAGATCGCCGCCAAAAGTCCAGGGGTTGACCGCTTTGACGGCGCTCAGCGTCATCGATTGCAACTCGCCGCGCCGGGCCAGAGCGCCGGCCTGGATCTCCGACATGATCAGCAGCGGCGCCATTAACGGGTTGGAGATGTTCGCGGCGACGTAGAGCTTGAGGCGATTGAGGCGCAGCAGCGAGCCTGCGGCGAGGCAGAGAACCAGGTGCAGACCGTAAACCGGCAGAGCGCCGATGAACACACCTACGCCGACAGCGATTGCCTCGCGCCGGTGCCCGCCCGCTTCAGTGCGGAGTTCCCGCACCAACCGGCGCATCTGACCGGCTGTCTCGGCGCCGCTCAGCATCCCGGCGATCGCCTCATGCGAGCGGACCCGCTGTTCCGAGCGTGACGCTGCCATCGGCGACCAGCACGCCGTCCGCATGGACGTGCCCTTCGACCTTGACCAGGCCGCCGAAGCGACCCAGCACGCGGGCCTCGATGATCAGGCGGGCGCCGGGCCGTACGGCTTCCTTGAAGCGGAACGGACCAAGCCCCGCCACCCGCAAACGCGGCGTCGCGGGCGCAGTCGTCGGATCCTCCGGCGCGCCGGCGGCAAGACCGCCGACCTGCGCGATCATCTCGACCAGGATGACCGCCGGCACGATCGGCTCGCCCGGGAAATGCCCGTCGAAGAAGAAGTCGTCCTCTCGGATTTCGCGGACGCCGCGGGCGCGTTGTCCAGGCACCAGTTCGGCGACCTCGTCGAGCAGCCGCATCGGCGGCCGGTGAGGCAGCAGCGCGAGAGCGTCCATGAACGGCCTAGTATACTGGCGGCCCAGGACCCTTCTCGATGGCAGACCTTCCGATCGGTGTCTTCTTCGCCCAGGTCGCGCTGATCCTCCTCACCTGCCGGGTCGTGGGGCTGCTCGCGGCGCGCGTCGGGCAGCCGCAGGTCATGGCCGAAATGGTCGCCGGCTTTCTGATCGGGCCCTCGCTCTTCGGCTGGCTCGCGCCCAACATCCAGGCTCAAATCTTCCCCGCCGCCTCGCGCCCGGCCCTCTACGTGGTCAGCCAGATCGGGCTGGTGCTCTACATGTTCTGCGTCGGCCTGGAGTTCCGCTCCGAGCTGATGGTCAGGCACGCGCGCCGGGCGGCGGCGGTCTCGATTGCCGGCATCGCCGCGCCGCTCGCGCTGGGTGGCGCCCTTGCCGTCATGCTGTTGCGGAGCGGCGGCTTCTTCGCCGAAGGCGTCGGCGCTTTCCATGCCGTGCTCTTCGTCGGCGCGGCGTTGTCGATCACCGCTTTCCCGGTACTGGCGCGGATCATCTACGAGCGGGGAATCGCCGGGACGGCGATGGGTTCCCTGGCGCTCGCCGCCGGCGCGCTCGACGATGCCGCGGCGTGGGTCATCCTGGCGATCGTGCTCGGCAGCTTCACCGGGAACGCGACGCTGGCCCTGGTCGCCGCGATCGGCGGTCTGGTCTACGCCTTCGTGGTGTTCGCGGCCGGCCGCCCGCTGCTGCGACGCCTCGATAGGATCGCTGAGGACCAGGGGGCCATGCCGCCGTGGATGTTCACGATCGTCCTGGCGCTGCTCGCCGCCGGCGCATGGCTCACGGACCTGGTAGGGATCCACGCGGTGTTCGGCGCCTTCATCCTCGGCGCCGCCACGCCCACGGGCCGTCTGTCGCGCGATCTGCAAGCGCGCATCGAGCCGCTGACGACCTCGTTCCTCGTGCCGCTGTTCTTCGTCTACTCCGGGCTCAACAGCCGCATCGGGCTGGTCGACTCCGCGTGGCTGTGGATGGTCGCGGGGCTCGCGTTCCTGGCCGCGTGCGCCGGCAAGGGAGTGGCCTGTTTCGTCGCCGCCCGGTTCACCGGTGCGACGACGCGCGAGGCGCTCAGCATCGCCACGCTGATGAACGCGCGCGGCTTGATGGAGCTGATCCTCCTCGACATCGGCCTGCAGCGCGGTCTCATCACGCCAACCCTCTTCACCATCCTCGTGATGATGACGATTGCCACGACCCTGATGGCCGGGCCGCTGTTTGGGGTGATCAATCGGCACGAGCCGGTTCCGGCACCCGATCCCGCTCTACGTATGGGCGAGCGCGCGTGAGCCGGATGCGTTGCGCGGTCCGGCACGGCTGCCCGGGACGACCCTGACGTGAGCGAGATCGTCGAGCGATTCCAGCGCATTCACCGCGATGCGCCGGACCGGCCGCTGGTTCACCTCCCGGCGACATCCACGACGCTGACCGCTTCGGATCTGGCCTCCGCCAGCGTTGCCCACGAGCGCGCCCTCGCGCGTCTCGGGTTGAGCGCCGACACGCTCGTCATGCTCGCGTTCGGGAACCGGCCGGCAGTGTTTCCGTTCTGGCTCGCCTGCTTGCGCGCCGGCATTCCGGTCCTGCCGGTCGACGCCGGCGCAACGGCCGCGGAGATCCTGGCTTTGGCCTCGCGCTTCGGGGCAAGCGTGGCGGTGGTGCCCGCCGAATGGCCGAGAGCGGAGGATGTGGGGCAACCGGCGGACTTCTGCGACGGACTGTCGGCCCTCACCTTCGCCGGTATCGAACCGAAGCCGGACATCTGCCGTGGTGCAGCGGCGCTGAAGGTCACGTCGGGCTCGACGGGCCTCCCAAAAGCCACCTTCACCACCGAGACCGAGCTCGTCCTCGACACCGAGCACATCGTCGAGGCGATGCTCATCAGGCCCGAGCACACCCAGATTGCCGCGGTGCCGCTGTCGCATGCCTACGGCCTGGGCAACGTCCTCATGCCCGTATTGATGCAGGGCACGGCGGTGATCCTGCGGGAGGGCTTCGTTCCGCACGCGCTTCCGGCTGATGCCCGGGCGTACGGCGCGGATGTCTTCCAGGGCGTGCCCTTCATGTTCGAGCACTTCGCCGCCGCGCCGCCCGCCGGCGGATGGCCGCCCACGCTACGGATCCTGGTCAGCGCCGGCGCCCGCCTCGAATCGTCGACCGTGCGCCGGTTCTTCGAGGTGTGCGGGGTCAAGATCCACTCGTTCTACGGCACGTCCGAGACCGGTGGGATCGCCTTCGACGAGAGCCCCGGCATCCTTGACGAAACGACGGTCGGCCATCTGCTGCGTGATATCCGGGTGACGCTGCGGCCGGAGCCGGACGCGCCCGAGGGTGGGGGCCGGGTCCACGTGGCGGGTCCGACGGTGGCCGCCGGCTATGCGGGCGAGGTCGAAGCCGATGGCTCGTTCGTGGACGGCGGTTACCTGACTGGAGACTGCGCGCGGTTCGACAGCGACGGGCGGCTGGTGCTGACCGGGCGGGTGTCCCGGTTCGTGAACGTCGCCGGGCGCAAGGTCCAGCCCGAGGAGGTCGAGGCCGTGTTGCGCGGCATGCCAGGCATCCGCGACGCGCGTGTCCTTGGCGCGCGGGATGCATCGCGAGGTCAGCAGATCGTCGCGTGCCTGGTCGCGGAAGGATCGCGACCCGACATGCTGGCGATCCGGCAGTACTGCGCGGGCCGTCTGGCGGCCTACAAACTGCCGCGCATGATTATCTGGCTCGACCGGATTCCGCTGACCCCGCGGGGGAAAACCGATCGCGTGCAGTTGGAAACGCTGGTGGCCGACAAGCTCGGCGCAGGCCATAAAATGGGTGTGTTATAGTGCCCGCGCTCTCTCCTTCCGCCGCAACGAACGCCCTTCGGGACGTGAAAAGGGGCATCTCCGGATGGCAAATGGCACATCGCCGATGTGAAAATGCCGTTGCGCTGCCATCCGACATCTTCCATTCACCTCAGGCCGGTCTGGTATCTCAACGGTCGGCCACGCCGTCGGGATTGTGCTGCGAGGAGGTTTGACTCGGATGAACGTGTGGAGACCGGTGGAACTCGCGCTGACGTACGGGGCGCGAGCGGCATGGCCCGCGATGCAGGCCATCAACAGGCATTTCGAGGGCGGCACCTTCCAACCGAAGTGGGCTCCCGCGCCGCTGCTGAAGCAGCGGCAGCGCTCGAAGCCGCAGTTCGGGTGGCCCCGCCGAACCGACTCGCTCTGTCCAACCTGCGTCCGCGAGGCGCGTGCCCGGATCCTCTCCGGTGAGCAGTCAATCGAGTCGCTGGTCAACGATCACGTCGCCGAAATCGAAGCCCACATCATCGAGCGCGACGGCAAGGTCCTGATCGAGAAGACCTGTCCCGTCCACGGCACGTTCACCGACACGCTGGCGATCAACCCGAAGTTCCTCGAACGGCTCGAGAACCTGTTCCCCGGCCGCGACTTCGACGCCGTGACCGACACGCTCCACAACCACGGCACGTCCTCGGTCAAGCACGGGCGCGGCGCCGTGCTGACGATCGATCTCACCAACCGCTGCAACATGATGTGCGATCCATGTTTCATGGACGCCAATCAGGTGGGCTACGTCCACGAGCTGACCCTGCCGGAAGTCAAGCAACTGCTCGACGATGCGGTGAGCATCAAGCCGAAGCGGCAGATGACGGTGCAGTTCTCGGGCGGGGAGCCGACGATCTCACCCATCTTCCTGGACGCGGTGCGCTACGCCCGCGAGGTTGGCTACTTCAGCGTGCAGGCGGCCACCAACGGCATCCGCTTCGCGCAGGACCCCGAGTTCGCCAGGCAGGCGCGCGAGGCGGGCATGCGCATCGCCTACCTGCAATTCGATGGCATCAGCGAGGACGCTAACGCCCACCGCAAGGTCGGCAATCTGTTCGAAGTGAAGCTGCGGGCGATCGAGGCGCTGCACGCGGCGGGGATCGACGTCTGCCTGGTGGTCACGATCGTCAACACGGTGAACGACGACCAGGTCGGGCCGATCGTCAAGTTCGCGCTCCAGAACTGCGACAAAATCAGCTTCGTCTCGTTTCAACCGGTCTCGTTCACCGGACGCGACGAGGATATCGGCGACGCCGATCGGCAGGCCAAACGCTACACGCTCTCGCACCTGGCGGAGGATATCAAGCGCCAGACCGGGACCACCGAACCCCTCCGCGACTGGTTCCCTCTGTCGGCATCAGCCGCCCTATCCGACGTCACGGATCTCCTCAAGGGGCCGGGCGCCGACTGGGGCACGCTCAAGTGCGGCTGCCATCCCGACTGCGGCATCGGCACCGCGTTCATGGTCAGCAAGAAGACGAAGGAGTGGGCGCCGCTCTCGGCCTTCATCAACGTCGATCGCTTCCTGGCGGACGCCGGGAAGATTGCCGACGCCGCCCGGGGGCCCGGCCTCACCAAGTTTCAGGCCCTGCTCAGCCTGCTTCGCAACTACACGCCGTCGCGTGCGCCGCGCGGCTTCCGGCTGGTCGATCTGCTCAAGAAGTACGACAAGCAGAGCGGTGGTCAGCTGGGAGGCGCGCTCGGCGCCAAGGACAACGTCGACCGCAAGCAGGACGAATGGTTGCTGATGTTCGTCGCGGGCATGTGGTTCCAGGACCTGTGGACCTACGACTTCCGGCGCACGGAGATGTGCATCATTCCGTACGCGACGCAGATGGGCGAGATTTCGTTCTGCGCCTACAACACCGGGGTCGGCTGGCGGCAGATTGTCGAGAACATGTACCAGAACGCGAGCGTCGCCGAGTGGTACAAGGAACACGGCAAGCATCCGGTCTACGCCAACCCGCGCAAACCGGTGCCGCTGCCGGCGGGCGTTCAGCCCGTCTCCCTTCGTATCCCGCGCGACGGCCGCCTGATCGAGTGGACCCCGACGTCCCCGCCGCCGGCGGCCACGCCGTTGGGCGCGCTCGCGGATTGAGCGCCACCGACCAAAAGAAAAGGCCGGCTGAACACTCAGCCGGCCTTTCTTGCGTACGGCGCGGGACCGCTATTCGACTTCTTTGCTTTGGGCCTCGTCGGCGGCGATCCGCAGTGAGCGCAGGAACCGGCGGTCGTTGGCGCTCATCTCGAGGTTGCGGCGCTCGACGCGGGCCGCGCGCTGCAGGGCGCCGACCTTGGCCAGCGCGCCCGGTTGCGGGCGATTCACGAAGCCGATCACCGCTTCGAGCGTGACCTTCATTTCGAATCCGGCCGCGCGGGCTCGCTCGCGGCACGCTTCGACCCTGGCATCCTCGGCAACGGCTGCAGCAATGGCGTCGGACAGCTCACGCGCTATCCGGTTCACGACGTCGTCCATTCTGGGACCTCCTCACCGCCGCCGGAGCTCGGATACCGGGGGCGTCTCCCGATGCGCAACCTGTCCCGTGCAGGGCGGAGGATCGGGCGCCAACATTGTCATATGAAGATGTGCAGCGCGGGATCGTTGAGGGCATTCTAAAACGCCCCTCTCGAGGGTGTCAATGGTTGGAGACCGCAACATGTTGTGGTGATTGCGTACCGGCGTGCCCGCCGAAGGTTTCCCCGTGCGGCAGTGGTGGCCGACCATGCCGCCCGGTCGCAGTTGCTACAATGGCGGCGTTTCCTGATGACCGCACCTTTTGCCGGCCCGCGCTCGCTCGAGGGATGGGACCCCGAGGCTGACCTCGGCTATCCGGGCTCGTTCCCGTTCACGCGCGGCATCCAGCCGACGATGTACCGGGGACGGCTGTGGACGATGCGGCAGTATGCGGGGTTCGGGACCGCGTCGGAGTCGAACCGGCGCTATCGCTACCTGCTGGCTCAGGGCGTCACCGGCCTGAGCGTGGCGTTCGACCTGCCGACGCAGATGGGCTACGACTCGGACCACCCGCTCGCCGAGGGTGAGGTCGGACGGGTCGGAGTGGCCATCGACAGCCTCGCCGACATGGCCGAGCTGTTCGAGGGCATCCCGCTCGATCGCGTGTCGACCTCGATGACCATCAATTCGACAGCGATCATCCTGCTCGCCCTGTACGTCGCCGTCGCGCGGCAACAGGGGGTTCCGGAGTCGCGCCTCTCCGGGACGGTGCAGAACGACATCCTCAAGGAATACGTCGCCCGGGGCACGTACATCTACCCACCGCGCCCGTCACTCCGCATCGTCACCGACATCTTTGCGTTCTGCGAGCGCGCCCTGCCCAACTGGAACTCGATCTCGATCAGTGGCTATCACATCCGCGAGACCGGCGCGACCGCCGTGCAGGAGGTGGCGTTCACGTTCGCGAATGCGATTGCCTACGTCGAGGCGGCGCGTGCGGCGGGGCTCGACGTCAACACCTTCGCCACGCGGATCTCGTTCTTCTTCAACGCGCACAACGATTTTTGTGAAGAGATCGCCAAGTACCGCGCGGCGCGGCGGTTGTGGGCGCGGATCATGGTGGAGCGCTTCGGGGCAACGAATCCGCGAGCGCAGCAGCTGCGTTTTCATACCCAGACCGCGGGAAGCACGCTGACGGCGCAGCAGCCGGACAACAACATCGTCCGCGTCGCCATTCAGGCGCTCGCGGCAGTGCTCGGCGGCACGCAGTCGCTGCACTGCAACGCGCGCGACGAGGCGCTGGCGCTCCCGACCGAGGAATCGGCGCGCACGGCGCTGCGCACCCAGCAGATCCTGGCCTCCGAGTCCGGCGTGGCGAACACCGTGGATCCGGTCGCCGGCTCGTATGTCATCGAGACGCTGACCAACCGGATCGAGAGCGAGTCGCGGGCGCTGCTCGGGCGCATCGACACCGCCGGCGGCACGCTGGCGGCGATCGAGCAGGGGCTGATTCAGCGGGAGATTCAGGAGTCGGCTTACCGTGCCCAGCTGGCGATCGATGCCAGTGAGTCGGTGGTGGTCGGGGTGAACAAGTTCACGACGAGCGAGCCACAGCCGATCGAGGTGCTGCGCATCGATCCGGACATCGAACCGCGGCAGGTCGAGCGTGTGCGCCGGGTGCGCGCGTCTCGCGACGACGGCGCGTGGCGGGCGGCACTTGAAGCCATTCGCGTGTCGGCGCGCGGCACCGACAATCTGGTGCCGGTCATCATCCAGGCGGTGGAAGCGCACGTCACCGTCGGCGAGATTTCCGACGCGCTGCGATCGGTGTTCGGGGAGCACACCGAGATCGATGTCTGAGGCGCCGCTCCTCGGCGTCGAGCACCTGACGACCGGCTTCGAGGTGAACGGCCGCTTCACGCCGGCGGTCATCGACGTCAGCTTCTCGATCGCGCCCGGCGAGACGCTCGGGCTGGTCGGCGAGTCAGGCAGCGGCAAATCCTTGACCGCGTTCTCGATCATGCGGTTGGTCGAACGTCCCGGTCGGATCGAATCCGGCCGGATCGTTTACAAGGGACGCGACCTGCGCGGGCTGACCGAGCGCGAGATGCAGGACGTCCGTGGCGGCGAGATCGCGCTCATCTTTCAGGAGCCGATGACCGCGCTCAACCCGGTCTTCACCATCGGCAACCAGATCGAGGAAACGCTGCTGGTCCACGGGCGCGCGACCCGCCGCACAGCGCGAGCGCGCGCCCTCGAGCTGCTCGAAGCGGTGAGCATTCCCGAACCCGCACGGCGCATCCGCGAGTACCCGCATCAGCTGTCCGGCGGGCTGCGCCAGCGCGCGCTGATCGCCATTTCGCTGGCGTGCAACCCGTCGCTGGTCATCGCCGACGAGCCGACCACCGCGCTCGACGTGACGATCCAGGCGCAGATCCTCGACCTGCTCCGCGAGTTGCGCGAGCGGATGGGCCTCTCGCTGCTGCTGATCACCCACGACCTCGGGGTCGTCGCGGAGATGGCCGACCGTGTCGCCGTCATGTATGCGGGACGTATCGTCGAGGAGGCGCCGGTCGATGCGCTCTTCGCCGACCCGAAACATCCCTACACGCGCGGCCTGATGGCGTCGATCCCCGGCGGGGCGCCAGGAACGCGGCTCCGCGCCATCCAGGGCACCGTCCCGCCCCTGGGACAGCTGCCGCCCGGCTGCCCCTTCGAACCGCGCTGCCCGGAGCGTTTTGATACCTGCCCGGTTGCCCCGCCTGGAGACACCGTCATCGACGGGCACAGGCGGGTCAAGTGTTTCCTTTACGGTGTCGGTTCATGAAGGTTCATGGGGTTCATGAGGTTGGGTTCACGGTGCAGTGTTTCGGTTCCGTGGTTCGGTTCATCGGTTCGCCGCGCACCACCGGACGCGCTGAACCGGAACCGCTGAACCCGGAACGATGAACGAACCTGGAACCCGGAACCGAGCCTTGAACCTTGAACCCAACCTCATGAACCCCATGAACCTCATGAACCCATGAACCTGCTCGAAGTCCACTCCCTCTGCAAAGACTTCACGCGTAACCGCGGCCTGTTTGGCGGCGGCACGGTCGTGCGGGCCGTCGACGGCGTGAGCTTTTCAATCGACGAGGGGGAAACGTTCGGGCTGGTGGGTGAATCGGGCAGCGGGAAGACGACGACCGGGCGATGCATCCTGCGGCTGATCGAGCCGACGTCGGGCGAGGTGCGCTTCAAGGGGGAGGACGTGCTGCAGTTCTCGACTGCGCGCATGCGTCACGCCCGCCGCGACATGCAGATCGTCTTCCAGGATCCCTACAGCTCGCTCAACCCGCGCATGCGCGTCGGCGACATCGTCGAAGAGCCGCTGATCATCCACAAGACCGGAGACAAGGCGGCGCGGCGGGCGCGGGTGGCGGAGCTCTTCACGCTCGTCGGGCTCGACCCCGCGCAGCTCGCGCGCTATCCGCATCAGTTCAGCGGCGGACAACGGCAGCGGATTGGACTCGCCCGCGCATTGGCGCTGAATCCGTCGTTCATCATCGCCGACGAACCCGTCTCGGCGCTCGACGTCTCGGTGCAGGCGCAGGTGATCAACCTGCTGATGGATCTTCAGGATCGACTGAAGCTGACGTATCTGTTCATCGCCCATGACCTGCGGCTGGTCCGGCACATCTGCACCCGCGTCGCGGTGATGTATCTGGGACGGATCGTCGAGATGGGCGTCACCGAACGGCTGTTCGAATCGCCGACCCACCCGTACACGCGCGCGCTGCTCTCGGCCATTCCAATCCCGGCCCCGCACGCCCGCCGCGAACGCCTGATCCTCGATCCGGCGTCCTTCGATCGCACGGCCGCCCTGCGCCAGATCGGAGAAGGACACTGGGCGGCGGTCGGTTAGCGCTTCGCGCTTAGTAGGCCTTAGGCTTTGAGCTTTGCGCTTTGGGTTGAGCGCCGACAGCCAGACACGCCGACAGCCAGACAGGCCGAAAGCCCAACCCCTAAAGCCGAAAGCCCGTCTGGCGCGTTCACCGCCGGATCCCGGGTCCCCAGTCCCGAGTCCCGTCAGCGTCAGTTCCCCGGCGTCCAGATCTTCGACGCCGGCCCGCCGGCGAGCGCCAGCGTCAGTTTGTTCAGGCGCTTGACGAACCCGGCGGGATCGTCGAGCTCGCCGCCCTCGGCGAGCACGGCCTGATCGAAGAGGATCTGGCTCCAGTCGGCGAAGAGCGCCGGATCGGACTCGCGCGTCAGCCGCTCGACGACCGGATGATGCGGGTTGATCTCGAGCACCGGCTTACTCCCCGGGACCGGCTGGCCCGCCTCCTTGAGCAGCCGCTCCAGGTGCAGGCTCATGCCGTGTTTCTCGCTCACCAGACATGCCGGTGAGTCCGTCAGCCGCTCCGTCAGCCGGACCGCGCCGGCCCGGTCGCCGAGCACGTCCTGGATGCGCGTCAGGAGATCCTTGTACTCCGCCGGCGGCGCCGCGTCTGCGGGCCGGTCAGGCTCCTGACCCAGAGCCTTCAGATCCAGGTCGCCGCTCGCCACTGACGTCAGACGCTTTCCCTCGAACTCGTGCAGGCTCGAGAGCACCCACTCGTCGACCCGGTCGGTCATCAACAGGACTTCGATGCCGAGCTTGAGGAAAACCTCCAGATGCGGGCTGTTCCGCGCCGCGGCGTAGCTGTCGGCGGTGATGTAGTAGATCGCCGTCTGCCCCTCTTTCATCCGCGCGATGTAGTCCGTCAGCGACACGGTCTGGTCCGGCCCGTCGCTCTTCGTGGTCGCGAACCGCAGCAGCTTGGCAATCCGCTCCTTGTTCGCGTGATCCTCGACGACGCCTTCCTTGAAGGCACGGCCGAACTCCTTCCAGAACGTCGCGTACTTGTCCGGGTGATTGGCGGCGAGATCCTCGAGCGTGCCGAGCACGCGTTTCACCGAGGCGTTCCGAATGAAGGCGACGTCAGCGGAGTCCTGCAGGATCTCGCGCGAGACGTTCAGCGGCAGGTCGCTCGAGTCGATGATCCCGCGCACGAAGCGCAGGTATGCGGGCATCAGCTGCTCGGCGTCGTCCATGACGAACACGCGGCGGATGTACAGCTTGATGCCGTGCCGCGAATCGCGGTTCCACAGATCGAACGGGGCGCGCTGCGGGATGAAGAGCAGCTGCGTGTACTCGTGTCGGCCCTCCACGCGCGCGTGGCTGTAGGCCAGCGGCGCCTCGAAATCGTGCGAGACGTGTTTGTAGAACTCCTGATACTGCTCGTCGGTGATCTCCGACTTGGGCCGGGCCCACAGCGCCGACGCCTGATTCACCTGCTCGTCTTCGGCCGTGACCACCTGCGCCTTCTTATCCGCATCCCATTGCTCGCGCTTCATCAGGATGGGAACAGTGATGTGATCGGAGTACTTGCGCAGGATGGAGCGGAGCCGCGTCCCGGACAGGAGGTCGTCGTTGTCGGCCCGGAGGCGCAGGATGACGTCGGTCCCGTGCGTGTCACGGCGCTGCGCCTCGATCGTGTAGTCCCCCTCGCCCCGGCTCTCCCACCGCACTCCCTCGTCTGGCGGAAGCCCGGCTCGCCGCGTCAGCAGCGTGACCTCCTCGGCGACGATGAACGCGGAGTAGAAGCCGACGCCGAACTGTCCGATCAGCTGCGCGTCCTTGGCGCTGTCGCCGAGCGTGCTGAAGAACTCGCGCGTCCCCGATTTCGCGATCGTCCCGATGTGATCGATCACTTCCTGTCGTGACATCCCGACGCCGTTGTCGGACACGGTGATGGTCCGCGCGGCAGTGTCGTACGAGACGCGGATCCGCAGGTCCGGATCGTTCTCCAGGAGGGCCGTGTTTGCGACCGCCTCGAAGCGCAGCTTGTCGCACGCGTCCGACGCGTTCGATACCAGCTCACGGAGGAAGATCTCCTTGTTCCCGTACAAGGAGTGAATCATCAGGTGAAGGAGCTGCTTGACCTCGGTCTGGAAGCCGTGGGTCTCTTTGGTCGTGACGTCGCTCATGCTGCTCGTGCCTCTCGGATGCTCAGGTTATCGAGGGCCGCGTTCGCGCTCGCGCTCGCGCCATCCACCAGGATGGCCGGGGCGGCGCGACGGATTGTCACGGTGACGCGGGCGGGCCGCTCGAATACGTCAACAGGCCGCTGAATGGCAGCGGCCTGCAGGAAATCGGTCGGATGCGATGATCCGCACCCCGAATAAGAGTGTAGCCGAAGGAGGGCGGAGACGGCGCCCGGGCCGTCAGGCGGCGCGGCTGACGTCCTTCTCGACCTGCCCGTCGCGGATGTGGATGACGCGGTGCGCGTAGGCGGCGATGTCCGGCTCGTGGGTGACGAGGACGATGGTGTTGCCGCCGCCATGCAGGCGCTCGAAGACGCCCATGATTTCCGTGCCGGTCTTCGAATCGAGGTTCCCGGTCGGCTCGTCCGCCAGGAGAATCGACGGGTCGTTGACGAGCGCTCGGGCAATCGCGACGCGCTGCCGCTGACCGCCCGACAACTCGTTGGGGCGGTGGCCGGCGCGGCTGCTCAGCTCCACCTTCTCGAGCGCGGCCTTCGCGCGGTCGACCCGGGTCTTGCCGGATACGCCCGCGTAGACCAGCGGCAGCTCCACGTTGTGGAGCGCGGTGGCCCGGGGCAGCAGGTTGAAGGTCTGGAACACGAAGCCGATTTCCTCGTTCCGGATCCGCGCCAGCTCGTCGTCGTTCATCGACGCGACCTCCTTCTCGTTCAGGAGGTAGCTCCCCTTGGACGGCGTGTCGAGGCAGCCGATCAGGTTCATCAGCGTCGACTTGCCGGAACCCGACGGCCCCATGATCGCCACGTATTCGCCTCGCTCGATGGCGATCGAGACCCCCCGCAGGGCGTGGATCTCCTCCTCGCCCATCACGTACGTCTTCCAGAGATCGCGGGTTTCAATCAGGGACATGGTTGTACCAGCTTCAGACGACCAGACCGGATCTACGGTTGGGCAGGTGGCGCCGTTCCATTTTACGGCTCTTTTTCCTCGTATTCCGATTTCAAGCGGGACACGACGGCCGGATCCGCCAGGGTGGTGGTATCCCCCAGCGCCTTGCCTTCGGCGATATCACGCAGCAACCGCCGCATGATCTTCCCGGATCGGGTCTTGGGTAGATCGGCGGCGAAGAGGATCTCGTCAGGCCGGGCGATCGCGCCGATCTTCCGGGTGACGTGCTCCTTGAGCTCCTCGACCAGTTGCGGCGAGGTGGTGACTCCCTCTTTCACCGTCACGAACGCGGCGACCGCCTGCCCCTTGATCTCGTGAGGCTTGCCGACCACCGCCGCTTCGGCGACTTTCGGGTGGTCGACCAGCGCGCTCTCGACTTCCATCGTGCCCAGCCGGTGCCCCGACACGTTCAGCACGTCGTCGACCCGGCCGAGGAGCCAGTAGAAGCCGTCCTCGTCGCGCCGGGCGCCGTCACCGGTGAAGTAGGTGCCGTCGTTCCAGCGGCTCCAGTACGCCTGGACGAAGCGATCGGGATCGCCGTAAATGCCCCGCAACATCGACGGCCACGGGCGCGTCAGCGTGAGGAGTCCGCCGCCGGTCTCGACCCGCTTGCCGCTCGCATCACGAATCTCCGCGGAGATGCCGGGGAACGGCCGCGTCGCTGACCCGGGCTTCGTAGCCGTGACGCCGGGCAGCGGGCTGATCAGGATGGCCCCGGTCTCGGTCTGCCACCAGGTATCGACCACCGGGCACCGCTCACGGCCGACGTGCAGGTGGTACCAGATCCACGCTTCGGGGTTTATCGGCTCGCCCACCGATCCGAGCAGCCGCAACGAGGAGAGATCGTGCTTCGCCGGCCACTCGGTCCCCCAGCGCATGAAGGCGCGGATCGCGGTGGGGGCGGTGTAGAGAATCGTGACGCCGTACCGCTCGATGATGTCCCAGAAGCGATCCTTCGCCGGCCAGTCGGGCGCCCCTTCGTACATCACGATGGTCGCGCCGTTGGCCATCGGGCCGTAGACCACGTAGCTGTGGCCGGTCACCCAGCCGATGTCCGCCGTGCACCAGAAGACGTCGTCTTCCTTGAGATCGAAGACCCACTTGGTGGTGGCATAGGTGCCGAGCAGGTAGCCGGCTGTCGTATGGACGATGCCCTTCGGCTTCCCGGTGGTGCCGGACGTGTAGAGGATGTAGAGCATGTCCTCCGAGTCCATCGGCTCCGGTTTGCAGTCGGACGACACGCCTTTAATCAGATCGTGATACCAGCGGTCCCGCCCGCTCTTCATCTCGGCCGGGATGCTCGATCCCGCCTGGCGCTGGACGACGACGACGTTCTGGATCGAAGGAGTCTGCTCGAGCGCTTCGTCCGCCATGCGCTTGAGCGGCACGACATGACCGCGGCGGTAGCCGCCATCGGCGGTCACGAGCAGGACCGCCTGGGCGTCGTTGATGCGGTCGCGCAGCGACTCGGCGCTGAACCCGCCGAAGACGACGCTGTGGACCGCGCCGATCCGGGCGCACGCGAGCATCGCGATGGCCAGCTCCGGGATGAGCGGCATGTAGAGCGCGACGCGATCGCCCTTCTTCACCCCGAGTGATCTGAGGACATTCGCGAAGGTGCCGACTTGCCGAAACAGGTCCCAGTAGGTCAGCGTCCGACGGTCGCCGGGCTCACCCTCCCAGATCAAGGCGGCCTTGTTGCGGCGCCAGGATCGGACGTGGCGGTCGAGGCAGTTGGCGCTGGCGTTGAGCTTCCCGCCAACGAACCACTCGGCGTACGGCGGCTTCCACCGCAGCACCTCTTTCCACGGCTCGATCCATTCGAGCTCGCCGGCGAGGCCGGCCCAGAACGCCTCCGGATCCGTCGCCGCACGATCGTAGATGCCTGGATCGTTGACCAGCGCCGCGCGCTGGAACTCGGGTGACGGAGGGAAGCTGCGGTCTTCCTGAAGGAGCGCGTCGATCTCGGACATGGGTGCCTGCTCGCGGCTGAGTGATGAGAATGGCGCCGGCCGTCTCTCGAACGACCGGCGCCGGGCCCGCTACGCTGGTGGCAGCACTTCGATCGTGCCGGGCGGCGGTGTCTTCTTCTTGAACAGCGCGACCCCCAGCAGTCCGCCGATCAGACCGAACACGACGTCGATCGCGATGGTGATCATCATGCCGATGATCGTCATGGCCGCGCCAGCCCCGCCTCCGAACCGCTGGATCGCCTCCCGCGCTTCGGCCGGTACGTCCGGGTTGCTGGCGAGGAACCGTTCCATGATCTGGCGCTGATACGGGCCGATCAGGAGCTGGAATGGAATCGACAGGATCGTGGCGACCACGCCGCCCACCGCTCCGGCCATGAGCCCGATCAGCGCCCCTTCCGCAGCCTCAATCTGGGTCGGGCTGTTCTGCTGGCGGAGGTACGCGGCCAGCGCCCCGCCGCAGATCACCCACAGGCAGCAGCAGCAGTTGCCGAAGTTGACCAGCGGCAGTGCCGATAACACGCCGATGAACGCGCCGCCCCAGAGCGCCGGCTGAATCCTGTCGTTCATGTGTCAGTCCTGGCCGCCGCGCGGCCGCCCGCCGGTCAGTCGTAGTACTCGAGACCGAGGTGCGTGA
>Ga0207701_10000727_pt1 | contig 34767 bp, 35 predicted proteins | sample KBSSwiSSwithPhiX_FD_184294 | JGI IMG/M metagenome (GOLD analysis project Ga0207701, IMG submission 184294) | Switchgrass rhizosphere bulk soil microbial communities from Kellogg Biological Station, Michigan, USA, with PhiX - S5 (SPAdes) (version 2) | ecosystem: Environmental > Terrestrial >... | reverse complement strand
CGAGCGCGCGAGTGAGCCCACGCGATCGGAGCGCGCCGTCGAAGCGGCGCGCGAGAGCGCGTGTAGGGGAGTCCGAGGGGCGAAGCCCCTCGGAGTGATAGGAGACATCGAACGTGAAAATCACATCGGGCAAGCTCGCGGGAATGAAGGCGGTCTCGAATGAACGCGGCGTCATTGCGGCCGCGGCGATGGATCAGCGTGGCTCGCTGAAGAAATCGCTCGCCAAGGAAAAGGGAGCGGACGTCAGCGACGCCGAGATGGAAGAGTTCAAGTCGCTCGTGACCGAAGTGCTGACCAAGCACGCGAGCGCGATTCTTCTCGATCCAGAGTGGGGGCTTCCAGCGAGCAAGCGCCGCGCCGCGGGTTCCGGACTCCTGCTGGCGTACGAAAAGACCGGGTACGACGCGAACACACCGGGTCGCCTGCCCGACCTCCTCGACGTCTGGTCAGTCCGCCGGCTGAAGGAAGCTGGTGCCGACTGCCTGAAGATCCTGCTCTACTACACACCGTTTGATCCGAAACCCATCAACGATCACAAGCAGGCGTGGGTGGAGCGGATCGGCGACGAGTGCCACGCCAACGACATTCCCTTCTTCCTCGAATTTGTCGGCTACGCGGAGGGGATGGACGAGAAGGGCCTCGAGTACGCGAAGAAGAAGCCCGACATCGTGATCGGCGCGATGAAAGAATTCACCAAGGATCGATACGGCGTCGACGTGATGAAGGTCGAAGTGCCGATCAACATGAAGTTCGTCGAGGGGGCCAAGGTGTCCGGCGGCCAGAGCGCCTACACGAAGAAAGAGGCGATGGACCATTTCCGCCGCGCCGCGGACGTGTCCACCAAGCCGTTCATCTACCTGTCAGCGGGCGTCAGCAATCCTGAGTTCACCGAGGCGCTGGAGCTCGCGGCAGAGGCCGGGACGAAGTTCTCCGGCGTGCTGTGCGGACGGGCCACCTGGAAGGACGGCATTGCCATTTACGGCAAGCAGGGGGGCACCGCGTTCCGGAACTGGCTCGAAGACGAGGGTGTGAAGAACATCAACAACGTCAACGAACGGCTGAAGGCCGCACATCCCTGGTACGAGTTCTATGGTGTGAAGACCGCGGAGGCGTTGGCGTAAATCAGTTGCCGGTTGCCAGTTACCAGTTTCCAGTGTTCAGTGAACTGGAAACTGGCGACTGGAAGCTGGAAACCTTTCGCGCAAGCGCGGCCAGCACCGGCCCCGCCATGAACGTCGTCGTCAGCGCCATGATCACCATCATCGTGTACATCTGCGGCGAGAGGATGCCGAGGTCGTAGCCGATGTTGAGGACGACGAGTTCCATCAGGCCGCGGGTGTTCATCAACGCTCCGAGCGCAATCGACTCGCACCACGCCGTTCCCTGCAAGCGGGCGGCGGCGGTGACCGCGCCAAATTTTCCAGCGATCGCGGCAAGAAGCACCATCCCGCACGCGACCCACGATTGAGGCGACAGCGAACCCACGTCGGTACGAAGACCCGAGAAGGCGAAGAACAACGGCAGCAGCAGCGTTGACGTCAGCGGTTCAATCGTTCGTCGCAGCGGTTCCCGTAAGCCGTCCGCGCCCCCGACTGCGACACCGGCGAGGAAAGCCCCGAACACGGCGTGTACGCCAATCGCTTCGGTCGAAAGCGCCAAGGCAAGCAGGAAGAGCAGCGCTGAGAACAGTGTCCGCGGAGGTAGGCCGCCCGAATCTGCGCCGCCAAACAGCCGCGAAGCGCGAGGACGCACAACCGCAAACGCGATCACGGCGACGATCCCCGCGAGTGCGACAGCAACGAGGGGAGCGGTCAGCCCCTCTCCGCGACTGAACGCCAGCACGAGCGCCAGCAGACACCACGCCGTCACGTCATCAATGGCGGCACACCCAAGCGCCAGGTTCCCGAGCTCTGTTCCGGTGAGGCGTCGCTCGGCAAGAATCCGGGCCAGCACGGGAAACGCCGTGATGCTCATGGCCGTGCCGATGAAGAGCGCGAACGTCAGAAACGGAACGCCGGGCGGCGCATATCGCTCGTGCAGATAGACCGACAGCCACACGCCGAGCGCGAACGGCACGATGATCCCTGCGTTGCTGATGAGTACTGTCGCGCCAGCTCGGCGGCGGAGTCGATCGACGTCGACGTCCATGCCGACGACGAACATGAACAACACAACCCCAAGCTGGCTGATCAGATGAAGGGGCGGCAGCGACGCTGCGGGAAAGAGGCGTGCCTCAATCGCCGGAAACACCTGCCCGAGCAGCGATGGCCCGAGCAGGACGCCTGCGAACATTTCGCCGATCACCGGCGTCTGTCCAAGGCGCCTGAATGCGAGCGCGACCAGGCGGCCGGTCGCGACGATCACGAGCAGTTGAAGGAGGAGGATTTCCAGGAGCGGGCCTCAGTCGGCAGCAACCGGCTCGCTGGCGCTGCCAGTCGGAACAAACGGCAGCGTTGAGACCGTTCCGTTCCGCTCACCAACTCTCACGGACGTACCCGGCTGCTGGAAATCGCGGTGCACGTAGCCAAGAGAAATCGGCGCGCCAAGCGCCGGCGATTCGACCGCGCTCGTGATCGAGCCGATGTCGCGGTCGGCGGAGAAAATGCGATCGCCGCGGGATGGCACGGAGCTGCCCGGCGCAAACGTCATCCCGACGAGCCTGCGAGCGACGCGGCCGTGGCCGCGATGCAGCACGCGGATGATCACCTCCTGACCGACGTAACAACCTTTGGTCAGGCTGACCGCGCGGTCCTCGATCCCGGCTTCGAGCGGGATCGTGTCCTCGTCCATGTCCACGTGGAAGAGAGGCCTGCCCCCTTCAACGCGGCAGACTTCGACCGCATCCGTCCCGACTTCGATCGCGCCCGCTGACCGCAGCGACGTCACGAAATCGTCCTCGAGCCGCGACGGGAGGATGATCTCGAACCCCATGACACCGATGTCGTCGCTCCTGAGCACCTGCACGAGTTGAGCGCGAAAGTTACAGGTCCGGATCGCGTTCACTGGCATCCTCCGCAGCGTGTCCTCCCACTGTTGCCCGCTCGCCTCGGCGTCGCCCAAGGCGCGCGCCAGCACCGGTGCCGACTGCGGACCAAAGACCCCGACCTGCGACGTCGAGGCAGAGTTGTTCGCGACGCTGACGTCTTCGCTGAAGATGAATTGCGACCACCGATCGCTGACCGCGGCGGCAAGGGTGCCATCGAGATCGACGAGCAGGTTGTCGCCGGTTTCGAAGACGCGCATGTCGGCAATCATCCGGCCCTGCGCGGTCAGGTAAGTGGCGTAGCAGCCCGAGCCCGCCTCGAGGGCGGCAATATCGTTGGACAGCAGCCCCTGAAGATAGGATCGGCGGTCGACACCCGTCAGCACGAGGCGTCCTCGCGCGGAACGATCGACGATGGCAGCGCCGGCTCGAAGCGCGTGATAATCGTCTAATAAAGACATAGGGAACTTGCTGGTATCCTGAACAGATGCAATCACGACATTTTACTGCGGTAGCGCTGTCAATCCTGATGGCTCCCGCCGCTCTTATGGCTGCGGCCGGCGGCGTTCCCTCGCAGGAACAGCCCCCTGCGACTCAGGCGTCTGCCACGCAGCCGGCGGAAGGGGACGTCGAGTTCACGCTTTTTTTGAACGGAACCCGGGTTGGCGTCGAACGCGTGCGGCTCGCGCGGAACGGATCAAACTGGGTGCTGTCGTCCACTGCCCAGTTCGGCGCACCGCTGAACACGACCGTCAACCGGTTCGAGGTGAAGTACACGCCTGACTGGCAGCCCACCGAACTCCACATAGAGGCGACGCAGGGGGGCCGTCCGATGTCGCTCTCCACCTCGTTCGGCGTGACCACCGCGATCAACGAGATCACCCAGAACGGAACGAAGAGTTCCAAGACCGACCAGGTCTCGGCAAGAACGATCGTCCTGCCGAATACGTTCATTGCCGGCTACGAAGCGCTGGCGGCGCGACTCGCCTCATCGCAGCCCGGCGCAGAGCTCAAAGTGTATGTCGTACCGCAAGCGGAGGTGACGGTCTCGGTGAAGAACGTGTCAGCCGAACAGCTGCCGTCACCCGCGGGGATGATCGCGGGGCGAAAATACGACGTGGTGTTTCAGAACCCCGGGCGGCCGCTCGACGGCAGCATCACGATTGACTCTCGCTCGCGGCTCGTCCGTCTCGATCTTCCCGCCGCGGGCCTGCGCGTCGTGCGTTCTGAACTCGCCGGCGTGGCGGTTCGCTCGCAGCCGGTGCGCAATCCGAACGACACCGACGTGCTGATCCCGATGCCGGGCTTCAGCATCGCGGGCACCCTGACGATGCCCAAGGAGCCGGGAAAACTGCGGCGCCCTGCCGTCGTCCTGGTTGCAGGCTCGGGATCGGTCGACCGCGACGAAGTGGTGGCGGATGTTCCGATCTTCGCCCAGATCGCGGCTGGCCTCGCCGACCAGGGATTCATCGTGTTGCGCTACGACAAACGCGGCGTGGGGCAGAGCGGCGGACGGTCCGAGCGGGTCACCATTCAGGACTACGCCGACGATCTCGTTACCGCGATCCGATGGCTCGCGAAGCGCGAGGATGTCGATCCCAGGCAGATCGCCGTCGCCGGGCACAGCGAAGGCGGAGCGGTCGCCATGCTCGCGGCGGCGCACGAGAACAAGATCTCTGCCCTGATTCTCATCGCCGCCCCCGGAATGCGCGGCGCCGATCTCGTCCTCGAACAGCAGCGCCACGCTCTCGATCTCATAAGTGCCTCGGATCAGGAACGAAAGGCGAAGATCGAGTTGCAGGCCCGCATCCAGGAGGCCGTCATCACCGACAAGGGATGGGAATCCATTCCGAAGGAACTCCGTGAGCAGGCCGACTCCGCCTGGTTTCGCAGCCTGCTCCTGTTCGATCCGGCGAAGGTCATGCCTGAGATCGAGCAGCCGATCCTGATCATCCAGGGCGATCTGGATCAGCAAGTGTTGCCGCACCACGCTGATCAGCTCGCAGCGCTCGCCCGCAACCGCAAGAAGTCACCGCCGGTCGAGGCTGTTCACCTTCCCGGGATCAATCATTTGCTCGTTCCCGCGAAGACAGGAGACGTGGCGGAGTACAGCTCGCTCACGGACAAGACGGTTACGCCAGCGGTCGCCAAGGCGATTGCCAACTGGCTCAAGAAGTAGGAACCGGATCTGGTTCTACTGGGTTCGAGGGCTCGGCGCAATGAACGAACCTCGTAGAACCCTGTAGAACCCTGCGGAACCTGGATCGTTTACACTTTGACCGATGAGAGTCGGCATTCCGAAAGAAACATGGCCCGGTGAGACTCGCGTCGCAGTGATCCCGGCGGCTGTGGGCGGCCTGGTCAAGTCAGGCCTCGAGGTCGCTGTCGAATCGGGCGCCGGCACGGCTGCAGGCTTTCCCGATGACGGCTACCGGTCCCAGGGCGCGACGCTCGTCTCGCGCCCCGAACTATTCAAAACATCCGACATCGTCCTTCAGGTTCGTGCCACGCCGGCCGATCCGTCGACGCTCCGCAGCGGGCAGACGGTCATTGGCTTCGCCGATCCCCTGGGCAGCCCGCAGGCGATCCGGCAGCTGGCTCCGATCGGCGTCAACCTGTTTTCGATGGAATTGATGCCGCGGATCACGCGCGCCCAGAGCATGGACGCGCTGTCGTCCATGGCGACGATTGCCGGTTATAAGGGCGTGCTCCTCGCCGCCACGACCCTCCCGCGTATGTTCCCGATGTTGATGACGGCGGCCGGCACGATCTCGCCGGCGCGCGTGTTCATCATGGGCGCCGGTGTCGCCGGGCTCCAGGCAATCTCGACGGCGCGGCGGCTTGGCGCGAAGGTCGAGGCGTATGACGTTCGTCCCGCAGTGAAAGAGCAGGTGCAAAGCCTCGGTGCGCGATTCGTCGAACTGCCGCTCGAGGCCGCCGACGCGGAAGACAAGGGCGGATACGCCAAGGCTCAGGACGAATCGTTCTACAAGCGGCAGCGTGAAATGATGCTCAAAGTCGTTGCCGCCAGCGACGTCGTGATCACGACCGCACTCATCCCGGGCAAACGCGCGCCGATATTGGTGACAACGGAAATGGTGGAAGCCATGGCGCCGGGGTCGGTCATTGTCGACCTGGCGGCCGAGCGTGGCGGCAACTGCGAATTGACCAGGCCGGACGAGATTGTCGTGCACAAGGACGTCACGATCCTCGGACCGTCCAATCCTCCGGCGCTCGTGCCGTACCACGCGAGTCAAATGTACTCGAAGAACATCACGACATTTCTGGCCCATCTGCTGGGAAAGACCGGAGCGTCCGAGCCGGCGCTGCCAATCAATACCGACGACGAGATTACGCGTGAGACGCTGCTGACGCGAGGCGGCAACGTGGTTCACGCGCGTGTCAGCGCGCTCTGACCCATGTGGATACTCAAAACGGCTGACGACACCCCGGAACCTTTCCTCTTTCGCATCCTGCCGGGCAACATCAGGACGATCGGCCGTTCGGCCGGTGCGCAATTCATCGTGGACGCGGCGCTCGTGTCGCGCCTTCATTGCAGGCTGAGCGCCGGCGCCACCGAGCTCCAAGTCGACGACCTCGACAGCACGAACGGCACGTTCGTGAACGGCGCGCGCGTCACGCAATCCAAGCTCAAAGAAGGGGACCGGCTCGGCGTGGGCCGAGTCGAACTCGTGGTCAGCCGAGACAATCAGTGATTTGGTGAGTCAGTGAATTGGTGAATTAACGGATTGGTGATCACTTCGGCAACCTGCCTTAATTCACCAATTCGCCAACCCACAAATTCACCAATTACCGATCGGCCAGAAATGGATTGCTTCTCTTCTCGACTCCCACCGTAGTCGGTTCTCCGTGCCCCGGATACACGACGGTGTCGTCAGGAAACGAGAACAGAACGCCGCGGATCGAATTCAACAGGACGCGAAGATCGCCGCCCGGCAGATCGACGCGGCCAATCGATCCCGCAAACAGCGTGTCGCCGACGAAAAGAACGCGGGACGCGTCCGACTCGCGACCGACGGCCAGACACACTCCGCCCGGGCAATGCCCCGGCGTGTGGTACACCCACGCGCCGTACTTTCCAAACCGCCAGGGTCCGATCCCATCGTAGAAGAAATCGACGTCAGGCTGAGGATCCGCGCGAACACCTAGCATCTGTCCCTGCTGCTCGACTGCCTGGTAGAGGAAAAGGTCCGCTTGATGAAGGCCGACCGGCACGCCAAGCGCCTTCTTCGCCGCGCCAACCCCCGTGATGTGATCGATGTGCGCGTGGGTGAGCAGGATGAAGCGAATCGTCAGCCGGTGCTCGTCAACGGCAGCCAAAAGCTCATCCACCTCGTCACCCGGGTCGATGACGATACCCTGGCGCGTTTCTTCGCAGCCGACGACAAAACCATTCTTGAAGAAGGGGGCAACCGCGCGTATCTCGAGAATCATGATGGATGAGCCTGTTTCCTTTCCATTTTCGCATTCTCAGACAAGATGACGAATCCTCTTCAACCAGAAGCCCGGCGGGTGCACGAGAGCCTTCTGGCTTCCATTGAAAAGCGCTGCCTGATTTGGATGGCCCGGCGCATGCCGGCCTCCATCAACTCAGACCACCTGACGGCGCTGGCTGGCGTGTCCATGCTCGGCGCTGGCCTGTGCTATTGGAACGGCTCACGACCGGCGCTTCTGGCGGCGATTGGCCTGCTGGCTGCGAACTGGTTCGGCGATAGCCTCGATGGGACGCTGGCGCGCGTTCGCCACCACGAACGCCCCAGGTACGGCTTCTACGTCGATCACGTCCTCGACGTCCTCTGCATTCTCTTCATCTTTGCCGGCCTGGTGCTCGGGGGACATATGAGTCTCTCGATCGGCGCGGGTTTCCTGATCGCGTACTACCTGTTGATGATCGAGATCGCGCTGGCCACACATGCCGTGGGAGTGTTCCGCATTTCGTTCTGGAAGTTCGGCCCGACGGAACTCCGAATCCTTCTGGCGATCGGATCGCTCCGCTTGATGTCGTCAGGCTTCGTGACGGTAGCAGGATCGACCCATCGCCTATTCGATATCGGCGGTGTCGTCGCCATCGTCGGCCTCGTCGTCACGTTCATCGTCTCGGCTGTCGTCAACACCCGGACGCTTTACGCGGCCGAACCGTTGCCACAGCGGCCGGCCGGGCCTTCCTTGCCGCAGCGGATCTCGGCCGTCGGTGTGAAGTAACTGCGCTATGATTCCTGAATGATTCTCGCGGCCGTCGACGACCTGCTTTTCAGCTCGAAGATTCGAACGACGGCGAAGCAGGCGGGGGTGGAATTATCGTTCGCCCGGACTCCGACGGAGATTCTGGAGCAGGCTCGCTCGCTTCGGCCGTCGCTGGTGATTTTCGATCTCAACAGCGTGAAAGCGGAACCGATCGATACAATCGGCGCGATGAAGAGCGATGACGCTCTGTCGCAGATTCGAACCCTTGGCTTCGTCTCACACGTCCACACCGGGCTGATCGACGCCGCACGGGCGGCGGGCGTCGACGAGGTGATGGCGCGCTCCGCCTTCGCTGCCCGTCTGGCCGAGATCCTCCTCGCCGCGAGTCCTTCCACACCCTGATCACCATCGACGCGGTTCGAACGGCGGCCCGCCGAATCGAAGAGCGCGTTCTGCGCACGCCGCTGCGCCGATCGGACTGGCTGTCGGCCGGCACAGGCGGTGAGGTTCTCCTCAAACTCGAAACGCTGCAGCCAACCTTCTCGTTCAAGATTCGAGGTGCGTTCAACGCCGTGCTGGCCCTGACCGAGGAGCATGGCCAGCAGCCGCCTCCCCTCGTGACCGCTTCGGCTGGCAATCACGGGCAGGCCCTCGCGTTCGCTGCGCGGGCAGAAGGCATTCCACTCACGGTGTTCCTGCCGGCAACGGCACCGAGGACGAAGACGGACGCGATTCGTCGAATGGGCGCGGAACTGATTCCGTGCTCTGACTACGACGAAGCGGAGGCGCGGGCCAAGGCGCACGCGTCGAGTGGACGGGCGTTGTTCGTGTCTCCCTACTCGCATCCCGACGTGATCGCAGGCGCAGGCACAATCGGTCTCGAACTGCTCGAACAGGCATCGGACCTTGATGCGATCGTGGTGCCGGTTGGCGGCGGCGGCCTGGCCGGCGGAATCGCAATTGCCGCAAAGTCATCCTCCCGGCCGATCGAGGTTGTCGGTGTGGAAGTGCAAGCCTCGACGCCATTCCGGCACAGCCTCGCCGCCGGGCGAATCGTCACCGTTGATGTGAAGCCTACGCTCGCCGATGGACTGGCGGGCAACCTCGATCCGGACACCACCACCTTTGACCTGATCCGGCGGCTTGTCGATCGGATGGCGGTCATCAGCGAGCCTCAGTTGCAGCAGGCGGTTGCGGGACTCCTGCGCCAGGAGCGCGTCATCGCGGAGGGGGCGGGCGCCACCGGAGTTGCAGGGGTTCTTGGAAGCGCGCTGGAAACACGGGGCCGTCGTATCGCGGTCGTGGTCTCGGGAGCGAACATCGACATCGACACGCTGATGTCGATCATTTGAGGAACCACCAGGCCAGGCCTCCAATCGCGAGGACGGCGGCCGCGGCCACCCACCACGTGCTACGGCCGCTGCCTTCGTCATCGAGCGGCAGCAACTCGAGCGGGCCGGCCTCTCCGGCGCGGACATCGAGCATGGCGCCAATGCCTCGAAGCTCCGCCGAGAGCGAGGCGGCGCTCTGCGGACGCTGCTCGATGTCTTTCGCCAGTGCCCGCGTGACCAGCGCATCCAGATCCGCGAGCGATGTCGACAACGGCTGCGAGGCGGCGATCTTCGCCGCGATGACGTTGACGACCGTGTCTTCCGCTCTCGCTGCGACGAACGGATTACGTCCGGCCAGCATCTCGTAGAGCACCACGCCGAGCGAGAACACGTCCGATCGCGCGTCGATCGGGCCGCCAAGCACCTGTTCCGGCGACATGTAACTCACGATCGGGACCGCTTCCGGCCCGAGCGATCGTGGCGCCGTCGCCGCCTGTGCCCGGACGCGTCCGCCGCTCGTCCAGCGCGACATTCCCATTTCGAGCACTTTCGCGCTGCCCTTGTGCGTGACGATGATCGTGTCAGGACGGAGATCGCCGTGAAGGATGCCGGATCCGTGCGCATCGGCCAGGGCGTCGGCAATCTGAATCGCGAGCTCGACGGCCCGCCGCGGATTCACGGAGCGTCCGTCATTCTCCTGGCGAAGCGTGATCCCCGAGGCAAACTCATACGCAAGATAGCCATCGCCTTCGTACTCGCCGGCGTCGAAGAGCGTCGCAATGTTCGGGTGCGACAAGGCCATGGCGGCGCGTGCATCCTGAAAGAAGGCGTCGCGGCTGCCCGGCTGCTGGAACGCCGAGGCGGAGACGAGCTTCAAGGCGACGGTTCGCCCGACCTTCGTATCGCGCGCCCGCCACAACTCGCCGGTTGTGCTTTCGCCAAGCTGCTCGAGAACGTTGAAGTGGGCGATCGCAGTCAAGAGGGTTCAGCGTTTGGGTGGCCGTGACGGACGAAGCTCGACGCGGCTCGGCAGGCTTCGCGCGGGGTGGCGGATCAAGTCAATCACGACTTCCGCGACATCGTCTGGTGAAAGCTTCCAGTCAGCCGCCGGTCCACTTGGCGATTCACCGCGTGAGAATCCGGTCGCCACCGAGCCGGGCATGACGTAGCTGACGCGGATGTCGTCGTGACGCACTTCCTGCATCAGCGCTTCGCTGAATGCGTTGAGCGCCGCCTTCGAGGCGCAGTATGCCGCCCCCGCGGGAAACGGGTTCTTGCCGGCCAGGCTGCTGATGTTGATGATCCAGCCCCCGCCTCGGCCCTTCATGTGCGGAATGGCCGCGTGACAGCAGAAAAACGGACCGCTCAGGTTGGTTTCAATCACGTCGTGCCACGACGGCTCATCCATGTCCGCGACATTGCGGAAGATGCCGACGCCGGCGTTATTGACAAGCACGTCGAGCCCGCCGAACCGCTGTACTGCGCCGTCAACGGCGGCGTTCGCGTCGGCCGCATTTCTGACGTCCGCTCGGATGGCAAGCAGCCGCTGTCCGCGTGAAGCCTCTCCCCTCGACACGTGATGGCTGGCCTCGTTGAGCTGCGCCTCGCTGCGTCCCGTGATGACCACGCTCGCGTTGGCGTCGATCAGAGCCTCGGCGATTGCCAGGCCGATTCCGCGCGAGCCGCCGGTCACCAGCGCGACCTTGTGCGTCAAGTCGATGGTTTGGGGAATGCCGGACATGGCTATTAGGATAAACGAGTCCGCCTGAGAGCCGAAGGCGCGTAGCGAACGAACCTGGCGGAACCTTGTAGAACCCAGTAGAACCTTGTAGAACCCGGTAGAGAATGTCCTTCGTCGCAATCATCGGCAGCGGCGCGCTCGGCGGCGCCGTCGCGCACACGCTCGCGGTACGCGACAGGATTGGTGAGATCCGCCTCATCGACGCCGAGGAGCGAATCGCGCAGGGCAAGGCGCTCGACATCCGACAGTCGTCGCCGATCGATCGATTCGCGACCGCGGTGGTAGGCAGCGGCGCGATCGCCGCAGCGGCGGGAGCCGGGGTCATCGTGCTCGCCGATCCGGCCTCCGGCGCAGGGGAGTTCGCGGGCGAGGCGGGGCTGACGCTTCTACGTCAGGTTGCGGCCGTCGAATCGAAGGCGCCGATCGTCTGCGCCGGCGGTTCGCAGCGCGAGCTCATCGCCCGCGGCGTCCGCGAGCTTCATATCGCGGAAGCTCGCCTGATCGGATCGGCGCCCGCCGCGCTCGAATCCGCGCTTCGGGCGCTCGCTGGACTGGCGATCGATTCGTCCGGCGTGCCGGTGGCGATAAGCGTCGCCGGCGTTCCGCCCGACCACGCGGTCGTCGCGTGGGAAGAGGCGTCGCTCGATGGGCAGCCGCTGACATCCCATGTGCCGCCCCACGTCATCGCCGGCTTGAACGCGAGGCTTCGCGGACTCTGGCCACCGGGCACGCACACGCTCGGAGCAGCCGCCGCCAGGGTCGTCGAAGCAATCGCGCTCGGATCGCGGCGCCGATTCTCGTGTTTCGTCCACCTCGGAAATGGACGCGTGGGCGCAATGCCGGTCGAACTGGGTGAGGACGGAGTCAGGCGCGTCATCGAACCGGTGCTGACACGACAGGAGCGCACGCGACTCGAGAACGCGGTCGAGAATGCTGATTTCTGATTGCTGATTGAAACTCCGTGGCCTCAATCAACAATCAGCAATCGACAATCAGCAATGTCAGTGCGTGGCTTCCCGGGCATGGAGCGCGATGCCGCCGGCAAACGCGCCGAGGTGCTGCCGGAGAATCAGACGGCCGCGGTGCAGCCGCGATTTGAGGGTCTGTGGCTTGATGCGCAGAATCGCGCTGGCCTCTTCGGTCGACAGGCCTTGAATATCGCGAAGAATGACCGGCACACGATAGACCTCGGGTAGATGCGTCAGGGCCTCGATGAGCCGAGTGCGCAGCTCGGCGCGCATCACGTGATCGTCAGCCATCGATGACCAGTCTGCCGGATCGGGACCGGCTGGTTCGCTTCCCTCTTCCTGCCGCGGAACTTCGTGAGGTCGACTGAATTTGCCGTTGCGCAACCGCGACATCGCGGTGTTGAACGTAATCCGATAGATCCAGGAAGAGAGCGCCGCGTCGCCGCGGAACGCATCAATCTTCCGATGCACTTTCATGAGAACGTCCTGGGTCACCTCTTCGGCATCTTCCCAGTTCTTCAGGTAGCGGAACGCAAGCTGGTGGATTCGCGGTCCGTATGTCGAGGCGAGATCGCCGACGGCCGTGCTGTCCCCCGCCTGCATTCTGCCGATCAGTTCTTGCTCCACCGGCTGACGCATCTGGGGCCTCCGTGCGAAACAGAACACCTGATCCGACCCGATTATTCCGGGTAGGAGAATCCCTTGTAACTGTCAGTACTTGAAGGTCTACCGGTGAGACTCAAGGAGTGGTGGGAGCGCCGGTTGAACCGGAGATCGGTCGAAAAACGAGGCAAACGCGTCGGCGGTCACGCCCGCTACCTCATCCATAGCGACGGACCGCTTCGTCAGCCGCTCCAGCGACGTCACGCCTTTGTCCGCTATTCCGCAGGGCACGATCAGGTTGAAGTGCGCCAGATTGGTGCTCACGTTGAGGGCAAAGCCATGGCTCGTAACCCACCGCGCGATGCGAACGCCAATCGCCGCGAGCTTTTCGTCCCCGACCCAGACGCCCGTCAGCCCCGACGATCGGCCACCAGCGACACCGAATGCGGCCGCGACGCGTATCAGCACTTCCTCCAGATCGCGAACATAGCGGTGCACGTCGCACCGATCGGGCCGGAGATCCATGATTGGGTAGCCGACGAGCTGGCCGGGGCCGTGATAGGTCACGTCGCCGCCGCGGCCTGATTCAAAGACCTCGACGCCTTCTTCGTCGAGCGTTTCCGCCGAGGCGACGACGTGGCTTCGGTCGTTGCGCGTCTTCACTCCCAGCGTAATCACTGGCGGATGTTCGAGGAGGAGAAGCTGATCCGGGATCTCGTTTGCCTTGCGCAACTCGACCAGATGTTTCTGGATTTCGAGCGCCTCTCCGTACGGCACCACTCCGAGGCGATGGACTTCAATGATTCTTGTCACAGGTTACAGGTGACAAACGAGATACCCGTCACATCCAGGCTTCGTCAAAGTTCTCGAGCCGCTCCTTGACGAACGACAGGAACCGGCCTGCATCGGCACCGTCGACGAGCCGATGATCGTGCCCGAGCGTAATGTGACACACCGGCCGTATCGCGATCGCGTCGTCGATCACGACCGCGCGCTTGTCGATGCTGCCGACGCCAAGGATCGCCACCTGCGGCTGGTTGATCAGGGGCATGCCGTACAAAGCGCCGAAGATGCCGGGATTGGTGATGGTGAAGGTCCCACTCTGGACTTCCTCAGGATTCAGCTTCTTCGTCCGGGCGCGGTTTGCCAGATCGTTGATCGCACGTGTCAGGCCGAGGAGGTTCTTCTCGTCGGCATTCTTGATCACCGGCACGATGAGACCGTTGTCGAGCGCGACGGCGATCCCAAGGTTGATGTCTTTCTTGTAGACGATGTTGTCGCCGTCGAGCGTGGCGTTGACGATGGGGAACTGGCGCAGCGCGTCGATCGCAACCTTGGCTATGAACGCGGTGTAGGTCAGCTTCGCGCCGCCGGCTTCATACTCCGCTTTTTTCCGATCGCGCAGCATGGAGACGCGGCTAAAGTTCACCTCGTACACGGAGTAGACGTGTGGTGACGTGCGGGCGCTGAGCACCATGTGCTCGGCGATCTTCTTCCGCATCACGCTCATCGGCACGACGTGAACGTGTTCGCCCGGTTTGTAGGTCGGGCCCGGCGGCGGGGCAGCGGGCCGCGGGCCACTCTTTCCGAGCTGAATGTAGCCGAGGATGTCTTGCTTGGTGACCCGTCCGCTGAGGCCGGTCCCATGCACCTGGCTCAGATCGACCTTGTGTTCGTGCGCGATCTTGCGCACCAGCGGCGAAGACTTCTGACGCCGCAGTCCTTCCGCCGTATCGGCCGCGGGTTCCTCGACGTCGCCGGCTGCGTCGACCGGTGCCGACGGTGTCGCCGGTGACTCGGCCTGTCCCACCGCAGCCTCCGGCACCGGCGGCTCTGAAACTTCACCCTTCGTTCGGACCTCGCCGGCCATCCCGATGGTGGCGACGACGCTGTTGACCGCGACGGTTTCTCCCTCTTTGACTTTTATCTCGGTGAGCACCCCGGCTGCCGGGGAGGGTATCTCCGCATCGACCTTGTCGGTTGAGATTTCGAAGAGCGGTTCGTCACGATCGATGGAATCGCCGACCTTCTTGATCCATCGGACGATCGTCCCCTCGGCAATCGATTCCCCCATCTGGGGCATCACCACGTTGGTCATGATTTGCCTATTGTAGTTCCCGGTTTCCAGTTCGCAGTTGCCAGTTTCGAGCTCTGTTTCTCCTCAGACTGGAAACTGGTAACTGATCACGCATGTATCGGCGCCCCGTGCGCGGCGTGGGCCGCCTCGCCTACCGCTTCCGACATTGTCGGATGCGCGTGAATGGTCCGAAGCAGTTCCTCGACGGTGCATTCGAGACGAATGGCCAGCGTCGCTTCCGCCACCAGCTCGGTCGACCGCAATCCGATCATGTGCACACCGAGAATTTCGTCGTACTTTTTGTCGAACACGATCTTGACGAACCCTTCGACCTCCCCGGCGATTCGCGCCCGGCCGAGGATGCCAAACTTGAAGGAACCGGTCTTGACCTCGTAGCCACGATTCCTGGCTTCCGCCTCCGTCAATCCGACGCTGCCGATTTCCGGATCGCAGTAGGTGCAGGCAGGAACCTGGTCGTAGTTGATCTCGCCGTGTTCCTTTCCGGCAATCCGCTCGGCGAGGACGATGCCTTCGGCTGAAGACAAGTGGGCGAGCTGCGGATGCCCCGGCTGGTCGAACGTAATCACGTCGCCGATTGCGGAAATGCCGGGGACGTTCGTTCGAAAGTCCCTGCCGACGTGCACGTAGCCACGTTCGAGCCGAAGGCCCGCTTCCTCCGCGCCGAGACCCGACGTCACCGGGCCGCGCCCCGTTGCCACCAGCAGATATTCGGCATTGATCTTGACGCTCTTGCCGTCAGGCGTCAGCGCTTCCATGTCAACGCCGTTCTGCGAAGCCTTGGCACTCGTCACCTTCGTCCCGGTAAGGACTTTGATCCCCTGCTTCCTGAACGAGCGTTCCAGTTCCGCCGAGACCGCTTCGTCTTCGATCGGGACGATCCGCGGCAGCAGCTCGATGATGGTGACCTCGCTTCCAAACCTGCGGAAGATCGAGCCGAACTCGACGCCGACGGCGCCGCTGCCCATGATGGCAATGGACTTGGGAATCTCCTTGAGAGCGATCGCTTCGTCGCTGGTGATGATGCGCTTGCGATCGATCTCGACGCCGGGCACGCTCCGCGGCTGAGAGCCGGTGGCAACAATGATTTCCTTGCGTGCGGCCAGCGTCTGCTTCTGTCCTTCGGTGACCTCCACCGTGTTCTTGCCGGCAAGCCGGCCGTTGCCCTTGATCCAATCGATCTTGTTCTTCTTGAAAAGGAACTCGACGCCTCCGGTGAGCCCCTTGACGATCTTGTCTTTACGCGTGTGGACCTGCGCCATGTCGATACCGATTGACGCGTCGCCGAGCGTGAGCCCCCACTCTTTCCAGTTCTGAGCCACCTTCAACGCATGCGCATGTTCGAGGAGGGCTTTGGTTGGAATACACCCCCGGTTCAGACAGGTTCCGCCGAGCACCGGGTCGCGTTCGACGACCGCGGTGCGCAGGCCAAGCTGGGCGGCGCGAATGGCGGCGACATAGCCGCCCGTCCCAGATCCGATGACTACGACGTCGTATTCGTTCGCCATTTACCTGTCTTTCTTTCTGATCGTCGAAAGCGGCACGAAGGAAACGGTCGCGCCGCTGGGGGGAGCCGCCGGCTCGGGCTCAGGCGACGCGGTCTCCGGATCGAGACGCGACACCTGTGATCGGAGACGCGTGTAGTCGTATCGCAGATCCCAGTACGACTGCTTCAACGCCTCGAGCCGCGCCGACACCCGGCGCACCCATACGAGCGCGACCAACGCAGCCAGAAGCCCAAGGGCCCCAACAACCCAAGACAACACAACGATTTACCTTACAAAGAAACGGCCGAAGCCACAAGCGGATTGGCCGGCGCAAAACGCGTTACAATCGGGCAACTTCCCCATGGGTGCCTCGAAGACGATCCTCATCTGCGACGACGATCAGGGGATGCGCGACACGATTGCCGCCATCCTCAAACGTGATTATCGGGTGCTGACCGTGTCCAGCGGCGAGGCCGCACTCGCCCTGCTGAAGCACGAGGACGTCGATCTGATTCTGCTCGACGTGCGGCTTCCCGGCATCAGCGGATTTGACGTTCTGCGCATCGTCAAAGAGAACTACAGCCTCATCGAGTGCATCATGATCTCGGCGATTAACGAGGTCGAGACCGCCGTGCAGGCGATGAAGCACGGGGCGTATCACTACATCACGAAGAATTTCGATTACGACGAGCTGCGCTCGCTCGTGCGGAACGCGTGCGAACGGCAGGACCTGAATCGTCAGGTCATCACGCTCAGCGCGCAGGTCGCCGAGCAGAGCGAGCGCGAGTTCCTGATTGGTCCGAGCCGCCAGATCCGCGACATCGTCGACCTCGTGCAGAAGGTCGCGAAGCTCTCGGCAACCGTGCTGATCCTGGGTGAAAGCGGCACGGGCAAGGAACTGCTCGCGCGGCTGCTGCACCGCGAATCGGGCAGGGGCGACGCTCCGTTCATCGCCGTCAATCTCTCGGCGATTCCCCACGAGCTGGTGGAAAGCACGCTGTTCGGCCACGAGCGCGGCGCATTCACCGGGGCGCACAAGCAGCAGCTCGGGAAATTCGAACTGGCGACCGGCGGAACGCTCTTCCTCGACGAGATTGGCGATCTCCGGTTCGATCTCCAGGCGAAGCTCCTGCGCGCGATTCAGGAGGGTGAAATCGAGCGGGTCGGCGGGACAAAACCGATCAAGACCAATTTCCGGCTGGTCGTCGCCACCAACGTCGACCTGGAAAAGGCGGTGAAGGAGGGGCGGTTCCGCGAGGACCTCTATTATCGAATCAACGTCATCCCGATTCGGATGCCGCCGCTTCGCGATCGGATCGAGGACCTCCCCGAGCTCGCGCGATTGTTTCTCGATCGGTACAAGACGAAGTTTCGCAAACCGGTGCGCGGGATATCCGGTTCTGCCTTGAAAATCCTGGCCTCCTACTGGTGGCCGGGAAACATTCGGGAGCTGGAAAACCTCATCGAGCGCCTCGTGGCGGTCAGCGACAAGGAATACATCACTGACGAAGATCTGCCGCTCGAGTATCACTTCGCGAAACTCGACTCCGGGCCGACGACTGGCGACGCGCTCTTCCAGGAGGCGTGCGACACCTTCGAACGCAATTTCATCCTGCGCGCGCTCGAGAAATCAGACTGGAACGTAACCGCAACAGCTCGCTATCTGGGCATCCCTCTGAGCACGCTGAAGCACAAGATGTCGCGGCTGGACCTGCGCGAGATCGCCCGGAAACTTCGGGGCGCCTAAGCTCAACCATTCGATCAAATTCCCTAACGAGCGGCTAATCTCTTGGCCTGACCGGCCAATAAATTGACCGATCGCCCCACGCGGGATGGTGGGGGTGCGCCGGTTCCGCTCACCTTTGCGAGTCCCAAAGAGTCATTCAAACAGATCTGTATTTTCAAGGGTGGGCTGAGCTTGGGGTTGGCTGAAGGGACTCTTTGGACAGGTCTGATGTTGCCGGAATATGCGTTGCAATTTCAGAGCCCCGATGGCCGCCCTTCCCGTGGCCTTCCGACCGATTCAACCCGTTTTTCAAGTATCGACGCCCGCTCCAAGGAGAGTGCATGCAAGCCTCGATGTTCAACGTCCGTGTCCCGCTCGACCAGATCGGACAGGGCAGCGACGTGTTCCTGATGAACACGTTTACGGATGCCCAGCTGATCGTGTCGCGTGACGTCTCGGACTTGCTCGATCGCGTCGGCACCGACGACGGACCGTTGACCACCGAGCAGCGCGACGCGCTCGCGACCTTGTCCGAGCACGGTTTCGTGGTGAACGACCGCCAGGGAGAGCGACGGAAGGTCGAGGAGTACTTTCGTAACATCCGCGAGAGCCGCGAGCAGCTTCGCGTCACGGTTCTGACGACGCTCCAGTGCAATTTCGCGTGTGACTACTGCTTCCAGGGGGACCACGGCGATCACAACAAGTTCGCGGCAAAGATGACGCTCGAGACCGCGGCCCGCGTCGCCGAGTGGGCCGAGAGTCGGCTCGATGCGATCCGGCCGGAGAGTTTCGTGCTCACGCTGTTCGGCGGGGAACCGCTGCTCAACCTGCCGGTGGCGTACTACCTGACCGAGCGGTTGTGGCAGGCCACGCAGGAACGTGGCGTCAGGATGCTGGTAAACGTCATCACCAACGGCCTGCTCTTGACTCCCGAAGTCGTCGACCGCCTGGCGCCATACGGACTCAACGGCGTGAAGATCACCCTCGACGGCGATCACGACACGCATAATCGGATGCGGCCGCTGCGCGGCGGCCAGGGTACCTTCGACAAGATCATCCAGAACATCCGCCTCGTGGCCGGCAAGTGCCGCGTGTCGATTGGTGGCAACTTCGACGAGTCATCGGTCGACAGTTACCCGGCGCTGCTCGATTTTCTCCGCGAACAGGAGTTCGCCGACAAGCTCGCGCGCGTTTCGTTCAAACCGGTCATCCGCGAGCCGCGCCCGAAGACGCCGAACGGCATGATTCCCCTGACCGTGGTGAGCACGGAAGGAAAGCCGCTGAATGGCACGTGCATGACGTCAGCCGGGGGCGGCACGAGCATCTGCGACAACTGCAATTTCCTCGACGACAAGATGTCGTTCCTGCGCGAGGAGACGAAGAAGCGCGGGTTCAACACGGTGGACGGGGTGCACATGGGTCCCTGCGAGATCCATCGTCAGCACGCGCACACCATCGGCCCCGACGGCGCGTTGTACGCCTGCCCGGGCTTCACCGGCGACACGCAGTACTCGACCGGCCATATCAACGGGAATCAGACCACCGGTCAGGCTGCCGCAGCAACGCGCTTCGAGACGCTCTCCGCGTGGAAAGAGTGCAACGACTGCGCCTTCATCCCCCTCTGTGCCGGCGGCTGCTCGACCGCTGCCCACCTGGAACTTGGAGACATGAACAAGCCGAACTGCCACAAACGCAGTTTCGAGGCTGGTGTGGTTTCATTCGCGCGCGATGCCGCCGCTCGCGAAGTCGCGACGGTCAACTAGCGGCCAACGTCAACTCAAGGAGAGACGAACGTGAAGAACGACAGAAAGACGGACAAGAAGAAGGAAACGCTGCGCCCGTGGCTGATCGACGTCGCCGTCGAGCACCTCCGCTGAGCGAAGCCGACACGGACATTCGACATCACCACATTCCAGAGATAGGACACACACCATGAAGATTCAGATCATCAAGAAGGCCGAAAAGAAGCCCAGCGACAACACCGGATGCGTTTTCATCGTCGAGCAGCCGATGGAGCCGCGGCGGTAGATCCAGCCTGGGGTAGGTGACGTGTACCCTCCGCTTTTGGGGAGGGTATGCCGATAATGCTGGTAATGTGGCTCCAATGGACGGTGCCGTTCTGACGTTCTGCAGCACGCCTGGGAGGCGGGTTCGCGGTGCGGCGGCACCCGTTTGCCTCCTGTTCGCGATCGGCGCAGCGTCGATATCCGCTTCGTGTGGCGGAAAGGGAGTGGCGTCAGCCGAGATACGCGCGCTCCGCATCGGCGCGCGGGTGACCGACGAAGCTCCGAGCGTCATCCGTTCGATGTTATTTGCCGAAGCGCTGCTCTCCATCGACGGGCATGGACGACCAATGGGCCGGCTCGCATCATCCTGGGAATGGGATGAGAAGGGACTGACGCTGGTCGTGCACCTGACGCCCGGCGTTAAATTCCACGACGACACGCCCGTAACCGCGGACGTCGTCACGAAAATCCTCAGTCGGAGGATCGGCAAGTCAGAAGGCTTTGAAGCCGTCAAGAGCATCGAGCCTCACGACGCGCAGACGCTGCTCTTCCATCTCAGTCGCCCCGATGCGTTCCTGTTGAGCGCTCTCGCAAATATCGTGATCGTGGACGACAAGAAGCCGGATATCGGCACTGGACCGTACCGGCTGGTCGCGCAAAGTCCACAGCTCGTCGAGGCCGTGCGAAACAACTCCTACTATCGCGGAACCCCTGGGTTCGAGCGCATCACAGTCACTGGTTATTCGACACCACGCGCGGTCTGGGCCGGACTGATGAAGGGCACCGTCGATCTCGCCCTGGAAATTAATAAAGAATCGGTCGAGTTCCTCGAGGGAGCAGCGCAGTTCGAAAAGTACACGTCGATACAGCCCTACTACATTCCACTCGTTTTTAACCTTCGAAATCCCATCCTGTCCCGGCCGGAGGTGCGTCGGGCGATTTCCGACGCCATCGATCGCAAGGAAATCGTGGCGCAGGGCATGCGGGGAGGACAGGTGGCTGATGACCCCATCTGGCCCCTGCACTGGGCCTACATCGCCGGCGCCGGCGCAACAGGCCGACGGGATGCACCGAGCGCGAGCGCGGCCAGCCTGCGACTCGACGGGGCCGGACTTCCGGTTCGGCCCGCCACATCGAGTCAACGGGCAAGCCGGTTTCAGCTCAAGTGTATGTTCTTCAATGGCGACCCCCAGTTCGAGCGGATCGCGCTGCTGCTCCAGCGGCAGCTTGCCGCCGTCGGCATCGACCTCGTACCCGAAGGACTCCCGTTCAACGACGTCGTTTCACGCATTCAGAAAGGCCAATTCGATTCGTACGTGTTTCAGCTGACGAGCGGCCGCGACCTGACCTGGGCCTACCGCCTCTGGCACTCACCGAAGGGTGCGCTGGGCGCTGTCAGGCAGAACACCGGATACGACGGCGCCGACGACGTGCTCGATCGCCTTCGTCAGGCCCGGGATGACGACAAGGACGTCCGGCTCGCCATTGCCGATCTGCGGCAGCGCTTTTACGACGACGTGCCGGCAGTTTTCCTGGCGTGGACGGAGACGACACGGGCCGTGGATGCCCGTTTCGACATCGGCGATGGAGCCGCGCCGGAGATTCTCGCGAACATGTATAAGTGGCGCCCGGCCACTACTCAGACGGCCACGCGATGAAACGAATCACCGGACGGTTCGTTCTGCTCATCGCCACCGCCGCGGTCTTGCCGCTGTTGATTTACGGGTTGGTGTCGGTCAGGAACCTCACGTTCGGCACCGAGCAGTCGGTGGGCGTGGGCAACCAGGAAGTCGCGCAGCAGATTGCGGCGCAGATCAAGCTCTATTTCGACAACAGCCATCGCGTCCTGGCATCAATCGGCACGCAGATCCGGAGCACTCAGCTCCTGCAGTGGCAGCAGGAACAGATCCTTCGGAATCACGTCCTCGATTTCCCTGAGTTCCGCGAGATCTCGGTGTTCGACGCACGCGGCCGTTTGCGCGCCAGCAGCCGCATCGGGACATCGACGCTGAAAATTCCGACCGCTCAGGAAATCGAGATCAGCGGGGTGTCCTCATTTTTCGTCGCTCCACCGTACATCGATAACGATGCCCTTCCGACAACCACAATGGCGGTTCCGCTGACGGGGACCGCTGACGAGACCGGCTGGATTATCGCGGAGATTTCGCTCGAAGAGCTCTGGCGCACCGTCGATCGAATCAAGGTCGGGACAGAGGGCTATGCCTTGCTCCTCGACGAAAAGAGCAATCTCGTCGCCGACGGCAATCCGAATGACAAGGTGCTGATTGCCGGTCCTTCTTCAGTCGCAGCCGACGTGAGCGACGAGGCTCAGCCGCTGAAAAAGGAGCAGGATCTCGCGAAGGAGGCGCATAAGTCGCAGTCACCGCCGCCGCCTGCGCGATTCCACAACTCACGCGGCGAAGTGCTGGCGGTCGCCGCCACGATCGACAACCCGGGCTGGACAGTCATCGTCGAGCAGCCGACCGACGACGCGTTTCGCATCTCGCAGCAGCTGAAGAGCCAACTCTTCATGGCGATCAGCCTGGCACTGCTCGGCACGGTGATTCTCGGCTGGGTGTGGGGGCGATCCTTCATCCAGCGGATCTTCGCGCTGACGCGTGTCACCCGTGCCATCGCCGAGGGCCGCATGGACGAGCGCGTCGCGCTGTCCGGGCAGGACGAAATCCGTCAGCTCGGCGACGCTTTCAACTCCATGGCCGATCGCCTGGTCGAGTTGCAGGATGAGATCAGAAAGCAGGAGCGGCAGGCAATGTTCGGCCGCATCGCGGCGGGACTGGTGCACGACCTTTCGCACCCGATCCAGAACATCGGCAACAGCTGCAAGCTGATTCAGAAGATGTTCGAGGATGCCGAGTACCGCGAGACGTTCAAGCGAACCGTCGAGCGCGAGCTGGTCATCATCAAGCGCGTGCTCGACGACCTTCGAAATATCGCCCGTCCGATTCCGCTGGAGCGGTTCCCGGTTGATTTGAACCGCACTGTGGCCGACGCGGCGGAAGCGATGGAGCAGCACGCCGAGACGGCGGGACTCACGCTGCGTACGGAATTGTCGCCGGAGACCGTTTATATCGAAGGGGACGTCTTCGCGCTTGGCCGCGTGTATCGAAATCTGATCCTGAACGCGATCCAGGCAACGGCGCCTGGCGGGCTGATCGTGATCGCGAGCGAGGCCTTTGCCGAACGCGTTCAGGTGCGGGTCTACGACACCGGCTGCGGAATTCCGCCGGAGCGGCTCGGACAGATCTTCGAAGACTTCGTCACGACCAAGCGGCGCGGCCTGGGCCTGGGTCTCGCCATCTCGAAGAAGATCGTCGAGCAGCTCGGCGGCACGATCTCGGTTGCGAGCGAGGTCGGCAAGGGAACGACATTCGTGCTCGAGTTCCCGCGCACGACAGCCAGGCCGATGCTGGTTGCGGGCTAACGGATCCGGTTCTACAAGGTTCTACCGGGTTCTACGAGGTTCTACAGGGTTCGTTCTCAGGTTCTACGGGTTCGTTCTTAGGTTCTACGGGGTTCTGCGACCTGCGGAGTGAAGGGGGACATGATGTTTCGGAAACTGGTGAAGGCAACTCAGATCGAGGTAGACGGCATCGGCTACGCGCTGCGGTTTTATGAACTGAAAACGATCCGCGGCGGTCAGCGCTTCAGCTGCGAGGTTCTGCTCGACGCGGCGGACCGAATCATCCTGGATGACGACTCGATGTCGAGTCTCGAATCGAAAGTCGAGCGCCTGGCGCCCGCGACGGTCTACAGTCGGGTGCTGGCGGGCCGGCGCTCGGTCGCGGCGTAGAGTCGTCGCCACAGACAATCGGCCCGCTGGCGGTCCGCCGACCGGGGGGCGGCGCCAGGGGCCGAAGAGAGTGCTTCCGCCTGCAGGCGGAAGCCACAATCTTACCGTCCGGCTTACCTACTTGCGAGGAAGCACAGCGTCTTTCAGCTGCTTGGCGATGCGTGCCTTGACGACGGTCTTGGCGGGAATCTTGATCGCTTCCCCCGTCGCCGGGTTGCGGCCCATTCGCGCCTTGCGCTTCTGAACCACCAGCTTCACCATTCCAGGGAGCACGAACTCGCCGGAGCGTTTGAGCTCCTTCTCCGCCAGCGTGTTCAGCTCGTCGAAGAACTCTCTCGCCTGCGTGCGCTTCACTTCGAAGCGGTCGGCGAAGTGCGAGAAGAGTTCAGATTTGCCCATCCTGCGGGCCTCTGCCATCGGCTATTCCCCTTGCTGGTGCGCGCTCTCTAAGACCCGCCTCGCGGCCGCGCGCGCGTGCGGCGGCAGCGGAGAATTGGCCTTCGACTTCGCGGGAGCATTCGGGCGCCCGGACGGGCACGTGCGAACGGCACTCGAACTGTCGAACGGCAATGAAATCAGGCCACATCCTAGCGCGCGGTCTTTTGCGGTGTCAATCGAGCCCGACCGCCTGACTCATGAAAACAGGCCGGAATGTTACAATTTTTCGACCATGCCCGGTACCCTGTTGGAGACCTTCCCGAACCCAGAGCCAAAGCGCGACTACGAGATCACCATCAGGTGCCCCGAGTTCACCTCGGTCTGCCCGAAGACCGGCCTTCCCGATTTCGGCGAGATCGTCATCACTTATACCCCCGACAAACGGTGCATCGAGCTCAAAGCGCTCAAGTACTACCTCATCGATTTTCGCAACAAGGGCATTTTCTACGAGGCTGTGACGAACCAGATCCTCGATGACCTCGTCGCCGCCTGCTCGCCACGACGCATGACCGTCATCGGCGACTTCTCAGTGCGCGGCGGCATCAGCACGACGGTGACGGTGAGTTATGAAAAGCCACAAGGGACAAGGAAAGCGCCTGCGGCCCGAGCGAGCGGCCGGAGGGTAGCGCCGCGGAGCGGCGCCCGCGAGCGAGTGCGAGCGGGGGTGGGGCCCCGCGAGCAGTGAGAAAGCAGACGGGACACTAGACCGTGAAACGAATCCCCATCGAAGACTCGATCGATCTGCACACCTTCCATCCGCGCGACATCAAATCAGTAGTTGAGGAGTACGTGAACGCGGCGCACGAGGCGGGGTTTCGCGAAGTGCGCTTGGTTCATGGACGCGGACGCGGAGTACAGCGCGGGATCGTCCACGCTGCACTCGAGAAGCATCCGCTGGTGGAGAATTTCGATGACGCGCCGGAGTCCCATCTCGGCGCTACGGTGGCAATTCTGCGCCCGTACTTTTGACTTCTAACTTTTAACTTTAGAACAACCCCGGACAGACTCTCCAGCGAACAACCTGCTGATACGCCTGATACTCCGAGTCACGCGACAACGTCTGTTCCTCGCACACCGCGCGCAGCAGGAGTGCCGCGTCAGCGGCGAGCAGCGCGGCGATGTTCCATGCCGACGGCGTGGCGAGGAGGAATGCCACGTGCGTGATGAGGTATCCGAGGTAGATCGGATGGCGCACGACGCGATAGATGCCCGAGGACACGACGCCGCGATTGGCCGGCATCAGACCGAAGCTGCGGCCGAGCGTCATCTTGCCGGCGATGACAATCGCAAGCCCGACGACGGAGAAGGCGACGGTGAACACCTGCGGCAGGAGCGGGGCAACCTGGGCTGGCTGGAGCAGCGGCGGTGCGAGCATCGACAGCGTCGTCAGCAGTCGCGCGCGCACGCTGCGGTCGACGGCGGCCGCCGAACGGCGCATCACGGTGAGCACGACCACCAGCATTTCGCTCAGCAGCAGCAGGAGCCCGGTCAAGCGGCCGGTTTTCAGGAAGTCTGCGCCGAATCGGACGGCCATCATCGAGAACAGCACGATGATCGCGGCGCGCGCGGCAATGTCGGCGAATCGCTCGGCGTCGAGCCGCGACGCGCTCAGGTCGAACGGCGCCGAAACGGTCAGAGCTTCTCGCTTCAATTGCCTGATCCCTGTGATGCCGTTTCTTCGAGGAAGTAGCTGCCGCAGGCCGAGTCGAGAAGTTCGCGTGTAATCACGGGATCGCGACTCGTGTAGCGGCAGATGTCCACGACCTGGGAAATGAGATCGCGTGGATGGCACGCTCGCATCTGCAGCTTTCGCGGCTTGTAGTACTTGCGGTCCAGGTATTCGACCATGACCGGATCGAACGTGATGCCGCGGCGCTTGCAGTTCATTTCGAAGATGCGGCAGTACTCGTCGATCGTCGGGTTCTTTGCCAGGATCTTGTAGGGAATACGTCGCAGGAACGCTTCGTCTGCGAGCGATTCCGGCTTGAGGTTGGTCGCGAATACGATGAAGACGTTGAACGGCACCTCGAACTTGCGGCCGGTGTGCAGCGTCAGGAAGTCGACGCGGCTCTCCAGCGGAACGATCCAGCGGTTCAACAGGTCGCGCGGCGGAATGCGCTGACGTCCGAAGTCGTCGACGACGAAGACGCCGCCGATGGCCTTCATCTGGATCGGCGCTTCGTAGAATCTCGAGATTGGATTGAACGTCAGGTCGAGCATCTCGAGCGTCAGTTCACCTCCGACCACGACCACCGGCCGGCGGATGCACTCCCATCGGCGATCGTGCCCCAGGATCGAGACGACGCTCTGCTGATTCGCCGATTCTGCCATGCGCTGGTGGCTGACCGGGTCGTACATCGTGATGATCTGGCCATCCACGTCGATAGCGAACGGCACGTGCATCTCGCCGCCGAACGCCCGGCCGATGCCTTCAGCGTAGACGGTCTTCCCGTTGCCCGGCGCACCGTAAAGGAACAGCGCCTTGCCGGAGTTCACGGCCGGCCCGAGCAGATCGAGCATGCCGTTGCTGACGATCAGGTTTTCAAAGCCGCGAGACAGACTCGGTCGATCGAGGTAGGGTCTTGCCTCCATCGACGCGCGGACGTAGGCGTTGTACTGCGCGAGCGGAACCGGGGCCGGTCCGACGTATCGGCAGATATCCAGAAACTGAGCGGCGCGGTCGCGGCCGAGATCCGTCAGGATGTAGCGGTAGCCTGCGCTTCCCGCTCCGCTGGTTCCGCGCACTTCGACAAGCTTTTCGACGCGGGCGTGCTGGATCAACGCGTCGAGGACCGAATAGGGCACCCGCAGCTTGTCAGACAGTCCGGTTCCGCTATGCTCGCCTGCCACCAGCGTCTTCAACATCAGCTGCGCGAGCGAGTCCGGGTGGAGACCCGTCTCCTCGATCGTGTTCGGCGGCGCCGGTGGCGGCACGGCCAACTTGGAAAACGGTGATTCGGCAACAGCTGGCATCATGTCAGAGACTCCCGGCTTGCGCCTGTGCAAGCTCGATCCGATGGCCGACCCGGGTGCCGGACTCGTCGAGCGTGCCGGCGCGAAGTTCGAGCACGCCAGCGGTGCCGCGACGAGGAAGGCGGATCCGCCAGGGCTTCATATCCACGACGCGATCGATGATCACGCCGTGGTCGTCGAGCGCGATGACGTCGATGGCAAACCGCATCCAGAACGTGTGAACCCCGCGGCTCGGCACGATCCACAACCCTTCACCAGGCTCGAGGCCATCCCGCGAGAGCAGCCCGACCGCCCGCGTGGCGTGCGTATCCGCCACCGCAACGCGATCGGCGACAACGGCGCCGGTGTCGAGGTTTTTCGCGATCAATGCCATCCGAGCTTCCTGACGCGCGGCTCAAGCCGCGCGCGACTGGTGTCCGTGCCTACTTCTTCATGTTGTCGATCATCGGGAACAGCACCGTCATGAACCTGATGGCGGCCGGCCCAATGGTCACGACCCAGATTGCGGGAAAGATGCAGAACACCAGCGGGAAGACCATCTTCACGCCCGTCTTCGCCGCCGCCTCTTCAGCGCGCTGACGCCGCTTCGTGCGCAGCGTCTCGGAATACACGCGCAGGGACTGGGCGACGCTGGTGCCGAACTTGTCCGTCTGGATCAGCATCGTGACGAGCGAGCTCAGGTCATCGACGCCGGTCCGATCGGCAAGATTGCGGAGCGCTTCAGCGCGCGGTTTGCCGGCGCGGAGTTCCAGGTTGATCAGCTTCAGCTCGTCAGACAGCTGCGGATACGCAAACGCCAGCTCGGAGCCAACCCGCGACAGCGCCTGATCGAGACCAAGGCCCGCTTCGACGCTGACGACGAGCAGGTCGAGCGCATCGGCCAGAGCCAGCCGAATCTTGTGCGCGCGACGCTTCGCCAGCCGCGCCAGCGCCATGCCCGGCAGCACGTAGCCGACGCCCAGTCCGGCCAGCGCCATCGTCATGTTCGGGCGCGCCAGGATCGAGGACGAAAAGAACATGAACAGTGCGAGCGCGAACATCACCCGGATGCCGAAGAAGATGGTGATCGCCTCCTCGCGCCGGTAGCCGGCCTGCACCAGGCGCAGCCGGAGCGGACCCAATTCCTTCGTCGATCGCGGAACCTTCTCTCCGACCCGCTTGAAGAGCGCGACCAGGGACTGGAACCGCGGCTTCTCCTCTTCGTCGCGGCCAAGCGTCAGCTCTTCGAGGCGCCGATCGATCGCGGCAGCCTTGTTGGGCAGGAAGACAAAGACCGCGGCGCCGATAATCAGCGATCCAAATAAGAATGCCAGCAGCGGCAGGAGCATCGTCACGGCTACACCTCGATCTTGACGACCTGCTGGATCCAGATATACCCGGTGATCTGCATCCCGATCGCCACCATCAGCAGGATTTGACCCATACGTTCACGGAACAGCATGTTCATGTGATCTGGGTTGATGAACATCAGCGCGATCGACAGGACCGCCGGCAGTGCGAGCAGGACGTATCCCGTGAGTCGGCCGTGCGCCGTGTAGACACGCACCTGACGAAGAATCTTGAAGCGCTCACGGACGACGTGGGCGAGGTTCTCGAGAATCTCCGACAGGTTGCCGCCGGTCTCGCGCTGAATCAGCACGGCGGTGGCGAAGAATCTCACGTCGAGGATCGGGATGCGCAGCGTCAGGTTCTCGAGGGCGTCCTTGAGCGGCAGACCGAAGTTCTGCTCGTCGAACGTCTTCCGGAACTCGGGGCCGACTGGCTCGGCCAGCTCGTCGGCGGCCATCTTCAGCCCGGTCGCGAACGCGTGTCCCGCCTTCAGCGCGCGGGCGATCAGGTCGAGCGCCTCCGGAAACGCCTCCTCAAACGCGCGCAGGCGCTTCGTGCGTTTCGCCTTGAGGAACATGAACGGCAGCGCGAAGCCAATCGCAAAGCCCGCGGGGACGCCGAACGGCGAACGGGTGAGCATCGTGACGATAATGGCGAACATGACACCACAGCCAACGGCGAGTAGCAGAGCGCCGCTGATGCTCAGCTTCATGCCCGACTGCTCGATCCATCGGCCCAGCGAAGTGCCGCGCTCGGTGCCGCTGATCATGCGCTCCAGCGCCGGCAGCGGACCCGCATCGCTCGTCTTGACCAGTGCCCCGTCTCCGATCGACGGCTGGTCGATCGGCGCCGACAGCTCTTCGAGGCGCGACTGCAGCTTGCGCTGCGCCATCATGCCTGGCACTTTCGTGATGCCAACATACACGCCCATGACCAGACCGATGCCGATCACGAACGCCGAGAGGAGTGCGACGAGCAGCATTTACCGAACCTCCGTGACCCCTTCGAACATGTCGGGGGGTAGATGGATACCGGACGCCTTGAGCCGATCGCAGGCCTTCGGCCGCACGCCGGTCGCACGGAACCGGCCGACGACCTTGCCTTCCTGTGTCACACCAGCCTTTTCGAACATGAAAATTTCCTGCATGGTGATCACGTCGCCTTCCATGCCGGTGATCTCGGAAATGCTGATGACCTTACGGGTGCCGTCGCTCAAGCGCGTCTGCTGAATGACGATTTGAATCGCCGCCGCGATCTGCTGGCGCATCGCCCGCTCCGGCAGGTTGGTCGCGCCCATCGCGATCATGGTCTCGATTCTCGACAGGGCGTCGCGCGGCGTGTTCGCGTGAACCGTGGTCAACGAGCCGTCGTGACCGGTGTTCATCGCCTGGAGCATGTCGAGGGCTTCCTCGCCTCGGGTTTCGCCGACGACGATGCGATCGGGACGCATACGCAGAGAGTTCACCAGCAGCTGCCGCTGCTTGATCGCCCCCTTGCCTTCGACGTTTGGCGGCCGCGTCTCGAGCCTCGCCACGTGTTCCTGGTGCAGCTGAAGTTCCGCGGCGTCCTCGATGGTGACGATGCGCTCACGTTCCGAGATGAAGCTCGAGAGCACGTTGAGGAGCGTCGTCTTGCCGGCGCCCGTGCCTCCGCTGATCAGCATGTTCAACCGGCTACGGACGCAGTGCTCGAGGAACTCCAGCATCGGCCTCGTCAACGATCGAATCGTGAGGAGGTCCTCGGCCTTCAACCGCTCAGCCGGGAAACGGCGGATCGAGAGGAGGGGACCATCGACCGCCAGCGGCGGAATGATGGCGTTCACGCGCGAACCGTCAGGCAGTCGGGCATCGACCATCGGCGAGCTGTCGTCGACGCGGCGGCCGACGGCGCTGACGATGCGGTCGATCACGCGCATCAGGTGCTTGTCGTCCTGGAACGTCGTCGGCAGCCGTTCGAGCTTGCCGGCCTTTTCGACGTAGACCTGCTTGTGCGTGTTGACGAGGATGTCGCTGATGCCCGGGTCGCGGAGCAGCGGCTCGAGCGGCCCGAGACCGAAGACTTCGTCGATGACGTCGCCGAGAATGGCTTCCCGCTCCGTCATGCTGAGCGGCATGCCTTCTTCGGCAATCAGATCGAACAGCAGCGTACGAATTTCCGCTTCCGCGCGTGCCCGCTCGGCCGACGCCAGCGCTTCCAGGTTCAGCCGGTTGAGCAGCTTCCGGTGAACGTTGGCCTTGAGCTCGATGTAACCAGGCCGCGGCGCGTCGGCGCGCGGCCGCCCCGGTGTCGTCTGGTCGGGTTTCTGCGGAGTGTTCAGGGACAGTGACATGACAATGATTCCGAGTTAGAGGAGTCCGAGGAACGTCCGGCGCTTTTCCGGCTCTGGCTTGGCATCCTCGACGACACCAATGAGCTGCCGGGTGAACGTGCTGAACTGTCCCGCAAGATCAGTGTTGTTGGCTACCGTAATCGGTACGCCCGAGTTGAGCGCAGTCGACACCGTGCGGTAGTCGCTCGAGAACATGTGATGAATCCCGTAGCCGAGAGCGGTCTCGATCTGCTTCGGCGCGATCAGGTTCTGATCGGAGACTCGATTCAACAGAATCTTGACCCGTTCGCTGCCGGCACCGAGCTGGCGGACGCGGTCCACCAGTCGCTGCGCGTTCCGGATCGACGGCACGTCGGGATTGGTGACGAGAAAGATCGTGTCTGCCGCGTACAACGCCGACACGGCGCACGTGTTGATCATGTTGCCCGCGTCGATGACGACGTAGTCGTAGAGGCGCGTGAGCACCCGCAGCAATTCTTCGATCGCGCTGGCGTCCTGCTGATTGGGACGATCGAACTGCTCGGAGCCGGCCAGGATGTCGAGTTCCGATTTGTGCCGGGCCATCAACTCACGAAGAAAATCCTTGTCGAGCCGATGGAGGTTCTCGACCGCGTCGAGCACCGTGAATCGCGGACGCACGCCGAGGAAGAGCGCCACTTCGCCAAGGCACGGCTTCAGATCGACGATCGCGGTGGGGCGCTTGGTGAGACGGGCGAGCTCGACGGCGCAGTTCACCGCGACGGTCGTCGTCCCCGCGCCACCCTTGGCTCCGAGAAATACGTTGGTCACGCAGGGCTGACGCGTACCGGCCGAGTGGGCCGCGTGACGCGTCGCGGTTCGCCGGACCGCACCGTGGAAGTTCTCTTCCATCGTGCGCGATGCCTGCGACGAGCCGCCTGGGTTCCAGGGAAAGAATTCGTTCGCGCCGGCGCGCATCGCCTGAAGGATCAGGTCGGGCTCCGCCGCCGCAGCAATCGCGAAGATCGCGATCGCCGGATGTCCCGATCGCAGGCGTTCAATCGCCGCCATCCCGGACGAGGCGTCGCCGCGGATGTCCACGACGACGACGTCGGGACCGCCGGCGTCACCACCGGCCCGGCGGTCCTCCACGATTCCAACCGGTACGCCGCAGCCGCGGAGCAGTGCCGCAACCTGGCGCTTGAATTCCTCGTCGTGACTGACGATTGATGCCGCGAGTTGTGCCATGTGCGTCTTATTGAACCAATCGAATCGTTTTTGGCATGGCGGCATTCGGTGACGGGCCGCCCTTGTCGTAGGTGCCGGTCAACGGGCAAATCACGCCGTAAATGTTGTTGCCGGCGACATGGTCGGCAAAGAACCCAATCCAGTTCGCGGTCTTCAGGTCGGCGTTGCGGCCGTTTCGTTTACCGGAGTCGTAGACGATCGGGTCGTAGAGCGGAATCGGGAAGATGCGTGGGCTGTGGTTGCCGTAGGCGCTGTTCACAACTTTCCCCTGGCCCCCATCCCACTGCGCGCCCGAATCCTTGGCGATCAGTTCCTGAATACCCTGGACCGTCGGCCCCTCCATGTTTCCTGGTTCCTGAACGAGCGGGTCGCCGGCGTGATAGTGCGTCGTGTTGCAGTTGGCGATGTTCCAGCGGTAATCGGCGCCGCCGGTGTCGTTCGTCATCGCCAGCGAAAAGTACATGCTGGGCGAGATGTTGTTCCCCGTCCCCGCGCGGATCATCAGCATCGTCCCGACGTCGGTCGTGTCTCCCGGCCAGCGCGGAAACATCCGGTAGCCGGTGTAGCTCGGGTCGGGCGCGCCGCTCGAGGTATACGCCGGGATGTAAATGTCGGGATTCGCGAGCGGCTTTCCTTTGTTGTCGTAGGCGTCGTAGGTATCGCTCGCGTCCCAGGGCGGTGTCTGCTTCTCCGTCCACTTGTCCGGGATCGTGAACGGCTTCACGCAATCCATCGCGTTCGCCGGTGACGCTTCGGCGGTTGCCGTTGCGCCGATGTCGGACGTGGCCATGCCGAAGTAGCGGGCAATGAGGGTCGCCACCGGGTTGCCTCGCGCGGCCGTGCGGCGCACCGACACCTTCACGCGGTTGGGCTCACCGGTTGTCGGGTTGTTGGGGAACTCGACGTCGGCGGGTCCTACTGAGACCTGACCGCGCATGACGTCGTTCATCTGTGATGCCCGGATCGAGCTCGTCACCGCCGGGCCGCCCGCGGAGCGGTCGGTGTAGCTGTCGTACAGAAGCGCCGTCGCGCCGGCCAGGGCCCCCGCGTCCGCGGAGTTCTGCGCCTGGCTGCGCGCGGTCATCAACATGCCGACATCGATGGCGAGCATGCTGGCGCTGATGAACGCCATCATGCTCAGCCCGATGAACACGTAGCTCATGCCCGACTCGTTGCGTCGGAGCCGTTGGATTCTGTTCATCATGGGAGCCTCTACTTTTCTTGACGCTTTGGGTTAACCGCCACCCCAAGTTACTTTGGTCACTTCTTGACCTTCGTTTTCTCCATCTCAGACTGGTAGGCCTGCTGGGCCTCCTTGAGACGGGCCGCCGCGTCCGCGAGCGCCTTATCGCGCTTCGCGTCTTCTTCAGCCTTCTTTTTCGCGAGCTCGGCGTTCTTCTTCGCCACCTCGGCGTCGTGCGCCGCGCGCTCCTTCTCGAGCTTCGCGGCCGCCTTCTTGTCCTCTTCCGCCTTTTTCTGCGCCGCTTCGTGCGCCTTCATCTCAGCCTTCGTCATTTGCTTCGGCGGCGCCGCTTTCGCGGCCTTCGGCGGAATCGTCGAGGGAACCGGCGCAAGCACTGGCTGCATGGCGCTGGCGTCGCTCTGAATCGGTCGCGTCACCGGCTGCGCCGGCTGCGGTTCTGACACCGACACCTGCGGTTGCGGTTGCGGCTGCGGCTGCGGCTGCGGTTCTGGTGCCTGACCCTTCGGCGCCGGCTGGTTCGACGGATAGCGCGGCGAACCGGTGTAAGGCGCGGGCGGCGGCAGCGTCTTCGACGGCGTTCCGAGGTACGGCTCGACCAGCGCCGGCACTCCGGACGACACACCAGTGGACCCACGGCGGACAATCGTCGGCGTAACCATCACGACCAGCTCGGTCTGGTTCTTCTGATACGCGCGGCTCTTGAAAAGGTAGCCGAGCACCGGGATGTCGCCGATGCCGGGAATCTTCTGAATAGTGCTGTTCAACTGGTTGTTCATCAACCCGGCGATAGCGAACGTCTGCCCATCTTGCAGTTCCACTTCCGTGTCGGCGCGGCGCGAGGTCAGCGCGGGGAGCCGGAAGCCGTCGAGCACGATGGCGTTGGTGAAATCGAGCGAGCTGACCTCAGGCTTGACCTTGAGGTTGATCAGGTCGCCACCGAGCACCGTCGGCGTAAAGTGCAGCCGGATGCCGTATTCCTTGAACTGAATCGAAATCGTGGTGCCGCCCGTGCCCGCCTGCGCGACCGGGTATGGATACTCGCCGCCAGCCAGGAAGCTCGCTTCCTTTCCGTTGACGGTGATAAGGTTCGGTTCGGCCAGGCTCTGGAAGAGTCCCTTGCTTTCGAGTGCGCGGACGACCGCGCCGACACCGTGCTTGGAGTTGAACACGAACACGTTCAGGTAATCGCTGAAGGTGACGCGGCCCGGTTTGCTGTCGTCGAACACAGGCGAGGCAAACTGCTCGGTGGTCGCGCGCGCGGTCCAGTCCGACTTGAACTGATCGAGGAGCTACGTCGCACCGAGCTCCTGCAGCGCGCTGCGGCTCCCTTCC
>Ga0207701_10000726_pt1 | contig 34830 bp, 27 predicted proteins | sample KBSSwiSSwithPhiX_FD_184294 | JGI IMG/M metagenome (GOLD analysis project Ga0207701, IMG submission 184294) | Switchgrass rhizosphere bulk soil microbial communities from Kellogg Biological Station, Michigan, USA, with PhiX - S5 (SPAdes) (version 2) | ecosystem: Environmental > Terrestrial >... | reverse complement strand
GCGATCACAATGGCGATCACTACCAGCCAGATGAAATCTTTTGAAATAAGTGTAACTATACCTGCCACAGATGAACCCAATACTTTTCTTATACCGATCTCTTTTGAACGCTGCTCGGCAGTAAAAGTGGCAAGGCCGAACAAACCAAGGCATGCAATGAAAATGGCCAGGCAGGAGAACAGGCTGAAAATTTTTCCGAAATGTGCGTCGGCCTCATATTGCCTGGTGAAAGATTCATCGAGAAAACTATAGAGGAACGGCCGTTGTGGCGACTCCCTGTCCCATATTTTTTTAAGATCGCTGATAGTTGTTTTAATGTTATCAGATTTAAGCAAAAGCGATATTCTGCCTAACGACCATGGATAACCGTATCTGAGCGTTAATGGTTCTACCGGCAAATGCAGAGAGCGGAAATTAAAATCTTTTACAACACCGATAATTGTTCCTTCACGTCCCCACTGAGTGAACTTTTTGCCTACTGCATCTGCAGGATTGGAGTAGCCGAATAACCTTGCCGCTGCTTCATTAATGATCATTGATTTTGAACTGTCGGTAGGGAATTCCCTTGAATACGCACGGCCAGCCACCAATGGTATCTGGAAATGCGGAATGAAATCGAAATCTATCTCATAAATAAGCGGACCATTATGTTTCATTTGTCCGCCTGGTCCTTGTATTTCAGTATATGCATTAGGAAGAAATTCGCCTGGCACGGCCCTTGATGCGGCCACTGACACTACAGAAGGATGGTCGGCCAGCGCTTTTTTAACACTCTCAATTCTATTCTGGATATTTTCATCGGATCCGAAATCTATCACCATCATCTGGTCTTTTTTGAAACCAAGTTCATGAGAGCGCAGGTGATTGAGTTGTGAAAAGATTATTCCTGTTCCTGCAATCAGCGCCATGGAAAGTGTGAACTGAAAAATGACGAGCATTTTTCGCAGGGCGATTCCTTTTCCGGTAGAATAGAAAACACCTTTCAGTACCAGCATTGTTTTGAAACGCGAGAGGAACCAGGCAGGATAAATACCCGCGAACAATCCTGTAATAATGGTGAACACAATGATCCATACCAGCATCTGGGCGGAGAATAAATGTGTTGAAGAAAAATCTTTGCCGGACAATTTCCTGATCAGTGGCAGGGAGAAATGAGCTAGCAAAACAGCTATAATTGCAGCTAACAGCGCGATCAAAACTGATTCAGACAGAAACTGCCTGATCAATCCGCTGTGCACTGCGCCAAGCACTTTTCGGACACCCACTTCTTTTGCTCTTTCCATTGAGCGGGCTGTTGACAGGTTCATGAAGTTTATGCATGCAATGACGAGGATAAAAAATGCGATGAGTGCAAATATGTAAATGTTGGTAAGACTGCCAATGGCACCTGGCTGTCTTGTTGCCATAGAATACAGGTACGCATCTTTAAGCGGCTCAAATTTAATTACGTAGTTTTTATCAGTATTTTCACTATGGCGTTTTAAGAATTCAGGAATTTTATTCGTGATTGAATTGATATCCGCGTTTGGTTTTAAAGTGAAGTAGGTGTAAAAATCTACGTATCCCCACCAGTCGAATATTTCTGCACGCCATTTGCGGAAAGTTGTCATGGAGATGAGACCGTTGAAATTAAAATGAGAATTGGAAGGAACATCTTCCATAACACCCGTTACTACGAAAGATTCGTCATTATTTACTTTAAGGCTTTTGCCAACAGGATTATTTTTTCCGAAATATTTTTCTGCGAGGCTTTTAGTAAGAACGATGCTGTTAGGTGCAATAAGCGCAGTATGAGGATTTCCCTGGAGCATTTTCCAGGAGAATATGTCGAATGCAGTTGAATCCATGAATAACAGGTTGTTTTCCTGTATGCGTGTGTTTCCGTTCTGCAGCAGAAGATCAACAGGGCTCGAAAACTGTGCTACTTTATCGATTGCCGGGAAGTCGGCGGCTATTGCGGGGCCAATTGGAGCACATCCCCATACCTGGAATTGTTCAGGCGTGGGGGGTGGCAATACTTCTCCTTCCTGGGAGCTTCGGAAAGCGTGGGTAACACGGTATATCCTGTCGAAGTTTTTATGATACCTGTCGAATGAAAGTTCGTGCTGTACATAATATGTTATCAGCAGGCAGCAAGCCATACCAACGGCTAACCCTGTAACATTGATGAAACTGTACACTTTACGCCTGATCAGGTTGCGGTAGGCAATTTTAATGAAATGCTTAAACATGATGATGCTTATGGGATGAAAGGGGAGAGCCAAACATGTGCCATTCTGAATTTATGTTTTAAAACAGGAGTAAGCCGATATGGAGTGTTCATTTCCGAACACTCACTGTACGGAAAAGAAATAAAAAAGTGGTTTTAAATGGTTAAATTCATAAGCTTAAATTTAATGTATGTTAGACCAGATAATTGACCTGATCAGAAAGAATGCCGGAGGTGCGGTAATTAACAATCCTGCGGTTCCCAACGAAAAAAATGAATCCGCCATCAGGCAGGGCGGTAATTCGATTATTGAAACATTGAGAAATGCCCTTGCCGGCGGCCGGCTTAATGACGTACTCGGATACTTTAAAAACGGAAGTTCGGGAAATCATGATATCATCAGCGAGGCTACCGTTAATTATTCGCGTGACCTGCAGACAAATCTTGGCATAAATGAAAAAGATGCAACTGATGTGGCTACCAAACTAATTCCCCCTTCTATGGGACAACTTGCCAACAGAACCATTGACCCTGATGATAAAAGTTTTGATATCCAGGATATATTCAACCAGTTGAGTGGTGGCAGGACCGGTGGTTTAAATATTCAGAATCTGCTCAGCCGGTTTGGTGCCGGTAATCTTGATAAAGATGGGGATGGAGATGTTGATCTGATGGATCTTAAAGCCATGTTTACGGGTGGTGGCGCAAGCGGTAACCTTGATACCGCGAAGGGGTTTTTTAATAAATAGAAATCAGAATAGAGAGGGTTATTATTGTCATCCTGCGCTTGCGCAGGATCTACGCAGTCATGGTTTTACTGTCGATCCTGCCGAAGGCAGGATGACAAATAAAGTACTGCCTTCAATCATTCCGTTCTCAAACTCTTTACAGGATTCGCAAGAGATGCCCGGATGGCCTGAAAGCTAACCGTACAAACAGTTATCAGTAATGTTGCCGCAGATGCATACAGGAATATGTCTGCCCCGATATTGATCCTGTATTGAAAATCCATCAGCCACTGGTTCATTAACCACCATGACAATGGAAAGGCAATGATCAGCGCTATCGTTACCAGTTTCAGAAAATTACCGGATAGCATCAAGGCAATGTTATGTGCCGATGCACCGAGCACTTTCCTTATGCCAATCTCTTTTTGCCTTTTCTGGGCAGTGAATGCTGCAAGACCAAATAATCCGAGGCATGATATTAAAATTGCCAGTGTTGCAAAATATTTTGACAGAACAGAAACCCTTTCTTCCGAAGCATATAATTTATCGAAATCGTCGTCGAGGAATTTATAATCAAATGCAACTCCGTTATTAAACTGGTTATAAACGGTTTTGATTCTATCCATGGTTGCTGGCACCGATGAGGGATCTAACCTTGCCACTATATTGCTGGTAATGGTTTGGTATCTGATAAAAAACGGACCGGGCTTGCTATACAATGATTCGTAATGAAAATCTTTTACCACACCTGCGATGTAACATTCTTTTCCCCACATCACTATTCTTTTGCCGACAGGATTTTTTAGTCCCATCATACGGATGGCGGTTTCGTTGAACAATACAGCGTTGCTGTCGACATCTTTTCTGAAAGTGTGTCCTTCTACCAGCGGTACAGAAAAAGTTTCGAGCCAATCGGTATACACATAAAATCCATCGAATTCAATCCCTTTGGTTTTTCCTTCCCAGTCAATACCACCTCCACCGCTATGATCACCAGTAAAGTCGCCATCCATTCCGGATGCATGCATTACACCAGGTAATTTTCTGACCTCCGCAAGAAATGCGGGCATATCGTCTCTTACTTTTCCTTCTGTTGTAAAGGAAATAATATTGTTCTTTTCAAAACCAAGATTTTTTTCCTGGACAAATTTCATTTGCCGGTACACAACGATCACTGCTATAATAAAAACTACAGAAAGCGTGAACTGAAAAACTACAAGACCTTTACGAAATGCTGTTTGTCCTCCTGAAAAATGCATTGATCCTTTCAGCACCCATGCAGGTTTGAAAGAAGTGAGATATAAAGCAGGATAGCTCCCTGCGAGAATGCCTGTTACCAGGGTTATCGACAATAGGGTAATAACAGTTTGAGCATTAAAAGAAAGATGAAGCTCTTTTTGCGTGATAAGCCTGAACTGCGGTAATAAAGCTATTACTATTGTTATAGCCAGCGTCAGGGACAGCAATGCAATGAAAGTAGATTCAGTGATATAACGGATAATCAGTGATCCTCTCCTGGCGCCAACAAGTTTCCTGATGCCTGCTTCCCTTATCCTGGCAGTTGTCTTTGCGGTTGCGAGGTTCATAAAATTAATGCAGGCTATAATTAGGATCAAAAAAGCAATTACAGAGAATAGCCTTACATATGCAATCCTGCCACCTGCAACTTTTCCGTTCTCATACTGATTATATAAATAACGTTCTGAATATTTTTGCAGGAACATGGGTCCTTCCCATTTCAAACCATCAGGCCCTTCGGCCGCCAGCATTTTCCTGCGGCTAAACTCCTTAATTTTTTCGTTGAATACATTAATATCAACTCCTTCTTTCAGGGTGAGATAAGTGGATGGATTGTTGCTGTACCACTTGTTCAATCCATATTTATCGCGGTAAGTATTAAAGTAGTGCTGAAATGAGAACAGCACATCAAACTTGTCGGATGTATTGGATGGTGGTGATTTAACTACACCGGCAACTTTATATAAACCACTTATTTTTTCTTCCGATCGCCACTCTACTGTTTTACCTATTAGTCCTTTTGTGGTATTGAATAGTGAAAATGCAGTTTTATCAGAAAGAATTACACCCTGTACATCGTAGAGAGCAGTTTTTTTGTTTCCATCAAGAAAATCGTAAGAGAATACATTAAAGAAATCTTTCCCGACATAGCGCGATGCGGTTTTGATCATTTTTTCATTTGCACTTATTAATCCTTTTTCCTGTTCTATTACCACAGGCACTGCATATTCAATTTCGGGATAGTCTTCTTTTAAAGCTGCTGCCATGATCCCCGGAGTGTGTTCAGATGCTTCAAGTGAACCGTCGGAACCATATCCTGATTTAATTACCTGGTACAGCCGGGTGTCTTTCTCGTGAAACTTGTCGATACTCCGTTCATCCTGCACCCATAAAAATATTAATATGGAGCAGGCAAGGCCACATGACAGGCCAGTAAGGTTCAGGAGCGAAAACTGCCGGTCTTTTATGAAATTTCTCCAGGCATATTTCAGGGTGCTGAACATTTGATTATTTTATTGATAAATACTACTGTAAGCTTGCCGTCTCACGGCCTTATAATCGTTCCATCATTCTTCCTTACCTGCCATCTCGATTTGGTACCGATCGGGTATTTGGCGGCCTCCTTCTCATTTACATCAACACCAATGCCTGGTACCTCGTTCACATACATAAATCCATTTTTCATTACCGGGCAACCCGAAAATATACTCTGCAGCTTTTCCGAAAAATTAACTGACTCCTGTATACCAAAATTCCATATCGGCAGATCCAGGTGCGCATGCGCTGAATGACCAACCGGCGAAACATCTCCGGGTCCGTGAAAGGCCGTCCTGATATTGAACCATTCACCGAGTCTCGCGATTTTCATGGCAGGTGTAATACCACCGATCTGAGATACATGTACGCGGATGAAATCGAACCATTGCAACACCATCGGCATTTTAAATTCATTGATGTTATTGAAAAGTTCTCCCATCGCTATCGGAACACTGGTACTGGTACGCAATTGCTTGAACCATTCCATATTTTCGGGACTGAAAGGATCTTCAACAAAAAACGGGTGATAATCTTCCAGTTGTTTGATCATGTTTATTGCATTCATCGGTTGCACCCGTTCGTGAACGTCATGTAACAATTCAATTTCATCACCACACACCTTTCTCACTCCTTCAAATAATTTAGGAATGGTTTTCAGGTAGGCATTTTCATTCATGTAATAATCGCCCTCATAACCGTAGCCTTCCTTTTTAAAATCCGGTATTTGCTGGTTGGCATTTGCACCACCATATCCTCCCTGCTGGATCCGGATATGCCTGAATCCTTTCGACATCAACTCCTGAACTTTTTCTGCCACCAACGATGGATCATTTCCTTCCGCATGCGCGTAACAGTCCACTGCAAACCTGCTTTTTCCTCCCAAAAGCTGGTATACCGGCATATTAGCGCGTTTGCCTTTAATGTCCCACAATGCCTGGTCGAGGCCGCTGATGCAATTATTAAGTACCGGCCCGTTCCTCCAGTATGAGCTCACGTAAAACGAGTTCCACATGTCTTCGATATTGTCAACGTCTTTACCCACGCAGAATTCATTCATATAGCTGTTAATCGCGGCAACAACGGCTACAGCGCGTTGAGTAAAAGTTGCACAGCCAAGTCCGTACAAACCCGGCTCGGTAGTTTCAACTTTTACTACAACCAGGTTGATACCATCGGGAGCAGTGGCTATTGCTTTTACATTTTTGATCTTTACCGGGGGAAGCCCGATTTTATACGATGTGTTCCGTGGGTCATTGGCAACTGCTTTTAATGGATTCATGCCAAGTAATCCGGCTGCCGATCCGAGTGAGAGCATCTTAAGTGCGTCTCTGCGTGTATTTTTATTACTCATAAGAAGAAGTTCTGGAATTAAATTAAATTTAGCGATAAACGATTATGTTTTATTTTTTTAGGATAAAAGATACAGATGGAGGCCATATGATAAGAAAAATAATTTTCCTTTTAGTTATTTGCGCAGTCACATCGTTTAAACCCAAAGATATATTATGGACGGCCATTGGAGATTCCATTACTTATCTCAATGAACACGCCGATGAAACCGGCAGCAGGATAACAAAAGGTTACATGACCCTGGTGACCGAAAAACTGCCGAACATTCATTACAGAAACCAGGGGCATAATGGGTGGACTTCCGGAGAAATTGCAAAAGAATTCGATAGTCTTAATGTTGAAAAGTCGGATGTTTATTCAGTTTTTCTTGGCACCAACGACTGGTGGCGGGGAAGACCGCTCGGCTCAATGAATGATTATAAGAATAATACGGGGAATGAAACCGTTAACGGATCCTTCCGGATCATTGTTGATAAGTTGAGAGCACTTAATCCAAATGCAAGCATCATTATGATCACGCCGATGCAACGCGTTGATTTTATTTCAATGGGCGACATGAAGAACAATGCGTACGGTTCTTACAAAGAAAAGAACGGACAATCGCTGGAGCAGTTTGCTAAAGCCATTGATTCCATCAGTGAATATGAAAACTTTGACCTTATAGATCTTTACCATACAAAGGATTTAGAACATAAACACCTTGTAAAATACAAACGTTTGAAGGAGCCGGGAAAGAATGCATATAAGAATTATAGGTATCCCGATTTTATTGATGTTCCATTCAATCCTGAAACGGATGAGTATCCCTATCCTAAAGATGCTATAGAGATGACGTACGATGGTTTGCATCCTTCCGATAAAGGTTATCAGATCATTGCACGCAAGCTTATTAAGGTGATGAAGAAATTATAGATGCACCTTTTTTTGATTGTTATTACCAGGAATACATTGTCGAAGCCCCCGAAAGAATATTGATGTAAATTCAGCTATCCAAAGCAAAATATATGGAGCAACCGACATTCGGCGACGGAAAGATCTGTTATATAGAAATTCCTGCTATTGATATTAAAGTATCTTCAGATTTTTTCCGTGATGTTTTTCATTGGAATATCAGGGACCAGGGAGATGGGGCTGTTTCGTTTGATGATGGTGTGGGACAGGTAAGCGGTATGTGGGTAACCGGCAAGAAACCAGCAACAGATGATGGAATGACGGTGCATATAATGGTATATGATTTCAAAGCATCAATGGATAGTATCGTGAATCATGGAGGAAGAATAAAAGAGATCATACCTATCGGTGAAAAAGAAAAATTAGCTCATTTTTACGATCCTGCCGGCAATGTATTCGGCATTTATCATCATGAAGAATAACTTTCATCATTCAAGAAGACAGTTCATCAGGCAATCAGCCATTGCAGGAAGCCTGATCACTTCATTTGATCCTGCATCCATAGCACTGAAAAGGATTTCAGAACTTGCAGATAACCCAGAGCAATCGTGGTTTCGTACGGTTACACGATGGGGACAGGTGAACATAACAGAAAAAGATCCCCAGCAATACGACATATCCTGGTGGCGCCAGTACTGGAAGCGAACGGAAACAAAAGGAGTGATCATTAATGCCGGCGGCATCGTAGCATATTATCCAACAAAGGTTCCTTTTCATAAGAAGGCTGAATATTTAAAGGATAAAGATCTGTTTGGAGACCTGTGCCGTGCTGCGCATGAAGATGGCCTCGTTGTATTTGCGCGCATGGATTCGAATCGTGCCCACCAGGAATTTTATGATCAGTACCCGGGGTGGTTTGCAGTTGATAAAAACAGGAATCCTTATAAAGCGGGTGAGTTGTATTTGTCGTGTGTAAATAGTCCGTATTACGACAAGCATATTCCATCAATCCTTAGTGAGATCTCCCAGATTTATAAGCCGGAAGGATTTACGGATAACAGTTGGAGCGGATTAACACGCGATTCCATATGTTATTGCAATTACTGCCAGAAAAGTTTCAGGGAAAAAACAGGGAATGAAATACCTGCAGAAAAAAACTGGAACGACAATGTTTACAGGCAGTGGATCAGGTGGAATTACGACAGGCGGCTTGAAATATGGGACCTCAATAACAGAACAACCAGGGCCGCCGGAGGCGCTGATTGCATATGGGCGGGAATGAACAGCGGTTCTATCCGTGGACAAAGCAATTATTTCAGGGACTATAAAGAAATATGCAGCCGCGCCGACATCATCATGCTCGATGACCAGGCGAGGAGCAATGAAGGAGGTTTTCAGCACAATGCATCAACGGGTAACATGATCCACGGCATGCTTGGCTGGGATAAATTGATTCCGGAAAGCATGGCCATGTACCAGAGCGGGGGAGGCGCGAATTTCAGATTAGCGAGTAAAGTTCAGGCCGAGGCGCGCATGTGGATGATCAGTGGCATTGCAGGAGGTATACAACCCTGGTGGCACCATGTGTCCGCATACCATGAAGACAGGCGCATGTATCACACCGCAGAACCTGTGATGAAATGGCATAAAGCAAATGAACAGTACCTGGTAAACCGTACACCTGTGGTTAATATCGGTGTAGTGTGGTCGCAGCAGAACACAGATTTTTATGGGCGGGACAATGCCGGTGATCTTGTAGAATTACCCTGGAGAGGCATGACCAATTCATTGATGCGCGCGAGGATCCCATATTTACCCGTTCATGTTGATCATATAGAACGTGACGCAGCTAATTTTAAATTGCTGGTGTTGCCCAACATTGCGGCTATGTCGGACATGCAGGTTGAAGCAGTAAAAAAATTTATTAATGATGGAGGAAGTATTATCGCAACAGGTGAAACATCACTTTATAATGAGTGGGGTGATAAGAGAGATGATTATGCGCTTGGCGATATTTTTGGCGCCCATTATCTGAAAGATGAAAATAATAAACCGGATGAAGATAAATTAGCCGGTAATGTATTCCATACTTATTTGCGATTGCTCCCCGAATTAAGAGGGAAAGTGGATGGTCCGAAAAATGGAATGGAACCCGTTATCCTGGGTGACAGACATACTATACTCGCTGGATTTGAAGAAACGGATATCGTTCCATTCGGCGGACAGCTAAGAAATATAAAGTTGGATAGCGGAACTGAAGTTCTATTGACATTCGTTCCGCAATTTCCCGTTTATCCACCTGAAACTGCGTGGATGCGTGAACCGGTAACCAATATTCCCGGACTGGTAGTACGAAGCACTGAGGCAGGAGGTAAAATTGTTTTTGTTCCCGCAGATATCGACAGGCAGTATGCCATCAACAATCATCCTGACCATGCCAACCTGATCAGGAACATCGTGAAATGGATATCAGGTGACAATGTGTTGCTTTCTGTTGAAGGCAAGGGCTTGATTGATATACATCTTTACCAGCAGAAGGACAGGCTTGTGATGCACCTTGTAAATCTGACCAGCGACGCAACATGGAGGCAACCACTCGAAGAATATATTTCCGTTGGTCCTTTTGAAATAAAAGTAAGGTTGCCGGAAAAGATCCGCGGTAAGGATGTTGAACTGAAAGTAACTGAAAAGACACTTAAAGGCAACGTTGCTGATGGCTGGACTTCCTTCACGCTTGAATCACTACTTGATCATGAACTGGTGATCATTTCTTAACAAGAAAAACATTTCCATATGAAGCCGTTTATTTTGATTATCCAGGCTGTTACTATTATGTCTTTTTTCTCTTGTACTTCCACAAAAACGCAGGATGAGAAGGATGATAAAAATCAAGGAGTAGTTTTTAAAAACGTGAACCTGCTGAGCGGAGATGGGTCGGCAGCAAAGAAAACAGATGTTTATGTTGAAAACGGAAAGATCGCGGAAATCAGCAGCAATCTTGCTGAGGAGAATGCTTCCATTGTTGACCTTGCCGGTAAAACAATGATGCCTGCGTTGATCAGTACGCATGTTCATATCGGTACATTGAAAGACACTGTTACCAATGCAGGTAATTATACAAGAGAAAATATTTTCAACCAGCTTAATAAATATGGGGCGTATGGCGTGTTAAATGTGCAGTCACTGGGTACCGACCAGCCACTTTTATTTCAGAACGGATTATATGATTCTATAAGAAATGGTTTGCTTGACGGTGCAAGGATGTTGTCCGCAGGTTATGGATTCAATATTCCGCAGGCCAATATTAATCCGGCATCGCCTATGAATAAATTGTTCAGGCCTGTGACCGCAGCCCAGGTTCCGGCAGAGATGGACAGCCTTGCCGCTCTGAATATCAAGATCGTAAAGATGTGGGTGGATGATTTCAATAAAACACTTCCGAAAATGGATCCGGAAGTGTATCACGCCATTATTAACGAAGCGCATAAGCGAAATATGCGGGTGGCAGCGCATGTGTATTATCTCTCAGATGCACGAAGGCTGGTGTCGGATGGTGTTGACATTCTTGCTCACAGTATCCGGGATTCTATTGTTGATGATGCATTTCTTGCGGAAATGAAAGCGAAACAAGTGATCTATGTACCTACGCTGACGCTGGATAGGTTTTCGTATGTGTATGCAGGTGAGCCTGAATGGATCAATGATCCGTTTTTTAAAGCTTCACTTGAGCCGGGAACATATGAAATGATCACATCAGAAAAATATAAGAACGACACTAAAAATTCACCCGCTTATGCGCGTAATGAAAATGGATTCAAAACAGCGATGGCTAATCTTAAAAAGATATTTGATGCGGGTATTCCTGTTGCGCTCGGAACCGATTCAGGGGCATTTCCTATCAGGACGCAGGGATTCTCTGAACACCTGGAGATGCAGTTGCTGACAGAAGCAGGACTTACACCTTTGCAGGCTATTATGATCGCTACTAAAAATGCGGCCGATGCATTAGGGTTGAAGGATTATGGGGTAATTGAGAAGGGGAAGGTTGCAGATCTTTTGATTTTAGATGGGGATCCATCGGTTGATATAAAGAATACGAGGAAGATATCAGTTGTTTATAAAAACGGAATTAAAGTTCAATAGCTGGAATTCTGTCAAAAAAATTACTCCACCACAATTTCATCAATCAGCATATTTGCGGGGCGGCCAGCACCGGGATGCCATCCAGGTGTATTGCCCATGCTTCGTGCAATTATTTTAATATACCTGGCATCGCGCGGAGCAAATTCAGCATTGAATTCTCTAAGAAATCCCCCATATTGGTCTATCGGCAGGGTGTTTACAATATTCGCAACCTGTTCAAATTTTTTACCATCTATCGAAGTATAGTATTCAACATTCAAAGGAAGCAGTCTCAACCAGAATCCAAGCTGGTAATATCCTGATCCTATTTTACGAACCTTCTTCACTTCCTCAAGATCAATAACCGCTTCAAGATCTTTTCCTGCGAATATTACCCAATTGTTATCATAATCATGACTGCCACGCTTTCCATCAGTGAGCATTTTTACTTCTTCACTGTTGATGGCAGAAGTGTCGGGACTGATCAGCATTACTTTTTTTCCATACGCAAGATGTTCATTCATGCCCTGTGAAAATATCCTGTACATGGCTGAGCGGTATTCTTCAGGTGATGTGCTCCATTCTTTTACCCGGGTAACGCCTTCGCGTATGCACAGATCAGTGAATTCATCCACCATATTCCTGAGGCTTGTTTTCGCTTCCCACTTATCATTCACTTTCACAAACAATCCATTCTCGCCGGTATAATTCTTTTTCGCCTGCTCCAGAGTGGCATATTTAAGCGGAAGTCGTGCGATCCTTACCCTTTCGAGTAATTGCGCAGAATCTTTTACCATTTTTTCAGCTTCATCGAATATCTTATTGTAGCTCGTGAGCAGAGCCGGTGTAAGGTATGTATCAGCAGCATCATTCGGCGATCCGAAAATGCGGAGTGGCTTAGTATTATTCAGCAGGGCTTCACGCATCACATCGATGTATTGGCGTATAGACCTGCCTGCAGCGCCATAATACCCAAATAAAAAATCGTTCATCACTGAATCTCCGTTGAGATAAGGATCCCACATTAATTTTGATATCATGTATGAACGAAGGGCAGCAAATTCTCCGCCTACTTCGCGGTTACCCTGCTCGAACATGGCATTAACGCCGTTCTCCGCAAAGAATTGAAGATTTGGTTGCAGCACCTGCAGGTTCGGGAAAGGGCTCAGTAAATGATTGAACTGAATCACATAATCCCAGATGATAATATCTTTCGAGATCCTTCCCCAGTCTTTCACATCTTTTACAAACTCAGCACTGGCTGTGTCTTTTGTCAGTGGCTTGTCGCGATATGCTTCGATGCTGCACAACATGATGTTCACATTGTCGCGGGGCTTAAGCGTTTTCGGTGCATGCCTTCCGTATTCATACGCAAGCGTTGAGATCATTTTATCAGGAAACTGGTCAGCCACTTTGTTCACAAAATTGATGATCGAACCCGACGGGGATCCTTCAATAGAATCGAGCGACCTGCAGATATCGCAGGTGCAATAATCCCTGTTGTCGTTCTGGCTAACAGACCAGTATTTTGCTGCAGGATTCTGCGCTATCATCTTTCGAAGGTTCTGAATGGTTATTCCGAGCACTGCGGGATTTGACAGGCATAATTGTGTGGGTAATCGTGCTCCTTTTACCATCGCAAAATATTCGGGGTGCGATTGATAATAAATCTGTGGCGGCACAAGCTCATTGAACGTATGCACCCACATTCCCCAGTCGGTGCGTTCTCCGTCGGGTGCATGATCAAGTTTGTGCCAGTCGGTATATTCAGCATTCCAGGTAGCACGGTAATGAGTATCACGAAATCCGATAATCGGTACCTGCCTGTCGTTTATTGAAGGCAGCCTGATCTGTTTTTTTTCAGGAATGATCTTCACTTCAGGCGTGTACATCCTGCAGCCGAGATATTTTTCAAGAAAAGAATACACGCCATACAGGGTGCCTTTTTCATTGCCGCCTGCAATGATGAGCCTCGAAGAATCTGTTTTTATAATAAAACCATCTTCCTTTAACGAAGGATAATTAATATCTGTGTTTAGTTCATCAATCCTTTCGTTTTGTCCCAGCACGATTTCATAAGACGATCTGTGCTGGTTTGCCGGAATAATGGGTAAAGCTGCACCTGAAATCTGCATCAGGTAATTCTGCAGCACTTGTGCCGCTTTCTGTTCATATGGAGTGGCATTGGCAGGGATAAGAATTGAATACCGGCTGCTACCATCTTCAGTCAATAATATGTATTCGTCTGATTTTGAATGTGAATTTTTTTTAGATTTTTTTTGAGAGAATGAGTATAAAGAGATCAATGTGAGGAGAAACGCAATAGAAAGTTTTGGTATCATAAGTTGTATGGTTCTTGTTTTGATTTGTTTCAAAGACACAATGAAAATAATAATTGCTAACTTTATATCACTATATAATTTTATCTGATAAAATACTTTCAAATGCTGGAAGAAATTGTACCATCTATCCGGCCTTTAAAGGAAGTGAAAGTAATCACCTCCGCACACTGCTTAAAGGATGAGGAACTGCCTATCGAGAGTAAAATATCCTTTCTGCCGTTTATTGATTACTTGAAGGAAAAATCTTCCGACACTTCGGATATAAGGGCTGGCTTTTATAAATACCTGATTCAGAAATTCGAGTCGGAACCCAATCTGCTGAAACCACTTACAGACACTTCTGTATTGAATGATAGCGAAGATCTGCTTGATTTGCTCACCGCATCTTTGTTTCCACTCGTTAGCGATAAAGAAAGGATATTTACACTGGCTCTTCCATATCACTATGCCATTTTTAATTATTCGGATTCATTCGGAAAGTTATTTGTAAACGAAAAAGAAGATAAATTTTTACTTACAGATACAGAATCATGTGAAGCATTGAAGAAATTGCAATGCTCACTTTTCTATGAACATGCGCTTGAGAAGTTTTACAACATCAGACTCAATGAAAATACACAGCTGGTTATCCCTGTAGTTGATGCTGAAACAGGAATGAAACGTTACTACAGGCTCCGGTACGACAGACGTTTTGTGGATGTGAAGCTGAAAGGAGAACTTCCCGATATTCATAATTGTGCAGTATGCCTGAATACTTTCAGGATCATGGACCTTGACGAACAGCTTAAGAAAATGCCCCTCGATATTTTTTCTGCTGAAGGATTTGGTGTATGGATAGCTGAAGACGTTACTACCAGCGAATCCATTGAGTCAATAAAGCGAATATTATTGAGGCACAACAGCGAAGACGCTTCCATCATTAACGAAGTCAAGAAAAATGTTCATGCCCTGATAGGATTGAACGAGGTGGAGGTGGGCTTTACACCTTTCATGAAGCTCAACAACCGTTTTGTGCTGGATGAATCGCTGACCAGCCACAGTATGGTGGGCAGGAACTGGAAACAGGACCATGAAGAAAGCCTGCGGTCATTCAACGAATGTATCGAATTGTTGAAAGAACATCCCGAGCCCGTTGCATTTTCTATACTCGATGATGAAATTACCAATCAGATTCGCATGTTTAAACGGTTGTGGAGGGAAGGGGTAAGAAGTTATATCCTTTATCCTATACAGGATGAAGAAGGATTGCTCGGCTTGCTTGAGCTTGTTTCACCCATTCCCAACCACCTCGACCTTGAAGTGCTGAAACGGCTGGAACCAGCCCTTCCACTGCTTTCCCTTGCATTACTCAAAGCGCGCAATACATTTAACGAACGCATTGAGAAGATGATCAAGAATAACTTTACTGCATTGCAACCCTGTGTTGAATGGAAATTTGCAGAGGCTGCCTGGGAATCCATGAGTAAGGACAAGGACAGCGGCCCTGTGATACGCGGCAATGTGATTTTCGATAATGTTTATCCACTTTATGGCGCCATTGATATCAGGAATTCATCAATAGAAAGAAGCTTTGCCATTCAGAAAGACCTTAAGGAGCACCTCAACCTTATTGACAACACGCTCGACGAGCTGATGAAAATTGTGAAGCTTCCACTACTGGACGGAATGAAGTATAAAGTGAACAACTTCAGGATTTCTATGGAAAAGGGACTGGCAGCAGAAGATGAAATGAGGTTCAATGAGTTTTTTGACAGGGATCTCAATTCAATGTTCAGTCACCTGCAGACTACCAATCCGAAGATGAATGAACTCATAAAAAATTATTTCAGGGAAGTGGACCAGGAAGGAAGTTCGCTGTACCGGTACAGGAATGAATATGAAGCAACGATGCACGTGATCAATACTGCCGTATTGAACAGTATTATCGCAGAAGAGAAGACCATACAGGAGTCTTTTCCTCATTATTTTGAAAAATACAAGACAGATGGTGTGGAGTATACCATCTACATCGGGCAGGCCATATCACCTGACTCAAAATTTGATATGATGTACCTGCAGAACCTGAGATTGTGGCAGTTAAGTTCAATGGCGGAGGTGGCGCGGATTACTCACAGGCTGCTGCCAGCATTGAAAGTTCCCTTGCAAACAACACAACTGATACTGGTTCATAGCCAACCGATCTCGATAGGATTCAGGAAAGACGAGCGTCGGTTTGATGTGGAAGGAGCGTACAATATCCGCTATGAGATCATGAAAAAACGCCTTGATAAGGTACATATCGAAGGAACAAATGAACGGCTTACTCAACCGGGTAAAATTGCAATTGTTTATTCGAACCCCAGGGAAGCGCAGGAATACAATGAATACATCTGTTACCTTCAGAGCAAGTATCTGCTGAAACCAGGAATTGAATACCTTGACCTTGAAGAATTACAGGGCGTTCGCGGACTCAAAGCATTGAGAGCAGAAATAAACATGGAAGAATCTGTATAATGGAAAACCGTTCATTAATGCTTGATGTTTCAGCATTGGCCGGAAAGGTGTCTGCTGAATATATCGTTCCCGAAAATGCTAATGGTATTGTTTCGCTTGCTCACGGTGCTGGAGCCGGGATGAATCATTCGTTCATGGTTGCGCTGGCAAAAGCGCTTGCTGACCTGGGAATTGCTTCACTGCGATTTAATTTTCCTTTCATCGAACAGAAAAAGAGAAGACCTGACCTGCCGGCAGTGGCACATAAAACCATTGAAGCAGCGGTTAATGACATCAGGAAATCTTACCCGCATCTTCCTTTGTATTTAGCTGGTAAATCGTTTGGGGGACGGATGAGTTCGCAATATCTTGCCGCGCATCCGGATCCTGCCGTAAAAGGAATAATTTTTTTTGGATTTCCCCTGCATCCAGTTGGGAAGCCTTCTATTGACAGGGCTGAACATCTTAAAAATGTAAAAGTGCCCATGCTTTTTTTGCAGGGAACGCGCGATGAGCTCGCAACATTAGAGTTAATCGAACAGGTATGCTCTTCACTGAAACTGGCAACATTAGTTAAGCTCGAAGGGGCAAACCATGCATTCAAAGCAGGCAAACAGGATCTTATTCCTGTGCTTGCAAAACATGCTTATGACCGGATAAAATAACTGTTAATCAATCACAGGTGCAATTACTTGCATCAACGTATACTTTTGAATAATTGGTCCCATTGTAATAGCAGCCTTCATTGTCTTTATACAAGGTATAACCATTGAATGATCCGCAATCTGTGTTTCCGCCGCCGTTATTTGGTGGCGGGTTATTATTATAACCATCATCCTTCTTGTAACAGGAGAGTGCAAGTATGAGTAGTACTACCGATATTATTTTTTTCATATATAGCCAGTATTTGATGAAGGGTCATTATAAGTTACGTTGATTTACCCTGTAAAGGTTGCGTTACTTATATTTGAACAAAAGAAAACGTATGAAATACAGGAGGTTCGGCAAAACTGGATGGCAGGTTTCGGAGATGGGATATGGTATGTGGGGCCTCGTTGGCTGGAAAGATTCAGACGACCGGGAAACCGAAGCCTCTTTGAACCGTGCTGTTGAACTCGGGTGCAATTTTTTTGATACCGCCTGGGGATATGGTGAGGGTCGTTCGGAACAAATCCTTGGAAAACTGATAAAAAACAATCCCGGTAAGAAATTATATGCCGCTACTAAATTGCCTCCAAAAAACCGGAAATGGCCATCCAGGTCAAATTTTACACTGGATGAGGTATTTCCGGAAGAATATATCATTGAATATGCGGAAAAGAGTCTAAAAAACTTAAATATTGAGACTATTGATCTGCTCCAATTTCATGTATGGGAAGATGCGTGGACGGACCGCGATGAATGGAAGAATGCCATTACCAGGTTAACCCGGCAGGGTAAGGTGCAACAGTGGGGTGTTTCGGTAAACCGATGGGAACCTGAAAATTGTATCAAGGCATTGGAAACCGGATTATTCTCTGCTGTGCAGGTGATCTATAATATTTTCGACCAGAATCCGGAAGACAAATTGTTTCCGCTTTGTGAAAAGCTTGATATTGGAATAATTGCACGTGTTCCATTTGATGAAGGCACATTAACGGGCATGCTGAATTATGACACTGTTTTTCCACCGGGTGACTGGCGCAATACTTATTTTGTTCCTGAGAATCTTAAATCGAGTGTTGATCATGCAAATGCATTGAGGCCATTGATACCAGAGGGCATGACCATGGCAGAAATGGCTTTGCGTTTTATTTTATCCAATAAACAGGTAGGCTCTATTATTCCCGGCATGCGCAAATTGAAAAATGTTGAAGCAAATATTGCCGCTTCTGACGGAAAGGGATTATCAGAATCATTATTGAAGGAATTAAAGCAACACCGGTGGGACCGTACGCCGACAGAGTGGTCTCAGTAGTGAGTGGAGTGTGATTATTTATTTTCTCCTTTAAGTTTATTAATCAGCCATTCTTCAGATTTTTCAGTTTGCTCGGGGTATGTCCAGTGTGCAGTTTCAACCGCGAGCAGCAGGGATTTTGGTGCATTGATCACATTGTATGCCGCGTACATTGATGTAGGCGGACAAACATTGTCGTTGAATCCCCAGCTATAAAATCCTGTTGCTTTGAGTCTTTTCGCAAAGTTCACCACGTCGTAATAAGCTACAGTCTGAATTTTATCTTTTTTGTTGTTGTACTGTTCATTGTTTTTGTCGAACAGGTGAGGCCATCCACCAGCCCTGTTTTTAAGATAGCCGGTCATGTCGCTCATTGCAGGATAAAATGCTGCAAGATATTTTACACGGGGATCGAGAGCCGCAGTAATGATCGATAACGCGCCACCCTGACTTCCTCCCGCAACAGCCAGGTTTTTTCCATCGAATTCGGGAAGGCTGTCGATGAAATCATTCGCACGAACGCATCCCAGAAAAACGCGCTTGTAATAAAAGCGGTCTCTGTTGTCGAGATTGAAAGACTGATAACCATTCAGTGCTCCTGATGAAAGATTATTGTAAACATCAATGGGCATGTTCACCGGAATGCCGTGGATGCCAATTTCAAGGGTGATGACACCTTTGGATGCATTTCTGATATCTCCATTATATGGGCGGATGCCAGCGCCCGGAACTCTTAATATCGCCGGATATTTTCCCGGTTTCTTAGGAACGCATAAAATTCCGTATACACGTGAGTTGTTGATGTTCTGGAAGCTTACGTGATAAACATTGACAAGGTCGGTGCATTTTTCAGGGATCAGCGTCATTCTGCTGTCGATCGGAATTTTAGCCAAAGCTATTTTTGCTGAATCCCAGAAGGAATTAAAATCTGAAGGATCATCAACGGTGGGTTCAATTTTAAGGGGATCGAATGCTGCAGTGCTCCAGTATTTATATTCTTTACCCTCTACGAATGCAGAAACTGTACAGCGCAAAAATCCAGGTGTTTTCATACCCTGGGCATCAACGGTAAGTTTTCCATCTTTCAGCTGCAATGAATCTTTTTTTAACGCATCCATTTTCTCGGGTCCTACTTCATATTTCACGATGACATTTTTAAGCGGGTTGCCATCTTTCAAAACAGCAATTGAAAATTTTACCAGCTCTCCCGTTTTGTAGGTCCAGTCCGCATGATCAGGAGCAACGACTACTTTTACGAATTGTTCGACGGGCTGAGCCTGTACAGTAAATACCGCGCAAAATCCGATTATCAGAAGGCTGTAAAATTTATTGAAATTCATCACTGATTTTTAAGGATAAATATATTGCATTGTTGTCATTATTGAAGAACCCTGTTTCAGTGTTTACCATTAACTTCATCCCCGTAATTTATCCATATGCATGTAAATGAAATCTTCAGGAATAATGAAAAGTGGGTCTCGGAAAAGCTGGCATTGTCGCCCGAATACTTTAAAAATCTTGCACGTGATCAGACACCCGAATTTCTTTATATAGGATGTTCCGACAGCAGGGTAACCGCTGAAGAGCTGATGGGTATTGAGCCGGGACAGGCATTTATTCACAGGAATATTGCCAACATGGTGATCAGCATCGACCTGAATGTGATGTCAGTGCTGCATTATGCGATCACTGCCCTTAAAATTAAACAGATCGTGGTGTGCGGACATTATCTCTGCGGCGGGGTCAGGGCTTCTTTACAATCCGTTGACCTTGGCATTATGAATCCGTGGTTAAGAAATATACGCGATGTATACCGTTTGCATAAGGATGAATTGTTTGCGATCGCCGATGAACAAAAAAGGTACGACAGGTTAGTTGAACTGAATGTTCAGGAGCAGTGTATCAACGTCATCAAAACTGCCGATTTTCAGAAAGCATACAATGAGCGCGGCATACAACTTCATGGATGGGTATTTGATATTCGCACAGGCAAGCTGATCGATTTAAAAATCGATTTCAGGGCAATACTGGAGCACATTATGGAGATTTACAGGCTCGGATGAATCTTGAGGCGTGAGGCTTGAATATCATTCTGTCCTCAAACTCTTTACGGGGTTTGCAACTGCCGCCTTTATTGCTTCGAAGCTCACGGTTACCAATGCAATTATAAACGCAATGCCTCCTGAAAGGATGAACATCCACCAGCTAATGCCAATACGGTAACTGAAATCCTGCAGCCAGTTATGCATTACCCACCACGCAACAGGTGATGCAATGATGAAGGCTACCAGCAGTAACATCAAAAATTCTTTCGATAATAAATGAACTATCCCTGAAACAGAGGCACCCATTACTTTTCTTATGCCAATTTCGCGGGTACGCTGGAAAGTGCTGTACGATGCCAATCCCAGCAATCCGAGGCAGGAAATAAAGATGGCGAGGATAGCGAAATACAGGAACAAATTACCAAAGCGCATTTCGCTTCTGTATTGCCTGTCGAAAAATTCATCAAGAAAATAATAAGAGAACGGCCTGTTGGGTATAATGGTCTTCCATTTATTTTCAATTGCCTCAAGCGTTGCCGCAATATTCTTTCCATCAATATTTGCAGCTACAAGGTCACAGCCGCCTGGTTCTATACGCATGCTTAAAGGCTTGATCTCTTCCTGCAGCGACTTGAAATGAAAATCCTTCACTACACCGATTATTTTTCCTTCACGTCCCCATTGTTTAAATTTTCTTCCAACTGCTTCCTGTGGAGAGCTATAGCCAAAAAGTTTTACTGCACGCTCATTCAGCACCATGGCCTGTGTGGTATCGGTACCGAATTCTTTTGAAAAAGGCCTGCCCGCCAGCATCTGCATTTTCAGATTTGGGATGTAGTCGAAATCCACAAAATACAGGTCGAGGTTGGCGATCTGCAGATCACCCTTTTTATTTTCAATTTCAGAATATGCTCCCGGGTTGCCGGAACCAGGTACGCTTGAAGAAAGTGAAGTTGATTTAACCTGGGGAATATCAGCAAGGGATTGTTTAAATGCATCCTTACCCGGATCGCCATAGGTTTCCATTACCAGCATCTGGTCTTTATTGAATCCCAGGGACTGGCTGCGCATGTAATTCATCTGCCTGTATACGATGATGGTTCCGGTGATCAGTGCTATGGAAATACTGAACTGTACGATCACCAGGCCTTTTCTTAAAAAAGCTCCTTTTGAACCCGACGCGAATCTGCCCTTCAATACTATTATCGGGTGGAATGACGATAATACCAACGCGGGATAAAAACCTGCAAGCAATCCGATGCCGATTGACGAGAAAAGTAAAATGAGCAGGTAACCGGGCTGATGAAATATACCTACAGTGATCGTTTTTCCCGCGAGTTGATTAAATAATGGACCAAGCATCCAGGTAAACAATACAGTGAGAATAAAAGCAATGATGCATAACAAAACAGATTCTCCTGCGAACTGCCTTGCAAGCTGGGATTTTAATGCACCTACAACCTTTCGGATGCCTACTTCTTTAGCGCGTTCGGCCGACCGGGCTGTAGTGAGATTAATAAAATTTATGCACGCGATCAGTAAAATGAAAACCGCAATAATTGAAAAGATGTAAACATTCTTAATGTTACCGGTTTTTGAGCCGTCCCGTGTGGAATGCAGGTATACATCACGCATCGGTTCAAGGAACAGGGTAGGATACATCTGGTATTTCTTCATTTCCTCACCATTACGTTTTTCCAGGAAAGCGGGAAATTGTTTTTCCAATTGTTTCGGGTCTGTTCCTTCTTTCAATAGTAAATATGCATTAGATCCATAATTGCCCCACTGGTCGTCGAGGCCTTGGTTAAAAGATTTTGTGAGTGTGGACATCGATACTAGCATATCGGCTTGTATCTGCGAATTTTCCGGGATATCTTTCATGATACCAGTTACTTTGGCGGCGCGGCCTTCACCGGTGAACAGCAGTGTTTGTCCTACCGGTTCCTCTTTTCCGAAATATTTTTTTGCAGCAGTTTGCGAAAGTACAATAGAGAAAGGTTCGGTAAGTGCGGTTTTAGGATTCCCTTTGATCAATTTAAAATCGAATACCTTAAAGAACCCTGAATCAGCATATACAGATTTCTCCTCCTGGAATTTTATATTTCCTCTCCTGATCAGGAAACTTTCGTAGCTCACTCTTACAAATTCTTCTACCTGCGGAAAATCAGGTTTTATATGCGGCGGCACCGCCCATGATGGACCTCCAGCGTGAATCACATCGCTTGGCGTTTTAATGTCGCTAACGATACGGTATATGCGATCAGCTTTATTATGCATCGAATCGTAGCTTAATTCAAATTTCACGTACAGGAAAATAAGGAAGCATGAGGTCATACCTACTGTTAAGCCCATGATGTTGATAAAGGAAAATATCTTATGTTTCCATAGATTGCGAAGGGCAATTTTGAAATAATTCTTAAGCATGAAGGACGGTTGAGACGACTAATGTAAGCGATATTATCACTTAAAAGAAAACACTTATTTTAGCCAACAATAATTTAACAAAACGAAAAATGAAACAGATATTACTGCCACTTGTCATCACATTATTTATTTCCTGCGCGGGCGACAAAGCCAATAAGCCAGAGGAAAACGCGTCGAAAAACGATTACGGATCATTTAAGATAAAACGCGGAACAAACATCGCACACTGGCTCTCACAAAGCGAGAAGAGGGGTGATGAGCGCGCAACTTTCTTCACTGAAAAAGACGTACAATACATTGCTGAGGCGGGTTTCGATCATATCCGCCTTCCGGTGGACGAACAGCAGTTGTGGGATTCAACAGGCAAGCGCAATGACGATGCATTTCAATTGCTGGATAATTTCATGAACTGGGCCAATAAGGCAGGACTCCGTGTAGTCCTCGATCTGCACATTCTCCGTTCCCATCATTTTAATGAGAAAGAAAAACCATTGTGGACAAAGCCCGAAGCACAGGATAAATTCATCCAGCTCTGGAAAGACCTGGCTTCTGCAGTGAACAAGTGGCCAAATGGAATGGTTGCATATGAATTCATGAATGAACCGGTTGCCGATGACCCCGAACAATGGAACAGGTTATTGGCACGGGTGGCTGATTCCATCAGAAGCTGGGAACCGGAAAGAACACTTGTGATCGGTTCCAACAGGTGGCAGTCTGCCAATACTTTCGACCAGCTAAAAATCCCCGCAAACGATAAAAATATTTTATTGAGTTTTCATTTTTATGAACCCTTTCATCTTACTCATTATAAAGCATCCTGGACAGAGCTGAAGGATTTCAACGGTACGGTGCAATACCCCGGTCAAATTGTAGTGAATGGACAGAAGCCTGAAGAGAAAAGAGTATATAACAGGGACACGCTTGAGAAAATGATGGCGAAACCCATACATCTTGCAGACAGCCTTAAGTTGCCATTGTATTGCGGTGAATTTGGTGTGATCGACGGCTCTCCGCGTGAAAGCAAAGAGGCATGGTATAAGGACATGGTTGCCATTTTTGATAAGCACAATATTGCGTATGCTAACTGGAACTATAAATCCGGTTCATTCGGAATTGTTGATGTGCAGATGAATCCTGATTCGACGATGGTGGATATTCTTACGGGGAAGTGAGGGTGAATCGGGAAACGTGAAGCGTATGGGTCAATTTTAGTACATGAAATTAACAGCTTTAATAGTCCTCTTACTTGCCGGTAATTATGGTTACAGCCAGCAAATAATCACTACATCAGATGAATTAAAAGAGATCAGCGATCTGTCGCGGTTACCCCTGTACAGGAACGGAACTTCATTGAACCAGGTTTCTACTTACGACAGGGAAGGAAAGAATGATGATGGCTTCTCCGGTAAATATTCATTCATCCGCAGGAATGCCGACAGTTCGCTTGTTATGTTTGAAGTAAAAGGTTCCGGTGTGATCAACCGCATCTGGACACCCACACCAACGGAGGATACACTTGATTTTTATGTTGATGACACTGTTTTCTCCATAAAATATTCCGACCTTTTTTCAGGTAAGGTGAAGCCATTTGTTTTTCCGCTTTGCGGCACTGCACTCGGAGGTAATTATTGTTATTATCCAATATTGTTCCAGGATAGCTGCAGGATCGTGAGCAGGGGAAAGAAATTGCAGTTTCACCAGGTGCAATGGAGAAGTTACCCGGAAGGGACTAAAGTGAAGAAAAGTTTCAGTGAATTTACTATCGGTAGCCCAAAGCGGAGTGCTCCGGTCACAAGATCGTTCTCTGTAAATGCAAAGGCATCATCGACGATATTTTCGCAATCATTGGCGGGAAGGATCAATTCCTTTAAGATCTTCCCGTCTTCGATATTTACAGGAACCGAAAAAGATACCTGGTTAAAGATCACTTATGATGATGAGAAGGAACCGGCGGTATTTTGTCCTGCTGCTGATTTTTTTGGTTTTGCTTTCGGTAAGCCTTCCATGCGATCGTGGCTGGCAGGCACTATACATGATACAGCTTATTGCAATATCCCTATGCCGTATGACAAGTCATGTAAAATTGAACTGATCAATAAGCGAAACTCAATGCTGAAAGGTCTATTCATTATTGATTATACAACGAAAAGGAGGGATACCGATACAGAAGGAAAGTTATATACATCGTATAGTCACCATCGTTATGGAATAAATGATGGACCGCATACACTGCTGAATGCAGCAGGCAAGGGACATTTTATCGGCACCATACTTCAGTGCCAGGGAACAGTACCGGGTATGACATTGTTTTTTGAAGGTGATGATTCAACGGTAGTAGATGGAAAACCTGCATTGCATGGAACGGGATCAGAAGATTATTTCAATGGTGGGTGGTATGCGTTTCCTGACAGATGGGATGCGGCATTCAGTCTGCCTTTTCATGGATCACTTGATTACAATCTTCCTTATTGCCGTACCGGAGCATACAGGTTTTACCTGGCTGACAAAATTCCTTTTGAAAAAAGTATTCATCATAGTATTGAGCATGGTCCTGTGGGCAATAATATTCCGGCTATTTATACCTCGATTTCATTCTACTATGGTTCACGGCCACCCGTTAAATTAAAGTCATCAGACGATATTAAAGTGTATGTACCGGACACGCTGAATATTTATCCGCAGCTGAATAATGTAAACATATGGAATGGTGTAGGTGTTAAAAGTATATGGGCGCATGATACCGGTGGATTGAGTTATGTATATACGGTGAGTAACGAAACCAGCCTCCGTTTTTCGCTTGACGGCATTGAGGATGGAGTGTATGATCTGTTTATTGATTATGATAAAGTTCCGATGGGCGCCGGAGTAAAGGTTTTGCAAAGGCAAAATGTAGTGAAGGAGTTATTTGATACTTTTTCCGCTGATAGTGTAAGGGTTAAAATGGGAAGGGTAGGAGTTATAGAAAAGAATAATTTTTTGAATACGGTCAGTTTGGCGTTTATAACAAATGAAAAACAAAAGGAATTTTTTTTGAACAGGTTTATTTTGGTTAAAAAGAATTAATAACATAAAGAAAAAAGCCACGACCTTACGGGGTCGCGGCTTAAAGAGTTGCTGCCACCTTACGGGGTCGCAGCTGTATTTATAGATGAGCCGTCCTGGGATGTTTATACTAATACTCCTGCCTCCTCTGCAGGGATCCGTGATAAAACTTTTTCTTTATTTTTTTCAAGCCATGACTGGAAGGTCTGCATAGCAGGATATAATCCATAGCTTTCAATCAGGTCTATCTGGTGATTTGAAATATATAACCGCTGCACCTCGAAAACATCTGCCCACTTTTCTGCCTGGGGAAAATCAAATCCTATAAAAATATCTCTTGGTATGTGATGATAATATACATTCCTGTCCAATACTTTCGAGAATATGTGTGCATATTCCGCACAGGTTCTGTCTTCACCAACCACTCCTACTGTTCTGCCGTTATACTCAACCGGGTGATCAAATATTTTTGCTACCACTCCACCAACATCACTCACACTTGTCATCGCCAGTTTTGCATCGCCCTGCGGAAATCCAAAGTGCAGGTTGTTGTGTTTATCCTGCTGTAAAGGAAACAGGCTAATGAAATTTTCATAATAATAAGCAACATGTACAAATGAGGCTGGAATGGCAAGGCTCTTTGCATAATCCTGAAGTGTTGCCTTAATATCACATTGTGGTACTGAATGCTCACCACGACTTATTCTATGATAATTAGGCGATGCACTGTAAACAAAATGCTGCACCCCTGAATATTTAACTGCGTCGATCAGGTTCTTACCATGAACGATTTCTTTTTCGCAATGCTCTTCAAAATCGGTTACACCATATACTCCATACACGCCTTTCATTGCCCAGCGGAGACTGTTAATATCTTCAAAATCACCAATGGCAAGGTCTGCACCGGCATGCTGGAGCGCTATTGCTTTTGGTGATGTATCGTCTCTTGTAAATATGCGTACATTGAATTTATCCTGTCTCAGGAGTGTTCTTGCCACGCTTCCACCCTGTGCACCTGTTGCCCCGGTTACCAGTATTATCTTTTTATTTTCCATTTAATAGGTTATTTTTTATTTGTTTCACAAAGATGCTCCGTGGCTGATCGTTTGTCAATGCCAATTGCGGTGAATTGACATTTTTGACGGATGAATTGTAGTATATTTAGAAATATGGGTATCCTATGTAATGGCCTGAATAAACTTTGATGGTATGATGAAGACTTTGCTATTTTCCTGTTGCGCCGCATTAGTGCTGTTTTCCTGTAAGAAAGATGAAAAATCAAAAACAAAAACAGAATTGCTTAGCAATGGCAGTTGGCATGTAACTGCATATACAGTTGATCCCCCGATAGACTGGGATGGTGATGGCACAGATGAATCAAATGTTTACCCTGTGATCGAGCAATGCATTAAAGACGACCACACTACTTTTTTTGCTAACGGAACCGGAGAACTCGATGAAGGTCCAACCAAATGTGATCCTAACGATCCGCAGACTATTCCGCTCTCTTGGACATTTGACCAGGCAGAATCTCAACTGACCGTACAAAGTATTCAATACCAGATCGAGAGCCTTACCGAATCGCAAATGGTATTGAAAGAGATCGAGGTGATTTCTGCAGTTACTGTCACGCATACGGTTACGTTTGGACATTGAGCTGACGGCAGACATGAGGTGTGAAACAAATACTACAATTTATCTATTTCATTTGCTACACGGTTAGCTGATCTTGTTGAAGCTTCCATACCCCAGTTGAGGTTGTCGGCATAAGCTCCTGCAAAATGAATACGTCCTGCGGGTTTCATCAGTTCCGGCCAGAATTTGTGCAATTCACCAATGGGAAAAGAAAGTCTTTCGCATGTCGGAGAAAATTTTTCTTTAGTCCAGTCCCTTCCAAGGGCTTGCTCAATCGTATCGTTTTTGCCGGGATACAACTCGCGAAAAGCAGCAAGCGCACGCTGAGGTGAAATTCCTCCGGGGCCTGTTCCCAGTACAATTACCCTGTGTGTTTCCACTTCATCAGCGGAATGCCATACGGACCAGAGGTCGGGATGACCGAGCTCCATATTGATGCTGAGTTTATCCTTTTCCCAGAATTTTGAACTTGCCTGGAAAACAAACCGCTGGTAAGAATCGTATTGAATATTTTTGATCACAAACTGTTTTTCCGGTGAAAGAGCCGGTGTTACGGGGATGTTGGCAAATGCCGGAAGCGGAATGCAGTTGACCAGGTAATCGGCATTCATTTCCTTTTCTTCTTCGTTCTGTTTATATTTTACAGAAACGCCACTGTCACCCTGGCTTATGGTGAGAATGGGACAATTAAGCCACACACGATCTCCCAGCTTCTTTGCAAAAGCAGTAGGCATCATCTGGTTTCCACCTTTCAATCGGAAAACTTCAATCGGGAATTCTGCAACGCCACGTAATTTGAGAATGGCGGATTTCCATAATTCAAATAAAGCCGAAGCTCCACTGCCGCCTAAAAATTCAAGGGCAGTTTTTGACGCTCCTTCTTTTTTATAGATATCAGACATGGGAACTTTATCAAGATCATCATAACCTACACCAAATGGTTGGTATTCATCTTTGAATTTGCCGAGGTAGGGCTCTGCAAAAAATCGCTGCAGTTCACCAAAAGAGTTTTTAGAAAGAAAGGCAACTTCTCTATCGTTGAAACCGAGTTTTTTCAATTCTGCAGGATCGGCAAGCATTTCCTCAGTATAAAATTTTCCATTTATTCTTCTCAGAATATTTTTTCTCCGCGGATATGGCAGTGCTGTCAATTCAAGTTCTTTCACATATTCACGGTATCTTTCATAGCCCGGATTGGTAAAATGTTCGGCTCCGCCGTCACCATACAGTCCATCCGACAAACCATCGCGAACTGTGTACACGTGTCCTCCGTGACGGCCGCTTGCTTCAAGTACCACGACTTCATGTCCTTTTTTCATCAACTCATATGCGCAACACATTCCGGAAATACCTGCCCCTGCGACAATCACTTTTTTAGGATTTTTCTTTGCAGGCACCGTGGCAGAAATTTCGGGGCTTATCAAAGATGTGCCGATGCCGGCGATGGCGGTGTTCCTGATAAATTCCCTTCTGCTGTGAGTATACATGTGGATGTATTTTTGGTTGAAGAATACAAATAAATATAATGATTAATCAAATGGAAAATTGATCGAAATTGCCTGGATATGCACAATGAAATCGCTATAGTTCCCTCTTTTAATATTGATCGTGAAAAATGGGACAGGTGCATCAATGAAAGCAGCAATGCGCTTATCTATGGTACAACTACATATCTTGATCACCTTGCAGACCATTGGACAGGCATTGTTCTGAACGATTATGAAATGGTAATGCCGGTGGCCTGGAGAAAGAAATTAGGAATACGATATTGCTATCATGTACCCTTTATCCAGCAGTTGGGTATATTTTGTGGAAAGAAAAATCCGGATGAAAAGCTGATTAAAGAATCGCTTTTTTCGGTTTGCCGGTACGGCGACTATCCTTTTAATTTTGGCAATTCCATTGGAGAAACCGGAGCCTTTGTCAACTACATTCTTCCTCTCGACGCCACCTATGTGGACCTGGCGAAACGATTTTCGGGAGATGCCATTCAGAATATCAGGAGATCGGAAGGGCAGGGGTTTCATTATGAAAAAGGAGAAATCGACGAAGCTTTTCATTACTTCCTGAAGTTGTATGGCGCTCTCGCCGGGGTAACCAGAGAACAATTCACCCGCTTCCGGAAATTATGTATTTTCATTGGTAAAAATGGGGAAATTTTAGTAAGAAAAGTAACCGGACCCGATGGATCTTTACTGGCGATAGCACTATTGCCAAAGGATAAAAAGAGGATCTATAATGTAATGAACAGTACTTTGCCGGAGGGGAGAAAGAAGGAAGCGAATTACTTTTTACTGTCCCGGCTATGGATGGAGTTTGAAGATTCGGGAATGATATTCGACTTCGAAGGATCCGATATTCCGGGGGTGAAGGAATTCTACAGGAAATTCGGCGGCCTCAACCAGCAATATCACAAACTTCATTTCAATCATCTTCCATGGCCGGTTAAATTATTTAAGAAATAACTGCAAAAAGTTTTGAGAATAGATGTTTTTACAGAATTGTCTGTATCTTAGGTTCGATATGGGTTTTGTAAGTTTCAGTATCTAAAAATCATTGCTAACTGTTCATTTATTAAATTTTAATTATTATGGCGAAAACCGCAAAGAAAGCTGCGAAGAAAGCAGCTAAAAAATCAGCACCAAAAAAGGCAGCCAAAAAAGCGGCTCCAAAAAAGAAAGCAGCAAAAAAATCAGCAAGAAAACCTAATGCGGCTTTTATGACTCCTCTGACCCCCAGCGCTACACTAGCTGAAGTAATAGGAAGCAAACCCATTCCAAGAACAGAAATAGTAAAAAAGATCTGGGACTATATCAAGAAAAATAATCTCCAGGACAAAAAGAACAGGAGAATGATTAATGCTGATGCTAAACTAAAACCCATGTTCGGCTCCAAAGATCAGATCTCAATGTTTGAACTGGCAAAGGTGATCAACAAACAGGTTAAATGAAATGAAACCAGCCTAAGGGCTGGTTTTTGTTTGTTAGCGGCATTTATATTTTCTATATCAGCAGGTATCGCTCAGCTTCGTTCCCCCGTAATAGATGTTACTGAGAGAATGAATTACGAATATCTATTCAACAAAAAGATATTCGGCGAAAACAAAACGATGCCTGCTGAGTATGAAAAACAAATCCTCACTGCACTTTCCTATTTTCCTGAATTAAGGAAAACAAGAATCACTTTCATTCTTCAAAAAGGCAATTCTGGTGTTATTGAAACCCGGCCTGAATGGTTCAGCGTTTTCAAGAACAGCAAATCAAGAGCCTATATTGTTTTCATCGGCGATTCATCTTCACGATACACTCCCCGGTTCATGTTCAGAAACTCGCCTGTGAACGGGCAGGTGGGAATAATTGGTCACGAGCTCACACACATTTTATATTTCTCAAAAAAAAATACATTCGGATTATTGAATACAGGTATCTCGCATGTTTCGAGAAGTTATATGGATAATTTTGAGAATAAAACAGACAGTGTTTGCATAGAACGCGGATTAGGATACCAATTAATAGACTGGAACATATATTTGAGAAAAGCATTTGGGATGCCGGATCCTGAAAATGGACCGGATCCTTTTTTCACTGACACTACGAAAGAACGATATATGAGCCCTGCAAGAATAAGACAGGTTATGAAAAAGAGCAAAGTATACAGCCAGTTTCATTAAAATGTTAATACCCTTTCATTGCTGAAAGGGTATTAACTAAAACTAACTGCAAGGAGCGTATAACAAAAATGGGTTAGTACTGTAACATCTTCAAAAACAAATCTATATTAAATTAATATCAAATACCTCGTAGTTTTACGATGTAAATTGCAGAATGCCGCAAGGGTCATATGTATCAATCCCGGGAGCGAAGGCCACATGGAAACGCTGAAATTTAGCTTGTGAAATTTTTATTCCTGTTCATATCATTGTTCTCTGTCTTTCTTGCCGATGCCCAGGTGACCATTGAAGAAATCAAACTTAAGTTCGGGAGTGAATTTCACAAATCAAAAGACGCAGATGTAATTTACCCGGTGATTTCTACAAATAATAAAATAACAGACGATAAAATAAACAATCGTATAATAGAAGAACTTACCGGTGCTTTAAAGCCGACTGTTATCCGGAAAACATTAATGCAGCAGATGAACGAAGGTCTTGCGGAATTGGATTATTATATTTCTCTGAATACTAAGAATGTTTTATCATTAAAATTAATTGCTTTAGGGTGTGGGGCGCATTGCAGTTCGTGGAACCTGTATTTCAATTTCGATCCTGTAACAGGAGAGCCAATCGGCATAAATGATGTGATCAATAAAAATGATCTTGACAGTTTTCGTACAATAGTTTCAAGGGATAAGACCAAAGCGCTTGCCCGTGACAGAAAAGTAAAAGACAGTTTGTTTGCTCATCATGCAATTGATTCAGCAACCTATGAGTTTGTAACAGGTTATGTGAGCGATAATTGTGTGAAAGAGCTTCATGTTGAGAAATTCATACTGTCCGCCAATAGCCTTGAAATAATTGATCGTTGCGAATTCCCCTATGCCGCGCGCGATATGGAACCGCTTTATGAACTTAAGTATTCTTATAAAAAAATACGGCCGTTATTAAAATCGGATTTTATTAAAAAAATAAATTCCTTTTAAAAGTTCAACATAGAGACTCTGCGTATTCAACCCTTTATTTGTCGTTTACACCCCCCTATAATGTAAAGGAACTATACATCTTTGCATTATGGAAAACAATAAGCAACTCCAGGATGAACTCGTAAACGCATTGACAAAAGTTTATCACGACTTTATCCGCACACTGGAAAAATTCGACGACGATCAAATCAATGAAATCCCTTTTGAAGGAAGCTGGACACCGGGACAGGTAACCGATCACATAATAAAAGCTACTGGAGGGATACCCGATAAGAACACCGTCAGTGCAGAAAGGCCCTTTGATGAAAAAGTCGGAAAGATGGAATCAGTGTTCCTGGATTTTAAAACTAAACTCAAATCACCGGATTTTGTTATTCCAGGTAACGGCCCTTTTGAGAAAAAGGAACTAACTAGAACTCTTCAACGAATATTGGAAAAGCACAAGGAGAAAATTAATAATACTGATTTAAAAGCGCTATGTATGGGTTTTGAACTTCCGAATATCGGCACGATGACCCGCTATGAATGGTTCAGATTTTTAGCTGCACATACATCCCGCCATCTGTACCAGATAAAAAATATATACAATGCTATGGCTGCTCCAAAAATTTCCTGATCGTTTCAACATATAATCCGGGCTGTTCAATAAAAATATTATGTCCCGCATTCTTCACAAGAACAAATTGGTGATTACGGAAGAGGTCGAAATATTCTGTAGTATATCCCCACTTCTGGTTATCGCACTGCGCTTTCATTATTAACACCGGAATATCGCATTGGGCAAGCTTCGGCCGCGGGTTTTGCTGCCTTCCGAGGCTCATCCTGGTCATGTAATGAACATAATAGCCTTCAGTGCCTTCGGCAATTACAGCGTTTGCCGTATCGCATACCATCGTTCTGTTAAGGTCATTTGTAAAATAAGTTGCGAACTGGTCAGCTTCTTTATCGCTTGCGAGTTTCTTACCGAAGTTTCTCATCCATAATTCTATGGCTTTAGATCTTGAAGAAGTTCGGGGATTATTTTTATATGCAGGCGGCATCAATTGAAGACTGTCGGGAACAGCTATCGCCGCGTAAGCTTTATTTTCTGGTTGAATGGCAGCTGGAGCGGTGATCACCAGCTTTTCAACTTTTCCGGGATTGTCTGCAAGAAACAATACAGACAGGATAGCTCCCCACGACTGGCCAAGCAGAATTACTTTTTCAGCATTGATCTCCTTTACAATTTCTTCGAGATCTTTTTTGTGCCTTTGAGCTGAATATTCATTTATATTATCAAGACGGGCAGAGTGCCCGCAACCGACCTGGTCGTACAGGTAAACATCATAACCATAATCAGCAAGTCTGCCGAGTATATTGATCTCAAGATCTGTTATGCCGGCGCCTGGTCCCCCATGCAAATAAATAACCGGAAATGCCTTCTTTTCACCTTTTGCAGGAACTAAAGAGTAGGCTATATGCGAGCCAGTCGCAAGTGTCCAATATTTAGTTCCTGCACGTTGCCTGAGGTGATTTACATTATAACTTCGGGGATATAAAAATAAATAAGCTATCCATCCGGCGCACAGTAGAAATAACAGCGCCATGACCGATATGATTTTTTTTATCGTCAAATTAACCCGCTATCATTTTTGTCTGGATACACTGCCGCTGCCCTGTACTTTGCTGTCAACAGAAGCATCGCCCCAGTATTTAACGTCGCCGCTGCCTGCAATCTTTGTATCGAGTTTTTGGGTAGCTACCACTTCTGCGCTACCGCTTCCGGAAATCTTTACTGATGTGTTTGCAGACTGCATTTCCTTAGCCCTGATATTTCCACTGCCAGAAATTTTGCCATCGAGGTCATTTGTTTTTCCCTTTAATGTAATATTTCCGCTTCCAGAGATCGATGCATCCATTGAAGTTGTTTCAATATCAAGGGAAATATTTCCACTACCGGAGCTTTTTAAGTCAAATTTGTCACTGCCATTTATCTGGTTTGTACTCTTTATGTTACCAGATCCTGAAAGGAAAACCCCTTTTAGCGACGGTGCACTGATATAAATCACAATTTCTTTATCGGGCCTGAGGTCATATCCCTTTTTATTCCGGATATGCAGCTCGCTACCATTATTTTCAACTTCAATGTACTCCTGCAAGTTCGGTTGCGCTTCCACTTTTACTGAATTGGTTGCGGCATCCGTGATCTCAACATTAAAACTGCCGTGGGTATAAATTTCGTTGAAATTTCCTGCTTTGCGATCCTGTGTTGTGGCTGTTCCTTCGCCTTTTATTTTTTTAGAGTCCTGTGCCTGAGCTCCTGCTCCGCCCAGCAGTATCATAAATGCAGACATCAGTATTAAAAAAGAATGTTTCATACCAGATTTTTGTTTAAGGTGATTGATATACCCTGGTACGGATTGAGTACTAATAATGTTACAAGCCCTAAAAATAATGTTTT
>Ga0207701_10000723_pt1 | contig 34860 bp, 29 predicted proteins | sample KBSSwiSSwithPhiX_FD_184294 | JGI IMG/M metagenome (GOLD analysis project Ga0207701, IMG submission 184294) | Switchgrass rhizosphere bulk soil microbial communities from Kellogg Biological Station, Michigan, USA, with PhiX - S5 (SPAdes) (version 2) | ecosystem: Environmental > Terrestrial >... | reverse complement strand
CGAGCAGGTCCGCATTCTGGATAAAGGCGAGCCCGCGCAGGTAGGCATCGTAGGCTTCAGAATTGCTTGTTGGTTTCGCAGCCAGTTCCTGTTTCTCGCTGCCGCTAAGCTTCGCGTTCAGTTGTTCCGCGATCGCGCCGGCTACTTCTCCTTCGACGGCAAAGACGTCATCGAGTTTGCGATTGTAACTTTCGGCCCAAAGGTGCTCATCCGTGGCCGCGTGGATGAGCTGGACATTGATGTGCGCAGCATTGCTAATCTTCTGCACGCTACCCTCAAGAATGTTGGCTACGCCGAGTTGCTTGCCGACTTCGCGCAAATTGTCCGGCGCGCTCTTGTACTTCTGCGTTGAAGTGCGCGAGATGACCTTCAAGGCCGCGATCTTCGATAGCCGCGTCAGAATTTCATCCTGAATGCCATCGGCAAAGTAAGCGTTCTCCTTGTCGCTGCTCAGATTTTCGAACGGCAAAACGGCGATGCTCTTCTCAGGAATGAGAACCGACGTCGCGCCACGAACGACAGCCTGAGTCACACCGCTGTTAGTCGAGCTAGCCGCGCCCTTGTTTCGTAAAAGTTGAAAGACCAGCAAACTGACAGCAATCACGGCCAGGACAACAGTTACCCCGACTAATTTCCGGCCGGTATGTCTTGTTATCGACTCGTCAGGTTTTACCTCCGATTCCAGTTTGATCCCTTCCGGCGTGATTTCAAAAGCCCATGCGAAGATAACGGCACCGGGAAATCCGATAGCCAGCACAATCAGCAGCACCTTCATCGTCCAGGAAGGCGCTTCAAAGGTTGGCAGAACAATCGACGCCCCTTGAATCAGCAGCCAGGCAACAACCGCATACGCCGCCGCAACCTTGTAAACGTTGCGTCGTTTTAGCTCCGCGAAGAAAGAGGGGCGATTATCCATCAGGGTCCGAGGCGTGTTGGTGTTCTTGCGCCGACGAGATGGAGCCCAGCCACGGGGATAACATTGCCTCGCTTTCGGTCCTCGAAGATGAAAACTTATCACTCATGGCTTCGCCACGACCTCGGGCGACGGAAATGGCACCTTCAATTTCTGGCAAAATGCGGCAAAGCGCGGATCATCCTTATAAGTCAGAATGAACGGCGTGAGTAACAATTGGGTTAGGCCGGGATCGTGTTCGACATAAGCGCGCTCGAGCCATTCAAACATCTTGTCGGGTTCTTTGCGCAGACCGTAAACCGCGGCGATTTGAAAAGGGCCACTCACTGCGTCCTCGTCGAGCAACTTCTGCAAAGCGGCGTCGGCCGCTGCCTGATCACCCTGCACCTGCTGGGCCAGAGTCAGCGCGTAATCGTGCCAGAATCCTTTCGGCTCCAACTCTGCATCTTGCAACGCGACCGTGGCGTTTCCCCGTATCACATCAATCACTGTAAGATAGGAATAAAGTCGAGCGGCCGCCGGTTGAAGCTCTATCCCTTTGCGCAGAATCGCCTCAGCTTCGTCGTATCGGCCGCCGCCAATGAGGATGCGAGCGAGATTCAAGTAGCGAGTCACACCTAACGGATCGAGTGCAAGCGTCTCTCGCATTATCTTCTCTCCCTCCGTCAGCCTGCCCTGCGCAGCGGATACAAAGCCCAGCGCGAACTTGGGCCCAGCGTCAGCCGGAGCCAGTTTCTCGGCCTTACGGAATTCGACTTCGGCTCCGGCGAAATCGAGGTCGGGCGTGGCCAGGACGAAGCCGAGCGCTTCATGCGCAGCGGCAAGATCGGGCGAAAGGGACAAGGCGGTTTGCGCTGCCTTCCTCGCCTTGCTGTAGGCCTCGTTTGCCTCAGCACCATTTAGCCAGGTAGCGGCGAGTTGGCGCCATGCGCCGGATAACTGTGCGTAGGCGAGCGCGTAGTGCGAATCGAGCCGGATGGCTTCGTCGTAAAACTCTATTGCTTTATGCGTGCCTTCCTCAGTACTAAGGCGGAAGTAGAACGTTCCCTGCTGGAGGGCATTGTAGGCCGCGAGATTGTCGTTGGACGGCGCAGCATCGGATTTCGCCGGGGTGCCAAGAAGCCTGATCTTGAGCTGTTCGGCGACCGCAGTGGCGATCTCGCTTTGGACCGCAAAGACATCCTTCAACTCGCGGTCGTAGGTCTCGGACCAAAGCGCGCGGCCATCTGCCGCATTGATCAGCTCAGCGACGATCCGCACTCGGTCGTCCTGTTTGCGTACGCTGCCTTCGAGTAAATTTGTGACGCCCAGTTTTTCGCCGATCGTCTGGCTGGCGTCGGATTTGCCTTTGAACAGGAAGGACGAGCTCCGGCCGATGATCTTGAGACCGGGAATCTTGGCCAGCACCGCGATCAGTTCCTCCGAAAGGCCATCTGAAAAATATTCATTCGCAGGATCCCCGCTGGTGTTGACCAGGGGCAGAACGGCGATCGATTTTTCGGAACTGGTGGTTACCGGTAACAGTGCCTTACTCTCGTTAGGCACAACAACCACGCTCTTGTCTGTAGTCGTGTGTGACGCGGCTGCAAAACGCCAGAGGAATCCGCCACCTAGCGCCAAGACCAGGCCGATGATAAGAAGCTCGGTCCCGCTAACTCGTTGCGCGCCACGTTCGCCGTGATACCAAGCCAGGATCAGAGTAACGAAGAAGCCAACAACCAGCGCCAGGGTTATCCCGCGACGGACGCCTTCCGGCCAGCCGAATTGTTGCGCGATGATGTCGATCCCTTGAAGGAGCGCGAAGGCGGCCGCGACGTAGGCAATTCCCCATTGCACTAGCTTGCGTTGTTTCAAGCGCTGCAAGAACTCATTCATGGCCACAAGTCTTTCGCCCAGGCGACATTCTTAAGTCCGTTCACGGCTTTGCGGATGCCGCTAGTTCGGCGGGAGCCGGCAACCTCACTTTCTGGCAAAAAGCGGCAAAACGCGGATCATCCTTGTAGCGCATGAGGAAGGGATCGTAGAGAAGCTGGCCGATACCCGGATCACGATTCGCCCAGGCACGATCAAGCCATTCGAACACTTTGTCCGGATCGTTACGCAAAGCATAGACTTGTGCGATTTGGAAGCCGGCCTCGTTACCCTGGCTGTCGATCAACTTCTCCAGCGCACTATCTGCCGCCACGGCATCGCCGCTGATCTGCCGCGCGAGCGCCAAGGCGATTTCCTGCCATCCTCCGGCCTCGACTTCTTGCTGCGCGGCATCCAGCGCTGCCTTGGCATCGCCGCGCTGGATGGCGATGACGGTAAGTTGCGTGTAGAAGTCCGCGTGACTGGGCTGCAGCTCAATCGCTTTGCGAATTGCCTGCTCAGCCTCGTCAAGACGATCCAGCGCCGATAGGTAACTGGCCAGCCAGTGATAGCAGCTGGCACATAACGGATCACTCTTTAGCTCTTCGCGAGCCAGCTCGACAGCCTGCTCAGGATGCCCCAAGGTAGCCATCAGGTCGGCCAGTGTTGCCTTGGGCGCATCGTCATGTGGTGCCAGCTCAATCGCGCGACGGAATTCGGCTTCGGCTCCCTTCCAGTCAAAATTGGATTCCAGGACTAGCCCACGCGCGGTATGGGCAGCGGCCAACTTCGGATCCAGCGCCAGCGCCGACTGAGCTGCCGCCAAAGCTTGCGCGTAGGCGTCTTGCGCCTCTTGGCCGTTCAGGAATTTCCGGGAAAGATTCATCCAGGAAATCGAAAGTTCGGTCCAGGCAAGTGCGTAACGCGGGTCAAGCCGCACGGCCTCCCGGTAGAAATCGATCGCCTTGCGGTAATCTTCCTTGCTGCCCCGAGCATGGTAGAAGACTCCCTGAAGGTAAAACTGGTGCGCCTGCGCATTTTCGGTCGGTCGCGCCGCGAGCAGCCGTTTCGCCGTCCCGGTTAGCTTTACTTGCAGGGTGTCAGCTATGCTTGTGGCTATTTCACCTTCGACACCAAAGATATCTTTGAACTCGCGGTCGTAGGTCTCGGCCCAAACATGAGAGTCCTTGATGGCGTTAATCAGCTGGACATTCACCCGCACCTGGTCGTTCGACTTCTGCACGCTACCTTCGAGCAGGTGGGCCACGCCGAGTTGTTGCGCGATCTCACGCACGTTGTCGGGCGCACTTTTGAAACGCCTCGTCGAAGTGCGCGAGATCACTTTCAAATCAGCGATGCTCGCGAGCTTCGTCAGGATTTCGTCCTGAATGCCGTCGGCGAAATAGGCGGCGTTCTTGTCGTCAGTCAGATTTTCGAAGGGTAAAACCGCGATTGATTTCTCCGGGATGACATTCGGCACGATAGCGCCGAGGGGAGCAACTCGGGACGCGGGTGAGCTGTTTGTAAATCGCCAGACCAGCAAACCGCCTAACGAAACCAATAGCGCGAGAACAAATACCTCCGTGCCCGTAACTCTCTGCTTGCCGCGTTCTCCGTGATACCAGGCCAGCACAAGGGTTACTACAAAGCCCACCACCAATGCCAAGGTGCTCCCCCGGCGAACGTTCTCCGGCCAACCGAACTGTTGCGCGATAATGTCGAGGCCCTGGAGAAGCGCGAAGGCAGCTGCGACATAGGCCAGCGCCCATTGGACCAGCTTGCGTTCCTTCAGACGTTGAAAGAATTCGGTCATCCGCGGCCTCGCTGAATGGCGTGTCCGGCGGCGGTTAATTCGTGTTGTCTCATTTCGCAGGGAACTGATCGCGTTGATATTATCAAAAAGATCAATCCTGCTCCAGTTCGCCCTGCACCCGCTGTACCATTGTGACTGCAGCCATGAGGACCAGCGCCGCGACCACCTGATGCGGACGGAGGGCGGCGTGGAAGAAACCCCAGGTGATGCAAACCGCCGCGAGGGTTTGCATCATTTCAAAATAACCCGCGGTCGAAGCTTTCGTTAGGCGCAATCCCTCGAAGTAGATCAAGAGCGGGATGCCGCCCGAGATGCTCGCCAAGAGAATCAGCGCGCCAATGGCAGTCGTGGAATTCGCCTGCGCGGCGGCGGGCCAAAGCGAAGCGCCGTGCATCTTGCCGAAGAATAACAGGATGACCGTCATGCAAATCAGCCCGACGACGATGCGCAGACTGGAAGCGAGGCGGAGCGACATACCCGTCATGACGCCGCGGCCAGCGACCGTGGAGAGTCCCCAGAAAAGCGCGCAGATGAGTGCGTAGCCGGTGCCCAGATTCAATCCAGCCTGGGCGAAAGATTTTCCGATTAACTCCGGATGATCGACGGAGAGAAAAACGCCTGCGAGAACGGCAAGTCCGGCAAACGGGTAAAAGCGACGCGCCAGTCGATCGCCGAAAAGGAGACAGGCGCCAATGGTTGAGATGACTGGCTGAATATTGAGAATGACGTTAACAACGGTCGGATTGCCATTCTTCAGGGCGAGGGTAAAGAAAACTGTGCCAACAGCCGAGCCCGCAAAGCCGGAAAAAATCAGATAACCCCAGGTGCGGGGTTGGACCTTTGGAATCTCTGGCAGCCTGCGGATGAGAATCGGCAGGAACATGAGGAGGATGAGAATGTGCTCCCAAAAAACGATCACCTCGGCATCGAAGAGGTTGTTCAGCGGAATCCGCCACGCGCTTTCCGTGCCCCAAAGCGCCGCACCGAGCGCGACCAACCATGGGCCGTACCTCACTCCCCTCGCCTCGCGATTTGCCATGCGAAGGGTGTATCTTCCGCGCAATCAGGCGTCAACGGTGCGGTCGTCGGTATCGGACCGCGGACCGTTTCCAACCGTTGTAGGCCGCGTCTCCCGACGCGGCGAGGTGAACGATCCACTATCGAGGTTGGCAACCCACCGCAGAACAGACCCGGACGTATCGCCGTTATTGAGGACGTCACACCCGCCGCGTCGGGAGACGCGGCCTACAACGCCGCTCAGATGCAAAGCCGGCCTGCTTGCTCGGGATGACACAGCGCCTGCGCCTCCTATGTTCTCCCGGGCAACGACATGAGCGCAACGGATGCGAAATGGGCAACTCTCTTGGATGAGGCAGCGCGCCTTCTCCCTCGCTACGTCGAGCTGACGTCCGACCTGTCCCACGCACAGAAAGGGATCCGACGCAGCGAGATGTTCTTCTTCTACGCTTCCGTCGCCTCGTTAGGTCCGGGCCGAATTGTGGAATCTGGTCGGGCGCGCGCGCAAAGCACGCTCGTCTTATCGAAACTTTTCCCGCAGATTCCGATCGTTAGTCTCGAGTCGGATGCCGTGTCGCCGGATGTCGAGATCGCGACGGAGCGATTGCGCGACTGCAAGAATGTGGAATGCCGCTTTGGCGATTCGCTTGTGCTTTTGCCTAATCTCGTTGAGACAGGCGACATCGTCCTGATCGACGGACCGAAAGACTTTCGCGCCTTGAAACTCGCTTTGCGACTGCTCCGCAGCGGCAAACCACGCGCGGTTTTCGTGCACGACCTTTGGCTCGGCTCAGCGGCTCGACGTTTTGTCGATCGTTGTCTTCCTTCCGCGATGCTGAGCGACAATCCGCAGTGGGTTCAACACTACGCCTCGCTCGATTCTCGCAAGCCCGTGCCAGTGATTTCGCCTAACGATCCGCGACGGGCCTACGGCGCGACTCTCGGCCGTTTCGAGAGCGATGCGGAAAACTACCGCTTCCGTCCTTTTCAATGCAGCGCAGCCCAAGGCTGGGAGCGGTTCCGAGAAACCAAGCGCAAGATTCTTGGACGACCGTCGCTCGTCCGACCGAAAGACTTCGAGCCACTCGCCTGACGCCTTATCGTTTTTTCCCGCACCGGATTGCGATTGTCAGCGGGAATTTCCCGCACATTTTTTAGGATGTCGTCGTTCGCCAGAAACTCCCGCGTTTTTCGCTGGTTTCGCACCCGCTACGGGCGACCGACGCCGGCCCAGCGCGAAGCCTGGCCCCGTCTGGCTCTAGGTGAAAATGTGCTCATCGCTTCCCCTACCGGAACGGGCAAAACATTCGCCGCTTTTCTGTCCGTCCTTGATGCACTCGCAGTGGATCACGCTCGCGGAACATTGGGTGACTACATCCACTGCGTTTACGTTTCGCCACTGCGCGCGCTGGGTTACGACTTGGAGAAAAATCTTACGGAGCCCTTACGCGAATTGTTCGGTCGCAAGCCTCCGATCCGCGTCGAGTTGCGCACCGGCGACACCACCGCGGGGCAACGACAACGACAATTTTTCAAGCCGCCACACATTCTCCTCACCACCCCCGAAAGCCTTTGCATTCTGCTCAGCCAGGAAAAATGGCTACCGCTCCTCAGCAAAGTGCGCTGGTTGATCATCGACGAAATCCACGCCCTGGCGGACAACAAGCGCGGCGCACACCTCGCCCTCAGCGTTGAGCGGCTCGACGCGTTGCAAATCCAGTGCCGTTCCATCCCGATGCAGCGGATTGGTCTTTCCGCCACGGTCGCGCCCATTGCAGAGGTGGGACGTTTTCTCGTCGGGACTCACGGCCAATGCGAGACCGTTGATGTTGCTACCGCAAAAAAAATCGATCTGCGCGTTCATACTCCGCTCCGCAAAGACCCGTATCCCGAGGCGGGGTTTACCGGTCAGCGGTTGGTGCGCGAGCTCGGCAATTTGATCCGGCAGCATCGCACTACCCTCGTCTTTTCGAATACCCGTTCGGGAGCGGAAGCGACCACTTACTGGCTGCGCGAGAAGTTTCCCGACCTGGCCGGTGTGATCGAATGTCACCACGCCTCGCTCGAACGTGACGTGCGGCGCGACGTCGAAGATCGTTTGAAGCGCGGCGAACTTCGCGCCGTCATCTGTTCGACCAGTCTCGAGCTGGGCATCGACATCGGGTCGATCGAACTCGTCGTCATGCTCTCGACTCCTAAAGGCGTGAGCAAGGCGCTGCAACGCGCCGGACGCGCCGGTCACAATATCCACGCGATCAGTCGTGGGATTCTCATGGCCACCAACGTGAGCGATCTCGTCGAAACCTGCGCCACTGTGCTCCTCGCACGCGCCCGCCATCTCGACCAAATCTCCGTCCCGATCGCGCCGCTCGATGTTCTCGCCCAACATCTCGTCAGCATGGGTTGCACGGCGCGGTGGACTCGTAAGGAGGCGCTGAATCTGGTGCGCCGCGCCTATTCGTTTCGCGATCTCGAACCGGAGGAATTCGATAGCGTGCTGGATTATCTCGCGGGCGGTGGAAAGTCGTTACGCCAGCAGTACTCGGAGGTTTTCGGAAAAATCGAGCTCGACGACAACGGCTTCCGGACCCGCCCCGGTCGCGTGCAACGTGAGTTCCTGCAAAACATCGGCGTCATTCCAAATGTCGGAGAGGTCCGGGTGCGGTTGAAAAAACAAACGCTCGGCAGCGTGGAGGAATTCTTCATGCGCATGATGAAAATCGGCGATGTTTTCGTGATGGCGGGACGTCCGGTGCGGCTGGAAAAGATGAACCAGATGGAGGCATGGGTCAGTCGCGCCGACGGTGCGTTGCCAACAATCCCCCGATGGAACGCGGCCAAGTTCCCGCTCTCGAATCGTGTCGCGCAGGAAATCGTCTCGTTCCGGCGCGAGTTACGGGATCAGATCGAGATGGATAACAATTTTTCGACGTCGCTGCTTGAGAATGTGCCTAACGAGGCCGTGGAAAAATTGGCGCCCTGGGTCGCACAGCGACTCGATTGCGGAAAAGCGAACGGACGAATTATCGCCAGCATCCATCTGGCGCAGCACCAAATCTCGGAGATCCCAACCTCTGATTCCCTTCTCGTGGAAGAATTTCACGAGACCGACGAAGCACCTGTTTCAAAAAAATTTCCGTTCCGGAATCCGCGCGCCATCCACTATTTCTTTCACTCGCTGATCGGACGCGCGGCCAACGATGCCCTTGCACGCGTCGTAACACTGCGTCTCAGCCATTTGCACGGAGGAAATGCGCTTGCCACGCCGCATGATTATGGCTTCGTCCTGACCGTCGCGCCGACCCAACGTTTCGCAGAAGAAGATCTGCGAACGCTGTTACGCATCGAGGATTTCGAAACCGAACTGGAGCGCTCACTGGCCCGCTCTGAAATGTTGAAATATCATTTTCGAAATGCGGCGCAGACTGGGCTGATGGTTTACCGAAATTTTTTCGATCAACAGAAATCGGTGCGCAAACTCGCCTGGAGCACCGAGGTCATTTTCAATGTGCTCCAACAGCACGAACCCGATCATATTTTGATGCGGGAAGCTCGGCGGGACACCCTTCGTATCTACCTCGACACCGCCGGTGCGCTTGCTTTCCTTCACACCCAATCCTCGAAACCGCTGCGACTCAAAAGGGTTGAGAAGGTGCCGCCTCTGTCGTTTGCGATGTATGCGACCAAAATCAAGGAAGCGTTGCTGGTGGAAGATCCTTGGGAAGTCCAGGAGCGCCTTTTCCATCAATGGTGGAGTGAGATTGGCGGGACGGTCCGCATTAGGCAGATCCCGTCCGAGTCTTTGAAAGGTCGCGTAAGAAACACCGACGACATCCGCCTCAGGCGGATCGTCCCTCCACGCTTCAAGTCGCAACGTGAACGACACACTCTAAGCAAAAGAGAATCATGAACCGCAGCCGTCTCGAACTATTTCCCGGTTTTTGGCTCGACGCGCGCCGCGCCGTCTGGATTGAGCAGGAGCGAGCGCTGCTCGTCGCCGATTTGCATGTCGGCTATGCCTGGGCGCACCGGCAACAAGGAAATCTCATGCCGATCAACGGTGCGGATGACACCCTCGACCGTTTGCACGCGCTCGCGTTGGAGTACGATCCACGGGAAATTATCGTGCTAGGCGATATCGTCCATGCCGCCGTGGCGGAAGAGACCGTGCTCGCTGATCTGCGCCGGCTCAGCCAGTTAGGAGCTGTCGTTAGCTTGATCTTGGGCAATCACGACAGGCAGCTGGCACCGATGCTCAAGCGGGCTGGCATCGATGCCGTCTTGCGCCACGAGATCGAGCTCGGTGGACACCTCCTTCTCCACGGCGATTTCGGCGACGAAGACCTGGCTGAAGCCTGCTGCGTCTCAATTGCGGCACATGGTGGACGCGTCATTCTTGGCCACGAACACCCGGCCATAAGTCTTTCCGATGGCTTTGTGACCCGTCTGCACTGCCCTTGCTTTCTCCTGGGCGATGATGTCCTTGCGCTGCCTGCGTTCTCGCGCTGGTCGGCAGGCACAAATGTACGCGATGGTGTTTTCCTTTCCCCTTACCTGCGCCGGGCAAACCTCACCCACACCATCGCGATCGTCGCCGATCGACTGTTACCTATCCCATTTCGGAATTGAGTAGCGAGAAGATCTTATATTCGTTAGGCCACCGTTGTGGCCAGGATCGGCTCGCCACGCCGTGGCCTTGGCGAAGGCTCGGGTGATCCCGGCTCATTTGCTCCGACATGCGTCGCGCTAGAACGCCGGGATCACCGATCTGCCTGGCTCGCCTCGCCGAATGCCGCGACCCATCCAAGGCTATGTCGCTAAAGCTTCATCCGGCTAACAACTTTAGCGCTCCAGTTTCGATTTCGCATAACTGATCACTGTCGGCAGGTTGATAACATCCTTCTGATAAATTTCGATATAGTTCAGCTCATAACTCACGGCTGCGTCGACACATTCAGTCAGCACGTTCGATGGCTTGCCCCGTTCTCCACCGTTCACTCGATAAGTGGGATCATCGAAACACCAGTAAACCATCTGCGCAGCCACATCCGGACGACTATTCCAGAGCAAGTTCCAGATTGAACCTTCGGGTCCAGGCGAGGGAGGATTGAAGGTTGAGAGACTATTGATCTGCGGGATCAAACGACCGGGCCAAGAGTCGCTCGCGGTCGCGATCGCATTTTCCGCCACATAATCCGCGGTTGGATCCAGATTGCCGGTCGCTCCCGTATGACCATTGCCGCCGATCGCCAGGGCGACGTATTGGTTCGGGAAAGCCGCCATCGTGGCGTCGATGATCTGCTCGCCCGCGTCGAGCAGCTTGTCGGTGGTGTAGCCGACTGCGAACCAGTTATCGATGTCCGTTCCTGTGTGAGGCACGTTCCAGTCTTCGCTCGTGGCATTGGCGAAAGAGGCCGTAACGATTGCCACCGCCGGGTTCCTGGTGAAGTGCTTCCCCAGGGCGGCGATCATGGCTTTCTTCTTGGCGAGAAAAGTGGGATCCCAAAAGACGGGAATAGTGGTCTCGACGCCGTTATCATCGAAGGTGAAGAAAGTTCCTCGCGCTCGCTGAACAGCCGTCGTCACCCACTCGGGCCGGCCGGACATCGTGCCAATCCTTAGAAGGACAAGTTTGCCAGCCCCTGCCACCCTCGCGACCTCGTCATCGAGGAAGGTCCAATCGAAATCACCTTCCGTCGGTTCGAGACTAAACCAGGGATATCGAATCGAAACCCCTATCACATCCGGGTTGGCCAGCACGGTGTCACTGCATGGCTTTCCCGAGGTGGAGAGGGAAAAAACACCGCGAGGAATTTCCGCGGAAACTCGCGGCGCGACTAGGGATAATGCCGCGCCCGCCAGCGCAATCACAGCAACCAAATTCCGCGCGATTCGATTCCTGTTTTGTCGTGTGAACTGTGCCCGTCCGACAGCCTTGTGAATGAATGAATTTGCCATCCAATTCGCTAAACCCGCCGCGCCGAAAGCGTCAAACTTTTTAACGTAAATCGCGGAGTTTAATTAGTTACAACTTGAAGAATCCGTCCGGGGCGGCGGATTCAAGTTGGTGGCAGCACGCGGGACGAATGGCCTTCGGGGAGCCGGATACATTGCCCGTGCTTGTATTCGGCAATGATGTGGTTGGGCTCCTGCCTTTTCCCGATGAGCCGCAAGCATAATTTCGGCAGAGATTTTCCCCTCGCCGTAATTGCGTTGAGCCAATCTTACCCAGACTATCGCGATTCGTTGCGGGTCGAGAGCGCGTTTAGGGCGTCTCGATTTCATCGGTGACACGGAGTCGACCGACTATTAGCTCGCCGATTTCGAGCCTTCTAATCTTGGCGCGCCCGATCACGAGGCAACCAATTGCCACCGCGCCAAGAGCCAAGGCGCCGGCGGCGATGGCGCCGACCGCGATCGCTCCTATCGAATGAGTGCCCACCTGCAACGCGCGAACGCGCAACGTTCCTCTTTCTCGCTCGGGCAAATTTAGGTCATTCATTTCGTTGCCTTGTTTGGGTCATTCGCAGCCGTGCAACCCAGAATGCCGCCACTCTTTGAATCTTGCAAACGCCGTTTGCGGGACAGCCGTGTAGCGATTTCCGCTACAATTATTGCCTAACGAATATAAGGCTTATTTTTTTCTTGACGGTTTTGCATGAAATTGAAAGTCTCGCGCTCCACGGGAAGATCGTTAGGCCACTGCACCACAGTAACTGACCTTGTTTCCGCGGAGATATCACGAGTGACAGATTCACTCGCACAACCTGACATTTTATGAAAAAAAAATCCGTTGCTCGTTCCGCGTTTTTTAATCCGCGCGCAATTACTTTTGCTTTTTGTATGATCTGCGCCGTTCTGGCGTTGGTTGTCTTTGGCCTTTATCCAGGTGGAAACGCCCTTGCGCGGCAAAGGCAATCGGAAGCTCAAGATCAATTCGGCAGCGCACACGACTTCACGCCAGGCAATATCCAATCCCTCCAAGGTCCAAATAGCGCGCAAGGAACTGGCCTCATTTCCAACTCTCCGCTCGTGGGCTGTACCTCTACGGTGCTTCTCAACGATGGCTCGACCTCGGGAAATGCGCGTGCGCCTCAGACGCGGAACGTCTTTGAACGATCGGTTTACCTGATCAAGGCAACCGAGCTGGCAGCTGCCGGCTACACGTCAGGCTCGTCGCCAACAACCATTGGATGGAATTACCAAACCGGCGGCACCGCGGGTTCGGCTCCCCTGGTTGTGTACATGCAGAACACAGCGGACACGACAAATACAAAGAGTACAACGTGGGCCACGGCGATCACCGGCATGACCGTGGTCCATAACGCGACGACGGCACTGCCCGCCGCAGCTGGGCCATTCGACATCACCCTGACGGGCGGCTCGCCGTTCACTTACACTGGTGGCGGCCTTTATGTCGCGTTCGATTGGGGTCAATACACCGGGACCCTTGGGACAACGACTGTCGTCTGGTGCAACAGCACCGGCCTCGTCAATGGACTGCTGGGTGCCCAGAGCAATATCTCCGCTCCCACGACTCTTGCCGCCAGCAGTTTCCGTCCCGAGACTCGCCTGAATGGTGCTCCCACCCCCGCAAACGATGCCAGCGTTACTTACGTTATGTCATACGGTGAGCTGCCCTTTGGATTGGTTCCCGCTCAAACCACGCAGGCCGTGATTACCAACAATGGCGCTAACACGCTGACTAGCCTGCCGGTCACGCTAAATGTTACAGGAGCCGACACATTCACAGACACACAGATCATTCCGTCGATAGCCAGTTGTGGCGGTAGCGCGACTGTTACTTTTGCCACGTTCACGCCGGGCGCGCTGGGGAGCGACACGGTTACGGTTTCCGTGCCCGCCGACGACGTCAATACGAACAACAGCCTGAGCAAGCCGCTGAACATCACTCCGGTCAACTACACTTACAAACACCCGGGATCGATCGCCAGTGGAGGCGTTGGCTTCACCGGCGCGACAGGGGACTTCGTCGCCAAATTTAACACGACGTCAGCGAATGCAGTTACCGCCATCACGCTAGAGTTCCCCTTCACTTCGACCACGACCTACAAAGCGGCGATCTACGGTGATGCCGCAGGGATACCATCAACGACGTCTCTTTACGTCGACGCCGCCAATAGGACGGTGACTACAGCAGGACCCGTCACGATCTCCCAGCCCCGTGGCCGTGGGCCCCGGAAACTTTTACGTCGGCATCCAGCAGACGAATACGATAAACGCGAGCCTTAGTTTCGATAATGAGGTGCCCATCCGCAGCGGTTCATTTTACCTGGCTACACCTAACCCACCGACGGCTTGGTTCGACTTCTCGCCTGGGAACAACTTCAAGCTCAACGTCGGTGTGATTCTGCAGAACGCGGCACCCACACCTACTCCGACACCTACTCCGACGCCAACCCCCACTCCGACGCCGACGCCAACACCGACGCCAACGGAAACGCCGACTCCGACACCTACTCCGACGGAAACACCAACTCCCACACCTACTCCGACTGAGACGCCAACTCCAACGCCTACCCCCACGGAGACACCAACTCCGACGCCTACTCCGACCGAGACGCCGACCCCAACACCTACTCCGACAGAGACACCAACACCGACGCCTACTCCTACTGAGACGCCGACTCCAACACCTACTCCGCCACCAACTGTCGAGGTAAATGTCCGCACCCAACCCGTCGGCGGCTCCTTCACCGTTGACAGCGTCCTTTATACGAACGCACAGCACTTCACCTGGGTGTCCGGGTCTAGTCACACGATTAGCACAACGACACCTCAGAGCGCCGGCCCCGGCATTCGCTACGTGTGGAAAGAGTGGAGTGACAACGGCGCGATCTCGCACGTCGTCGCTCCCACTGCCGACACGAATTATCAGGCGCTGTTCAAGAAACAGTTTTTCCTGACGATGAACGCCGGCACGGGCGGCACAGTCCAACCCGCCAGCGGCTGGTATAACGCTGGAATGAATGGCCAGATTAAGGCGATACCCAACGTGGGCTTCACCTTCTCCAATTGGACCGGAAGCGGCCCGGGATCATTTACAGGAACAAACAATCCGGCTTCGATCAACATCAACGGACCGATCACGGAGACGGCCACTTTTAGCCCATAACAGGAAAGCGCGTAACCCTGACATGACTATACAGCCTATTCTAGCCTAACGAGGGTAGGATAGGCTGCGGCTGGGTGCCGATCGCTGCCGATTGGATATTCTTGCTGAGTTGCAGGATCTCACGGGAGCATATCCTGCGTCAGGATTGACCTACTTGCGCGTAAGAGCGGCCCGCATCGCCGCGAACGGCGCCGGGCGATCGAACCAAAGCTCGAACGCAAGCGCGCCCTGGTGCAGCAGCATCGTTAGGCCATTCGCGCCACGAGCCCCGGCCGAGGCCGCGGCTCCAAGGAGCGCTGTTGGTGTCTGCCTGTAAATGAGATCGTAGATCATTAAATGCGGCGCAATCAGCGCCTGCGAAAGCGGCGACGGATCGGAGTGTTTCAGTCCAACCGTCGTCGCATTGACAACCAGATCCGTGCGGCCCAGCTGGGTCCGTAACTCTGAATCATTCCAGCGACTCGCAGCGAGGCGTGCTTCCGGTCCGAGCACGCGTGGACCACTAAAACAGTTGGCGAGTTCGCGCGCCAGTGCCTGCGCCTTTTCGAAGGTGCGATCGACAAGGACAAGACGCTCGCAATTCTCGAGCGCACATTGGTAAGCGACCGCGCGGCCCGCTCCCCCACCCGCTCCAAGCAGGAGGACGCGCAGATCTCGCAAGTCGACGGAGAATTCCTCGCGAATTGCGCGCGCGAAACCAGGTCCGTCGGTATTCCAGCCTGACGATTTGTTTTCACGGAAGACGATCGTATTGATGGCACCGATCTTCCTCGCCTGCTCCTCTATCTCGTCAACGAACGGGAGCGCCGCGATCTTGTGCGGCACGGTCAGGTTGAGGCCGACGAAACCGAGCTCACGCATAAGACGGATGGCGGGCTCCAACTCGTCAGGCGCGATTTGGAAAAGAGCATACTGCATGTCGATATTGCTCTCGCGGAGCGCGGCATTCTGCATTTCGGGCGAAAGCGAATGCGCCACTGGATCGCCCAAGACACAGAGACGAATCGGCGGCGAAATTTCGCGCGCTCGATTATTCCAATCGCGGAGATCAGCGAGGGTGAAGAATTGTTTCATGCGCCGTTGAATCCGAAATGCCTGTCGATCCCGGCTCCTTGTCCGGGATGACAAGAGGGCGCAGTATGGTTAACGTCGCGCCACCCATGTCTGAACCAGCGAACGACAACTCCGCGCCTTCCGATTTCATCCGTGACATCGTCGCAGAAGATGTGCGCAGCGGAAAGCGCACTGATATCCATACCCGCTTTCCCCCCGAGCCGAACGGCTATCTCCACATCGGGCATACCAAGGCGATCTGCTTGAATTTCGGCATCGCGCACGAATTCGCCGGCGTTTGTAACGTGCGAATGGACGACACCAATCCCGAGAAGGAAGAGACCGAATACGTCGATTCCATCATGGCCGATATCCATTGGCTAATCGACGGCTGGGCCGAAAAAAATCTTGGACTGAAGCGGGAATCAGCGAGTGCAAATCACGGTCCCGAGCCATTTTTTGCATCCGACTATTTTCCGCAATTCTACGAGTTCGCCGTGCAACTCGTGCAAAAAGGCAAGGCCTACGTGTGCGATATGTCGGCCGAACAGACCGATGAATACCGTCGGATCGGTAAAGACAGTCCGTTTCGTGATCGTCCCATTGCCGAGAATCTCGATCTCCTCGCGCGCATGAAAGCGGGTGAGTTTCCGGACGGCGCGCGCACTCTGCGCGCAAAGATCGATATGCAGGCCCCAAATATGTGGATGCGCGATCCGGTGCTCTATCGCATCCGGCACGCAACGCATCATCACACCGGCAGCGAATGGTGCATCTATCCGCTCTACGATTTCGCCCATTGCCTGAGCGATTACATCGAAGGCATTACGCATTCGATCTGCACCCTTGAATTCGAAGTTCATAGGCCGCTTTATGATTGGATTCTCGAATCACTCGATCTCCCGAAGGCCCTCCCGCATCAGTACGAATTTGCGCGGCTCAACCTGACTTACACCGTCATGAGCAAGCGCAAGCTCAAGCAGTTGGTCGACGATGGCGTCGTCAAAGGCTGGGACGATCCACGGTTGCCGACGATCTCTGGCATGCGACGGCGCGGGGTGACGGCAAGTGTGCTGCGCGATTTCGCCTACCGAATTGGGATCACAAAGTATCCGTCGATGACGGAAGTGGATGCGCTCGAGTATGCGATGCGTGACGAGTTCAACAAGAAAGCGTTGCGCCGTCTCGCGGTCCTGCATCCGCTAAAGGTTGTGATCACAAATTATCCCGCGGACAAGACGGAGGAGCTGGACGCAATAAATAATCCCGAAGATCCGAATGGCGGGACACGCAAGGTGCCGTTTAGCCGGGAGATTTACATCGACCGCGCCGATTTCATGGAGACGCCGCCGCCAAAATACTTCCGGCTCAAGCCCGGTGGCGAAGTGCGATTGAAGTATGCCTACATCATTAAATGTGACGAAGTGATCAAAGATTCGTCAGGCCAGGTCAGCGAACTGCGTTGCACGGCCGATCTCGAAAGCAAATCAGGTGGCGCGACTTCCAACCGGAAGGTGAAAGGCACGATCCACTGGGTGAGCGCGGCGCATGCGATCGACGCCGAAGCGCGTCTTTATGACCGGCTCTTCACCGTTTCCGAGCCAGACGCGGAAGGCGATTTCAAATCATTCATCAATCCGCACTCGCTCGAAGTGGTGACGGCCAAGTGCGAGCCGTCGTTAGGCGAAGCAAAACCTGAACTGCGTTATCAATTTGAGCGGCTGGCGTATTTCGCGCTCGATCCGGACTCCAAACCCGGGGCGCTCGTTTTCAATCGCACGATCACGCTCCGCGACACCTGGGCTAAGGAAGCCAAAAAGAGTTAGCGGCTTTGTAAGCGCAGGCGATCACGCAAACATGCCTTTCGATCTACAGCCCGTGCTGAAAGGAAAGCTTCTGCAACTCCGGCCGTTGCGAGAGGAAGACTGGGATGATCTCTTCGCGGTCGCGGCCGATCCCCTCATCTGGGAGCAGCATCCGGAGCCGGATCGTTACACGGAGAAGGTTTTTCGCGGATTTTTTCGCGACGCCATGGAATCCGGCGGCGCGCTGATCGTAACTGACGCGCAAGACGGGCGGGTCATCGGCTCGTCGCGCTATAACGCGTATGACCCGGTGAACAGCGAGATCGAAATCGGCTGGACCTTTCTCGCCCGGCGCTATTGGGGCGGCGAATACAACCTCGAAATGAAACAGCTCATGCTGCAACACGCCTTTCAATTTGTGCGGCGAGTAAATTTCCTCGTCGGCCCGCAAAATTTTCGCTCCCAAAAAGCGATGGAAAAAATCGGCGGCGTGCGCAAGGGCTCGCGGATTGATCCAAAAAACGGGCGGGAAAACGTCGTCTTCGAGATCGAAAATCCACGACCGAATTGAAGTTCAATGCCGGTCGATCGCGTTCTTGAATCGGTGAGGCGGCTGGATTGAGATTTACGAGCCGACGCGACAGGCTTCGCGTCCGCGTCGGGGAGCAGGAAATTCAGCTTGCGCCCGAGGCGAATTCAGGGCGTCCTTATGGCAGGAACGGATTTGATTATGGACACACCTTCGCCAGGGGATCTTCGGAATTTCGCAGTCGTCGGTCACGCATCGTCCGGGAAGACGACGCTGTGCGAGGCGATGCTCGCTGGCGCAGGCGTCATCGGGCGAATGGGCACGATCGCGCAGGGCACCACGGTCTCGGATTATCACGTCACCGAAAAGCAGCACCAGATTTCGACGCAAACCTCGCTCCTGCATTGCACGTGGATGGGAAAGAAGCTGAACATTCTCGACACGCCCGGTTATCTCGACTTCATCAGCGAGGCGCTCGCGGCCGTGCGGGTGGCGGATTTTGCCCTCGCGGTCGTGCACGCGCAGCATGGCATCGGGGTCGGAACCGAGCGGACCTGGCAGTGCGCGACGGACTGCGGCATTCCGAAAGTGATTGTCGTCAACGCGGTGGACAAACAGAACGCGCACTTCGACGAAGTGCTGGCCGATGCGCGCGCGCAGTACGGACCGAAAGTTTTTCCGTTGAACGTGCCGATCAATCCCGGGCCGAACTTCAATCAGGTGCTCGACGTTTTACGCAACGAAATCGTCACGTATGAAACGGGCGGGAGCGGGAAATTTAAGGAGGAGCCGGCGACCGGCGAATGGAAAGAGCGCGTCGCTCAGCTCCATCGTGAATTAATCGAACTGATCGCGGAATCGGACGACACGCTGCTGAATAAATTTTTCGATCAGGGTTCGTTGTCGGAAGAGGAATTTCGCGCGGGCATTCACGCGGCGGTGCAGGCGCAAATGTTCATCCCGCTCTTCTGCACATCGGCCGCGTCGAATGTCGGGGTCGGCCGCCTGCTCGATTTCATCGCAAAATATGGCTCCTCCCCGCTCGATCGCGAAAAGGTCGAGGCGCAAGACGCGCGCAGTGGTCTGCAAGTCGAGGTGAAGATCGGCGGCACCGAGCCGGTGCTGCAGGTGTTCAAGACAATGAACGAAGAACATTTCGGCGAGCTTTCCTTTTTCCGGGTTTATTCCGGGCAGATCACGACCGGCCTCGATTTGTTCAATCCCAACCGCAATACGACGGAACGCATCGGACAGATGTTCCTGCTCAACGGCCACACGCGCGAACCGGCGCCTCGCCTCGGCGCCGGCGACTTTGGCGCGACGGTGAAACTCAAGGAGACGCACACCGGCGACACGCTTTGCGCCCCGAATCATCCGATGAAACTTCCCGTGCCCGAATATCCGCGACCGAATATTCACGCTGCGCTGCAACCCAAAGCGAGGGGTGAAGAGGACAAAGTGGCCGCGGGGCTCGCCACTTTGCATAACGAAGACCCGGCTTTTGTTTTTCGGGTCGATCCTGAATTGCACCAGACAATCATTTCCGCGCAGGGCGAACTGCATCTCGACGTGATTGCTGAGCGTCTGCAACGGCGTTTCCATGTTCATTTCGATCTTATTCAGCCGCGGGTGCCGTATCGCGAAACGATTCAGGGCCGCGCCGAGCACAGGTATCGCCACAAGAAGCAAACCGGCGGCGCAGGACAATTCGCGGAAGTCGAGCTCAAGCTCGCGCCGGGCCCGCGCAACTCCGGCATCGCCTTCTCCGAATCGCTTGCGGGACAATGCGTGGACCGGGTTTTCGTGCCGTCAGTCAGGAAGGGCATCGAGAACGCGTGCACGGAAGGAATTCTCGCGGGATGCCGGGTCGTGGATGTGCAGGCGAATTTTTTCGATGGTCAGATGCACCCGGTCGACTCGAAGGACATCGCCTTCCAGGTAGCGGGTTATTGGGCATTCAAAGAAGCGTTCATGAAAGCGCGACCCTGTTTGCTCGAACCGATTTATGAGATCGAAGTGCGCATTCCCGAAGACTGTATGGGTAAAGTGGTGGGCGATCTTTCCAGCCGGCGCGGAAGAATTCTCGGGACCGATACCGATGGACGCTTTCAGGTTATCCGGGCTGATGTTCCCGCGATGGAGCTCTATCGCTACGCAAGTGTCCTGCGTTCCCTGTCCGGCGGACGCGGCCTTCATTCCGAGCAATTCAGTCGCTACGAAGAAATGCCGCGCGAGATTGAGCAACGCGTGATCGAGCAAGCGAAGAAAGCGAAAGCAGCAGGCAACAGTTAGGTCGTTAGATTTGACCTACGCGAAGCTGGACGTGCCATCACCAAGGGAAACCTGTCGGAGCAGCGCTGGACGAGCAGTTTTCTAACTCGCCGCCTTGGGAGCACTCATGCTCTTACTGTAGAAGCCGGACTTATCGAAGCAGCACGGACGGCGTTTACCGTTCGAAAGCATCGAGCAAGCATTTTTGATTCGTCGCGCGCGCGTCTCCGCTTGCTTGGCGGAGGTGATCCAGTGAATCCAATCTCGGCGCGCGATGGGTGTAATATCGGCCCACGCTGCACGCGCCTTCAGGGCTGCAACGGCGAGAGCTTTTCGTAGATCGGAGGGCACTTCTGGTTCGGGGTCTTCTGCGGCAGGTGATATCTCGAGCGTGACAACGTCGCCAGTCTTTGCGCCCGCACTTTCGCGAAGCTTCCGATCCACCTTGAGCCAGTGGCTCTTCTGGCCATCTGGCTCGGCGACAGCATGGAAACGAGAGCCATTAACGGTGCCCTCGATCGCAGTCATACCTCGGGAAGGGAGCTTCGCACTAGCCTCCTTTGGCAGGATGAGAAATGTCCAGGAGTCGGCCTTTGGCGCATCGGCTGGCTGCAAGAGTTTCGCTTTGAAACGGATCTTAGAGGCGGACTTGGATAATTTCGGCATAGTTAAGCTCTTTGCACCTAACGAACAAAGGATGTTAATCGGCGATAGCTGCCAGGGCACGATCAAGTCGCGCCAGCACTTTCTCTTTCCCAAGAATCTCGATCAGATGATAAAGACTCGGGCCGGCATTTGAACCTGTTACAGCTAACCGCGTCGGATGAACAAGTGCACCGGTTTTTATCCCGAGCCCAGTCGCAGTCGCTTTGAGCGACGTCTCGATGGATGTCGCATCAAAAGTCTCCAATCCGGCGAAAGCCTCACGCAGCTTTTGCAGGCGCGGCTTGTTTTCCGGAATGAAATGCTTCGCCACACCTTCCGGTTGATAACTGATCTCGTCGGTAAAATAGAAGCCGCCGTAAGCCGGCAACTCACTGAAAATCCGGAATTTGCCCTGACATGTATCGAGCGCGGCCCGCACGTAATCCTCAGGAAACTTGGTCGTATCCATTCCCGCCTTACCAAGAGCAACGCGAGCGAGCGACTGAAAACGTTCGTTAGGCAGTTCCCGGACATATTCACCATTCAACCAGATGAACTTCGTGCGATCGAATGACGCGTTGTTGCGATGAATTTTCTCCAACTCGAACAACCTAACGACCTCCTCAAGCTGCAGCTTTTCGCGATCATCCTTCGGCGACCAGCCGAGCAGGCAGAGATAATTGCAGACCGCTTCGGGCAGAAATCCTTCCTCGATATAAGTGTTGAGGCTCGCGCCTGTGTCGCGCTTGCTCATCTTTGATCCATCGTGATTAAGGATGAGCGGGATGTGCGCGAAACGGGGCGGCTCCGCCCCAAGCGCGCGATAGAGCTCGATATGCTTGGGCGTGTTGGAAAGATGATCTTCGCCACGAATGACGTGGCTGATCTTCATTTCCATGTCATCGACCACATTCACAAAATGGAAAATCCACGAGCCATCCGGCCGGCGCAGGGTCATATCCGGATGCGTTTCCGGATTGGTCAGGTCGAAGTCGATTTTCCCGCAAACGATATCGTCAACCACGACATGCTCGCGCGGTGAGCGAAAACGAATCGCCCCGTTCTCTTCGAAAAGGTGGCCGGCTGCTTCCAGTCTTGCGAGATGCTTCTCGTAGATAGCGTTGCGTTCGCTTTGAAAATAAGGCCCGAAGTGTCCACCGGCGTGCGGGCCTTCGTCCCAATCAAGTTCGAGCCAGCGCAATCCGTCATAGATTGCCTGCGCCGCCTCAGCTGTATTCCGGGCCTGGTCGGTATCTTCGATCCGCAGAACGAAAGTGCCGCCGGTATGCCGCGCGAAAAGCCAGTTAAAAAGAGCGGTGCGGGCGCCACCTATGTGGAGGTAACCGGTGGGTGACGGTGCAAAACGAACGCGGACAGCGGAACTCATAGTGAGAACTTAAACTAGAAAACGAGGAAACCGAAAAGAAGGCACAGCTCCAATAAGTGAGTTTGCTCGTTGAAAATCGCGCATTAGCAAGGCGGCTGTAGCGTCCGCTGTCTCAGCGGACCGGGCGAAGATGCGCTGAGGACAGCGCACGCTACAACGTTTCCTGTGCAGGTCCCGCCATCTTACTCCAACGGCTTCAGCCGTTCTTTCAACGGTGTGCCAATATCTTTGATCGCGGCATTGGCGGCCTCGTTGCCGGAGTTCATCGCGACAAGAAAAATCATGTTGTGCTTGGGCATGATGCGGATGTCGGCGATCCAAAATCCGTTGCTACCGGTGTGCGTGATAAGGAGCGGGACACCATCGGGACCTAGTTTCGCTCCCCAGCCAAGCGCGTAAACCTCGGTTATCGGCGTGTGGAGTTTGCGATAAGTTTCCGATTTTAAAAGTTTCCCGTGGCCGTGCTCGCCGTCGAGCTGATCCTGGGCAAAGAGGAGCCAATCTTTCAGCGCAATATTGATCGTGCCGGCCGGGCCAAGCGCAGGCGGATTGTCCACATCAGTGCGCGCGGGATCGAGCGGAACAAGTTTGCCCGCTTGTTCCTGGTGGCCCCAGGGTTGATCGAACTTGCCTGCTGCGCCGGGCGGACCGAAGCCGGCGTTTTTGATGCCGAGCGGCGTGAAGATTTGTTCGCGAATAAGATCCTCCCAAGTCTTGCCCGTTTTCGCTTCAGCGATGGCGCCAGCGATAATGAAGCCAAGATTGGAATAGACGAATGCACCGGCTTTGGAAGCGGGCGGCATGGTCAAATACTTGCGCGCGATCGCCGCGCGCTGCGCTTTCACGCCTTCGGCTGCTTTGATAACGGCCAGGAACGGCGGCAGGTCTTTGTCATCGGTAAGAGGCGGGAGGCCAGCGGTGTGACTTAAGAGTTGGAGCACAGTCACATTGCGATAGGCGGGATCCATGGCTTCCGCGAAAGCCGGAAACGAGGCCGCGAGAGTGTCGTCGAAATGCATCACTCCGCGTTCAACCAAGCGCGCAATCATCGTGGCCGTGAATGCCTTCGTGTCGGAGCCGATGTGCCAGCGATCGTTTGTTGTCACTGCCTCGGGATGACCAAGCGCGCGCACACCCAGCGCTGCTTCGGCTGCGATTTTTCCGTCGATCTGAATCACCGCAGCAACCGCGGGCAAATGATCCTTGTCGCGCGCCGCGGCCAGCGTTTTCTCGAGAAAGGATTGAAGGTCGCCGTCGGCCCGAGCGAATGAAGCCGCGAGACAAACGATCGCTGCCAGAGTGACACGGTTAACTAAGACAAATTTCATATCATTTCCTTTCGTAGTAGCCGCACAGCGCCGCGTCAGGAATGGAACATAGCCTGGATGGCTCGCGAAATCGCGAGGCAGGCCAGGCAAAAGCGGCCTGCAACATTCGCGTCGAATTCCGCGGCGTCATCCTCTCTCTCATTCCAGGAAAATTTTACCGGCCCGGCGCCGCGCGTGGCGATCGCGGGGCAGGTTAATTTTCGCCGGGCTCCCACCAGCGAACAGCAGTCTGACATTCTCAATGTCGTCGAACGCGAGATCGACGATGCCCTCTTGCGAGAGCCAACGATGAATCGTCCGACGCTGCAGTGCGACTGGCAGTGCCCCAACTTTTTTTACTGACAACTCAGTTTCAGTCGTCAGGCCAGTTGGCACTTGCGATTCCAGGTAACCTTCCTCCTCTGCGCGCAGCGATGCGGTGCGCCAGATGGTCTTGCGAATATTGCGGCCGAATTGCTTCTCCAGCCAGGGAACAATCTTATGTCGAATTCGATTGCGCCGAGCCTCGAGCTTTTCGTTAGTCGGGTCGTCACGAAACTCGAGGCCATGCGATCGAACGTAGGAATCGATCTGGGAACGCCAGACACCAAGGAGCGGACGAACGATTTGAAGCGATCCGAAGTTTGAACTCGGCCGCATCCCGCCGAGACCGCGGCCGCCGGCGCCGCGAAAGAGGTTGAGGAGAAAGGTCTCGACCTGGTCATCGGCATGATGCGCGAGGAAGATCGCTAGGCAGCGCCGACGGCGGGCGACTTTTTGAAAAAATGCCAGACGCTCATGACGCGCCGCAGTTTCGATCGATTGCTTTCGGCGGGCGGCGAGCGTGGCGACATTGGCGGAGCCAAGCTCGAATGACAGCTCATGCCGCGCAGCAAGGCGCCCAACGAAACGAGCGTCGGCTTTCCCCGCTCGTCCGCGCAATCCATGTTCGAAGTGGCAGACGATTAACTTGCGATAGCCCCGAGCGAGCAACCAGTGCAGCAGAACCACCGAGTCGCGTCCGCCGGAAACGCCGATGAGATAGCGGCTGTCGTTAGGCAAATCGGCCAGGGCCTCGGTGCGCCATTCGCCGGACGGTTTTTGCTTCATGACCCCGCGTTCAAGCCCTGTTCGCCGAGCCAGGGAATATGTCGCCGGACAACTCGTTTGAGGCCGAACGGTTCGATTGCTCGGACGCGAATGTGCTCAATTGCCGCTTCGACCGAGTCCGTCACAAAGACAAGGCTTAGATCGGGAAGCCCGATCGTCCCAAGTCGCGCCATTTTTTCCAGAAGGCTGGTCAGTTCCCGCCAATAATCGGTGCCCATGACGACGATTGGGAAGTTTCGGATCTTGCCCGTTTGAATAAGCGTTAGCGCCTCGAACAATTCGTCGAGTGTGCCGGCGCCACCGGGCATGACGACAAAGGCGTAGGAATATTTAATGAGCAGCGTCTTGCGAACAAAGAAGTAGAAGAGGGTCACGGATCGGTCGAGGTATTCGTTAGGCGCTTGCTCGTGCGGCAATTTGATGTTGCAGCCCACCGAGCGACCGCCCGCTTCCCTGGCGCCGCGGTTGGCCGCCTCCATAATACCCGGACCTCCGCCCGTCATCACCGTGAACCCGAGTCGCACGAGACCAGCTCCCATCTGCCGCGCCATTTCGTAGTAGGGACTGTCGACATGAATTCGGGCGGATCCGAAGACGGTCACGCACGGGCCGACAAAGTGAAGAGCACGGAATCCGCGCAGAAAATCGGCCATCACGCGGAAGAGGGTGAAAAACTCGTCGAGCCGCGAATGCGGGCCTTCGAGCATGACCTCGTCCGCACGCTCGGGCGGCGCAGTGGAAGCCGAGTTTTCAGAGATCGGCGGGATGCTTCCAGTCGCTGGGTCAGTCGGCATCGAAAGAGTAACGCATCATGCCGGTTTGAGCGGTCGTGGCAAGTGAATGCGGAATCCGGCAAGAGCATCTCAGAACAAATTGGAATCTTTCCGAGAGTCCGATCAAAGAAGATGATCGCGCGCGCAGACCGCAGTATTCATTGGGATGAAGCATCTCGCGATTTTGATTTGTGTATCCGCTTGGACGTACGCACTCGCGGCGGCTGAGCCCGCTTATAAATTCATCCGCGAGATTCCAATCGGCGGTGAGGGCGGCTGGGATATTCTCACGATCGATTCCGCGGCTCGCCGCTTGTATCTATCCCACTCGACCAAGATCGAGGTGGTCGATATCGATTCGAACAAAGTCGTTGGAACGATCGACGACACGCCAGGCGTGCATGCCTTTCTCTCGATCCCGGCACTCAAGCACGGATTTTCGTCAAACGGTAAAGAGAACAAATCAAGCGTGGTCGATCTCCAAACGCTAAAAACGACCGCGAAACTTGAAACAGGCGACAGTCCAGATGCGATTACATACGACAGCCGGCGCACTGAAGTTTATGTGTTCAATCACCGTGGAAACTCAGCCACAGTGATCGATGCGAAGGCGGCGAAGGTCGTCGCGACAATTCAACTGGTCGGTAGCCCAGAATTCGGAGTGTTCGATCCGTTGACCGACAAGATCTACTGCAACATCGAAGACAAGAGCGAGGTGACGACAATCGATGGAGTGAAACATGAAGCGATCGCGCATTGGCCGCTCGCGCCGGGAGCAGAGCCTTCCGGCATTGCGCTGGATTCCGCGCACCACCGTCTCTTCGCTGCCTGCAACAATAAGATGCTGGTGATGGTCGACATGAAGACCGGAAAAGTCCTCTCAACCTTGCCAATTGGCGATCACGTGGATGGTTGCGCGTTCGACGACGCCACCCAGCTTGTCTTCATTTCCTGCGGCGACGGTACGACGACGATTGGGAAAGAGGATGGGCCTGATCGCTTGGCGCTGGTTCAGAGACTCCAGACCGAGCCAGGCGCGCGCACGATGGCGCTCGATTCGAAAACTCACCGGATATTTTTGCCGACGGCTAGATTTCAGCCGGCGCCGAGTCCTTCGCCCGGAACATCACCGGCCAGACCGACGATCGTCTCCAATACGCTTAAGCTGCTCGTTTACGAGCTAACTGGCAGCGCAGCCAACTAGACCCGCCCAGAGAGGACCAGGACCAATACAATCAAGAGAACCAGTCCGAGACCGCCCGAAGGATAGAAACCCCACCCTCTGCTATACGGCCACGCCGGGATAGCGCCAATCAGGAGAAGGACAAGAAGGATAACTAGAATTGTTCCCATATGTTTTTCGAATTAGGTGCAACCACGCAGTAAAAAAATGATGAAAAGAATCGGCAGCGGAATGCCGAGGAGCCAGAGAAGGATGTACCCGGCCGCGCCATATTCCTTTATACGCTCAGTCAATTTCATAACCTGATATTCGCATCTGAATGTGCGAAAGGCCGTGTCGGAAAAGCGAATGCGATCGCGTCTATTTTGGAGGTGCGACATTTCGGAGGAACTGCCCAACGAGCTAAAAAACTCAGAGTGGCAATCTAAATATGCATGCGTAAATTTTTTAATTTCTCCAACGCATGACAAGCGCTTGCCACGATTCAGCCTCGGTGAGCATTTTACTGGTTGAGGATCACAAGGACAGCCGCGAGATCCTGGCCAATCTTCTGGCTCACTGCGGCTATGAAGTCTCGACTGCGGCGAACATGCAGGACGCGTTGACTTTAATTAACGACCTCCGCTTCGAAATCCTGGTCTGCGATATTGGGCTGCCCGACGGAAGCGGGCTCGACTTGGTGGCGGAAGCGAAAAAGCGTCAAGCGTGGAAAAAAACCGTCGCTCTGACCGCGCACGAGGACCAAAGCGACCTCGGCCTTCGAGCCGGGTTTGACGAATTCCTAACAAAGCCATTCGACTTTAATCAGTTGCGCTCGATTTTGGCGCAAAGTCGTTAGGCGACGGACCGTCAAAAGCCAACCCGCGAGTTGTTCATCGCGTTCGTGCTCTTTCTCGTCCTCCTCCTCGAATCCCCAAGTCAGATGAACGAGGAGGACGAGGACGATTACGATCCGCCATCTTCCCCTAACGAACTCGCGCTTAAGTCTCGTTAACGAGCCCGATATTTTGGAGTAGTGTATCGAGCGTGAAGAGCGATGAAGCATCCCTGACCGTTCCTGCTTCCATTACAGGACGCGCGCCGGCGGCGATGCTACCCCCAGTTCGGGAGTCGAAACGCCGCGTGTCCTGGATTGACCCGGATTACAAAGGAATGTTCCTGCTCGCGGGACTGTGCGGCGTTTGCACGTTTGCCGGTTTTGTTCTGCACCCGTTCGCGCCTCGCCTCGGTATCGCACTCTTTGTTGTGGCCTACCTGAGCGGCGGCTGGTTCGCGTCGATCGAGCTGGCCGGTGAACTCCGTCGCGGCGTTTTCGACATCAATCTGCTCATGATCGTGGTCGCGATCGGCGCGGCCGGCATCGGAGCATGGGCGGAAGGCGGCACGCTCCTCTTCCTCTTTTCGCTAAGCAATGCTCTTGAGCATTTCGCCAATCATCGCACCGAACAAACGATCAGTTCGCTCCTCAAGTCGGCGCCGGAGACGGCTCGGCGGCGCGAGAATGGAGCCTGGCGTGAAGTGCCTACTGAATCGTTAGGCATCGATGATGAATTGCTCGTGAAACCTGGGGATTTGTTCCCGGTCGACGGTGAAGTGATCGAAGGAGCAACCTCAGCCGACGAATCAGCCCTAACGGGTGAAGCGCTGCCAGTCTCGAAACGCGTTCGTGATTGGGTGAGTGGCGGAACGATGAACCTTGAGGGACAGGCGGTTATCCGCGTCCGGCGTTTGCCGACTGAGAGTGCGGTGCAACGCATTATTGATCTGATCAACAGCGCACGCCAACAAAAAGCGCCTGCGCAACGTTTCACGGACACGTTTACTCGTTACTACACCGGCATTGTCCTGGCCGGGAGCGCGCTATTTTTCCTCTGGCTCTTTTTCTTGCAGCACGAGCCACTCGCGCAAGCCATCTATCGAATGATGACGCTGCTGGTTGTGTCATCGCCGTGCGCGCTCGTCCTTTCCATTCCCTCTGCCATTCTGGTTGCGATCGCCGCCGGCGCGCGCCAGGGCATTCTCTTCCGCGGCGGTGTGGCGGTCGAACGCCTCGCCGCTGTGAATCACTTCGCGTTTGATAAGACTGGTACGCTCACGACTGGTCAGCTTCAGGTCGCACGAATCGAAACGCGCGGCGGAATCTCCGCCGATGAGGTTCTCTCCGTTGCGGCGGCGGTGGCGCAATATTCCACCCACCCGCTTTCTCGCGCCGTCGTGGAGGAGGCCGAACTTCGTGGCCTCAAGAACTTCGAAGGAGAAAGTATTACCAATCTCCCGGGACTAGGCATGCAGGCTATGATCGGCTCCGACCTGGTTCTCGTCGGCAGTCGCAAGCTGATGGAGCAACGCGGCTTTCCGATCATCGAGCGGGACGCGACTGGGGCTGAAGCAGAGGTGTGGGTAGGCCGGACCTCAGTCCTAGGCGTGATCTACCTGCGCGACCGACTGCGCCCTGCCACTCCGTCGGTCATTGCCGCACTGAAAGATGCGGGCAATTCGGTGGCGCTAATCTCGGGTGATCGGGCGGCGGCGGCCGACGCGGTCGCCGCCGCGGCAGGAATCGAAGAAGTTCATCCCGATCTCACGCCTAACGAAAAGTTGGAATGGATTCATCGCTGGCGCCAGAATGGGAAGACGGTGGCGATGGTGGGCGACGGAATCAATGACGCTCCCAGTCTGACCGCGGCCGACGTCGGGATTGGGATGGGCGCGCGCGGCTCTGACGCCGCCCTCGCACAAGCTGACGTCATCCTGATGCACGACCGAATTGAGAATGTCCCAACTGCCTTGCGCTTGAGCCGGCGAGCCCGTCGCATTATCCGACAAAATCTTTTCGTGTCGTTAGGCACAGTCGTCCTTTTGATCAGCTTCGCGCTGGCGCAGAAAATCAAGTTGTCCTTTGGTGTGGTTGGCCACGAAGGCAGCACCGTCCTCGTCGTTCTGAATGGCCTGCGCTTGCTTCGCCTCAGGCCTGACCGCAGTACTTGAAGAGAATCATTTCGGCGAGGTTCTCCCGATAATAGAAGCGCGCCGCGCCATCGCGTCCGACGTAGTCGGTCCTCACACTGCAACTCGCGCGCCGGCTGTGGACTTGATGAATTCCTGGTTTGCCCCGCAGGTAAAATGCGCCCCAAGCCTCGACGAAATTTGCGCGACCCGCCTTCGCGGCGAGGAATTTTTCCAACTCCGACCGCTCCATTTCCTGATACACGATTGCGGTGATACGCTCGAGTTCCGCGTAATCCAATCGGGCTGCGGGAAAAAGGCCGGCCGCTGGCAATTGCGACCACTGAGACCTCATCACCCCCACTCGTATGCGCGGATCAAATCCATCCGCAGCGTGTTTCGAGGAATAAGTGCTGATCGAAATCTGAAGCCGGCCGAACTTCCCGGCGCGGATCGTGATCCAGAAATGGTCGCGCTTGGCTGGGTCGGGCGTGACTTCTGCGGCGAAGGAGACAATCTCACCCGCCCCGAGCACGAACTCTTCCGCACGAAAACCGAACCCGAACTCGGTCTTCTTCTTGCGTGCGATCGGTCTCAAGCGGCTGAATCGCGGCCGCTCTTCTCGCGCGACGTTTTTCTCTTCCTCGTACCGCCTGCCATGCCTACCTCGTTCACGATTTCCGGCACGGCCGATCGCGCAATTTTGGCAAACTCGTTAGTCACTCTGTTCGCGCCGGACCCAACCAGACGGAGCAACCCAATTTCGATAGTGAGATTTTTACCTTTGAGTGGTATCGCGATCAGATCGGTCGTGCCATGCAACGCAATTTTCGGCATGAAGGCGGCCGCGTTCAGCGGGGCGAGCGAGCGGAGGAGCGCTTCGATGGAATTGATCTCCGCTATCATTCGAGGGCGCACCTGATGTGCCCGACAGATATCGTCACTCATGCGCCGCATCACGAAGGTGTCGGACAATTGCAAGATGCGCGCCTGGTGCAATTCAGAAACATCCACGGCCGGCCGCTTGGCCCAGGGATGGCTGATGTGAACAAGGAGAGCGAATCGATCATGGTAGAGTCGTTCGTAGCGCAAATTGGGCGAGTGGTGGGTGAGGAAACCCAGTCCCACATCCAACTGGCCTTCCTCAAGGGCGGTCTCGATCACTGTGGACGAAATTTCTTCAATATGCAGGCTGATGCCGGGATGAGCGGCAGCGAAGAGCCCGAGCAGCCGCGGCATCAAGGCAATGCTTAGGATTGGCACAACCCCGACCTTAATCGCGCCACGCATGTTTCCGGGCTCGATTGTAAGGTCCTGGAACAACGATTCGACCTGCCGCAAAATCGCCCGGGCGTGCTCTTCGAAAATTAAACCTGCAGAGGTGAGGAGGATGCGTTTGCCCCGCCGCTGGAACAAGTCGACGTGCAAGGCCGTCTCAAGGTCTCGCAACTGCTGCGAGACGTTAGGCTGAGAAACCCCCAGGCGATCGGCGGCACGGCTAAAACTGCCCGCTTCAGCCACGGCGAGGAAATAGCGAAAATGGCGAATCTCGACCGGGTCGTGCGTCATCTGCCAGGCAAATTAGCCTAAAACCTGCTGAAGTGACAAATGACCGCTTTTTTTGCTGATTTTCTCCTTTTATAATCCGCACCTATTGTTTTATCATTCGAACTTGAGAAATCGAAAATTATGAGAACTCCCAAAATCGAAAAGATCGCTGGTGTCTTGTTATGCGTCACGCTCCTCCTGGCAGGCTGCAGCAAAAAGGGGGGCACAACGAAAGTCGTCAATTCGAAGCATGTGAAGATCGGCTTTATCGGGCTGACCTGTGAAGCGCCGATTTACACGGCTTACGAAAAAGGGTTTTTCAAGGACGAGGGACTGGAGCCCGAGCTGGTGAAATGCAGTTGGGCAGCTTACAAAGACAACCTCGCTCTCGGCGCTTATGACATCACGCACCACTTGGTGATGTATTTCATGAAGCCGATTGAACAAGGCTTGGATGTCCGCTTCCTGGGCGGGGTGCACACCGGTTGTTTGCGAGTGCAGACCGGCGTGGACAGTCCGATCCATACAATTCAGGACCTCAAAGGGAAACGCATCGGAGTTCCCGGCATGGGCACCCCGCCATTTGTTTTCGCGAATCGAGTTTTTGGTACGCATGGGGTGGATGCCGGGAAAGATATTACCTGGAAGGTCTATCCGGCCGGCGAGCTCGGCCTGGCGCTGAAAAAAGGGGAAGTGGATGCAGTGGCCGATGCTGAACCGATCGGCACTCTTTTGATTTCACAGGGCATAGCCAGAAATGTCGAAGGCATGGACGAGGCAACCGATATGCCTTATGCCAACGAATACTGCTGCGAAATCATTGGCAACGGCAAATGGATCGATGCCAATCCGGATAGTGCCGCACGTGCCACGCGCGCGATTCTGAGAGGAGCAAAATGGGTGTCGGAAAACCCGAAAGCTGCGGCTCAATTGGCTGTGGAGAAGAAATATCTCGCCTCGACTGTTGAGCTAAACACGATTGCACTCAGCCGCCTGAAATATATCCCATCCGTCTCGCACGCTGAGCAAACACTATTCAGCGCGGCCAAAGAGATGAGAGAAGCCAAAATGCTATCCCCCACAACTGATACCGACGCTCTAGCGAAGAAAGCCTTCCACCACCTCGACGGCGTAACGGACGAATGGATCAAGACGGTAGAGGTCGAAAAAGTCCCTGGCGGCCAGGCCGATCCCAATCTCGACCTCAAACTTTACGCACAACTCATTCTTCACGACGCTGAGGACGGCTGCTGCGCACGAAAGAAGTATGACCAACCAGATCAGGAAGCGCCAAACATGGCAGACCCTGATGCCGAGTGCCTGCAAAAGGAGACGCTGGCAGAGAAATGAGTCAGGCTACCCCAGAAATAAGCCATAAGGCTCTGGCTATTACGGATATAACGCCTCCCCGGCGCGAAACCTTAGCCTCTGTCCAACCGGCCGTCCGACCTCGTTGGCAGACGGTTTTGGCTATTCCGATCGGAGCGTCGATCGCGCTGTCGATACACTTCGGTATTCCGAAGGGCGAGCCCGTTCCGGACTCCAATTATTATCCGATCGTGCTCTGCATCGCGCTCGGTTTCGGTGTGCTCGCAGCGGCCCTTTACCCATTCTCCATGGGCGTACGGAAGTGGATGCGCCAAATGTGTCCGATTCTTGGAATGGCGACCCTCGGCCTTGGCGTATGGGAACTCATTACAAGTTGTCTCGCATTGCTGCCGCTGCCTTACTTTCCCGGGCCGGAAGGAGTAATCTCGTCGCTCGTGCATGATCGCGAATTAATCTTCGACAGCACCTGGCACTCGCTTCTCCTTCTCCTGAGTGGCTATGCGATCGGGACCACCATCGCGCTCGTCACAGGGGTAATAATTGGCTGGTTTCCGCACGCTCGTTACTGGGGAATGCCGATCCTTAAGATAGTCGGCCCAATTCCCGCGACAGCCTGGATCCCCCTCGCAATGGTTGTGGCGCCGTCGGCTATGTTTTCTGCGGTCGGTCTGGTGGCCCTCGCAGTTTGGTTTCCGGTCACCATGCTAACAGCATCTGGCATTTCCAACACGCGCACATCCTATCTGGATGTTGCTAAAACTCTGGGTGCGAGCCCGGCATTTCTCATCTTTCGGGTCGCGATTCCCGCGGCCATGCCGAACATTTTCATTGGGCTCTTTATGGGACTCGGCACCTCTTTCTTAACCCTCGTGGTGGCGGAAACAGTTGGCGTCAAATCCGGTCTCGGGTGGTATGTGAGCTGGGCTCAAGGCTGGGCCGAGTACGGAAAAGTCTACGGAGCCTTGGTAGTTATGGCGGCCTTCTTTTCCACTATCATAACGGTGCTCTTCAAGGTCCGTGATCGTGTCCTGGTCTGGCAAAAAGGAACAATCAAGTGGTAAGCGACAATACAGAACTAGGCCGGGACAATGCTGCCTCGATCAGAATCTGGCATGTCAGGAAGCGATTCGATTCACTCGACGGTGGAATTACGCCCGGAGCTCTGGCACTTGATGACGTATCTTTAACCGTCGCGGCTGGGGAGCTGGTTTCGATTGTCGGGCCGAGCGGTTGCGGGAAGTCGACCCTCCTGCGCATGATTGCCGGGCTAATGAGCCCGACGGAAGGGGAGGTCTCCCTGGGGGCTGAGCCGATTAGCGAGCCCAGCGCGGAACGCGGGCTCGTTTTTCAGGATCCGAATCTTTTCCCATGGTTAACCGTTCGGCGGAACATCGAGTCTGGGCTCGTGGCGCGGGGCGTCCTGCGCCAACAGCGGGCTGAGGTCGACGAATTCATGCGACTCGTCGGACTCGAAGCTTTTGCGAATTCTTTTCCGCACCATCTTTCCGGCGGGATGGCTCAACGCGTTTCTCTGGCGCGCGCGTTGATTAATCGTCCCCGGGTGCTGCTACTCGATGAACCTCTGGGCGCTCTGGACGCTTTCACGCGTATGCGGATGCAGGACGAAGTGCTTCGTCTTTGGCAGGCGCGGGGCACGACCATGCTTTTTGTCACGCACGACATCGACGAGGCGATCTACATGAGCGATCGGATCGTCATCATGACCCAGCGTCCCGGGAAGATTGAGCAGATTATTCCCGTGCACCTGGAACGCCCTCGCGATCGGAGTAGCTCTGATTTCCTCCGACTGCGTGGTGACATTCTCGAGACCCTTCACTTCGCCGGCCAGCCTCTGGCGGGGAATAAGAACTAGGCTAAGCAGAGCCCGCCGGCAGGCGCCCGTGCACTAACGCGGAGGGCCAGAGCCGGTCGCGGATTTCCGGGTCAAGCACGGCGTGACGGCGATGCGTGCTCCAAACGACATGGAGATGGCAGGAGACAAAAGAGTGCGTTTGTTCTGTCGTCCCTGCGGGACTTCGCGACGGCAAGCAAAATGAACCCAGCGCTTAAAGCGCTGGGCTATTCACGGATTCGCCGGAGCCCAATTAGCGGATTTCACCGTGCGTAATCCAGCATCGGGCCTCCCGCAGGGACGGAAGAAAAGTGCCGAAACCGCCTCGCGAGCATAATGCACAAAAAGGCACCAAAAGTGCTTGTCGGAATTAAAAGAATTAATTATTAGGG
>Ga0207701_10000722_pt1 | contig 34869 bp, 33 predicted proteins | sample KBSSwiSSwithPhiX_FD_184294 | JGI IMG/M metagenome (GOLD analysis project Ga0207701, IMG submission 184294) | Switchgrass rhizosphere bulk soil microbial communities from Kellogg Biological Station, Michigan, USA, with PhiX - S5 (SPAdes) (version 2) | ecosystem: Environmental > Terrestrial >... | reverse complement strand
CCTGTCTGGACGGTTACACCTCGATCGACGAAATTCATTTGCGCTGGCCGAAATGGGCGTGGCAGGCCTCGTCGAGCAGGCCCGTGTCGCGAAGGTCGATTTGCAACAGATGGCCCGCACGACAACCGGGACGGGGATTACGTCTATGCAGCTCGAGACGGCTTGTCGCGACGGCTTGTTGATTCCCTACCGCAAGCAGGAGCCGGAAGCCTTCAAATCCGCGCTCGAATTGCTGCACACCGATCAGGGTGGGCTGGTATTTGCCCCGATCGTCGGCTATCACGAACAGGTCGGCGAACTGGATTTCTCTGCGATGTATCCCTCCATCATGACGCATTTCAATATCTCGCCTGAGACGGTCAATTGCCGGTGCTGTCGCCATGATCCCACCACACGGGTGCCGGAGATCGGCCACCACACCTGCCGACATCGTCAGGGCTTGGTGCCCCGCACACTGGCTCCATTGCTCCACAAACGTGCGCGATACAAACAGCTCATGGCCGCTGCGACACAGCCGGCGGAAAGGGCCGCGCTCGACCAACGACAAACGGCGCTCAAGTGGCTGCTCGTCGTCTCCTTCGGCTATTTGGGATATAAGAATGCCCGGTTCGGCCGGATTGAAGCGCACGAGTCCGTGACCGCTTACAGCCGCGAGCTGCTGCTGCAGGCCAAGGAGGTTGCCGAACAGCAGGGCTATCGCCTGCTGCACGCGATAGTGGACTCGCTCTGGCTCGTCAAGCCCGGCGCGGTCAGGACGGATTACGATAGACTTGCGCAGGCGATCACCGAGCGAACGGGGCTCTCGATCGGTGTGGAAGGGGTCTATCATTGGATTGGGTTTCTTCCGTCACGGGTCAATCCACTCATGCCGGTGCCGAATCAGTTCGTGGGTCTGTTTGACCATGGCGCGATGAAAATCCGTGGCATTGAGATCCGCCGCAGCGATGCGCCCCCGCTTGTTAAGCGAGCGCAAGCAGAGATGCTGCGCTGTCTGAGCCAGGCACGGACGTTGGTTGAGTTACGTGAACGGATTCCGCAGGCATTGGAGACTATCCGTGCCTACCGGCGCTATCTTCAGGATGGTCTTGCCACGGTTGAGGAATTGGCCATCGCGAAATCGCTCACAAAAAACCCGCAGACCTATCGTCATCAGACTTTGTCGATGATTGCCGCGCAGGAACTGCTGGCTCGGGGTATTCCACTGCAAGCGGGCGACACGATTCATTACATCATCACGGACGCGCAGGCGGCTTATCCTGCGGACCGTGTGCGGGCGGTGGCCGGACTCGATGGGACCTGGAGCTGCGACGTCTCGGTCTACGACAACCTGCTTCTGAAGGCGGCCCTCGTGCTATTGACGCCGTTAGGCGTAACGGCAACCTTGCTAAACGAATCTACCGATCCTGCAGGCCGAGCTGTCCACAATTCGGTTGATGGCGACCATGCCAGTCTCTCACCCAAGATCTAGCAGGCCTGTTCAAACTTGTTCCGACCGCCGGCACTTGCCTGCGGGGTAAAGGTTGTTCAGAGCCTGTTTGTGCGGGGTTAGCCACGGCACCCATCTTGCGAAATCCCTTGGGTTCCATGTGGGCTGGGGCATCACATCAATATGAAAAGGGGGAGCACATGGCACCAGTGTTGGAACTTGATCGGCAGACAGATTCGTTTGTACGGCAACTTGAAGAACAACGGAAACTTGAAAAGAATCTTTTGATTGAAAGGGTTCGTGGAACGAAAGAAGGGCTGGAGTCGGTCTTCAACGACATCAAAAGCCGTGTGGCGGTACTGGAGAAGCTGAACGGGTCGGCGAGTGCCAGCTGTATCGCACCGATCGGCTGGAGCAAGCTGATGTTTACTGGGGCGGATAGCGTCTCGGCACCGAACACCATCGGATTTGGCGATCGAGATGAAACATTGTGCAAGCTCGATCAGATCAAATACCTCGAGGACACACACTATCTCCGTCTTGCCGCAAATCCGCATTATGTGGAGCATGAGCTGCCAAGCAAATCACTCCAGGCGCGCGTCGGGGCCAATCCTTCACTATGGGATACGCTCGGGTATGTCCACGCTGGCTATGCGACCCTTTTGCAGATTCCCCCCTCGTTGGAGCCGACGACGGTGTCCATTATGTCACGGGTGAACACGCTGTTTAATTGGGTTGAAGCTAATGCGGTTGGAGAGGAGTGGTATGCGCATGTGTCGGCCGCCGTGCGACTATGGGTCACCTATGATGGTGAGTTTCGTCAGGCGCCGCCCGCCCAACTCGTGAACCTTCTTGCCTCGCCAAAACAATTGCGGACCCATCAGGACATTCCATCGCATGCGCCGAGCGCAGCTCTCACGATGCAAGTCTCAGCCTCAGCCGGGAGTGGTACGACAATCAGCGTCTACGAATCCATTGAACTGGTTGCCACCACACCGAACGGCCACGCCTATCTTGACGGCATCTTTTCATGGGAACCGTTGGCGGTGCGGCTGAGAGAAGGCTGAAGAAGGAAAGGCATCGCATTACGAGGCTTGGCAGAGAGCCTGCACAATCTCAGTTGTATTGAACAGCATCGCATTCATGCGTGTATAGGCAGCGTGGCCAAAATAATGGTCGCGCACATTCGTCGACCCAGTGGAATCCTTGTAGTCGGCAAGAATCCCCAGTCCCTCACCGGGGATTCGGACAGCCCGGCGGGCGCATTCAAGCCATCGTTCAAACCCATCAAACGGCTCCACGATCTCCCATACGGCTTTATTGGCCGCCTGTCCAGCATCAGTGACCGGCACGGCATCGCTGCAGGCTACGGCCAATTGCTGAATGTAGTCGCCGCCCCAGGCAATGGGCATCTCCATGGTGATCTGGGGCAGCTCCATCTTCGAGAGCCAGGTCTTTCCATCGGTCCGAAGATTTCGATGGTTGACGAAGTGCACTAGCCTTCGTAGTCCAGAGGGATCCCACCCGTAGCGTACCGGCGCGCCCAACGTGACGACATCCAGCATCGCTTCATTGAGGAACGTGCCGGTCGCCAACAAAGGAGCGATACGTTGGATCGTCGTCGTGATATCAGGTCGATTGGCTTGTGAGGCAAATGCCGTCAGGATTTCGAACAGCCTTGTCCGGCTGCTGGTCGATGTCACACATAAGAGGTTCGAAGCGAGGGCGAGGACTAAACCTGCCTGTCCATGAGCCTGGACGAGTATCCGGTCTCCCTGGCCCAGCTTGTAGGTCTCACACCAGTTACGAAGATACCCGAGGATTGAGACTGCGGCCAAGGCCCGGCCCAGGTGATGATGTTCACAGGACCAGAGCTTACGGACACAATGGATTGGGCGATCTAAGCCGCGGTTGAGCGATTGTTTCATGAGTTCCACATAGCTGTTCGTGAAATTACCGGCGTCTCCAATCTGTTCATCGAGCAGCTTCCTGGTGGCATCATCGTCTATGAGGGGTGGCTTCAACCAACCGGGCGCTGGTGGGATGCCATTACTCTGCTCGCGCATGAGAGCCAGTAAGGCGTCGAGTCCCGCCACACCGCGGGAGTAGCCACGCTTGAGTCCGCCCAGCTCATCCAACCGTTGCACCCCAAAGACGTCGGTTCCGATAATGGAACCGTGTAGCAAGACGATCACACGAACACCGGTTTGCGAGAGTCGTGTGCCGAGCGTAGCCATCGCATCTTGGCCGGGAGGCGACGCTGATAGAGACGTCAGCGTGACCTGGCGAACCGTGATCCGTTCGCCAGGATTCTTTCGGGACAATTCGTCGTGCTGAAAACTGTTTTCGGCCGGCATGCAGAGTTACATACCCGATGTCGAAGATAGACTGCAACGGAAGAGCCGGTAGGAGGCAGTCAGACCGTTATCGAACCACTGTCGGGGTTGCTTCGAGGCGGTCCGGTGCTGGGTTAGGCTGGATCTGGCTCTTGGGCATGACGGCAGTGGCGCTACATGTTTTGTTGCCTTCGTCGATTTGGCGATCGACGATTTTCACGCCTTGTAAATATTCTTGAACAATTTCCTCCCGCGTGACTTCGATATCCTGCTCTGTCTCGCGGCCGGTCCGCTCGCGGATGCGGTCGACCATATGTTCTTTTACCAGAATGCGGATTTGTTTTGCGAGGTCGGTGCGGGCAGAGAGTTCCGATACGCGCTGGCAGACCATCGGACCCTTGGCCATATCACCCTGACCTTTGCCGATGAGGTATTGGTCCGATGAATAGCGATGACGATCGTCAATCTTGGTAGGTAACTTCGACGATGCCCTTGAGGAGTCTTGTTGCACGCTCTGCTGCGTGATTTGATCGAAGGATTGTTCTGCGCGGGTGCGAATATCGCCTGGATCGGCAGCAAACAACTCCATCGCCAGCAAGACTATACAGCCAGCGGCGATCAATGAGATCAAGTGATTACTTCTGCTCGTCACGCGTTACCTTCCTCGTCCTCTGTCCCCACCTTGCCTATGACCAAGTCCGTCTCCCCCGCTTCCATGACCGTTCCCCCTTGAATGCCCTCCTCCACTCATCCCCTGCGGGGTAATCTGAGAGGGCATCTGTGGTATGTGTTGGAAGGTTTTCGGATAGATCTGATTCATCGCAGGGGCAATCTGGCTTGTCATAGGTGATATGCCTGTCGCGGGCGGTATCTGATTCATGAGGCCGGGTTGACTGCTTGTATACGGTTGTCCTGATGGTGTTTGATAAGTAATTTCGTTCAATGTTTGTCGGACAGTTTGGGATCCTGGCGCAGGTGTAATCTGATGGCGTGGCATGGTCGCTGGTCTCGCTCCCGGTTCAGGGGGAACGGGCGGTTGTGGCGGCGCCGGCGGCTGGCTTGTCGTCGTCGCTTGCTGTGCCGCATAGACATGCGGGCTTGTGGCATATAAGCCTTGTGCTGTGGCCAGAAGACTCTGGATGTGGGCAATCCCTATCTGGGAAGAGGAGTAGACCGCCGGTGAGAGGAGTAACCAATCCGTCCAAGCTTGCGAGACCATGGCATTCGATTGCACCCGATTCAAGATGCTTTGGCGTTGCTGGGCCGCCAGCCTGGTCTGCTCTGTGGTCGAGGCTTGTGCCAAGGCCTGGTTCGCCGCGGCGAGCTCCTGTTGCAGTTGGTCATTTTCCTGTTGCAGCGCGACAAGTTGATGCCAGGCATCCTTGTTCTCCCGCAAGGTCGCGATGGCTTGTCGCACTTCTTCCGTATCGATTTGGGCTACCAGATCCGTTCTGACCACGACGGTGTTCCCATCGAGGGTCGTGTTGGTCGCTTGCTCGAGTACAAGGACCAACCCCGCGGTATAGGTTCGGATCTCATCCTTTGTCACATCAAGACCATTTATGATGGTGATGCTTTCGAGATATACGGCGACCTGTTCCAGGGCGTTTCGTTTCGCTGCTTCAGTGGCCAGGCGGAGCGCGTCTTCTCTGGTGTCGCGATTTCCCATCCTATATTCGCCCTGGGCGGCCACCACGCGGATTTCCGCCAGAGTAATGGTCGGCCAGGCACATAGGATCATGAACAGTGTAACGAGGCGCATCGTCCTTACCATTTAGAATAGAACCGCCGCACCCGAGCCGACTTGTAGTCGGGAAGCTACTGCTAAGCATACACCGACATTGACTGTCCTGCCAGGAGCCGGCTACCCCTTGAATCTTGAAGGATCATGCAGGTGGAGCCTGGCCTCGCTTGCCTTGGCGGAAAACGCCATGATAGCGTAGAAGCTTCCTTAGAAGTCGGATAAGGAGGGCTAATCCTGCACATGTCAATCTGTCTTGGCCGAGGATGGTCGGTTCGAATATTCGCTGTATCATGGTTCACCCTTTGTCTGCTTTCCCAGAGTGGGACAACAGTAGTAGCTGCCTCGGCGGCGGCTCAGGTCTCTGCCTCAGTGGCTCCAACTGAACACGTGATTCTGTTCGTCCTCGAGGGTTTCGGGCAGAACTCTCTAAAAGGCGGTACGATGCCGACCCTCAGCCGATTGATCAAGGAAGGGGCTGTTACCTGGTCAGCCACGGCAGTGAGACCTGCTTTGCGACTGCCGACGATGGCTTCACTCATTACGGGGATGCCGGTCGAGAAACATGGCATTACCTGGAACACCTTTGAATTCAGCCGTGGTTACCCGCGCACGCCGAGCCTGTTCGACTATCTCGATTTAAGCGGAGGCCGTGACAGCGCAATTTTCTTTATGGACGAGTCGCTCTATCAACTGGCGAGACCAGAACCCTACACCGATTACCAGATGTGCGGGCCCCTGAAACCTGAATGCAGTACAGATCGGATTGTGTCCTACATCCGCCAATACTTCCAGAAAGCAGCCAGCGGTCATGGCTACGGACATGCGATCCTTTCGCTCCCGCATTTCTTGGTTGTGCATCTTCCCGAGGCTGGTCGAGTGGGTGTATCGAAAGGCTGGACCTCGAAGGAGTACCGTGACGCCCTTCGCTCGGTGGATAAGGCGATCCGCTCTGTGTTGGATATCTATCACGAGCAGGGGCTGACCAAGGGGACAACTCTCTTTGTCACGTCGCTCAGCGCTGAGGGCAGGGACGCCAGTCAAGAAGCGGCTGATGGGAGCGTGCCGATGGTTCCTTGGATTGCTTCGGGAGTGGGGATTAAACCTGGTTATGCCATTCACCAGCCGGTCTCCATCTTAGATACCGGCGCAACGGTGATGCGGACATTGGGATTGCAGACCCATACCGAATGGGAGAGTCAGGCCATAGAAGAAATTTTTCAGGCAGCCTTTGCCGCAGCTTCACACGGATCCACCTTGCAATAGGTCGCGTCATGCCGAAAGTGACAAGGTATATGATCCTTTGTCTGGTCGGAGGGTTGTTGGGTTCTGCGGCGGTGATCTCGCCGGTCGTGGCTGGTCAACCGGCTGCCTACACTCAGGAACATACGATTACCATCGATGCCACTACGATAAATCCTCAGACTTGGTGGCAAGTGCCCGGTGTTACTCCATCCATCTACGGTTCCGATCCAGAGTCCATGGACGCTTACAGGACGACCGAATTGCGGGTCCTCAAACTGAAGCCAGGGAAATATAAGTTTGTGAGCTTCACATTTGATTTTCCGTTCGCCGTGAACATGGAAGGGAAATTGGAAATTGCCCAGTCGTTCGACCAATGCGTGGAGGGGCGAGGAACCCAAACTCTGATCGTCCGCTGCAGCCGGACCTTTCCATACAGCGGTCAACGTGATTACCAGTATCAATAGAGGAGCGGTACCGATGGCCCAGACGCTCGAAGATCTGTTAGACGCACTCGAGGATGTCGACGATGCGACTAGAGAAGAGGCATCCAAGGCTCTTGCAGAACTCGCTGACCCCGCTACGTTGGAGGCGCTTATCGGCGCCTGTGGGGACGAATATTGGACTGTGCGGGCCCATGCTGGTTGGGGAGTGGCCAGGATCGGCGGGCCGAAGGCGGTGGAAGCGCTGATCGGTCTATTCAACGATTCGATTATGGAGGTGCGGAACGATGCCGTGGCAGCTATGGTTTCGATGGGGGCCACGGTCGTTGATCGTCTGATCACTGCATTGAAGGATGAGCGGTGGCGTGTCCGCGAACATGCCGCAAAGACCTGTGGGGAGATAAGGGATCAGAAAACCGTCGAGGCTCTCATGCCTGTGTGTCGAGATCGCGACGGAGCCGTAAAGAGTGCGGTGGCAGAGGCGCTGGGTAAGATCGGCGATCCGAGGGCGATCCCGGTCCTCATTAAGTTTTTCCGTGACCCGTCGAAAACGGTTCGGGAAACAGCCGGGACTGCGCTCATCTCCATCGGCCAGCCTTCTGTCGATCCGTTGATTGACTGTCTCAAGGACAAGGATTTTGTCGTCAGGTGTCACGCGGCCCGCGCACTCGGGGGGATGACTACCGACTATCAAATCGGCCGGACCTGGGTACGGGACTCTAAAGTTGTTGATGTCCTAATTGCTGCGCTGAAAGATCCGGATCGGGCTGTCCGCGAAGATGCCACGATTGCCCTGGGCCAGATCGGCGATCCAAGGGCGATTGATGCCTTAATCGAGGCGATGAAGGACGGAGCGGTCAAACGGCATGCCATTGCATCGCTCGGTATGATCGGCGATCCCCGCGCCTTGCCTCCCGTCCTGGATGCATTGAAGGGGAAAGGTATTCGACAGGAGGGGGCCCCGACTCCAGGCTGCATCGTCAGTGAGGACGCATTTATCAAAGAAGCGGCAGCGACGGCACTCGGCCAGTTTCGCGATCCGCGCGTCATTCCCGACCTGATCATGTTGTTGAAGGATGGAGTGTTGCGTGAGAAGGCCAGCGCCGCACTGGCAACGATCGGGGATACGGCGATCGAACCATTGATCGCCTTTCTGTATGATCCGAAAGCATCCGAAGTCGTTGCAGAAGGGGAGCGGGTGCTCTCCTATGCATCGGTCCGACTGACGGCGAAGGATGCCTTGCGGCAACTGGCTCTCGAAACACTTGAGAAACTGGGGTGGATACCGTCCCCGGAAGACGTTGTCGTCAATTCGAGCGCGGTCGACAATGCTCGGGTGGACATGCCGCTTGGCGACTCAGGTCGCTTCGGCCCTTCGGGTGATTTTGCACAGGGATCTAGGGGCATAAAGGCTAGATGACCATTGATTAGGTAGGTATCTCTTGGAATCAAGGTCAGGCATGGCAGATACGGTAGCCGAACAGATCGCGGCTCTTGAGGACGAGGATTGGGCGATCCGCGAAGAAGCTGCCACGATGCTTGGCGCGTTCCGGGATCCGAGGGCTGTGGCGCCGTTGGTCGCCATGCTTCGCGATCGCGATCGCGCGGTTCGTGATGCAGCGATCGGGGCTCTCTTGGCGATCGGAGAGTCGGCTGTGATACCGCTGGGCGATTGTCTGTCTGATCCGGTGCTCACCGTTCAGGAGCTAGCCTCATCGGTATTGGCGACTATTGCCGACGCCAGAGTCCTCACGCCGCTGATGGCGGCGCTCTCGAGTCCCGATTGGATTGTGCGGATGCACGCGGCCAAGGCGTTGGGTCGGATTCAAGATCCTGAGGCTGTAGGGCCGCTGGTGCTGTTGTTACAGGATAAGGTGAAAGCCGTGCGTGAGGAGGCATCGACTGCCCTCGCGGCCATCGGAGAAGCAGCGCTCTCGTCGTTGCTTGCCGCGCTGACCCATGGCGAGTGGTTGGTCCGGTTGCATGCGGTTGAGGCCTTGGGGAAGACAAGATCCTCCGAGGCGGTGGTCCCGCTGTTGTCGGTACTCTTTAACGATCAGGACAGGGCGGTCCGTGAGGATGCAGTCCGCGCGCTCGGTCAGATAGGAGATGCGCGCGCCGTGGAATTCCTCATGACGGTGATGAAAGAACCGGGGCTGCGGCCACTGGCCATTGAAGCGCTGGGCCGGATCGGCGATCGTCGCGCAGTGCCGGTTCTGATCAATATTCTTGAAGGCGTGGATCGACCGAAGACCTCGCAGCCGATCGACAGCTGCGGTGATCATTGGAATGAGGATATCATCGTATTAGGCGTCGCTGCCAAGGCCTTAGGGGTGATTCGAGACGAGGCGGCCATCCCCTCACTCATCAAGGCGCTTCGCTATACGATGACACGACCAGATGCCGCCGACGCCTTGACTCGATTCGGGAATCGCGTGATTGCGCCGTTGCTGACGCTGTTGGCACAGGAATCGGATGACAACATCCGCTACCATATCAAAGAGACGTTGACAAAGGTAGGCTGGCGGGCAGGCCGCATTTAACAGAATGCTGAAAAAGGCCGCCAGCGTCGTTCTCAGCTCATCGAAATCCTCAACGTACCCGAGAGGGTACGCCTCCGGTTTCGATTCGCCTGCGGCCTTGCTGAACGGCCTTTTTGAGCATCCTGCGCGCTGTACTCCTGTTATCGCAGACGTGCAGGCTAGCGCTCGATGATGAATTCGTAACTCAGAACACAGAACTCAAAACTCAGAACTCGTTGCGTGCCATGCCGAAAGAAACGATTGAAACGCTGGTCTCTGAGCTGGTCCATGAAGAGGATTGGCGACGGATGCGGGCGACGGCAGCCTGTCTCTCTGGCGGGCCTCGCGCAGTTCAGGCACTTATTTCCGCGTTGCGGACCGGCTCGTCATCGTTGAAAGCTGAAGCAGCGGCCATGCTGGCACGTGTGAATGACCCTCAGGCCGGCGTGCCCTTGGTCGGGTTACTGTGCGATGAAGTTGAGGTGGTTCGTAAGGCAGGCGCATCCGCCTTGGAACACATGGCGGGCGTGCTCGATGAGACGACCGCCTCAGCGCTGACGTCGTTGCTCTATGCTTCGAAGGACGAAGGAGTTCGAGCGGCTGCCTCAGGGTTGTTAGGGGTCATCCCGAATGCAATCGCCCCGCTCTGCAAGATGTTGGCCCATCAGGACCCGGAAGCGCAGATCATGGCTGCAAAGATGTTGGAGCATCTGCTCGATTCCCGTTCGGCGGAGGCATTCATCAATGCGATGGGGCAGCCTGCTGTTTGTGAGATTGCCGTTCGGACGCTGAAGAAGTTGAGCGCCATTCGTGAACGTATCGACGAGATGTTCGATGAACTTCGCGCAATTGAAGAGTTGAGCGAACGGGAAGAAGCCCGCATGAGCACCGTGATCAATCTTCTGGCCATCGGGCGTCCGAGCGTGGAGATCCTGATCGAGTATCTGGAAGATGACGATTGGCTGATTCGTGAAGCTGCCGCCGATTTACTGGGGAAAATTGGGGATATACGCGCGGTCGAGCCCTTGATGCGCCGGTTGCAAGTCGACCAAGATACGGGTGTGAAGGAATTGGCGATGAAATCATTGGGCTTGATCGGCGATGCCAGGCCTGCCGAACTCTATATCGAGGCTATTCCCATTCGACCGCTGCGGGTCTATGCCATGGAGGCCCTGGCCAAGGTGAAAAACGTGGAGGTGTTGCGGCCGCACAAAGAGTTGTTCAATCGGTTGAGGATGGACCGAGACGGTCTGGTTGCCTACAATTCAGGGTTAATCGCCGACAAGCTGGAAGCGCTCGACGGGACACCTGTCGGGGGTCAGGCGGGACAGGACGACGATGAGTGAGGATGGGCAGACTGACCGGATTGAACAATTGATCGGGGCCCTGCGGGACAACAATGATGCGCTCCGCGACCATGCGATTGCCAGCCTGAGTCAAATAGGCGAAGGCGCGGTGGGGCCGCTGATCGGGCTGATGGCTGATGAAGACGTACTGGTTCGGGAAGCGGCGACCAGTGCCATTGTGCGAATCGGTCCTACCGTCGTCGATCTGTTGATTGAGGCGTTGAGGGATGATGAATGGGCAATTCGCGAGCAGGCTGCATCGGGATTGGGTAAGCTGAAAGACCCTCGGGGGGTTGATCCTCTTGTGAAGGCGCTCAAGGATAAGGATGGCGCAGTCCGAACTGCCGCCGTCTGGGCGCTTGAGCGAATCGGTGATGCACGAGCGGTGCCCGGCTTGGTTGAGGCGCTGACCGATCATACGGTGCGTGAGGATGCGGCGCGTGTGCTGAAAAAAATAGGCGACGCGCGGGCCGTTGACGCCTTGATCGACGGTCTACTGGGTAATAATTGGATGGTGCGGCGTCATGCTGCTGAAGCCTTGGGCAAGATCGGCGATGCCCGTGGAGTGTCCCCATTGATCGAATCGCTCAGGGATGAAGATTGGCTGGTGCGTAGGAATGCTGCCGAGTCGCTCGCGCGGCTCGGGGCGAAGCAGGCGATCGACCCCCTGCTTGCACTGCTAGAAGATGAAAATACGATGGTGCAGGAAACAGTAGAAAGTGTACTCGCGAGTCTCGGTTGGCGCGAGAAATCGTAATCTTTCGTACGACGTAAAGGATATAGATTATGGCAGATGAAGTTCCTCCGAAGCTGATTCAGATCGGTCCGAAGGGCGGGGTGAAGAAGGATGGATTCAATCTCGTAACGGAACGAGTCGTCGCAGTGAACCCTGAGGCTAAACAGCTCGAAGTCGAACTGTTGGCATACGACGGGAAGACGGTCGTGCTGGACGTCGACGATGGGGCGTTGGAGGAGTTGAAGCAGATCAAGGTAGGGGATGGCGCGACGATTCGTGTCGTCGAAGAAGGCGGACGACGGGTCGCCAAGGGTTTTCGGATTCGCGCGAAGGATCCCAATGCGGCACGCGCAGACGCGATGCTGTTGGACCTGAAAGATACCCATTGGCTCAATCGAAAGTATGCGGCTGAAGTGCTGGGTGAGCTCAAAGACATTCGCGCTGTGCATCCATTGGTCGACGCCTTAACGGATGAAGTCGGCGATGTCCGGCAGCGGGCCTATGATTCGTTGATCAAGATCGGCGGGCCTGCTGTACCGTCGCTCGTGCCCCTGCTGGTTTCGGAAGAAGACGAGATCAGACAATCCGTAACTGAAATCATCCGTAAAATCGGAAAGCCGGCGGTTGAGCCGTTGGCCACGGCACTTGCCGAAGCCGATGACCGTCTGAAGACCCGGGTGATGAAGGTGTTGGACCGGATGGGCTACAAACCAAAAGTTAATGATGGGGCCAAGGCTGTTGAAGTCCCGCGGCTCACGTGATGTCGCATGCGCCTAGGAAGGAAGCTTACTCGGCCTTCCAACAGAAATGTGTCGCAGACCAAAGGCTGCGACTCGGTCAGGTTCATAGACATTGCGTAAATCGAAAAAGATGGGTTGGCGCAGTGCCGTTTTCAGTCTCTCGAAGTCAAGCGTTCGGAACTGGTTCCATTCGGTCATGAGAATCAATGCATCTGCTCCCTCTGCCGCTTCATAGGCATCTTTGCAGGGGATAAGGCCCGACATTGTTTGGCAGGCCTCCTCAAGTGCGACGGGGTCGTACACGCGAAGCGTCGCGCCCTGTTTGATGAGTTCTTGCGCGATAGCCAGGGCCGGTGCATCCCGCAGGTCGTTGGTATTGGGTTTGAATGACAGCCCTAACATGGCGAAGGTCTTTCCTTTAAGTTCCCCGACGGTCTTCGTAATCTTTTCAACCATTCGACCCCGCTGCTGTTCATTGACAAGGGCCGCAGCGCTGGCAATCTGCATGGGGTAGCCGACTCGCTCCCCCGTCTGGACAAGGGCTGCCAGATCTTTCGGGAAGCAGGACCCACCGAACCCCGGTCCTGCATGGAGAAACTTCGATCCAATCCGGTTGTCGAGCCCCATGCCCTTCGCCACCATTTGCACATTAGCGCCCACTCGCTCACAGACGGTCGCGATTTCGTTGATGAATGAAATCTTGGTGGCGAGGAAGGCGTTGGAGGCGTATTTGATCATTTCAGCAGTCGGGATGTCGGTCACGACGAACGGGGTCTCGATGAGATAGAGCGGGCGATAGAGGTCTTTCATGATGGCAACGGCCTGCTCGCTATCAGCTCCGATGACGACCCGGTTCGGCCGCATGAAGTCCTCGATGGCGGACCCTTCTCGAAGAAATTCAGGGTTGGAGACGATGTCAAACCGAAATTTGCCGGACTGATTCGCATTGATCACTTCACGCAACTTTTCGCCGGTTCCGACTGGGACGGTCGACTTCGTGACAATGACTTTGTAGCCGGTCATGGTTCTGGCGATACCTCGGCCGACTTCTTCTACATAGGAGAGATCTGCTGACCCGTCCGGTTTCGGCGGAGTTCCAACCGCAATGAAGATGACGAGGGCTTTGTCAACGGCTTTGGCGACGTCCGTGGTAAAGCTGATCCGGTTCTCGCGAATACCTTTTGTGACGAGTTCCGTGATCCCTGGCTCATAGAAGGGGACATCACCCTTCTCAAGTCTGGTGATCCGTGTGGCGTCTGTGTCCATGCAGGTGACGTTGACACCGAACTCCGAAAAACAGGCTCCTGTGACCAATCCGACATAACCGGTTCCAATCACGCTGATATGCATAGGCTCCGTCCTTTATGACCACGAACGATTTTGCCCGAGTATATCAATGGTATATGGGTCGAGCAAGAAAGTAATGGAAGGCACGACCATCGTGAGAAACCGCGCGTTGACAGGTGCAGAAGGGCTGAGTACTATCTGCTCCCTACACCGGACGGATCCTGTCGTATGACAACTCAGAGCAGACCACTTCAGCGGCCGCTTGTGATGATGATGTGCCGGACCTTGCGTACGATCAGTCCGGACGCGACATTATTGGAGGCGGCCTGGCTCATGCGTGACGAAAAGGTCGGTGCCCTGCTCGTCCAAGAGGCAGGCCACTATAGTGGCCTAATCAGCGAATCCGACCTGGTCCGCAAAGGAATGGCCGAATCGCGCCCGGCGCATGAGACCCTGGTCCGTGCCGTGATGAGCCGACCACTATTGGCGATTGATAGTGCGAGCTCAGCCCATGAAGCGAGTGAGAAAATGGCGGAGCATGGCATCCGCCATCTGGCAGTCTCTGATGAAGGACAGATCGTCGGGATCGTCTCCGTCCGCGACCTTTTACGATACTTCAAAAACTGGGGCGACGTGTGATCATGTGGGCTCGCAGGGCAGGGTTGTCTTGGTTCCCCACCCTGTATGATGTTTCCGCATGAGTGTCGTAATCCGTTCGCCCCATGCCCCCCGATGGTTTCTTCTGATGACGGCGCTGGCCACCGGCGCCGTAGTCATGGCGTTGGAAATTGTGGGAAGCCGTCTTCTCGCTCCCGTCTTCGGAAACTCACTCTTTGTGTGGGGCGCGTTGATCGGAGTGATTCTTGCTGCCATGAGCGGCGGGTATGCTTTCGGCGGGTGGATTTCCGACCGGTACCCCGGTGCACGAGCGTTAGCTGGTCTGTTGTTGTTTTCCGGGGCCTGGACCTTTCTGATTGCCTGGCTTGGCCAGCCGGTACTCTTTCAGGTGGCGGCTGCGGTTGAGGATCCTCGGTGGGGGCCCTGTATCGCCGCCGCGTTGCTCCTGGGACCACCGGCTTTTGGTCTGAGCGGCGTGCTGCCGGCTATGTTGCGACTCGCTGTGTTGGACTTTGAGTATCTTGGTCGGCACGCCGGTCGGATGATCGCGCTCTCGACCATGGGGAGCTTGGCAGGAACATGGGGGACGGCGTTTTTCTTTCTGTCTTGGATCGGGAGCCAGGCGCTGATCGCCTGGCTCGGCGCCATACAGGCCCTGCTGGGCCTCTGGTGGTTGATCAAGGGAATGACCCCACGGCCACTGGTGATCGGAACGCTGACCCTCGGCGTCGCAGGGTTAGGGACTGGGGCCTGGTTCCCGATCCAAGTGTTGCCGGTACCGGTGTATCAGGAGGACAGTCCATACCAGCAAGTACGGATTCGGGATGACGACCTGTTTCGCTATCTGATCTTGGACCGGACCTACCATGCAGTCATGTGGAAGGCAGATCCGGTTGCCCTGTTCCTTCCCTATAGTCAATTGATGGTCACGTCGCTGGCCTTGGTGCCCGAACCAAAACGAGGTTTGATCCTCGGACACGGAGGTGGATCGCTGGCGAAATGGCTCGCATCTCGATGGCCTGAACTTGAACTGGATGTGGTCGAGATCGATCCCGCGGTCGTCCGCATGGCTGAAGAATATTTTTCCTATCATCCCCCTCCCCAACACCATGTGCATGTTCGGGACGCCAGGGTATTTCTAAATTCCACGAAACGGACGTATGAGCTCATTTGGGTCGATGCATTTGCCCGACAGATGATTCCGTTTCACCTGACTACGGTGGAGTTTTTTGCCGAATTGCGCGCCCATCTTGCCCCGAACGGTGTGCTGGCAGTTAATTTAGCTTCATCTGGCGAGGGTGGAGATCTGTTGCGGGCCAATGCGGTCATGCAGACGATGAGGCAGTCGTTTCCCAATATCGAATCCTTTGCAGTCAAGGGGCCATGGCAATCCACTCAGACGAGATCGGCTAATCTGGTTTTTTTTGCCGGCTCGCCGATCGGCCAGGAGGTGCATTCAACCATCGTGACCAATGTAAATCGGCTGGTTGAGCAACAGCTTCTTCCTTTTGAAGCCGTTACCTTGCTGGGCACCCATCGTATGGAGCCTTGGAAGACAGGTGTCGTGTTGACCGACGACTATGCGCCGTTCGACCTCTTGATCGGGTCCACAGCTCAAGAAAGCCAGCCTGAGGCGGCTGGCGTAAAGTAAATGATTGAAATTATTGTGACTTGCCTATGGATGCGGGCATTTTTGTCGAAAGGGGAGACTGGAAAGAATTCGATCAAGGACCTTGCTTCCATTTTCGTTGTGGTGTTATTTATAGGGTCCCTTCTCCAAGTGAGCAATGTGGGATGGGATGAAAGGGCGATCGATGGAGAAATAGGTTCGGCCACGTGGGATTGGCGGTAGGTTTACACCCGTTCAAATTTCATCTCTTCTTTTTTTAAGGAGGTAGGTCATGGGCAAGGCGATGTTGGGGGTCTTCTTCGGCCTCGTGATGGTCGTGGCTGGGGCATCGGCGGCGTTTGCGCTCCAGGCAGGTGGAGTGGAAGTCGGGGATCTGGAGACTGGCTCCGTCGTAGGTCAGTCGTTTAAAGAGCTGGATGTGGATGCCTCGCTGTTCTCGGTCGAGATTGGAGATATGAAGACGTGGTATCCACCGGTCACGGTCATCGACTTCAAAGTCCGGCCTGGCCGTCCTGTCCTACTGAAGGTGACGAACAAAGCTACTGCTGAACATGGATTTCAGATGACCGATGCCCCGAACGCCGGTTCACCGTTTGTGATGAAAGCCGAAGTGGTGTTGAAGCCGGGCGAAACCAAGTATATCGGTATTCCGACCAGCGACATGTTTTACGCCACTCAGGGGAATACGCTGATCTATCGTTGTCACCTGCACCCTGGACATGTCGGTGGCAAGCTTCTTATGCTCAAGTAATCACGTTGAACAGATGTGAGTGACCATCGCCCCTCTCTGTGCTAGCGCAGAGAGGGGCGATGGTTTTTGCATTAGCCAACATGAATTGGTGACGGACCGGGAAAACAGAAAGGCCCTGCTTTCAAAGCAGGGCCTTCTTTGTTGAGTCTCTCGATGAGAAATTAGTTCCGCACTCCGCTCCAGACTTTTGCCGCATCGATTTCCTTATCTGGATTGAGTGTCCTCGCCCTCTCCAGTAGGACTTCCGTCGTTTCTGGATACAGCGGATCGGAAATACAACAATTATCGACAGGACAGACGGCGGCGCATTGTGGTTCGTCGAAATGTCCGACACACTCAGTGCAACGGTCGTGTGCAATCACATAGATACTATCGCCGACTCCCTGACCATCGCCCACATGATTGCCCTTCGCTTCCGCATCGCTGCGAGTCTCAAAAATCGCCTCGTTCGGACATTCTGGCAGGCAGGCTCCACAGGAGATACATTCATCGGTAATCAGCAACGCCATGACCCTCGCCTCCTTCTCACGACAATGGAACACACACGGTTGACAAGTTCACCCCGTCACGACCATGATGCGTGGCGCGATGTGGGCGTCATTCTAGTCCGCCGCTCTTTTCCAAGTCAACAGAACGACACTTGCTCAGAAGGCCTAGACCCCCTATATTTGTGGGCCTTTGGGCTCAGGGGAATTGCGGTAGTCGTAAGAAGGAATGTGTATGGCCACTTCACCGCCAAGCGCTGGAGGGCAGAAAAAGAAGCGCATCATCACGCTTGGTCTTATGGCGGTTTTCTTGATGAGCGCGTCGTTTTTCCTCATCGATCGGAAAGAAGAGACAATCATTATCGTGACCTTTCCAAGTGGCCGTGAACTTGAGATGGAAGTGGCGGATACGCCGGAGAAACTGCTCGTTGGTCTTGCCTTTCGAGAGACGCTTCCAGCGAATGGTGGAATGCTTTATATCTTCGAGTCGACTGGTCAGAACCATGTCTGGACCAAGGAGTATCGGTTTCCGGTAGATCTGATGTGGGTTGATGAAAGCCATCATATCGTGGGGCTTAAAGAAAATGTCGTCGCCTGCCGGGAATCTGAATGCCCCAGATATAGTTCCTCTCCGGAAGCGGTCCGGTACGCGATTCAGGCAGAAGCGGGTTTTATCAAGCAGGAAGGGATTATCCTGGGCCAGGAGCTGAAATATACACTTCGAATGTGACAGGCTGTGAGCAGAAGACGCGGCGGACCACAGAAGGAAAGGAGCAAGAGAGCATGCTAGAGGGGTTTCAATCCGTCGCACTGGCCAAGGAGTTGTTGCCCGGTCAGGCAAAAGTCGTGATGGTGAACAATCGGGAGATCGCGCTGTTCAATATCGAGGGAACATATTTCGCGATCCATAATCGATGTCCCCATGAAGGCGGACCGTTGTGTGAAGGACGCGTGAAGGGTTTTGTCGTAGCCTGTCCGTGGCATGATTTGGCATTCGACGTTCGAAACGGGCGAGGGACGGACGGCGGCGGATATTGTGTGGGGAGTTATGACGTGCAGGTGGAGGGAGAGGAGATTTTTGTCGGACCTCGGCGGAAACCATAGGGAAGAAACGGAGAAGAGGAGGCGGCTGCGTACTGAACGATGAGCACGATCTCTAGTCACGACCATGGTGGGGCCACCAGCCAGGATGGAGCCAAGGTCATTGAGACGACCCTTGAGCAGTCGGTCCAGATTAATCTTTGGGAGGACAGAACCAGAGGAGAACTCTGGGTCCCGACCTATGATCCTACGGGACTCGAGTTGCTCGCCGATGACTACCTTCGCATCGCGGGGAATAATGCAGTCGATAACGGCCAGCGGACATTCGAGTTTAAAGCGGTCAAGCTGGGAACTCATCGGGTGTTGTTTGAAAAACGCATGGGGTGGAAATTTACCGCTGAAGATCGGCGCGTGTTTGACGTGACGGTCGCTGATCCCTCCTTCCGGAAGAGTGCGTGATCATGCCTGATGTGGCCTTTATCAATGGAGCGTTCATGCCGCTGGCCGAGGCGAAAGTTTCGATCGAAGATCGAGGCTTTCAATTTGGGGATGGCGTCTACGAAGTCGCGCGTACATATGGCGGGCGTCCCTTCGCGCTTGAAACCCATCTGGCTCGACTCGATCGCAGTGCGAAGGCGCTTGATTTGACGCAACCCTATTCCAGCGTCGAGTGGACAGGCCATGTGTTGGAAGGAATTAGACTGGCGGCCTATCCTGAAGCAAAAATCTACATTCAGGTTACCAGGGGTGTTGCTCCACGTGATCATGCCTATTCAGCCGAAGCGACGCCCACGGTCGTCATGACGGTACGTGAGTTTCATGCGCTCGATCGGTCGATACAGGCAGCCGGTGTAGAAGCGATGACAATGGAAGACATCCGATGGGGGCGTTGTGACATCAAGAGTGTAAATCTCTTGGCTAACGTCCTTGCGCGGCAACAGGTGAAGCAGGCTCGGGTCTTCGAAGCGATTTTGGTTCGAGGGGGCCTGGTCACCGAAGGGGCAGTCAGCAATGTGATGATGGTTCAAAGGGGCGTAGTGATGACGGCTCCCGAAGGCCCGCGCATTCTGTCCGGGATCACGAGAGCAATGGTATTGAACCTCGCTCTACGCGAAGGCCTACCGGTTCAGGAACGTTTTGTTTCTCAGGCAGACCTCTATGATGCTGAAGAAGTGTTTCTTACAGGGACCACGGTCGAGGTCCTGGCTGTCGTCCGTATAGATGGGAAAGTCATTGGAGATGGACGGCCTGGTCCGATCACCCAACGGCTTGCTGCTCGCTTCACGAAGCGGGTCGACTAGCCCCTTGCTTTGGCATAGGTAGCGTGCTATGGTCCTCGCACTGGAAGTGGGCTCATGCCCACTTTTTTGTTTAATGTCTTGAATGAGCTATCCAAAAATACGGGGCCGGAGGTGTCGCGGAAGGAGTCCCCACCAATTGTTGCTCGTATCAGTGAGGTGGTGTCGCCCATCCTCTGGGCACTGGGTTTAGACTTGATCGACATTGTGTGTGTGGGGCAAGGCGCACGGTCAATCGTTCGCGTATATATCGATAAATCGGGCGGCGTTACGGTAGAGGATTGCGGGCGTGCACACCTTGCGATCGGTCCGGCCCTGGATGTAGCTGATCCATTCCCCCATGCCTATACATTGGAAGTCTCCTCACCTGGTTTGGATCGAGCCTTCAAAGGAATTCAGGATTATCGTCGGGCATTGGGGAAACAAGTGAACGTGAAGCTCAGGCAGCCGATCAACGGGCAGTGGCGTGTGGTCGGAGAGCTGATGGAAGTGAATGAACAGGGCGTGACAGTCGTGGTGCACGATCGGCGTTCGGAGCGGAAGGTGATGCTGGAGTTCGGCTCCATTACTGACGCTCGGCGTGCCGTGACGTTTTAGGCTGTATCGGAGTAGGTCACCGCAGTGCGGAGACTTGAAACTGATAGTAACGGTTGCCGGAGAGTGAGCTATGAATCGAGAATTGATTTCAGTCATCGATGAACTTGGTCGGCAAAAGGGTATTGAAAAGAGCCGAGTCATCGGGGCGATCGAAGCTGCCCTTCAAGTAGCTGCCAAGAAGCGGTTTGGACAGGCAGAGAATATTCAAGTTGAGATCGACCCGAAGACAGGTGAGATTTCCGTCGTATCGAAGAAGACCATCGTCGATGCGGTCATCAATCCGAAAACGGAAGTGTCCCTTCAAGAAGCCCGCCAGTTCGACACCGAAGCAGAAGTCGGTGATGAGATTGGATCGCTTATTGAGATGAACGATTTGGGCCGCATTGCTGCGCAAACCGCGAAACAAGTCATCTTCCAAAAGGTCCGGGAGGCAGAGTGGGAGGCAGTTCAAAAAGAATACTCCACGCGGCAAGGAGATCTGGTCAACGGCATCATTCTCGGAGTAGAGCGCCGGAACTACTTGGTGGATTTAGGTAAGACCGAGGCGGTGTTGCCGATTCAGGAGCAGATTCCGCGAGAGACCTATCGCGGAGGTGATCGGGTAAAGGCCATGCTCTTAGAAGTGCGACGGACTCCCAAGGATGTCCAGGTGATCTTGACTCGGAGCCATCCGCAGTTTGTGGCGAAACTCTTCGAGTTGGAAGTGCCGGAAGTGCTCGAGAAAATCGTTGAGATCAAGTCCATTGTTCGGGAGCCTGGTGATCGGACCAAGATCGCGGTGACGTCCCGCGAGAAGGCTGTCGATCCGGTTGGGGCCTGTGTCGGGATCAAAGGGTCACGGGTTCAAGCGGTTGTTCGCGAGCTGCGCGGGGAGAAAATCGACATCATCACCTGGACCTCCGATCCGCGGGTGTTCATCGCCGAGGCCTTGAATCCTGCGAGCATCGAGAAGGTCGGCGTCGATGAGGAAAAAAAGTCTGCATTGGTTGTGGTGGCAGATTCACAGCTGTCACTGGCCATCGGGAAGAATGGTCAAAATGTGCGGTTGGCAGCGCGTCTGACCGGCTGGAAGATTGATATCATCAGCGCGACGGAATACGAAAAAGAAAAGGCCGAACGGGATAAAGAGATTAAAGCGGCGTTGGCGGAGGAGACCGAAGCACTGCATCAGCAGGAAGAGGCCCGTGAACTGGAATTGAAAGCTCGGGCGGAATCGGATGCCGGACAGGGGGAACCGGACAAAGAGGAGTAGGTGTCAAATTCTCATGCGTGTATATGCGTTGGCTAAACAGCTAGGAATGGAAAACCGCGACCTTATTCCGGAATTGAAACGGATGGGGATCACGGTCGCGTCGCATAGCAGCGCGTTGGATGATGATGTGGTTCAGAAGGTATTGGAGAAGCTCGGACCAAAACTCAAGGCTCACGGGAAAACGGCGGGTGAGACGACAGAGACCGATGCGGGGCGGGGAGAGCGGAGCAAGATCGGTAGTGTGTCTGAGCACGCGACGGGAACCAGGGCTGGTTCGTTCCCGGCAACTTCGACTGCGGAGGAATCTGCCAAATCCGACAAGCGTCGCATTCTGATCAAGCGCAAGCGACCCGATGAACTTCCAGCGGATGAAGCGCTGTCGGTACCGGCAGTTGAATCAGCAGGCGCAAGCGGATCGTCCAGCGATACTGTGGTGGTGAGCCCGCCGCCTGTCGTGCACCCGCACACGGGAACTCCACCCGTTGCGCCGGTTGACTTGACGGTCATATCAGATCAGCCGCACGTGATCGGAGCGACAAGCCCTCCTGCTCCTGCACCCGTTGCCAAGCAGGCTGGCGTGCCCAGCATCGATATCATCACAGGAAAAAGAAAAACCCTCTCTCTTGATGAGATGCAGGCTGAAGGTCTGAAAGAGAAGGCGAAGAAAGTTCGTAAGCCGGGCCGTACGCGAGAGGAAGAGGAACTTCGGCTTCGGGAGGATGCAGCTCGCTGGCAGGACCTTCGTGCTATTCCGATGCAGGCACGCCGCGATGACCGAAGCAAGCACGCGCATCACAGCACCCCCGGCGAGGTCACCAAGCCACGAAGGAAGAGCTTCAAGTTTGTGCCAGGCATGACGGTGAAGGAATTTGCCGAACTGATCGGGCAGCGCCCGGCCGACATCATGCGCAAGCTGATGGATATGGGCCAGATGCTCACGTTCAATCAAACCATGAACGTCGACGCAGCCGGGATTATTGCGGAAGAGCATGGAGTCAAGATCGACGTCTCGATAGAGAAGGCCGGAGAAGAGCTGCTGGATTCCATCGTGCAAACGGATGAGAATGTCCAGCTTGAGCCGCGGCCGCCGGTCGTGACGATCATGGGCCATGTCGATCATGGCAAGACCTCGCTGCTTGATGCCATCAGGCAAACGAAGGTGGCGGAAGGGGAGGCGGGTGGGATCACGCAGCATATCGGTGCATACACGGTCGGGGTGCGCGGGAAGCAGGTGACGTTCCTGGACACACCAGGCCACGAAGCCTTCACTGCCATGCGAGGTCGTGGTGCCAAGATTACAGATATCGTGATCCTGGTCGTGGCGGCGGATGATGGAGTGATGCCGCAAACGATCGAAGCGATTCATCATGCCAAGGCCGCGTCCGTACCTATTATCGTGGCCATCAACAAGATCGATAAGCCTGGAGCTAACGCCGACCGTGTCAAAAACGCCTTGTCCGAGCATGGACTCATTTCAGAGTCCTGGGGTGGTGACACGATCATGGTTGAGGTGTCGGCCAAAGAGAAGATCGGCCTGGATACCTTGCTGGAGATGATTCTTCTGCAGTCCGAAGTGCTGGAGCTGAAGGCAGATCCACATCGCATGGCTAAGGGCGTGGTGGTGGAAGCCAAGCTTGAGCGAGGGCGTGGTCCGGTGGCGACGGTACTGGTGCAGGGTGGAACACTCCGTGTAGGCGACGTGTTTGTCGTGGGAACTGTGAGCGGGAAGGTTCGCGCCTTGATTGCACATACGGGGGCAAAAGTCCAAGAGGCCGGTCCTTCTATCCCTGTTGAGGTGGCTGGGCTCCCAGGTGTGCCGTCCGCCGGTGATGTATTTCAAGTCGTCAAAGACGAGCGGATTGCGCGAGAAATTGCGGAGGACCGAGCTCGAAAACAGCGAACTGCAGATTTGTCTGTGTCAGCGAAGGTCACGCTGGACGACCTGTTCTCCAAGATTACGGAAGGATCCGTGAAGGAGCTGGCACTGGTGATTAAGTCCGATGTCCAGGGGTCGGCGGAAGCGCTGACCGCAGGTGTTGAAAAACTTGCGACCGATGCTGTCAAGCTGCGCGTCATCCACAGCGGTGTCGGCGGGATTACAGAGTCCGATGTCCTCCTGGCTGCTGCGTCCAACGCTATCATTGTCGGGTTCAATGTCAGGCCTGAGCCGAAGGCTTCCGCGCTGGCCGAACAGCAAGGTGTCGACATCCGTCTATACACCATTATTTACGATGCTATGGCAGAAATTAAGGCCGCGATGGAGGGATTGCTGGAGCCGACGCTCAAGGAGCGGACGTTGGGTCGGGCCGAAGTGCGACAGGTCTTCACGGTGTCCAAAGCTGGCATTATTGCAGGGTCTTATGTGGTGGATGGCACGATTACCCGCGCGGCTGTCGGAGTGCGAGTGATTCGCGATAATGTAGTGGTCTATGAGGGAAAGCTCGGGTCGTTGCGTCGCTTCAAGGACGATGTCCGTGAAGTGCAGCAGGGTTATGAGTGTGGAATTAGCGTCGAGAATTTCAACGACGTCAAAGCAGGGGACATCATCGAAGCCTATGCAATCGACAAGATTGCCGCAAAACTCTAAGGCATAAGTCTGCCCGTGGGTATCATCGTCGGGCTCTGCACGGTCGAGTTGTTCATCCCCGAGAGTCAGTCGTTGAAGGACAAGCGGCAAGTCCTCTTGAGTCTCAAAGATCGGTTGCGAGATAAGTTCAACCTCTCGGTTGCCGAAGTTGATGGACAGGACTTGTGGCAGAAAGCCGTCTTGGGCCTTGCCTGTGTGGCCAATGAAGGGCGATACGTCAATCAAGTGTGTGAGCAGGCGCTGAATCTGATTCGAAGCGTTCCTGCGGTGGAAATCGTCCAGTCCCGGGTAGAATTGTTGTGACGGCAGCATGCCCCGTGGAGCGTGTGATGGCTAAGACTGGGTACCATCGAGCTGACCGTGTCGCCGATCAAATCCGTATGGAAGTGGCAGATATCCTCATGCGAAGGATCAAGGACCCGCGTGTGCAGTCCGTGACCGTCACCGACGTGAAATTGACTAGCGATCTGCGAATTGCGCGTATATTCGTGACGGCCATGGGTACGGAAGAAGAAGAACGGAAGGTCTTTGTCGGGTTGGCTCAAGCCAGCGGGTTTGTGCGCGGTGAGCTGGGGCGTCGCCTCTCGCTCAGGTATTTGCCGGAAATCGTATTTGCCAAGGATGTTAGTGGACCGAGGGGGGATCACGTCTTGAAGTTATTGGATGATCTGCATGCCAAAGCCAATGGCGAACCGTCTGAAGAGAATAGAAACTTGTAGGAACGGGGATGCAATAATGGGGTTCGTACAGGGTTGTGCCATCGCCGACGGTATTCTGACGATCAACAAGGAAGCTGGTTGGACATCCCACGATGTCGTGGCGAAGGTGCGGCATCTTCTCGGCGGAGTCAAGGTCGGTCATGCCGGTACCCTTGATCCTGCTGCAACGGGAGTCTTGCCTTTGCTGATCGGGCGGGGAACCCGCATCGCTGAATACCTTCTCGAATGGGATAAAGAGTATATCGCGGTACTTCGCCTAGGTGAAACAACCGATACGCAGGACGCGACAGGAACGGTGTTGGTGAGCCGGGACCACGGTCAATTGACCCCGGAGGCGATTGAGGAGGTCGTCGATCGATTTCGCGGGCCGATTGAGCAGATTCCGCCGATGTATTCGGCGGTCAAGGTCGGAGGTGTTCCTCTATATAAATCCGCTCGGGCGGGTCACACGATTGCCCGGGATAAACGAACGGTCGTCATTTATACCCTTGAGGTGCTGGCCGTTGAAGGGCGGGACGTGACCTTGCGCATTATCTGCTCAAAGGGGACCTATGTGCGGACGCTCTGTGCCGACATGGGAGAAGCTCTAGGTATCGGAGGCCACATGTTGACGTTGAAGCGGCGACGAGTAGGGCCTTTGACGATCGATCATGCGCTGACGGTCGATGAGGCGGTCAACCGTCACGCGATCGGTCGATTGGGAGACGATTTCCTGTCACTCGATCAGGCGTTGGACCGACTGGCCGTTATGGTGGTAGATGGGCAGACGGCTGATCGCGTGCGGCACGGGGCTCCTGTGCCTCCGTCCAAGATCCTTCGCTGGGATGGGGTGGCCGATCGAATGTACGGGTCACGCAGGCCGGTCCGTATCCACGATATCGACGGATGTCTGGTCGCAATCGCAATATGTCCGGAAACTTCGGATGGTTCATTCAAAGTAGAAAAGGTGTTGACCGGTCAGGAGATCTGACACTTCATTGCGGTGAGGAAAGGAATAGGAAGGAAAGAGCCCATGGCATTACTCAAGGAAGCGAAGACTGAGTTGATCAAGCAGTACCGACAGCATGAGACGGATTCCGGCTCACCGGAAGTCCAGATTGCGGTGTTGACCAACCGGATCACATATATTACGGAACATTTCAAGCTCCATAAGAAAGATCATCATTCACGACGTGGCCTGCTCCTCTTGGTTGGACGTCGCCGGCGGTTGCTCGACTATCTTCGCGGCGTCAGTGATGCACGCTATCGTGCGGTGATCGAGCGATTGGGCATCAGAAAGTAGCGTCCCGTCTCGCTGTTGCGCCAGGGGGCGCACCGCGGGCAGTCATCAGTCGCACAGGTGAACACTGAGATGCGCTCCACTGCGAATGGTCAATGTTCAATGAAGGAGTTCCTTCAATTCACCATTGGACATTCGCAGTGGAGCGCATCTCTGTGGGCATCTGTGAGGCCTAACCAGAGGAGTGACAGATGGTACACACAGTTGAGCTAGAGGTTGCGGGGCGTATCCTGCGGCTTGAGACAGGTCGTGTGGCACGGCAAGCAGACGGTTCGATTTGGGCCTCGTACGGCGACACTGTCGTGCTGGCGACAGCCGTTGCGTCTCAGGTTGCCAAGGCGGGGGTGGATTTTCTTCCCCTCACGGTCGATTATCAGGAAAAATCCTTCGCAGCAGGTAAGATTCCAGGGGGTTATTTCAAGCGAGAAGCGCGTCCATCCGAAAAAGCGGTGCTGACCAGCCGGCTGATCGATCGGCCGCTCCGTCCTCTTTTCCCTGAAGGCTACTACTTCGAAACTCAAGTCATTGCTTCAGTCCTTTCGGCTGATCAGACAGGGTCCTCCGACATCCTCGCCATTATTGCCTCCTCTGCGGCTCTGACCATCTCGAATATTCCGTTCGACAATCCGATCGCAGGTGTGAGGATCGGGCGGCTGAACGGCAACTTCGTGGTCAATCCCGATCTTGAGACCGTGGCGAAAAGCGAGCTACAACTCGTCGTGGCTGGGACGGCCGATGCGGTCATGATGGTCGAAGCAGGGGCGAACGAATTGTCCGAAGCCATCATGCTCGAGGCAATCGAGCTTGCCCATCTCGAGATCAAGAAGATCGTGGCCAAGATTCGCGAGTTACAGTCCGTTGCCGGGAAACCCAAGCGGAAAGTGGAAAAGGAGCAGATCGATTCCGCGCTCGCCGCTCAGGTGAAGGCCCTGGTGGCGCCAGGCATTCGCGAGGCCATCATGATCCCGAACAAAGCGGCGAGGCAGGAACGGTTGGATGAAATTAAAAGCGACGTCGTCCACAAACTCCAAAATGCGGGCGATCCGAATCGGGAGCGGCATGTCAAATTAGTATTTCATGAGCTGGAATATACGGAAGTCCGGAATATGATTCTGGAGAAAGGGTCGAGGGCGGATGGACGTGGGCCCGCTGATATTCGTCCGATCACCTGCGAAGTAGGCGCGCTGCCACGGACGCACGGCTCTGCGATCTTTACGAGGGGCGAAACCCAAAGTTTAGCCGTGGTCACGCTAGGGACCACGGACGATGAGCAGCGAATCGATGCGTTGGAAGGGGAGTATATGAGGACCTTCATGCTCCATTACAATTTCCCGCCGTTCAGTGTCGGCGAGGCGCGGCCGCTTCGCTCACCGGGGCGCCGGGAAGTGGGTCATGGCGCATTGGCAGAACGGGCGTTGGGTTCGGTGGTGCCCAGCAAGGAGGCATTCCCCTATACGCTTCGAATTGTGTCAGACATCCTCGAATCCAACGGATCCTCCTCGATGGCCACCGTCTGTGGCGGGAGTCTTGCCATGATGGATGCAGGGGTACCGATTAGGGAAGCCGTTGCCGGGATCGCCATGGGATTGATCAAAGAAGGCGACCGAGTCATGATCCTCTCCGATATCCTCGGGCTGGAGGATCACTTGGGGGACATGGATTTTAAGGTGTGCGGTACGAGGAAAGGTGTGACGGCATTGCAGATGGATATCAAGATTGGGGGCATCACATCGGCATTGATGCAAAAGGCTTTGGAACAGGCCAAGGCAGGCCGATTGCACATTCTGAGCTGTATGGAGAAGACGCTCCAAGCGCCACGAACAACCCTGTCGGCCTATGCGCCACGGATTTTCACGATGAAGGTCAAACAGGACAAGATCCGTGAGATCATCGGTCCCGGCGGCAAAACGATTCGCGGTATCATTGCGGATTGCGGGGTCAAGATCAATGTTGACGACAGCGGGACTGTGACGATCGCATCGGTTGACGGAGCCTCGGCTGAAAAGGCCAAAGACATGATCAGTCGGATCACCGAAGAGGTCGAGGTCGGGAAGATTTATATGGGTACGGTTCGGAAGATTATGGACTTCGGCGCGTTTGTTGAAGTCTTGCCGGGAACCGATGGGCTCGTGCACATCTCACAGTTGGCGCACCACCGAGTTCAAGCCGTGTCCGATGAGGTGAAAGAAGGCGATCAAATTCTTGTGAAGGTCCTGGAAGTGGATCGCCAAGGAAAGATTCGTCTCAGCCGCAAGGAAGCCATGCCGGCTCCGACCGGAGCTGCTGCGCCGGATCCGTCTGCCAGGTAACTGCCTTGTACCGCAAGCTTGTCCTGGACAATGGGGTGCGGGTGGTAACCGAACGGATACCGACGCTTAAGTCGGTCACCGTGGGCATATGGGTGAACTCTGGGTCGCGGGACGAGCAGCCTTCCCAGGCAGGCTATTCTCATTTCATAGAACATATGCTCTTCAAGGGAACGAGCACACGATCCTCTGCGGAAATCTCGCGTGAAATTGACGCGCTCGGCGGAGAGATGAACGCCTTCACTTCGCGTGAGACGACCACCTATTATGTAAAGGTGTTGGATGTGCAACTCCCTCGGGCGATCGAACTCCTTTCCGATCTATTTTACCATTCACGTTTCGAATCCAAAGAAGTTGAAAAAGAAAAACAAGTCGTGTTGGAAGAAGTTCGCATGGTGCGGGACGATCCCGAGGACCTCGTGCAAGAGCTTCACTCGGGCCAAGTGCTGAAACGCCATCCGCTCGGCCGCCCTATTCTTGGCCGGGAGAAGACAATCGGAGGGATTCGTCGACAAAATCTCCTGCATTTCATTGATACCCATTATGATCCGGCGCAGACGATCGTTGCCATTGCCGGGAACTTCGATCAGGCCTATCTTGATCCGATGGTCGCGAGGTATTTTGGCAAGGGTCGAGGGCCAATGATAAATAACGTTAACGGGCGTCGTCCTCCCGACCTGCAAGGCGGTGTCTTGTTGAAGAAGAAACGGTTAGAGCAGGTGCATGTGTGCATTGGTCTCAAAGGCATCGCTGCCGGCCATAAGGATCGTTATGCACTCTATGCGCTCAATAGTGTGTTAGGTGGTAGTGTGAGTTCTCGGCTGTTTCAGGAGATACGAGAGAAGAGAGGACTCGCATACTCAATTTATTCCTTCTTGTCCGGGTATTCCGACAGCGGTATGATCACGGTCTATGCGGCGACGCGGCCAAAAGAGGTGGATTGTGTGGTGGATCTTATCTGCCGGGAGATCAGGCGTATCGGGACAAAAGGTGTCGAACAGAAAGAGCTTGAACGGGCAAAGACCCAGATGAAAGGCAATCTGATGCTGAGCTTGGAAAGTTCCCATAGCCGCATGAGCAAGCTGGCTAAGGATGAACTCATGTATGGTCAGCACATGTCACTGGAAGATTTATTGGTTCATATCGATCGTGTCAATCAAGAGCAGGCTTCCGATGTGGCCCGCCAATTGTTCACGCTGGACTCCCTCGCGATCACAGGGCTCGGGCCCCTCGCTTCGCGTAGTCTTCAAGGATACACATAAGAATTTTCTAACCCGGTTTATCGAGCCCAAATACCGTCGGTGAAGGGGCAGCGAGAATACACCTAAGATCTTGATTACATTATTCAAATTTGACTGTGATTGACAAACACAACAGCGCCAACAATTCCTTGACACAGTTTCATGATTTCAGTACCATGGCCACAAATTTACAATAACTTTTTATCGAAGAAGCACCGCATCGAGTAGCACAAAGAGATACCCAGAATCGAACATAGTCCTGGTTCTTAGGATCACAGAAACTGTTTCTCAAGATTCGTCGTTCTTGAAATGGCGTCCATAGGTTTTCGTGGCTGTTATTTTTATGGAGGAGGGACTAGGTATGCCAAAGGCCATACTTATTGCCGTCGTTGCAGCGTTTACCGCATTCGGCATGCTGACGACTGAGTTCGCCATTGCTGCTGATGCGCCAACTGGGGCTGGCCCGGTCGACAACATCGTCGGCGGTAAGCCCATGAAGGGTGAAGTCACCAAGACTCTTAAGGGTCGGGTATGGTCCCAGTGGGCCGACAACCCGGATGGGGAATTGCTCTTCGGTATTCAATATTGGAACAGCGGCGAGCCTGGGTCAGGAGCCTCGGCCGGCCGGTCGTCCAACCTTGATGTGAAGCCTCCGGATCCACTGTTTTCCTGCTGTGGTTGGGGGTTTGTGGGTGGCGCCGATAAGAACAATCCATATTCTGGTTGGTACCATGCCACGACAACCGTTCGGTTGGCAGTGAAGGACAAGGCCCTTATGGACCAAATCATAAAGGCTTCTCAGGAACTCGTTGCCATGGAAGTAAGTCTGGATGGTCGGACAATTACCGGATTTAAAGTTCTTAAGTAATAGACCTTGACAAGCATTTATTCTTTCATGTTCTGTTAAGGAGGATGAGATGATGACGTTTCATGCGAAAGGCTGGGCCGTGATGGCAGCAGCGGCGCTGGTGGTTTCTGTCGCCTCCACTGCACTGGCGATCGAATCATTCCAGGAACGGTTTGAGTGGGGGGATTTGAGCAAGCCGACAACATTGCAGGGCCGCGTGATCGTGCTGGATCCTTACGATGAAGCGGTCTGGATCAATGTTGCAGTGTTCGGAGGCAACGCAGAAAGTGGCCTTTACTGGCAGAAGATTCACCCGGGTAAGAATCTCAAGTTTTACGCAGACAAGGGGGCATGGGAAGAGCTAAAAAAAATGGGTCGTCTTCATGCAGGACCGGCAGCGGCCAAGGAAGTACCGCCGTCCAGTACGACCGATTTGATCGAATTTACCGTGACAGAGCCGGAGCAGAATCACCGTGTCATTTCTTCGGTCAAGAAGCTTCAGGAAGTGGCCGGTTCCATGGGGAAGCCGCTTAGCATCTCCGGTCTTCGATTAAAGGAGTGTGCGGGAAAAAGCGAAGTTGAGGCAGGCTGTGCGGCAGCAAAACAGCAGCTCAATACCTCACCGATGTCTCCGGATGGGTCCCAGGTCCTCATGCAGTACGATGTATTGCTTCCCGGTGGGCAACCCGTTGCCGGATTGATTCCCTGGACCGCGAAATACAACACTGGTGCCGGCGCCGCTCATCACTAAACTGAGTCGGTCTTTGTCTATGGAGGCGGCATTTCCGAAAGGGGATGCCGCCTTTTTTATTTGTCTCGGTTGTCTGGGCCGGTTGGACTGATCCGTCGCTGGATGTCAGCGAGGCGATTGAGTGCGTCGAGCGGCGTCATGGAGAAGAGGTCAATTTGTTTCATTTCCTCGATAATCGGGTGCGGCTGGGGAAGGGAACCGCATGTCACTTCCTTCTCCGACGATAGGGGTCTGTTCTCGGTGGCAGCGTCCGGTTGTTCCAATTGGGCCAAGACTTGTTGCGCCCTGGCGATGACTGTGTGTGGAAGACCCGCCAGCTTGGCGACATGAATACCGTAGCTACGGTCTGCACCCCCCGGCACAATTTTACGGAGGAATACCACGTCGCCATCGCGTTCTTGAACTGCCACGCAGTAGTTCTTGATGCCCTCGCGTAACCCTTCCAATTGCGTCATCTCGTGATAGTGGGTCGCGAACAGGGTCCTGGCTCCCAAGTGCCGGCGGTCTTGGATATGCTCCGCGATCGCCCAGGCGATGCTAAGTCCATCATAGGTGCTGGTCCCTCGGCCAATCTCGTCCAAGAGAATCAGGCTGCGGGAAGTCGCACTGTTCAGAATGTGAGCGGACTCAATCATCTCCACCATGAAGGTGCTCTGCCCTGCGGCCAAGTTGTCCGAGGCACCGACCCGTGTGAAAATTCTGTCGACCAGTCCGATATGCGCCTCGGCAGCCGGTACGAAGCTGCCGATCTGCGCCAGGAGGACGATCAGGGCGACTTGTCGGAGATAGGTGCTTTTCCCTGCCATGTTGGGTCCAGTGAGAATTACAAGCCGGTTACCAGCACAGTCGAGGTCCGTGTCGTTGGGAACGAACGTCAGGTCGTGACTGAGCTGCTCGACCACAGGGTGGCGGCCTTCTCGAATACAGATCGAACCGCCCCCATCGACCAGGGGCTTGATGTAGCGATGTAGTGCGGCAGTCTCGGCCAGCCCGGCGAGGACATCGAGCAACGCGATGGTGTGGGCCATCGTTTGCAGGCGCGGCATTGCGCCTGCCAGGCGCAGGCGTAATTGTTCGAACAGTTCTTGCTCAAGCGCCAACAGTTTAATTTCAGCGCCTGTGACACGCTCTTCCAGCTCTTTCAGCCCCGGCGTCATGAATCGTTCGGCATTGACCAGTGTTTGCTTGCGAGTGTAATCAGGCGGGACCCGGGATAGGTGCGTCTTGGTGATTTCGATGTAGTAGCCGAACACCTGATTGTAACGGACTTTGAGTGAGTCGATCCCCGTCCGCGCTCGCTCTTTGGCTTCCAGTGAAGCGATCCATCCCTTGCCTTCCGTGCTCGCCTTGCGCAGCTCATCGACCATGGGATTGTAGCCTTCCCGAATCGTACCACCATCGCGGAGCGATACCGGTGCGTCCGGCTTGATGGCTTGGTCAACCGCATCATACACATCACGACAATCATCCCACGATTCGCGAACGGCGGCCAGCAGCGACGCATCGAACGGCTGCAGGTGGGACCGTAGCTCCGGCAGGGCGCCCACGGACTGTTTCAAGGCAAGCAGTTCGCGAGGCCCGATGACTCCGAGCGTCACACGGCTGCTCAGACGGGCAATGTCTTGGATGTCACGGAGCGTGGTCCGGAGCGACACTCGTTGTTGAATCCGGTCTTTCAGCTCGGCGACCGCATCGAGCCGAGCTTGAATGGCGCCGCAATCGAGGAGTGGTCTGACGAGCCAATCGCGTAACAAGCGACTGCCCATCGCTGTTGCCGTGCGGTCCAAGACAGACAAGACTGTCGGCCGACCCTGTCCCGATCGTGGTTCATTGGCTTCCGATGGTTGAATGAGTTCGAGGTTGCGAATCGTCGCGCTGTCCAGATGCATGCTGTCGCCGCTCCAGCGCGGCTGCAGGCGCCGGAGGTGCCCGAGAGAGGCGGATGGTTGGGTTTCACGAAAATATTGCAGAACTGCTCCAGCAGATCCGATCCCGACGGTCAGGCCGCGACAACCGAATCCCTCGAGCGAGTGCACCGCAAACTGCGCCTGGAGTAGTTGTGAGGCCTCTTTGGGATTGAAGAAGGCCGAGGGTTTGGCGCAGAGACGTGCTCCTGACAGTCGGGCCAGGCATGATATGGCATTGGTGTCCGAATCGGGATGAAGCACTTCTCGTGGCTCCAGTCGGGCCAGCTCATCCATCAGTTGAATCCCTGCCCCTTCTCCCTCGAATTCTGTCACCCAAAACTCTCCGGTGGAGACGTCAAGACAGGCCAGCCCCGCGACGCGCCCTCGCTTGAGAGACGGGGCCATGACGTCGGAAAAGGCGACAGCCGACAGAAAGTACGATTCTCCGGGGGAGAGAAACTCGGTATCGACCAACGTTCCGGGTGTATAGAGACGAACGACTTCACGGCGCACGAGACTCTTGGAGAGTTTTGGATCTTCCACCTGTTCGCAGAGCGCGACGGTTCGCCCGGCCTTGAGGAGCTTTGCAATATAGCCTTGCGCAGCATGGTGAGGCACTCCACAGAGAGGCACTGGATCGATACTGGATTTATCACGAGAGGTCAGAGCGATGGAGAGGAGCTTGGAGGCGATCTTTGCATCCTCGTAAAACATTTCGTAGAAGTCGCCGACGCGGAACAGCAAAATAGAATCGGAGTAACTGCGCTTGATTTCGCGGTATTGCCGCATCAACGGTGAGGCGTCTGCATCAGTCATCGTGTGACTCGTCAGTCAGGGTGGGGGCTACTTGACTGGTAGCCTTTTCGAGCGAGTGGCGCAATCGTTCTAGGTCCACTTCAGCTTCCTGCAGTGCTTTGGTCTTTCGGCGAAGTTCGATCCGACCGCGTATCCATGGGGGAAAGAGAAGGATTCCTGAAACTAGCAGCCCCATTCCGAATCCGGCGAGGATAGGTTTATAGATCGGAGTGGAGGCTTCAAATAAACCAAAGAAGTACCACAGTGTGACTTCCTGCTCCTGGTTCTGAAGGAAAAATGCCAGAGAGAGGAGCAGCAGAACTCCTACCAGAATCAGTCTAATCATGGCCTAGTCGGTTATTCCCTGTCAAAGCCTGGCTGCTGCTCGATGCCTCTTGGCGCTCTTGCTGTACTGCCGCCGAGCGAGGGTGAGGACCTCCTGAGACTTCGGACCGGTTACGTTCAACCGAATTGTCCGACTTCGTGCGGCACGGTGGTTCAGGGCAATCTCGATCCGGTCCTGCGGTAGTTCGGCCAAGCCCTTGTCTGCCCATTCGATGGCTGTGACGGTTTGGCCGGAGAAATATTCGATCAGTCCTGTCGATTCCAGCTCGCGCAATGAACGGATACGATACAGATCTACATGCGCGAGCGGCAGGCGCCCTAGGTATTCGTGAATGACGACGAAGGTCGGGCTGGTTACGGCTGTCGGCGATGCATTCAGGCCCACAGCGATTCCGCGGACGAGATCCGGACCGAGCTGCTCGATCTCCTTCACGAGGAGGTTCTTCGTGCCGGGCGGATAGGCTCCTCGCCCGGATGCAGATGGAGCACCTCTTCGACCTCGACCTACGGTACGAGGGCGACTACGTGGTCGAGCGCCCGCACGGCGGCCTGGACGGTGTGGGTTACGCCGCGGGCGCGGGACGCGCGATCGGCCCGCTCG
>Ga0207701_10000720_pt1 | contig 34904 bp, 27 predicted proteins | sample KBSSwiSSwithPhiX_FD_184294 | JGI IMG/M metagenome (GOLD analysis project Ga0207701, IMG submission 184294) | Switchgrass rhizosphere bulk soil microbial communities from Kellogg Biological Station, Michigan, USA, with PhiX - S5 (SPAdes) (version 2) | ecosystem: Environmental > Terrestrial >... | reverse complement strand
AAAGAAGCCAACAAGGAAGACGAAAAGTCATAGCTTCTTTCGCCCGGCGGCGCGTTCGCGCCGCCCGGGACGCGGCTTCCGCTTCCCGCCGCGCCGCTGCTCCTTCTTGGGTCTCACCTTGCTCCTCGGCGCACCGCGCCTCCCCTCTTCGCGCCTGACGGTATCCAGGATCTCAACCAATCCGAGTTCCACCTGGCGTCGTTCCATGTCGACGCGCACGACCTGGACGCGCACCTTGTCGCCAAGCCGGTACACCTTCTTCCTGTTCTCCCCTAGAAGGACGTGCTGCTGTTCGACGTACCGGTAGTAGTCATCGGCCATGCTCGAAATGTGGACGAGCCCTTCGACGAAGTGTTCGATCAGTTCGATGAACAATCCGAACGGCGCGACGCCCGTGATGTAGCCTTCATACTCATCACCGACCTTGTCCGCCATGAAGCGGACCTTCTTCCATTGCAGCAGCTCGCGCTCGGCATCGTCGGCGCGGCGCTCCATGTCGGAGGTGTGTTTCGCGATTTCCGGCAAGTCGTCCTGCAGGTCTTCGCGCCGGGCATCGGGTATCTGCCCGCGGCGCGACTCGCGCAGGGTGCGATGGACGATGAGGTCGGGGTAACGCCGAATCGGCGATGTGAAATGCGTGTAGTGCTCCGCGGCGAGACCGAAGTGACCGAGACTCACCGCGTCGTACCGCGCCTTCTGCATCGTGCGGAGCATGACCGCCGCAATCGGACGCTCTTCGGGTGTTGCACGGACGCGGTCAATCAGCTTCTGAAAGTTCGTCGGCGCAACGGATCGCCCCGTGGCGCCGAGGCTGTACCCGAGCGGCTCGATGAACGCCTCGAACTCGGCGACTTTCTTGACATCCGGCGCTTCGTGCACGCGATGGAGCGACGGGACACCGTGTTCGATCAGATGGCCAGCAACCGTCTCGTTCGCCAGCAGCATGAATTCTTCGATGAGACGATGCGCGATGTTTCGTTCCGCGGGGACGATGGCCTCTATCTCCCCGTACTCGGACAGGATGACTTCCGTTTCGGGAAGGTCGAAGTCGATCGAACCCCTGCGGCGGCGTCGCGCGTTGAGAATCTCGAACGCATCCCCCATCTGCTCGAAGAGCGGCACGAACTCCGCATATTGCGCCATCGCCTCGGGATCGCGATCGGAAAGGATAGCGTTGACGGCCGTGTAGGTCATTCGCGCGTCGCTGTTGATGACCCCGTCGTGCATCTCGTAACGCACGACGTGACCCCGACGGTCGACCTCCATCAGGCACGACTGCACGAGACGATCGACATGCGGGTTCAGACTGCACAGTCCCGTCGCAAGCTCTGACGGAAACATGTGCACGGCGCGCTCCGTGAAATAAACCGACGTACCCCGCTCGTACGCCTCTTCGTCGAGCGCGCTTCCTTCCGCGACGTAGTGCGATACATCCGCAATGTGGACGCCCAGCCAGTAATTTCCATTCGGCAGCTTCTCGAGCGTGATCGCATCGTCAAAGTCGCGCGCATGCTCGCCGTCGATGGTGACCGTCGTCGTCGGACGGAAATCGGTGCGCCCACGAATATCGGATGGTTTCACCGCGGAACCGAGACGCCGCGCCTCCTCGACACTCTCCTCAGAGTGCGTGTCGGGGATGTTGTGTTTGCGAATGATGATCTGTGTGTCAACGCCTGGTTCGTCGATGTTGCCGAGGACCTCGACGATCCGGCCAACGGGACCCCGCGTCGCCGTCGGCCAGCGCGTGATCTGAACGACGACCATATCGTTCGGTTCCGCCGCGCCACCTTGTCCGCTTGGCACATGAATGTCGGCGGTTATCCGGCGGTCAAACGGGACGACATACGCAAGACCTGCCGCGTCCGATTCGAACCGACCGACGACGGTGTCGTGAGCGCGCTCGACGATGCGGACGATGCGCCCTTCGAGGCCGCGCGGCGTGTGGCGTTCGACGCGGACGAGCACCCGATCGCCGTGCATGGCTTCCGAGAGGTTCGCCGCGGCGATGTAAATGTCGCGTCGGTCGCTTCGTTCAGCGTCGTCGGGCGCGACGAACCCGAAGCCGCCTGGGTTGGTATGCAGACGTCCGGCGACCAGATTTTCTGTATCCGGAAGGGCAAACCGATTTCCGCGGACCTGCACGAGCTGGCCGGACATCACAAGTCGCTTGAGATCTCGCTTGAACGCGACGCGCTCATCACGCGGCACTCGCAGTAAACGCGCGAGCTCGCGCGCGGTAGTCGGATGAGCGATGCGCTCCTTGAAAAACGTCAGAATCTGTTCAGGGATTGGCATTCAGGTGATCAACGCCACCTGGACGTCTCCAACATTTGTGCCCGTCGGCCCGGTGTGCACCAGGTCACCGAGGGCGCTGAAGAAGTGGTAGCTGTCGTTGTTGCGAAGGTACGCTGCCCGGTCAAGCGCCCGTGCCGCGGCTCGCGTCATGGTGGTGGCGTCGACGATCGCGCCAGCGGCATCTGTTGGTCCGTCGATTCCGTCGGTGCCGATGCTGCCGAACACGGCATCGCTCTCTCGCGGCACGGCCCCTCCGTCATGCGGCGCGGACCTTGTCAAATCCACGAGCAACGGCACCATCGCGAGCGCAAACTCCTGGTTCCGTCCGCCAATTCCATTGCCTGTCACATGTACGGTGGTCTCGCCCGATCCGACGATGCACAGCGGCGGCGTCAGACGGGCGCGCGCCCGACGCACTTCGCCCGCAAACAGAGTTGCCGCGTCGCGGGCTTCACCGACGATAGGCGCATCGATCGTGTGGACGTTATAACCAAGTGATCGAGCGGCATTCACCGCTCCGGCAACCGCCGTCATCCGGCCGCCGATAATTCGTGCGATTGCGTGGCGAATGCGTGGATCGTCTGGCTTCGGTGTTTCATCAATCGTGCCCCGCGCGCCGCGGTCGAGGTGCGAGACTACGGCCGCCGGATAACTCGCCCGTCCTCCGCGCGCGTCCAACACGTCGAGAGCATCCGCGAATGTGCTCGGATCCGGCATCGTCGGCCCGGAGCCGATGACAGAGAGATCATCTCCAACGACATCGGAGATCACCAGCGTCACGACAGCGCCCGGGGTCGCCGCGGCAAGCCTCCCACCCTTGATCGCCGAAAGATGCTTGCGGACAGTGTTCAACTCATGAATCGTTGCGCCACCTTTGAGCAGCCGTCGCACTGTGTCCTGCTTATCGGCGAGAGTGAGATCGTCCGCCGGCAGCGCCATCAACGCCGAGGCGCCTCCCGACAGAAGCACGATCAGCAGGTCGTCATCGGCAGTACGTTGTGCAACCTGCAGCGCGCCGCGCGCAGCCGCGACACTGCGCTCATCCGGAACTGGATGTCCTGCATCGAACCACGTTGCTTCAGATGGCAACGTCTGCGGCTGACCTGGTCCGATGCCGATAGCGGTTCGCACGCGGACTCTGACGCTACGTACGAACTCTGTCAACATTGGCCCCGCGGCCTTGCCAACGGCGATGACGTTGACTGCCGACGCTTTCGTCTGGGCGCCAGCGACCGACGGTTCGGCAAGCGCGGTCCGGACGAGCGCCGCCGCATCCGCTGCACGAACAGCTGCACGGAGGATCTCTTGTAGGTCGCTTCGAAGGTTGTGAATGGAACGAATCAGTGAGTGTGGCGGGGGTCCGACCAGGCTGACAGGCCGGTTACGACGTCAAATTGTCTGAGAAGGCGGCTGACGACCTGATCCGCGTCGGCCTTGGTGCACAGTCGATCGAGCTGCGACATCACCTGGGTCAGCGCGCGTTCAGCATCGGAAATTGCGCCTTCCGAGAAGAACTCACGCTGCTGTTCGAGGCAGCGCTTGCACTTCACAAATTCTTCACGGTAGAAATTCGAGACGGAATGTAGCACTGGATCGCATTGCGGGCGGGAGTCGGCCAGGAAGCGTGACAAACGGTTCCTCGACGCAGGCATATCTGAGGTTTCGATCAGTCTAAGCGGGGCCTCCGGGGGCTGTCAACGGCGGTCGCCCGAAAGGTCAGGCCGCGTGACGGGACGCGGCAAACCCACCGGCGGCGCCCACAGACATCGCCCCGGCGACGAGCAGGCCGACCAGCCGGACCGGCAGAAATTGAATGGCCGCCCCATCCAGGATGGCCGATAAGTCGCCCCCCCACCACGCCCGCACCACCGCGAACCCGGCCCACAGCAAGCCAATCGCGATGACGGCGCCGAGGCCACCCTGCAGCAGCCCTTCCGCCACGAAAGGGCCCCGGATGAAGGAGACCGGCGACCCGACCAATTTCATTATTTCAATCTCATCAGTACGCGCGTGAAGTCCGAGCCGCACGACCGCGGCAACGGTCACGGCCGCCGCAAGTCCCATCAACAAGGCGAGCGCGAACCCCGCCCCGCGTATCGCGTCGAGGCCCGTCGACATTCGCGTGAGCCATTCGCGGTCGTAGCGCACGTCGGCGACACCCGGCATCGCCGCCAGGGTTCTGACGAGCGTGTCAGCCCGCCCCGCTCGCGCGGCGTCGGGACGCACGCGAACTTCGAGCGAAGCCGGGAATGGGTTGTCGTCGAAGTCGTTGGTCAGCGACGCGAGATCGGCGAATTGCGATCGGAAGCGCGTCAGCGCCTGTGTCTTCGAGACGTACTCGCGGCGATCGCTGACGCCGCTCTGATCGATCGCCGTCTCCACCGCTCCACGTTGTTCCGACGTCGCATCGTCGCGAAGAAAGATGGAGAACTCCGTCGCGTCGGTCCATTGCTCCATCACGCGATCGACATTCCAGGTCACGAGCAGCAGGGTTCCGAGCACCACTGCCGCCAGTGCGATGGCGAGGACGGCGAAGGCAGTCGCGGTGCCCGAACGCCAGAAGCTTGCCCACGCCTGGCGGAGCGCGTAGTCGATGGCTCTCATGTCACTTCGACGACGCGCCCCGAATCAAGCGTGATCGTGCGTCGGCCTACCAGGCGAATCAATTCGCGATCGTGCGTCGCGACAACCACCGTTGTGCCGCCAGCGTTGACTTCACGAAGCAGGTTCATGATCTCGAGCGACAGGTCCGGATCGAGGTTTCCCGTTGGCTCGTCTGCCAGGACAAGGGCGGGATCGTTCACAAGAGCCCGCGCAATCGCAATGCGCTGCTGCTCTCCGCCCGAAAGGTCTCGTGGAAACGCGTTGATGCGATGCTGCAATCCGACCCACTTGAGGACCTGAAAGGCGCGGCGCCGCTGCTGCCCTGCCGGCACACCGAGCACTTCGAGCACGAATGCGACGTTCTCGAACACGGTGCGCGTCGGGATCAACTTGAAGTCCTGGAAGATGAACCCGATGCCGCGGCGGTACTCCTGGACATCGCCGCGCGAGAGTGACGTCAGGTCGTGGCCGTTGACGAACAGCTCGCCCTCGGTTGGCCGGTCCTGGACAAGGAGAAGACGCAGGAGCGTCGATTTGCCCGCTCCGCTCGGACCGGTCAGAAAAACGAATTCGCCTTTTTCGACTGTGAGGGAAAGATCGTGCAGCGCGTACAAACCGCGACTGTAAAGTTTCGAGAGGTGATGCGTCTCGATCACGCTGCCTGTGCACCCAGGGCCAAAGGCTTACTTGTTCGGTTGGATGCTGTAAGTATAGCCGTCAAGGACGGTAGCTCACAAGCTCGACACGCATATGGCCGAACCCCGCATCAAGGTCGAGGATCAACGGAAGACGCCGGTCGTCGTTGCTCAGCCATATCGTGGCCGCCAGCGGCTGGCGATCGGCGGCACGCCTCTGCAGCACTGGGGTCACCCGGATCGCCTCGACTCGCCTGTTCAACGAAGTGATGCGGTCGACCCCGTTGACCGTGACCTCGGCGACGAGGTTGCGCCCGGCCTCGTTCACGGGAAACCTGATGCGTTCGCCGGGTCTCAGCGGCAGCGTCCGAACGTAAAAAAGTGCGCTGATCGCGTCGCGTGCGCGAGGAGCCATGGGCAATACGACTGCTTCCTGATCCAGTGCCTCTGCGAGCGTTCGACCCGTTCGGACGATGCGCGCCGGACCGTCGAAGACAAAGGCTCGCGTCACATGACGCGAGCCCTCATGTTGCTCGCGCTCATGGACCCGTGGAAGGAGTTCTTCATCCACTCGGGTGCGGAACACGTCCTGCGCCTCGAAGAAGCGCGCCACCCAGGGCGCCGTGGTCGCGGTGACGACGAGCCGGTATGTGGGCGGCTCCACAGCAATTGAAATGTCGCCCGCCGACAAGCTCACCCCCGCTCCGTCCCAATGTACGTCGTAGCGGGCCAGTTCGCCGACCCGAAACGGAATTCGACCGGGCGGCGGCGGTTCCACGGCGTTCGCGGTGACCAGCCGCGCCTCGAGATCCGGTGTCCATTGCAGTTCGTAAATCGTCCCCTCGTCGAAGCGAGCACGCTCGGTTACAGGCGGTTCCGGACGATCGAGCGGTTTCGCGGTGACGACGAAGCGAACGCGACTGTCATGCAGCGTGGCGAGGGCGTCGGCGCTCGGGAACGTGTTGATTTCGTCGGCGAATGGGCCGTAAAAAGCCGGCCGTTGACCGCTGTAGCCGTTCACAATCGGTCGTCGGTGTTCGAGTGACTGCACCATCTCCGGCGTCGACTCGACGTCGCGGGCGAGCGGCAGGAACGCGACCGCACCTGGCCCTGGTTCGCGGGCGAGCCATTCCCCGAGATCGGTATATTGCGCCGGCGCCGCGACGAGATTCGCCGGCACGTGCAGCAGCTCGACGACCGCAACCGCAATGAGCACACCGACGGCGGGAAATCCGAGGCCGCGACTTTCGCGGCCGCCGGGCAGCGGCAGCCGCGGCGAGCGCAGCTCTCGAACGGCGATCGCGGCCAGCACGCACAGCGCGAACGTGACCAGCACCGAAAAGCGTGCCGGCGCTCGGATCACGGCGAATCCGAACACGAACCGATGCGCGGCGGCATACAGCGGACGTACGCCATCCGGGCCAAGCGAAAGGACGAACCCGACCGCGCTGATCGCGATCATCGTGAGGACCGTCGGACGCGCATCGCTTCGCCACCCGAGCCACGCGCCGGCGATCGCTAATGCGATCAGGACGAATCCGGGAAACAGCTCGCGCTCGGGTCCGGTGCGCGGATGCGCTGCGGCCGCGGAATCCTGCTGTCGCAGCAAGCCTGTCCGTCCGTACAGGACGTTGCCCGGCGGCGCCTGAAGGTAGCTCCCTGTGTACGCGGCGTTTCGACCCGCTTCGGCCAGGTTCCGGCCGAACCCTTCGCGCTGCGCCACGCGCGCATAAATCATCGCGACCGGAAGGACGAGCATGGCGGCAATGGCGCCCGAGAGGGCCAGTCGGCGCAGTACGGCGGCGCTGCGCCACCGGCCCACACCGACGGCGAGCGCGAACCCGCCCACGGTGAGCGCAATTGCGCCGATGATGCCGAAGTACACGGAGGAGATGGCCTGCAGCGCGGCGGTTGCACCGAGCAAGACAACATCGCGGGCCCGGCGCCGCGCAATCACTCGATGGAGGAAGAAGAACGTGAGCGGCAGAAAGTACAGCGCCTGAAGCTGCAGGTGAATCAGATGGCCGAAGTGAAATGAACCGAATCCCCACGCGAAGCCGGCCAGATACGCGCCTGCTTGACTCCTCACCGTTGACCGCACGAACAGATGCATGGCCAGCGCGCTGCCGACGAGCGACGCGAGCAGCAACACGTTGTAACAGAGCACCACGTCACCGGTGATCGCGTAGAACGGAGCGAGCAGCAGGCTCTGAAGCAAAAGGTGATCGGAATAGGCCAGCGTGCTCGTGGCGGGAAAAAAAATGTTCGCGTTGAAGATGGCGCCGTTGATGAGCGACGCTGGATTGGACAGCAGCGTCTGCATGTCCCAGCCGAGAATCCACAGATTGAGGTAGGGATCTCCGGGACCTGACGTGGCGCCGAGCAACGCGCGCGGGTGGAGCACGAGCGGCCAGGTCGAGACCGCCGCCGCAGCGCAGTACGCAAGCAGCGGAGCCGCCCTCGCTTTCGTCATGTCTGCTGCAGTTCGCGTTTGAGGAGCTCGTTCGCCAGTTTCGGATTGGCCTTGCCGCCGCTTCCCTTCATGACCTGCCCGACGAGAAACCCGAACGTCTGGCTCTTGCCGGCGCGGAACTGCGCGGCGGCATCCGCGTGCCTCGCAATGACGTCTCGAACGATCGCAAGCAGCGCGCCTTCGTCGTTATTCTGCGCCAGCCCCTCGGCCGCGACGATGTCGTCGGCCGAACGGCCGGTGTCGTACATCTTGGCAAACACGTCTTTCGCAATCGAGCTGCTGATGGTGCCCTTTTCGACCAGCGTAATCAGGCCCGCAAGCGCGGCCGGCGTCAGCGGCACCTGATCGATCGACACGCCGCGTTCCTTCATCGTCCGCAGGAGCTCGCCCATCACCCAGTTGCTCGCCGCCTTCGGATTGTTCGATCCTGCCGCGACCCTCTCAAAATAATCGCCGAGTCCGGCCGAGGAGGTCAGCACGCCTGCATCGTACGCCGGGAGTCCATACGCGGCGATCAAGCGCTGCCGGCGTGCCTCTGGCAGCTCGGGCATCGTCTCGCGGACCGCCGCGATGCGCGCTTCGTTGATCACGAGCGGAGGCAAATCCGGCTCAGGGAAGTACCGATAGTCATGCGCTTCTTCCTTGCTGCGCATCGACACCGTCCTGTCCGCCGCCGAATCCCACAACCGCGTCTCCTGGACGACGCGTCCGCCGCCTTCAATCAGGTCAATCTGCCGATCGATCTCGTACTCGAGCGCCTTTTCGAGGTACCGGAAGGAGTTGAGGTTCTTCACCTCGGCCTTCGTCCCGAACCGCTCCTGCCCTGCCGGCCGAACCGACACGTTCGCGTCGCAGCGGAGACTTCCCTCTTCCATGTTGCCGTCGTTGACGCCCAGCCAGACCAGGATGTCGCGGAGCCGCTCGAAGAACTCCGCCGCCTCGGCAGCCGAGCGCATGTCGGGCTCGGTGACGATTTCAATCAGCGGCACACCGCTTCTGTTGTAGTCGATATAGGTGCGCCGGTCCGAATCCGGAAAGCCTTCATGCAGCGATTTCCCCGCATCCTCCTCCATGTGGATACGGGTCAGACCGACGCGCTTGGTCCGGCCGTCAACGCTGATGTCGAGCCCGCCGTGAAGCGCGAGCGGGCGTTCGTACTGTGAGATCTGATAGCCCTTGGGAAGGTCGGGATAGAAATAGTTCTTCCGCGCGAAGATCGACAGCGGCTGGAGGTCGCAGCCGAGCGCGAGCGCGGCTTTGATCGCGTAATCAACCGCTGCGCGATTCAGAACGGGGAGTGCCCCCGGCATGCCGAGGCAGACGGGACACACCTGCGAGTTGGGCGGTGCGCCGAACGCGGTGCTGCAGCCGCAGAAGATCTTCGTACGGGTCTGCAGCTGTGCGTGGATTTCTAGCCCAATAACGGGTTCGTACGTCACCTACACCTTGGGACCTGCAGCCTTGACCGACGCATCGACGTGCGTCTCGAACGCCTTGAAGTTCTCCACGAACATGCCCGCAAGCTTCTTCGCCTGCGCGTCGTAGGCATCCTTGTCGGGCCACGTGCTCCGCGGATCGAGCACGCTGTCGGGCACGCCGGGGCACGTCGTCGGGATGTCGAGATTGAAGATGTCGTGCTTCTGGTACTTGACGTTGTCGAGCTGCCCGTTGAGCGCCGCGGTGAGCATCGCACGCGTGTAGGCGATCTTCATCCGCGAGCCGACTCCCGGAGGTCCGCCAGTCCAGCCCGTGTTCACCAGCCAGACCCGCGATTTGTGCCTGGCGATGCGTTCGCCAAGCATCTTCGCGTAGACGTTCGGATTCAGCGGGAGGAATGGCGCGCCGAAGCAGGTGCTGAACGTCGCTTTCGGTTCCGTCACGCCGCGCTCGGTACCGGCGACGCGCGCCGTATACCCCGAGAGAAAGTGATACATCGCCCCTTCGGGCGTCAGTCGCGCGATCGGCGGCATCGCCCCGTACGCGTCAGCGGTCAGCATCACGACGTTCTTCGGATGGCCGGCCATGCCGGACGGAATGGCGTTGGGGATGAACGCGAGTGGATAGGAGCTGCGCGTGTTCTCGGTGTACCTCATGTCATCGAGATCCATGTCGCGCGTATCGGGATCGAGCACGACATTCTCGAGGATGGTGCCGAACCGCCGCGAGGCGTCCCAGATCTGCGGTTCCGCCTCTTTCGAGAGTCTGATCACTTTGGCGTAGCAGCCGCCCTCGAAGTTGAAGATGCCGCGGTCGCTCCACCCATGTTCGTCGTCACCAATAAGGCCGCGCTCCGGATCGCTCGACAACGTCGTCTTTCCGGTGCCGGACAGGCCAAAGAACAGGGCTGAATCGCCGCCCGCACCGACATTCGCCGAGCAGTGCATCGACAACACGCCCTTGAGTGGCAGCGTGTAATTGAGGATCGTGAAGATCGACTTCTTGATCTCTCCGGCGTATTCACTGCCCGCGATGAGCACCAGCTTCCTGCCGTAGTGGACGTAAATCGCCGTTTCAGTTCGCGAGCCGTGCCGGGCCGGATCCGCTTTGAAGTGCGGACAATCGATGACCGTGTATTCGGGACGATGGTTCGCGCGCTTGTCAGGGTCGAGCTCTGGGATGAACATGTTGCGCGCAAAGAGGTTGTGCCATGCGAACTGGGTGACGATACGCACAGGAACGCGATACGCCGGATCGGCTCCGCCCCATGCGTCGAGCACATAGAGCTCTTTGTCCTGCACGTAGGTCATCAAATCGCGGTGTAGGGCATCGAAGTTCGCTTCGGTGATGCCCTTGTTGAGCACCCAGTCGATGTTCTGTTCGGTGGTCGGCTCTTTGACCGTGAATTTGTCTTGCGGCGACCGCCCAGTGTGCTGGCCGGTTCGAGCCACCAGTGGGCCGTCGGCGGCGAGCACCCCTTCGTCTCGGCGGAGGGCAATTTCGTAAAGAACTGCCGGGCTCAGGTTCCAGTGGACAGGTCCGGACCGAACGATTCCCAAGGCCTCGAGACCATGCGCCCGCTCAACCTGTGTGCTCATTTGTGGGTTCTCCTGGCAAGAAGGCCGACCAACAAAAATGGAATCGTAATGTATAGTTGGAGCCTCGGTAAAGGACCGAACCGCTCGAGCCGTATTCCATGAGCAGAACGCCTCCCCGGCGGGCGCCCGCACCCGCTGGCGCTCTCGCGCCGCAGGCACCGCTATCGAAGGACTCGCGCCTCGCCGGCGAGATCAAGCATCTCGTGGCGGCCGGGGAACGCGATGCGGCGCGCGAACGCTACGGTGAGCTCGTTGCGAATCAGCAGCGGCGGGCGGTCCGCATCGCCTACCAGTACCTGCGTGATGCGCACGACGCGGACGAGGCGGTTCAGGACGCGTTCGTGAAGGTGTTTACGCACATCATCAGCTATCGCGAAGATCTTCCGTTTGAAGTCTGGTTTACGCGCATCCTGGTGAATGCGTGTCTCGATCTGCGGAAGTCGCGATCTCGACGGTTGCGATGGGCCGTTCCGATGTCGGCGACCAGCGAGGTTGCGCCCGCGGAACCGACCGCGCCGGATCCGTCGCCGGAGCAGCGCCTCGTATCGAAAGAGCGCGCCGCCGAGATCACGACGGCCGTGGATGCACTTCCCGACCGTCAGCGGACGGTGTTCACGCTCTGTCATGTCGCAGAGCAGACCACTGCCGAAGTGAGTCAGGCGCTCGGGTTGAGTGAAGCGACGGTGCGTGTGCACTTGTTCCGCGCCGTCCGAAAGCTGCGGCGAGTGCTGGACCGCACGTGAAGTGCCACATGAGAGCGAATCACCTTTCCGAGGATCGTCTCATCGAGCTCTGCATGCTCGACACGGCGTCGTCTGCCGAGCAGCAGCACCTCTCCACCTGCACCCGCTGCGATGCGCGCCGCGCGCGCGTGCAGCGGTTGCTGGCGGACGTCTCGGACTCTGCGACCGCCGACGCCGACGCCGCATTTCCACTTGAACGGCTCAATCGCCAGCAGGCCCGCATCCTCGCGCGATTGCAGCACGAGGGTCGTCCGGCGCGTGTGATCGCGTTCCCCGCCGGCCACGCACCGCACGAACCCATCCCGGCACGCACGCGTCCGGCGTCGCGCTGGATCGCAGCAGCCGCCGTGGGCGGCCTCGTGGTCGGAGTGATTGCCGGAAGATTCGGCCATGACTATACGTTCCAGCGGGCGGGAATCTCTCGAGTCATCGCGTCCCGTGGAGTCGAACAACCGGAACTTCGGGCACCTGTGACGACCACGGCCATTCGCGAGGTCACAGCAACGATCTCAGACGACGAGTTCCTCGATCAGCTCGAAACCGCAATCGATGCGCCCGCGGCTGCTGCGCTTCAGCCGCTGGATGATCTGACCCCGCTCGCCTGGGAAGTTCGCTAGTGCAGCCTTGCCGCCTCTGATCTTCCGGAAAGGCCTCGACCGCAAACAGGAAGTCGCAGGAACCCTCGCCGAGAGCTATCACAGCGAACTGATCGACGCCATCAGGGAGAACGGCTACCAGCACCACGCCGGCCGTCTCACCGTGCACCTCGCGCGCGAGTTCGGCTTCTGCTACGGCGTCGATCGCGCCGTCGACTATGCCTATCAGGCCCGTCAACGCTTTCCTGATCGGCCGGTCGTCCTCACCGGCGAAATCATCCACAACCCGCATGTGAATGCGCAACTGCGCGCGCAGGGAATCCGGTTTCTCAGCGACCCGGGCGAGTCGATTGATGCGCTCACGCCCGATGATGTCGTGATCCTCCCCGCGTTCGGGATCACGATCGAACTGCTGCACCAACTCGAGACGCAAGGCTGCACGATGGTTGACACAACGTGCGGCTCAGTGCTCAACGTCTGGAAAAACGTCCGGCGTTATACGGCTGAAGGTTTCACGTCGATCATCCACGGCAAGTTCTGGCACGAAGAGACACGCGCGACAGCCTCGCAAGCGGCGTCCGGTGGCGGACACTATCTCGTCGTCCTCGATCGCGCTGAAGCCGACGCCGCGTGCGAATTCATTCGCCATGGAGGCAACGCTCGCGAGTTCCTTGCGCAATTCGAGCGAGCTGTTTCTCCGGGGTTCGACCCGGATACCCACCTTCAGCGTCTCGGCTGCGCGAACCAGACGACGATGCTCAGCTCTGATTCGCTTGCGATAGCGGAGATGTTCCGCGCGGCGGTGCGCGCCCGTTTCGGCGATACGGAACTCGACCATCGATTCCGTTCCTTCGACACGATCTGCAGCGCAACGCAGGACCGGCAGGATGCGGTTGCCGCACTGCTCGACGAGCGGCCGCTCGACCTTATGATTGTCGTCGGCGGGTACAACAGCAGCAACACGTGCAATCTGGCCCGGATTTGCGAGTCGAGAGTGCCGACGTTTCACATCGCGGAGCCGGCCGGTCTCATGTCATCATTCGAGATCCGGCACAAACCGGTTGGCGGGACGGGCGAACGGGTCTCCGCAGGGTGGCTGCCTGAGTCCGGCCCGGTATCCATCGGGTTGACTTCTGGCGCGTCGACACCCGATAACCTGGTGGACCTCGTCATCCGAAGGCTGCATGCCTTCGCCAACCTCGGTGAGTCCGGGTAAATACAAACCGCGCACCAGTCGTATTGACCGGCGAAGCTAACTATGACTCTTTCAATACTTTCCAGGCGGTTGGCCCTCGTCGCCGCCGCCGTCGTCGGCGCCGCCATCCTGTCGGCTCCTGTGGCCTCGGCGCAGGGGTTCAAATGGTGGCAGTCGGAGATGTTCACACGCGAACTGGGGCTCACCGCCGAGCAGAGCGCGAAGATCGAAGCCATCTTCCAGAAGACGGTCCCGGTCCTGCGCCAGGAGAAGGACACGCTCGACAGGGCGCAGGCGGACTTCAATCAGATGATCGAGGCAAGCGACGATGCGCAGGTGATGGCGCAGGTCGGTGTCGTCGAAGCCGCCCGCTCTGAATTGAACAAGTCCCGAACCATGATGCTGCTGCGCATGCGCCGCGTGCTCACGCCGGATCAGCGCGTCAAGTTCGTGATGCTCCAGCAGCAGACGCGCAATCACGGCCGCTCTGGTGGCAAGCGCTAGTCGTTTCCTTCTCTATTGAAACAAGACCATGAAGACTGTTGCCTGCTTCGTTCGTATTTTTCCATGTGTACTGGCGTTGGTCGCCTCTGGCCGCCCGGCCGGAGCACAGACCGATGCCGACCGTGTCCGCCTGGACGACATCGCGCGTGAAGCGGCGCGTGAATTTGCCGCCGGCAACTCGCCAACGCTGGATCAAACGCGTCCAACCGCACCGGCGCCGGCAGCAGGAACGCAAGTTAATCTGACGCTCGACGAGGCGACCGCGCGAGGGCTCGAACGGAATCTCGATATCGCCGTCGAGCGGCTCAACCCGCAGACGTTCGATCTGAACATCGCGCGCATCCGCGCGGCGTATCGACCGACGGCGGTTTCCACCATCGGACAGTTCTCGCGTGTGCAGCCGCCGACCAGCACACTGAACGGCGGCCTGCGCGTCGAGAACACCACCACGACGTACAACTCCGGATTGCAGCAGCTGGTGCCGTGGGGCGGTGGGGCTCTCGCATTTCAGTTCAACAACAACAAGCAGGTCAGCTCGAACAACTTGCTGAACTACAACCCGGCGTTCAACAACAACTTTGGACTGACGCTCACGCAGCCGCTGCTTCGCGGGTTTCTCATCGACAACAACCGGCAGCAACTGATCGTGACGGCGCTGAACCGCGACGCATCGGAGATCCAGCTTCGCGGCACGATTGCGACCACGCTCGCCAACGTGCGCAATGCGTACTGGGAGCTGCTTTATTCCAATGATGCGCTCGAAGTGGCCCGGGGGTCGCTCGATCTGGCGACGAAGCTCGTCGCCGATAACCGCGCGCGCGTCGAGGTTGGCGCGCTGGCCCCGCTCGACGTCGTGCAGGCACAGGCGGAAGAAGCGACCCGCCGGCAGGCGCTCGCGCAAGCCGAGGCGCAGAGCCGCACTGCGGAGCTCGCCCTCAAGCGCCTCATCGTCAGCGGCACCGACGATCCGCTGTGGAGCGCTGAGGTGAATCCCGTCGATCGGCCGACATTCCTGACCGATCCGCTCGACGTCCAGAGCGCGGTCCGAAAAGCGCTCGACAACCGCACTGACCTCCAGATTGCGCGCAAGACGATCGACAGCAACGACGTGACGCTGCGCTTCATGCGCAATCAGACGCTCCCGGAACTCGACTTGACCGCGATGTACGGTGCGACTGGTCTCGGTGGCACGCAGTTTCAGCGCAATGGGAGCGGCGTGACGAGCCAGGTCATCGGGATTATGCCCGGCGGCTACGCTGATGCATGGCACACGCTGACCGGCCGCAGCTACCCAACGTGGAACCTCGCGCTGAACCTCTCGTATCCAATTGGTGCGAGCGCTCAGGACGCCCAGCTGGCGCGGGCAAAGGTTCAGCTCAATCAATCCGCGGCACAGTTGCGGGCGCTGGAGCTGCAAGTGGCAACGGACGTGACCAATGCTGCGCTCCAGGTGCAGAGCGGTCTAACGCGCTATCAGGCAGCGAGCGTTGCACGCGACTTCGCGCAGCAGCGGCTGGATGCTGAGCAGAGCCGGTTCGAGGTCGGCTTGTCGACGAATTTCCTCGTTGTTCAGGCGCAGCGCGATCTGTCGACGGCGCAGAATACAGAGTTACGGGCGCTTCTGGACTACCGGAGGGCGCTGGTCGATTACGAGCGCGTGCAGGAAACGCCGGCCGCGCGCGGCGGCGGCATCACGACGATCAACGCCGCGGGCGGAGGCGGCGGCGCGGTGGCCGCACCAGGCAACTAGGGACTTGGGTCGTTCACTAACGGACTATTGATGCGAAGAATTGTCATCATTGCGGTCGTTCTCGCGGCCGCGGCTGTGGGCGTTGCGTTCTACTCCGGCATGTTCAGCCGGGACAACGCCGCCCAGGCGGCGGGCGGGCAGGACCCGGCCGCGCAGGGGCGCGCAGGCGCCGCCGGCCGGCAGGGCGGTGCACGCGGAGGCGGACGCGGACAGTTGACGGTGGAGCTCGCGCCTGTCGTGCAGGCAGCCGTGAACCGGGAACTGGCGGTGGTCGGTAACCTGATTGGCGATCAGACGGTGTCGGTGGTACCGAAGACTGCTGGACGGCTTGAGGAAATCGGCGTCAAGCTCGGCGACCGTGTGAATCGGGGGCAGCGGATCGCGAAGATCGAGGATGAGGAGATCCTCGAGCAGGTCCGGCAGGCGGAAGCCGCGTTCGAGGTGGCAAGAGCCACCATTCGGCAGCGCGAAGCGGATTTGGCGCTCGCCAAGACGAACGTGGAGCGTTCCCGGAGCCTGTTCCAGCGGCAGCTGCTTCCGCAGCAGACGCTCGACGACGCGGAAGCGAAGTATCAATCCGCACAGGCGGCGCTCGATCTCGCGCGTGCACAGAATACGCAATCGCAGGCACGGCTCGACGAGCTTCGCATCACCCAGCAGAACACCATCATTACCTCTCCCGTCAACGGTTTCGTCTCGCGGCGTGCCGTGGATCCCGGCGCCTTCGTGTCGGCAAACGCTCCGGTTGTCGAGGTGGTCGACATCACGCGGGTCCGGATGGTGGCGAACATCATCGAGAAGGATTTGAAGCAAATCGGTGTCGGCGATACCGCGCGTGTCGAGGTGGACGCGTTTCCCGGCGAGGACTTCATGGGGCGGATCGCGCGCGTCTCACCGGTGCTCGATCCATCGACGCGGACGGCGTCCATCGAAGTGGAAATCGCGAATCCGCAGTACCGGCTGAAACCCGGCATGTATGCGCGTGTCGGCATCGTCACCGAGTCACATCCCAACGCGCTCGTCGTGCCGACCAACGCCGTCGTTGATGTGAATGGCACGCGCGGTGTCTATCTGTCGGTCAACAACGCGGCGACGTTTCATCCGGTGAAGATCGGCATCGAAGGCAACGAACGCACCGAGATCCTCGACGGTGTCGCCGCCGGCGACCGCGTTGTCACGACCGGCGCGGCCGGCCTCCGCAATGGAGATCCGATCGTTCTGGCGAGTGGTGCGCGAGGAGAACGGGGTGCACGCGGTGGAAGGGGTGCCGGCGGTTTAGAGGGTTCAGTGGGTTCAAGAGGTTCAGGGGGTTCGGCAGCATCGAATCCCGAAACCCGAAACCCGAATCCCGAGGGCGCCACCGGTGATGGCCGGCGTGGCGGCTTCGGTGGCCGTCGAGGTCAACGTGCGGGCGGCGCAGCGCCCGATCGCAGCAATCAGTAGTTCGCCGTCGAGAGCGCATATGAGCATTCCACGCATAGCCATTCATCGTCCGGTCACGATGTTCATGCTGAGCGCAGTGATCGTGATGTTGGGCGCCATCTCTCTCACGAAACTGCCAGTGGACCTGATGCCGGAATTCGCCGCGCCCGTCATCACGGTCAACACGACGTATGCGAACGTCGGGCCGCTCGAGATCGAGGAACTGATCACGCGGCCGATCGAACAGTCGGTCAGCGCGGTGGCTGGCATCACGCGGGTGGAATCGTCGTCACGGGAGGGCGGCGGCAACGTCCGCCTCTTCTTCGGGTGGGGCACGGACCTGGATTCGGCTGCGGACGACGTTCGAAGCCGGCTCGATCGCGTACGTGGCCGTCTCCCGGAAGAGGCCGATCCGCCAGTCATCTTCAAGGCCGATTCCAACGCGTTCCCGATCATGCAGATTGGCGTCGAGGGGGACTACGATCCGGTGACGCTGCGCGAGATTGCGGAAAACGATTTGTCCCCTCGCCTCGAGCGCGCGCCGGGCGTGGCGGCGGTCACGATTAACGGCGGTCTTCGCCGGCAGATTCACGTGGATCTGTCGAAGGAGAAGATCACCGCCCTCAATCTGTCGGTCGATCGTGTGGTGCAGTCGCTGCGGTCCGAAAACCAGAACCTGCCGCTCGGCCAGATCGACCAGGGCGACTCGACCTATCTCGTTCGCAGTCAGGGACAGTTCAACAACATCGACGATATCCGCAACCTCGTCGTCATGACCCGAGAGAACGTCCCCGTGTATCTGCGGGACGTGGCCGACGTGACCGATTCGACCGAGGATCGGCGCCAATTCCAGCGCATTACCTCGCGCGACGCCAGCGGCAAGCTTGGAGAGGGACACGCCGCCGTCCGAATGCAGATCAACAAGCAGTCGGGCGAGAACACCGTAGCGGTGGCCCAGGGCATTCGCGCCGAGGTCGCCCGCATCAACCGTGATGTGCCTGGCGTGCGTCTGATGGTGCTCGATGACAACGCGATTTTCATCGAGCGCGCGATCAACAACGTCAAGGAGCACGCCCTGGTCGGCGGCATTCTCGTCGTGCTGATCATCTTCGCGTTTCTGCGCGACTTCCGTTCGACGCTCATCGTCTGCACGTCAATCCCGGTCTCGGTAATCGGGACCTTCGCGCTGCTGTACTTCGGCGGCTTCACGCTCAACACGATGACGTTCGGTGGACTCGCGCTCGGCATAGGCATGATCGTCGATGCAGCCATCGTCGTGCTCGAGAACACGCATCGCCACCTGGAAAAAGGCAAGGACCGGATGACCGCCGCGATCGACGGCAGCGAGGAGGTCTGGTCGGCCATCCTGGCGTCGACCCTCACGCACATCGCGGTATTCGTTCCGCTGCTGTTCCTCCAGGGCATCTCGAGCATCCTGTTCACGCAGCTCTCGTTTGTCGTGATGTTCTCGCTGGCGATGTCGCTGTTTGTCGCCGTCACCATCGTGCCCGTGCTCTGCTCCCGCTGGCTGCGCACGCATGACGAACATCGGCAGCACTCAGGTGTCCTCGCGCGTTTCTATGGCGCGAGCGAACGATTCCTGGAAGCTCTCGACGACGGCTATCGCCGCGTCATCCACGTCGCCCTCCAACATCGGCCGACGGTGATTGGCGCGGCGGCGGGCCTCGTCGTGCTCGCGGTCATGCTCTATCCGCGCGTGGGCACTGAACTCCTGCCCCAGACCGATGAGGGACAGGTCAATGTCAACGCGCAGTTGCCGATCGGCACGCGCATGGAAGTCACCGAAGCGGTCATGCTGCGCCTCGAGGAGTTGGTGAAGCAGTTCGTGCCCGAAGCGACGGCCATGGTGACCAACGGCGGCGGTGGGGGCGGCGGGTTCGGCGGTGGCGGCAACACGAACCGCGGTGGGATGCAGGTCAAGCTCGTACCGCGTGACCAGCGCACGCGAACGAGCGATGAAATCGCGCAGGACCTGCGGCGCCGGCTGTCGGGCATTCCCGGCGCCATCGTGCGCACCAACCCCGGCGGCGGCAACTTCCAGCTCAACCAGATTCTCGGCGGCGGTCAGGATGCACGCCTTTCGCTGGAGATCCGCGGCCACGAGATCGACGATGCCCGGCGCATCCAGCAGCAGGCCATCGGGCTCATGCAGGAGACCCCCGGCATCGCCGATGTCCGCATCGCGCAGGACGATGCGCGGCCGGAGCTGGCGATTCGCGTCGACCGCCCGAAGGCCGCGATGCTCGGCCTGACCGTCAACGGCGTCGCCACGACGATTCAGACCAACGTGGCCGGCACAACTGCCGCCCAGTTCCGCCAGCGCGGCAACGAATATCCCATCGTCGTGCGACTTCGCGAGCAGGATCGCGAGTTGATTCAGGACATCGGCGACGTGCTCGTGAACACGCCCAACGGTCAGGTCGTACCTGCTCGGAACCTGCTCGCCGTGAACCGTGAGACCGGCCCCGTCCAGATCGATCGCAAGAACATGGAGCGCATCGTCCGCGTCAACGCTGAACCAGAAGTGGCACTCAGCGACGCGGTCGTCAACGTCCAGGCGCGGCTCGGCCAGATTCGCGTACCGCAGGACTTCTCGATCGGCTTCGGCTCGGAGGTCGAGGAGCAGGCGAGGTCGTTCAACCAGCTGAAGATCGTTCTCATTCTTGCGGTTCTGCTCGTCTACGCCGTGATGGCGTCGCAGTACGAGTCGCTGCGCGATCCGTTCATCATCATGTTCTCGATTCCGACCGCATCGATCGGGATCGTCGGAGGACTGCTGCTGACGGGAACGGCCTTCAGCATGCAGGCCTACATCGGCGTCATCATGCTCGCGGGCATCGTCGTCAGTAACGCGATTCTGCTCGTCGACTACATCAACACGTTGCGGCGCCGCGATGGCCTGCCGTTGCGTGAGGCCGTCGAGGTCGGCGGCCGCACGCGTCTGCGGCCGGTGCTGATGACATCAATTGCGACGATGCTCGGGCTGGTGCCGATGGCCATCGGTATCGGCGATGGTGGCGAGCTGCAGGCGCCGCTCGCGCGCGTCGTCATTGGCGGTCTGCTGGCGTCAACGCTCGTGACGCTGGTACTCGTGCCCGCGGTCTACACCTTGTTCGAGGAAGGCTGGAAGGGGCTGCTCCACAAGCATCAGGAAACGCCGTCAGTGGAGCACGTCTAAGAGTTCGCGAATCGCTTTACCCGTCACCGGATCAACCCAATCCGCGGCAACCTCCGCGAGCGGCTGCAGCACGAACCGCCGCTCGCGAAACCGCGGATGCGGAACCATCAACCCCGGCTCGTTGATCACGCTGTCCCCGTAGAGAATCAAATCCAGATCGATCGTTCGCGGTGCGCCGATGTACGGCCGCTCGCGTCCCAACCGCTGCTCGACGGCGAGCAACGCGTCGAGAACCGCGCGGGCGGATAGCTCAGACTCGCCCGTCGCTGCCCCGTTCAGAAACCTCGGCTGCGCTCCCGGCACATCGACAGGGTCGGTTTCATAGAACGACGAGACGCGCAGATTTGAAACGGTTGGAGCGAGCGCCTGAATAGCACGGCGCAGATGCGCTTCGCGATTGCCGAGATTGCTCCCGAGGGCGATGGCTACTCGAGCCACCGTGTCGGAAGGACTGCTCCGACGCGCGGAACGCCACCCGTGCGGCGACCGAGCAGATCCTCGAACCCCGCCGCCGCCTGCTCGAAGAGCCGCATGTGCTCGATCGATTCGCCGAGAATCACGTTGAGCATGTTGCGATGCCGGGCATGTGTCATCGCATCGACCCGAGCACGCCATTGCTCAACGAACGCGCCGAGATACCGCGCCTCGTCTTCGAGAATGTCGTGGAAAGCGCCGGATTCGATCTTGGTACCTCTTTTCGGCGCAGGAGGCGCGGGCAGTGCGTCCGTTCCTGCCGGGGGCAGTGTCGCGCCGTATTCGGAGAGCGCGGTCTGCAGCCACGACAGATGGGTTTCCTCGCGATTGATGACGTACTGATACGTATTATTGAAGTCGTAATTGCTGACGGTGCGTGCGCTTGCTTCGTGGCGCTCGATGAGCGCCACGCGGCCGGCGGCGAATTCGGTCAGCAGCTTCTGGAGCTCGGACATCAGGCCTTCTGCTTTTCTTTGCAGGCGATGCAGACGCGGGTCCAGGGAATCGCGTCGAGCCGTGCGTCCGCGATAGGCTCGCCACAATCACGGCAGACGCCGTAGGTGCCTTCGTCGATGCGGCGGAGCGCCTCTTCGATGGCCTGGAGAATCTTCGCGTCAGTCTGCTTCAGTTTGAGCTGGATATGCACCTCGTTGTTGCCGCTGGCCTGGTCGGCCATGTCACCTTGCCGCCCCGAGTTGTTCTCCATCGTCCACTGAAGGGGCTTTGCGGCAGGGCCGCCCAGCAGCTCGCCACGCTTCTGCAGTAACTGCGTGCGATATCGTTCGACTTCCATGTACTACTCCGTACTACCCCAGAACGGCCCAAGCTGGCTCGGACAAATCATGATCTTAACGTATCCGGACGGGCTTGGGCGGAGCTGAAGCCTCGTAGGGGCCGACCTGAAGGTCGGCGCCTACTCGGCTCGCAGGGTCGCGAGCGGTTTGTGACGGAGAACGTCGAGACTGGCGAGGACACCAATGGCCGCGACACACGTGGCGGTCGCTGTGATGCCGATGAGCGTGATGGCAGGCGTGGCATGCCACGTCAGGTCGAGGGCGTAGCGAGCAACCGCCCAGCTCAGGACAATCGCGCCGAGTGCCCCGACCGTGCCGGCAATCGCCCCGAGCACGCCGTACTCGAGGAGCAGCATCGTCGCAACCAGCCGGCTGCTCGCGCCGAGTGTCTTCAGGATGGCTGCTTCATAGACGCGCTGGAATTTGGTCATCGACACGGCGCCGATCAGAATCAGCATTCCGGAGAACAGCACCAGCCCCCCGACGACGGTCACCCCCAGCGTGACGCCGTCGACGATTCCCTGAATGGTGTCGAGCACTTCCCTGAGATCGATGACGGAGACGTTGGGATAGCGCGACACGAGCGTCGCCTGCATCCTGGCGCGGGCAGCAGGATCGCGTGGACCATTCACCGAAGAAATGTAGCCGTGCGGCGCGTTCTCGAACGGCCCAGGACGGAACACGATCATGAAGCCGCCAGAGCGGTAGTCGCGCCAGTTCACCTTCCGGATACTGGTCACGCGCGCCGTGATCGTGCGGCCCAGCACGTCGAACTGCATCTGGTCCCCGATGTTGATGCGGAACCGCTCCTGCAGCCGCTCTTCGATCGACACTTCCGCTTCGCCGGTTGACGGCGAGGCGTCCCACCACTTCCCCTGGAGCAGCTCCTCGTTCGAGTTGAGCTGCGGACGATACGTAATCGTGTACTCGCGTGAAAGCGATCCGCGGCCACGGACCTGCTCGTAGCTCTCGAGGTTCACCTCACTGCCGCGAACGGCGGTGACCCGCGCTCGCAGCACGGGAATGATGTTCGGCGGCGGCTCACTGCCGTTCTGCTCGTCGAGGAAGGCCGCTAGACCGTCCTTCTGGTCGGGCTGAATGTCGATCAGGAACATGTCCGGCGCATCCTCACCCACCTGCACCGCGAAGTCCTGCAGCAGATTGGCCTGAAGTGTCCGGACGCCCAGAATGAAAAAGGTGCCGAGGCCGACGGCAAGCAGAATGACGCGGGTCTGATTCCCCGGTCGTGCGATGTGCAACACGGCTTGACGCAGGGCAAACGACGGCGAGTAGCGCAGCGGCTGCACGGCTCGTACGAGCGCCAGCCCCGCGAGGTGCAGCACGACGGCCGTTGCCACGAACCCACCCGACAGCATCAGCCCGACGCGCAGCGAGCCGGCCTGCCATGCGGCCACCGCGACAAGGGACGCGGCGACCACGCCCGTGACGCTCCATTTGACCCAGTCGATGCGCGCCAGCGGTGGGATGTCGTGACGGAGCAGCAGCGACGGCTTCACATGCCGCACGTCGAGCAGCGGCACGAGCGAAAAGAGGATCGATACGAGCAGACCGACAGCGAAACCCTGCGCGACGGCCGCAGTCGTCAACCCGTACTCGACCTGGAAGACCGCCGGGATGTTCCCGATAAACGCCGGCACTGCGGCAATGACGGCCGCGGCAATGGCCACGCCGAGCACACTGCCCGCGACACCGAGCAGCAGCACCTGCGTCATGTAGATCGCAAGAATCTCGCGTGATGTCGCACCGACGCATTTCAGGATGGCGATGCTCCGGAGTTTCTGCTGCACGAACACTCGCGTGACACTCGAGACGCCGATGCCACCGAGAATCAGGACAACGAGGCCGACGAGGCTCAGGTAGTTTTCGGCCCGCGTCAGATTCTCACCCATCTGGTCTTCGCTGCGGCGATACGAGCGGACGCCGACAAACTCATTCGCAAACGTCGAGCGCAACGCGGTGGTCAATGGTTCCACCGCAGTGCCAGGCACCTGCAGGAGAAGCTGGCGCGAAGCACGGCTGCCGAATGCGAGCAGGCCCGTCTCCTCGAGCGCCGCGTAGTCGATGATCACGCGCGGCCCCAGACTGAACGCGCCAAGACTGCGTCCCGGCTCCGACGCGATCACGCCTCGAATCTGGAACGGCACGTTGCCGATGAGAATCCGGTCGCCGACTTTCAAATCGAGCTGCGCCAGCAGCTCCGGCCGGACGACGACGCCGTGGTTGACCAGCAGGTCGTGGGAGTACGTGCCACTGGCAAGGGTGAGCGTTCCATACAACGGGAATTCGCGCTCGACCGCGCGCAATTCGACCATTCGCGCGACCGCCTTCGATGGATCCGCCGGCCGCACCATCGTCGGAATCTCCGTCGCGCGCGACACGACGCCGATGCGGCCGCCGCGCTGCTCGGCCGCAATCGTGTCGAGCACCTTCGAGGTGAACTCACGGTTGCTCGTCAGCAGGATGTCGGACGCGATGAGCACCTGCGCTTGCTGTGACATCCCCGCCCGTACACTCTGAATGACGGACCGCAACGCGATGATCGCGGCGACGCCCACCGCGATGCAGATGAAGAAGAACAGCAGCCGCTGCCATGACGAGCGGATCTCGCGAGCGGCCATCCGCAGAATGAACATCATCTGGTGACTTGCACTCGGGATTCGGGATTCGGGATTCGGGATTCGACGTGTTCGACAGGACGACCATCCCGCAACACGAGCCTCGAATCCGCGAGCGAGGCGAGATCCGGATCGTGTGTGACCAGCATCATCGTGGTCTGCCGAGTACGGCGGACATTGAGCAGCAGGTCCATGATCAGCTTGCCGGTTGTCGAGTCGAGATTGCCGGTGGGCTCGTCGGCAAGAATGATTGGCGGATCGTTGGAGAGAGCGCGCGCGATCGCCACGCGCTGCTGTTCGCCGCCGGACAATTGCGATGGATAGTGATGGCCGCGATCGGCAAGGCCGACCTCTTCGAGAAGCCGCTTCGCACGCGCCGACGCATCGCGCCTTCCGGCAATTTCCATCGGGATCAGAATATTTTCGAACGCGGTCAACGAAGGGACGAGATGGAAGAACTGAAACACGAAACCGATCTTCTCGCCCCGCAGCTTGGCCAGCGCATCTTCGCCAAGCCTGGTGATATCCACATCATCGATGATGATCTCGCCGCCGGTCGGCGCGTCGAGGCCTGCGACGAGGCCGAGCAGCGTGGACTTGCCGCTGCCTGAAGGGCCAAGCACGGCAAGAAACTGCCCGGAGCGGATTGTGAGATCCAGAGGATGCAGGATGGTCAGCGGCCGTTCGCCGCTCATGACCGTCTTCGAAACCCCGCGAAGCTGAATCATCGACGCTGCTTCTCTACGAGCGGCTTCAGCGACCGCCACAGGTTGGCTTCGACAATTCGGGCACCGGCGGGATTGGGATGGATGCCATCCGCGATGTTCAGCGTCGGAATCCCAGCGACCTCGAACAGGTAGAACGGCATGAAGGCGACGCGCTCCTCGGAGGCGAGGTCGCGAAACGCGCGGCGGAATTCCGACGTGTAAGCCGCGCCATAGTTTGGCGGCGCCTCCATTCCGGTGAGCAGCACGTCGATACCGCGCTTCCGGGCGGTTTGAACGATCGTCTTTAGATTTGTTTTCATCTCCGCGACCGGAAGGCCGCGTAGGCCGTCGTTGGCGCCCAGCTCGACGACGAGAATCCGTACGTCACCATCCAGCGACCACTCGAGGCGGCGCAGGCCGCCTGCCGACGTGTCGCCCGAAACACCCGCGTTCACCACTTCGTACTGGTACCCCTCTGCATCCAGATGTCTTTGGACGAGCGACGGAACGGATTGTTCAACGTCCAGGCCGTAGCCCGCCGTCAGACTGTCGCCCAGGAAAACAATCCGCGGACGGGTGGATGCAGGCGCAGCCGCGGCCGCGCGCGTCTGCGCATCGGACGGAGGAGGCGACGCCGATTCGCGCGCCGCTGCCGGCTCGTTTGATGAGCATGCGGCGACCGCCAACGCGGCGCAGACGATCAGGACCCGAAGCGGATGCCACATGTTGCGTGTGCTATAGGTATCGTATCGCGTGACCGACTTCTCCATTGACCCGGGCGCCGTGGCACCCGCGCTCGACACGGTTTTTTCACAACTCAATCGCGACGGTTTCGTGGACAAGTTGTGGGCGCGGCACACCGACCTCTGGAGCAGCGACTACGGCGTCCGGCAGGCGATCGCGAACCGCCTCGGGTGGCTCGACGCACCCGACTTCGCGGCGTCGCAGCTGCCACGCGTGCAGGCATTCGTGCGGCGCGTTCGCGCGCAGCGATTCACCGACGTCGTGCTGTTCGGAATGGGGGGATCCAGCCTCGCGCCCGAAGTCTTCCACCGCCTCTTTGGACGAGATGGAGCGCTGCCGCGATTCAGCATGCTCGACTCGACCGATCCCGCCGCCGTGCGGGCGGCGCTCGTCCGTGCGGAGACTTCTCTCTTCATCATTGCGAGTAAGTCCGGCACCACCATCGAACCGAATTCCATGGCGGCGGCCGCACGACGCCGCGTCGAAGCGGCCGGTGTGAAGGACTGGGCGTCCCGTTTCGCGGCCATTACCGATGACCAGACGCCGCTTCACCGGCGCGCGCTGAACGAGGGGTTCTTCGACGTCTTCGTGAATCCCTCGGACGTGGGCGGTCGATATTCGGCGCTGACGCAGTTCGGTCTCGTACCCGCTGCGTTGATCGGCGCGCCGCTCGACACGCTGCTGGAGAAAGCGCGTCGCATGGCGGACGCGTGTCGCGCGAACGATGCCCGGACGAACCCTGGCATTGCCTTGGGCGCGCTCATCGGCGCCGCCGCGCGCGAAGGACGCGACAAGCTGACCTTGCTGCTCCCGCCGCGGCTCGAACCGCTTGCGCTCTGGATTGAGCAGCTCGTCGCTGAGAGCACCGGCAAGAACGGCAAAGGAATTGTTCCGATCGCGGGTGAGACCCCGCAGGTCGCAGCGGCCGACGACCGCGTGGTTGTCATCGTGAGACTCGACGGTGTCGGCGTGGATGACAGCCTCGTATCGACCCTCAAAGCTGCACGCGTGCCGACGATGACGATCGACATGCCGGCGACCGACGCGCTCGGAGCCGAATTCTTCCGGTGGGAGATGGCCACGGCGACAGCAGGCCGGATTCTCGAGATCAATCCGTTCGACGAGCCTAACGTGCAGCAGGCGAAGGACGCCACGCACGCACTGCTCGACACCTACGCGACACGCGGCCAGTTGCCAGTGCCGGCTGCGGACCTACGCGCTGACGGCGTGGAGATCACCTTCAGTGCGGCTGCGCGCAAAGCCCGTGACGGGAAGGGGCTCGAAACCCTGATAGATGAACTGAAGCCGCACGACTATTTCGTGCTGCTCGCCTACTTGCCGCCGGACGATGAACGCTTTGCTCCGTTGTTGACTCGGATCAGAAATGCGGTCGCGTCGAATCATCATTGCGCGACGATGCTGGGGTACGGACCGAGATATCTGCACTCGACCGGTCAGCTGCACAAAGGTGGGGCGAACAACGGCGTCTTCCTGATCGTCACCGCGCAGGCAGAGAATGACCTGCCAGTGCCCGACGCACCCTACTCGTTCGGTATCCTCGAAATGGCGCAGGCCGTCGGGGACTTTCAGTCCCTCGATCGTGCAAATCGCCGCGCCGCGTATGTTCACTTTCCGGATCGAAGCGCTGATTCGTTGGCGCGATTGGCGGATTTGCTCGGAATTTCACAGTAACAACCAAAAATTACAAAGCTGACCGGGCTGCATACTTTGTATACTCCTGCCCGTGGCAACGGTCGCAGTTCATGGCGTCCTCGCGCGGACGCAGGCGACGCTCGAACGTGGGCGCGGCGCCGACGCGGTCCAGCTCCTTGCGCCGATGCTGCGTCCAGGCTCCCACACGCGGGAGGACGAGATCGCCATCCGCGCTGCGCTCGCCGAAGCGTGGCTGCTTCAGGACGACCTGGCGCAGGCTGCGGCCACATTGGGCCGTCCACCCGATACGCTGCGCGAACCGATCAGTGATGCGTTGCTCTCCTCATTGTGGCGACTGCATGGCCGGATCACCTACGCGCGCGGCGAGCAGTCGCGTGCGATCGCCCTTCATACGCGTGCGTTGAAGCATGCCGAGCTGGCGCACGATTCGCGCGCCATCGGGCTTGCGCATTACGAACTCGCGCTCTGTTACAAGCAGGTCGGCGATTCGGGAATCGTGCGCGAGCATCTGACCGAAGCTGCGTCAGCGTTGCACGCGGCAGGCGATCGGCGGCACCTGGCCCTCGTCCACTCGCTGTCAGCCGTCCTGCTCGCGCAGGCGGGGCGCAGCGAAGAAGCGGCAGCCGCGCTGCGTCAAGGTGAACGCCTCGCGAGCGCGATTCAGGCCGATGATGTGCTCGCGGGCATCGTCCACAATCAGGCGAACGTCGCGTTGATGCGGCACCAGCACGAACAGGCGCTCGCACTTGCCGAGCGAAGCGTGGCGCTGCACGAGACGCTCGGCTCGGGGCACGGCCTCGCGGTCGCGCTCGCAACGCTCGGCCAAATCTTCGTGCAGCTCGGCGACCTGGAACGTGCCGAGCGGATTCTGACGCGCACGCTCGAAGTCCGCAGCCCCGTCCAGTTTCACGAGACGACGGGCGCCGTGTTCGACACGCTCGCGCAGATTCATCTGATGCGCGGCTCCTACGACCGCGCCGGCGAATACCTTCGTCACGCCAGCGAGGCGTACGGCGCCTATGGCACGCAGACGATGCGATGGTACGAGTGGTCGCTCAAGGTGTTGGGCGTCAAGCTCGCTATCCGTCAGGGGAAATTCGACGAGGCGCTGGCGATGGCGGACGACCTCGCACGAACGCCCGGCGTGCCGCCTGGCGAGGCAATCCAGGCAGACCTTGCCGCATGCGAAGCGCTTGTCGCCTCCAATCGCATCGCGGACGCGGAACCGCGCATCGAGTCGTGCGAAGCCCGCCTCGATCCGCGAAGCGCTCCGGCAAACTGGGGAGAGTTCCTGCGCATTCGGGCTACGGTTCACGAACGATCGGGACGATCGTCGGATGCGTATCACGATTTCGCGCAGAGCGTGAACGTCTTCGAGCTGCTCGGCGAGCGGTATCAGGCGGCCCTCAGTCAACTGGCGCTCGCCCGCCTGTCCTCGGCCACCCACGCCGGCGCCGCGCAACGTCATCTCGAGCACGCAGCGGCGACATTCCGTGCGCTCGGCGCCGAGCGCGATCTCGAGGAAGTGGCCCGGCTCCGCACCCACATCGACACTGCGGCGGCGGGTCAACCGGCGGCATCGGCGGTCGAGGCCGATGATTCGGTGATCAGGCGCCTCGTCGATGCCTCCGTCCTGTCAGACCTTCTCGCGCGAGAAACGGCAACGTCGCTCGTGGAAGCGACGCAAGCCGATGCCGCGGTCATCTTCGTCGTCCCGTCAGGCGGCGAAGTGCGCGTTGTGGCGACTGCGGGCTGTGACCCTGGCGTCGCGCGCGCACTCGCCCGCGCGGCCGCTCAGGGAAATCGCGCGTACGGTGAAGGGCTTCTGCTGACCGAAGCGCTTGGCCGCAGCCACGAGGGTCCACGGTTCTGCACGGTTGTCGCAGCAGGACGGCTGACCGATTCCGCGGCGCGGCGATTCCGGATGTTCACCGCGGTGGCGAAACAGGGGTTCGACCTCTGCGGTGCGAGAGACCAGGGCGGCCATCGCGTCGAGCAGGATGGGGCGCGCTCGCTCGAACCGCTGCTGCCCGGCTTCATCTGCGCGAGCGCCGCCATGACCCGGGTGGCCGATCAGATCCAGCGCTTACAAGGGCACGACCTGACGGTTCTGATCACCGGCGAGAGTGGAACCGGAAAAGATCTCGTGGCGCGCGCGATCCACGTCGGCTCCCCGCGAAGCTCCGCGATGTTCCTTCCCTACAACTGCACGACGACGCAGCGCGACCTGGCGGATAGCCAGCTGTTCGGCCACCGGCGCGGCAGCTTCACCGGCGCCATCATGGATCAGCAGGGGCTTATTCGAACCGCGGCTGGTGGGACGTTGTTCCTCGACGAGATCGGAGACCTGCCGCTCGATATTCAGCCGAAACTCCTGCGGTTTCTGGAACAGGGCGAAGTGATGCCGGTCGGTGAAACGCGTCCGCAGGCTGTAGACGTGCGGGTGCTCGCCGCGACCAACGCGGACCTGGAGCAGCGAGTCCAGGAGGGGAAATTCCGGGAAGATCTCTATCACCGCCTGAACGTGATCCGGATTCACGTTCCGCCGCTCCGCGATCGGCGCGAAGAGGTCCCCCACCTGAGCACGTTCTTCCTGCGGGAGGCGTGCGAACGGCTTGGCAAGCCGGAGGTGCATTTGAGTTCGGGAACGCTCGATTTGTTCGATCGCTACTGGTGGCCGGGCAACGTTCGCCAGCTTCGCAACGAGGTGCAGCGCGGGGTCGCCATGAGCCGCCCCGGCGGCACGATCGAACCCGAACACCTCTCGCCCGATCTGACGGCCGTGCCCTCGACGAGCGGCATGCCGGCGACCCCGAAGGCGGTGCGGCCCACTTCCGTCCGCAACCTGGCATCGGCGGTCGAAGAAATCGAGCGCGAGTTGATTGGCAGCGCGCTGAGAAAAACCAGCGGCAATATCTCTGAGACGGCGCGAGTTCTCGGACTTACCCGACGTGGTCTCTATCTCAAGATGCGCCGTTTAGGACTCGATGGCGCCCCAGCGGATACCTAGTAACCAGGTATACAGGTCTGTGGATAGCGGCTATCCACGCCTGCACGCTAGGGCAATCGCGTGAATTCATGTTGACCCAATGTTTTCAGGTAGTTCCATCGTGTGCACGGCGAGCAGATGACACGAACGACACGGGCCTGCGCATTGATATGCACCCGAGTGCAATCCACTCAAGACAGGGGGACCAAGGTGATTCGCACAGCCGCCGCATCGCTGCCGCCATCGACCGATAACAAGCCGCGCATCGGTGCGCGCCGCAAAGTTCGCATCCCCGGTCGTCTCACGTGGCGCGATTCTTCCGGAACCCTGCGCTTCGTATCGGTGATGACCTGCGATGTCAGCGATCTCGACGCGTTCGTCGAGTGCCAGGTGCCGGCGTCGATTCCTCTGTATCGGCTGGTCCACTTCCAGATCGAGCGCGGCGCGCGGGAATGCGATGCGCTGCCCCCCTCGCTGCGCAACGGCAAGGTCCTGTCGGCGGTCTATCGGGTCGGCGCGTACCGCGCTGCCACCGGAACGCCGCACGGATACGCGCTACGGCTGCTCGTGGAACCCGCGCGTTCCGCGTCACCAAAGATCTCCGTCGTCGCTAATTAGATCCGGCGGGTCCCAAAGGACCCGCCCTACCCGCCTCACCCGCCCTGACCGATGCCCTTCTTTCTCCAGTACCGCGCGAGCCCCAGCCACGAGACTTCGAACGGCGCGCCAACGCGGTGCGGGAGGATCTCCGTGTCGCTGAGATGTCGCTGCAGCTCGCGGTCGACGAATTCCGCATAGCGCCGCGCCTTATCGTCGTCGTTGCCCGGTTCGGTCAGCGATCGGCGCACCCATGCGGCGGCCACCTGCAGGTTTTCGACGAAGGACTGCATGTGCGGCCTGACGGGGCTCGACGGTCCGAAGTGTGTGAGGAACAGCGTGCCGGGATCCCACGCTTCGACACGAGCCGCGCTCTCGATCCAGAGCTCGACGTCGATGTCTGGTGGTGGCGTCGGAGGCCTGACGTAATCACCGGTGATGCGTACGCCCGCGACGTCGCCGACGAAAGCGACGCCGCTCGATCGCTCGAAGAAGCTGACGTGATGAGAGGCATGCCCCGGCGTGTAACGCACATCCATCGCACGTCCGGCAGCCTCGATGCGAGTTGAGTCGGTCGAAAGATCGAGCGTCACGATATTCGCCGCAGGCACCGGCGCAACCTCACCCCATAGCGCGTGCATCTGATCGCCCCAGAGCCGCGTTGCGCTTCGCACGAGCCTCGTGGGATCGACCAGATGCGGCGTGCCGCGCTCGTGCACGAACACCTTCAGCCGCGGATATCGACGTACTAGAGTCCCAGTACTGCTGCCGTGATCGAGATGGACATGGGTCAGCAGTATGTGTGTCACATCCCCGAAACGAATTCCGATTCCATTCAGGCCGAGCTCGAGCGCGTCGAGACACGATGCGGGACCGGGATCGACAAGGGCGACACCGCCGGCACTGCTGATGACGGCGGTCGCGATGACGTGTGGACTACCGCGGAATTGGAGGTCAACCCAGGCAATGCCGGGCGCGAGGACGGGCATGCGAGGGCGAGGCATTATACTGACCGTCGTTCATGGTCCACGCGCTCCTCGCCTCTCTGGCGCGCCTCGTGACGGAGGCGTCGGCGCTCGACGTGACGCTCTCGCGCGTCGCCGTGCAGCTGCGCGAGGCGATTCCGTTCGAGCGTCTGCGTGTGTTGCGCCTCGATCGCGCCGATGCCGTGACGCTCTACGCCATCGACGCCTCGGGGGCGATCGAGAACACCCGATACCTGATCGGCGATGCGCCATCAGCGGCAGGAGATGCGGCAGATGGCGTGGAGCGATCCCGCCTGATTTGCACCATCAGGCAGGGTGCGCGCGTCAAGGGCGCGGTATGGCTGACGTCCAGCGCACCTGATGCCTTTACCGAAGAGCACCAGGAGCTGCTCGAGGCCGTGGGCGACCTGATTACACTGGCGCTTTACCACGATACCGTCCGTACGACGGAGCTACGGCGGCGCGAGCGGATCGATGCGCTCGTGCGCCTTCTACAGACCGTTGCCGAAACGCTCGACATTCGTCAGATCTTTCCGCAGCTTTCGGAAACCATTCGCGCCGCGCTGCCGCACGACATCCTGGCGTTGACCGCGTGGGCGGAGGACGGTCTTTCCTTCCAGGTGTACGCCATGGCGGGCGCGGAGGTCCCCGACGAATCGTTCTGGGCACCGACCCTGCTGACGCCGGTCGAGCGCACCTTGATGGATCGCAAGGCGTACATCATCCACGACGTCAACAGCGAGGTGGCCGCGGAAACGATCCGGGGCCGGCTGCTTCGTATGGTTGGCGCGCGCTCCGCGCTCCGAGTCGCCATTCCACTCGGCAGCTCCGTGTTCGGGTCGCTGTTCTTCCTCGCACGCGAGCCGGGACGCTTTTCCGAGGGCGACGTGGATTTCGCGCGGCGTGTTGCGGATCACCTCGCCCTGGCGCTCTCCCACCAGCATCTCGCCGAAGCGGAGCGGCGGGACGCGGCCGCGCGAGACAGGGCTGCACGCCTCGAAGCGCAGGTGGCGACGCTGACGCGCGAGCTCGAAGCACGTTCGGGGCAGCGGCGGGTCGTCGGCCACTCGCGCCAGTGGCAGGATGTGCTCGCGCAGGCCGCGCGCGTCGCGCAGGCGGAAACGACGGTACTGTTGACCGGCGAATCGGGCACGGGCAAGGAAGTGATCGCGCGGTTCATCCATCACGCGTCACGGCGGAGCGCCGGCGCGTTCATCGCGATCAACTGTGCGGCCCTGCCGGATCAACTGCTCGAATCCGAGCTGTTCGGATATGAGCGCGGCGCCTTCACCGGCGCCGTGTCAGCCAAACCGGGTCGGATCGAGCAGGCAAACGGTGGCGTGCTGTTTCTCGACGAAGTTGGAGAGATGGCGCCAACCGTCCAGGCCAAGCTGCTCCGCGTGCTCGAGGAGCGCGAGTTCCAGCGGCTCGGCGGGACGCGCCTCCATCACGCCGACATCCGCGTGATTTCCGCGACAAACCGGGACCTCCACGGCGCCATGCAGCGAGGCGAATTCCGCGAGGACCTCTATTACCGGCTCGGTGTCTTCGAGATCGAACTGCCGCCGCTGCGCGATCGGGCTGAAGACGTGCTCGAGCTGGCCGACATTTTTCTTCGCGAGATCGGGGAGACGGTGGGCCGTCCGGCTGCCGGTTTCGAACGCGATGCGAAGCGGGATCTTCTCGCCTATCCGTGGCCAGGCAACGTGCGCGAGCTTCGCAACGCGATCGAGCGGGCGGTCATCCTCGCCGACGGCGGCTACATCCGCAGCGAGCACCTGCCTGTGAACGCGACCCGGAAGACGCCCTCTCAAGTCGAGCCGAGCGGCGCGCCGCTACCCGCCGGCGGGGTGAACCTGGACGCCATCGAGCGTTCGCTCGTCATCAAAGCGCTCAATCAGGCACGGCACAACAAGACGCGCGCCGCGAAGCTGCTCGGCCTGACGCGCGCGCAGCTCTACTCCCGCATCGAGAAATACGGCCTCGCCGAAACGGAGTCCTGAGCCGCGGCCGTGGCTCCTGTTGTCCGCCGCGCGCTTGTAACGTCCGGTGTCGCACTCCTCTTTCTGCTGCTGATCGGCGCCACGTACCAGGGCGTCGCGACGGCGTTCGAGCGACGGCGATTCCCGCATCCAGGACGACTCATCGACGTGGGCCGGCATCAGCTTCATCTGTATTGCACCGGCAGTGGAACGCCCGCCGTTGTCCTCGAAGCGCCGGAGGCGACGATGTCCGCGGCGTGGGCGCGGGTGCAGGCGTCGGTTGGACGAGTGACGCGCGCCTGCAGCTACGATCGCGCCGGCCTGGGCTGGAGCGAGGCGGGCGACGAACCGTTTACGCTCGACACGGCGACGTCTCAGCTCCATGCACTGCTGGCGCAGGCGGGCGAGGGCGGACTGTTTGTCATTGCCGGCGCGGGGCTCGGGTCCGCGCTCGCCAGGCTGTACGCGTCGCGCTATCCCGAGGAGACCTCCGCACTGGTGCTGGTGAACGTACCGGGCGCCACGATCTCGTTCAGGGCCGAAACGCCATCAATCCGGTTCATCTCCGTTGCACCCTGGCTCGCACGCACGGGAGTGCTTCGCGCCACGCGTCGATGGTCCTCCAGCGTGCGCGGTCTTCCCGAACCCGCCGCTGGAGAGCTGCGTTCGTTTCTCAACCGGCCCGACCACCTGGCTCGCGCGTCAGGAGAGCTGGCGCGCTGGGATGAGGCCGTTGCGCGCAGCGAAGCGGCGCCATTACCTCGCGACTTGCCGGTCGTGCAGGTGGAAGTCGAAGGACGCGATCGGATTGCGGTGCTTGCGGATGAGAAAAACGCGGGTGATGTATCGGAAGCGATCGTGCGCGCCGTC
>Ga0207701_10000719_pt1 | contig 34909 bp, 32 predicted proteins | sample KBSSwiSSwithPhiX_FD_184294 | JGI IMG/M metagenome (GOLD analysis project Ga0207701, IMG submission 184294) | Switchgrass rhizosphere bulk soil microbial communities from Kellogg Biological Station, Michigan, USA, with PhiX - S5 (SPAdes) (version 2) | ecosystem: Environmental > Terrestrial >... | reverse complement strand
GCGAGGATCAGCGGTGTCGCGAAATCGGCCAGCGACGCGGCGAACAGCAGCAGGAACGCATTCGCGAGGCCGGGCGTCGCAAGCGGCAGCGTGACGGTGCGGAACACGCGCCAGCGCGAGGCGCCCAACGAGAACGCCATGCCCTCGATGTTCGAGTCGATCGCGGCCAGGATTGGCCGCAGCGTGAGATAGGCGATTGGAAAGTAGGTGAGCGCTTCCGAGACGAAGGTGCTGGTCAGACCGTAGACCGTGACGCCTTTCATTCCCAGAAGCTCGTACGTGATGAGCCCGCGCGGGCCGAACGAAAAGATGATGGCGATTGCGGTCGTGAATGGCGGCGAGACCAGCGGCAACAGCACGCTCGCGTCGACGATCCCGAGCAGCAAGCGCGGCAGCCGGCCACGCGCGGCGGTGAACGCAAACAGGAAGCCGACTGCCGTGCCGAGCACGCCCACGAGCGTCGCCAGCAGCAGGCTGTTCCAGAACGCACGGATCTGGTGGCGATCGGTCAGGATCTTCGTGATCGCGGCGGTGTTGAATCCCCCTTGATCGACGACCATCCGCGCGAACAGCATGCCGAGCGGATAGACGACGAAGAGTGCGAGCAGCAGCCAGAGCGCGAGCGCCGTGACGGCGACGACGGGGTCGCGGTGTCCGCTGGCGCGGATCACGGCGCGTATGCCGGTTCCACCGTACCCCTAGGGATTCAACACTTCGGCGACCCACCGATCGACGATGCGCTTGCGGTTCGCGCCCGCGTAGTCCGCGTCGATTGCGAAGATCTTCGCGCCTTTCAGCACGGCCGCGAGGCTCGGCTCGATGGAGACTGCCGGATTCGCGGGCACGAAGTTGATCTTGTACTTCGCGAAGTGGTTTTGCATCGCGGGCGACGTCGCCCAATCGATCAGTTTTTTCGCCAGCTCGGGATTCTTCGCGCCCTTGATGAGCGCGATGCCTTCGGCAGCCGTGCCGATGCCTTCTGCCGGGAAGCTGATCGTGACGTCGTAGCCCTTCGCCTTCGTGTCGAGCGCGTCCACGATGAAGAAGATGCCGCCGCCCGCCTGGCCGAGACCGACCGGCAGCGTGCCTCCGCCGCCGCTCTTCGTGTAGAGCTGGACATTGGGCCGCAGCTTCTTCATGTAATCGAACGCCTTGGTCTCGTCGCGGCCGTTCACTTCGAGAACCGAGAAGATGCGGGTGACCGCGGTGCCCGAGGTGCGTGCGTCCGCCATCTGCAGCATGTTCTTGTAGGCCGGATTGAGCAGGTCGTTCCACGAGGCCGGCGGCTTGAGGTTGTTTTCCTTCAAGAACTTGTCGTTGGTCATGAACACGAGCGGGTCGTCCGCGATCGCAATCCACTGTCCGTCGGCGTGCTTGAAGCGCGGCGGCAGCGACGCGTACGCAGGCGGCTTGTACGATTCGAACACGCCTTCGGAGATGCCGGCGGCGAACGTCTCGATCGGTCCACCGAACAGCACGTCCACCCGCGGATTGCCCTTCTCGGCGATGACGCGGGCGAGCGCTTCGCCCGAAGAAAAGCGGACGAAGTTGACCTTGATGCCGGTGGCCTTCTCGAACTCGTCGAACATGGGGCGCGCCCAGTTCTCGGGCCAGATCGAGTACGCATTCACGACGTCGGCAGCGCGGGCCGGCACCGCGCCCAGCAGCGCGAAGCCGAGCAGCACGCCGATACGTGCAGCGCCCGCGACGAACTGCCGAAAACCATTCGATCCCATCATGTTCTTTCCCTTTATGGTGCGCACTTGCCGACGTAGCCTTCGGATACCGGCGCTTCGGCGTCCGTAGGATTCACGCCGCGCCCGTCGAACAGCACCGGAATCTGGCCGGTCGTTCCGATCTTGCTGTCGGCGCGGCGGCGCTCGTTGATCGTCTTGAAGATGTTCCACTCGTCGTGCGCGCCGCGGCTGACGGTCGACGACGCTCGTAGCGCGTAGTAGCGGCGGAACGCGGACTTGGTGAGGCCGCCTTCGACGGCCTTCGCGAATCCGGGATTGGTCTTCACGCGATTATCGAAATACTGCTCGAGCTTCGCCATGTCGTTGTTGCCGTCGAAGCCGAAATACCGTGCGAAGTCCTGCGGACCCGCGAAGTAGACGAAGTCGAAGTCGCCCAGACCGTCCTGTCCTTCGAGCAGCGTCGTCCACATCAGCATGTAATCGGAGCCAGTGCCCTTCGGCAGGTCGGCGTCGAGCGTCCCGGGATTGAGGACGTACAGGTAGTCGGATCCGAACCGCTTCTCGATCGCCTGCTTTGCGTTTTCGGCAACTTCCTTGTTGATGTCGAAGTTGCCGCCGCCCGCCGAGGTGAGGGGAACGCTCAGATACCCGACCGCCTTGCCCATCTTGCGCTGCTCGGCGAGCACCTCCCGGAACCGCTCGACCTTGGCGGTGATCGTGGGCTTGAGGTCGCCCTCGACGCAATAGCAGACGCCGATCTTCGTGCACTCCGACACTTTCGCCGCAAAGACGGCGGGTGCATGGAAGGCGAGCGTCGCGGCAAGCGCGGCCGCAGTTGCGCAAGCGACCAACCGTTGCATGGGCAGCGTGGCGACTCGTTGCATGGGCAGCACGGCGACCTCCTCCCTGGCGATGAACCGGACCCGCGAGGTCGCCGCCGCTCGTCGAGCGACGCGCGCGACCTCCCGCGCATCATATTCGCCGGATGGGAGGGCGGCAACCAGAACGAACCTGGGCCGCCGGGGCTTCGCTAGTCTGTCGAGACTTGCGGCTTGATGACCGGGGGCCGCGGCTCGCGACGGTTGGCGAGCGTATGCATCGTCAGTGCGGCAATCGAAGCGCCCAGCGCAGCGATCGTGGTCGTGTCGCGGGCGAGGAGTCCGAGCAGATTGTTGAAAAGCTGCGGATTGCTTTGCTCGATGTAGCGGACGATTTCCTGTACCTGCGCCGACGTGGCGAGTGCCGCATCTTCGAGCGACACCGGGACTTCGGGCAATCGCGCGAAGATCGCGTACTTCGCGAAGGCGCCTCCACCCACCACCGCCAGCGCAAGCGGGCCGACCGAAGCGAGCAGCCGCCCCAGCATGCGCGCGCGCTGCCGCAGCGCCAGGCGGTCGAAGCATGCGGCGACGATGACGGCTAGCGCGGGAGGCGTGTGCTGCCTCGCCGGCGAGGACTGCACGGTCGTCGCCTCGGCAGGCGATGTCGGCGTTGAGCTCGGGATTTTTGCCATGGGCGATCTCCTTCGTTGGATGAACAAATGTTGGCGATCGGCAACGTGCGACTCGTCGCTCGCACCGAAAGTTCCACAACGAACGGCGCGCATGTGTTGCATTTGTTGGGGCACATCCATCCGCAACGACGGCACAGAGATCGGCAACGAGCAGATGCGCGATGTTGCGTCGGCGCGACGCCTGCCATCGGCATCGGCACAACAGTCACCCGACGGTCAAAGAATCCGGTTGAACCAGAGCAGCGACAACAGCCCGGACAACAGCGCGAGCACAGCCGCGGCGGCGGCAAACAGCGCCGAGATCTCAGTCTCGCGCTGCTCGAAGAAGAGCTTGGTGTTCAGGTTCTTGTAGATCTTCTGCAGGTCGGCGGCAGTGCCGGCGTAAAAGTATTCGCCCTGCGTGATGGTGGCGATCTGCTTCAGCGCCTGCTCATCGAGCCGCACGCGCATCGACCAGCCTTCAGCCCCGATCGTCTCGCCGCCTTGCGTGCCGATCCCGACGGTGTAGACGCGAACACCGCGATCGGCGGCGATGCGCGCCGACTCGATCGGATCGGGGCCCGTCGTCGTCTGGCCATCGGTGAGCAGGATGATCGCCGCCGACGAATACGAACCGGCGGGCACGGTCTTCGCATCGCTTGTGTCGGCTGCCTTCTGCGGATCGAGCGGGCTCGCTTTCAGCGGCTGCGCTCGGGGATTGGACGCGCGCAAATCGAATTCGGCATCCGGAAAGATCATCTTGAGCGCGACCAGAATTCCGCTGCCCACCGCGGTGCCGCGCTGCAGCTGGAACCGCTCGATTGCGGCAAGGATGTCCTCGCGGCTGTGAGTGGGGGATTGCACGACGGAGGCGGTGGCGGCGAACGAGACCACGCCGATCCGCGTGGTCTTCGGCTGCTCGGCGACGAATGCGCGCGCCGCCTCCTGGGCAGCGGCGATCCGGCTCGGCTTCACGTCGGTCGCCCGCATGCTGCCCGAAACGTCCATCGACAGGATGATCGTCTCGTGCTGCGATGGCAGCATGACCACTGCGGCGGGCCGCGCGATGGCGATGATCATCAGCGTGAACGCCGCGAGAAACAAGACCGGCGGTATATGGCGCCGCATCCGGTGGCCCACGCCGAGCGCATCCTTCATCACCGACAGGCTGGCGTAACGGAGTGCGCTCTTCTGCTTGCGCCGCACGATGACGAGGTACGCGACCACGACCGCTGGCACGAGCAGCAGCAGCCAAAGCATCTCGGGCCACAGCCACGTCACTGGACTACGCTCCCCGCTGTCACGCTTCGGGGCATGCCACCCTTGCGGCAACCCTGCAGGCCCTTACGGCGAACCTGCGGGTCATCGACGCGGCCCTTCGGGCTCATTGGACGGCTCCAAGATGCTGCGGAAGGCCGCCGCCGGTCGCGAGCTGGCTCCTGCGTTTGCGCAGGTCCGCGAAACGCAGGATCGCGTCGACCAGGTTGTCGTTGGTCGCGAGCTCGAGCGCATCCACGCCGGCGGTTGCGAACGAGGCGCGGAGCTCCTTCTCGCGCGCCTTCGCCGCGGCCTCGAACCGCTTGCGAAAGCCGCGGTCGTGCGTGTCGACAAAGAGTTGCTCTCCCGTCTCGGCATCCTGCACGACGAGCATGCCCATGTCGGGCAGCTCCATTTCGACCGGGTCGTAGAGGCGCACCGCGACGACGTCATGCCGCTGCGCGAGATGTGCGAGCGGCTCCGCCCATCCGGGCCGGCTGATGAAGTCCGACACGATGAAGATGAGCGAGCGCCGCGGGGCCATCGTATACGCCGTGCGCAGCAGCTCGGACAGATCGGTTTCACCGGTTTGCACACGTTGCGGGCGGTGCATCATGCTGTGCAAGAGATGCAGCACCTGGCGACGGCCGCTGCGCGGCGGCAGCGCCAGGTCCACCCGATCGCCGTAGAAAAGCGCGCCGACGCGATTGCCATGGCGCGTCAGGATGCGGGCGAGCACCGCGACGAACTCGCCGGAGACCGCTTCCTTCTTGAGGTCCTGCGAGCCGAAATTGACGGATGCGGAGAGATCGAGGAGGAACCACGCGGCGACTTCGCGCTCTTCCATGTACTCGCGCACGTACGGCGTAGTGAGACGCGCCGTGACGTTCCAGTCGATGTGCCGCACGTCGTCGCCGTACATGTACTCGCGCAGGTCGGCGAGGTCGAGGCCGTGGCCACGGAAGAGCGTTCGATAGTCGCCGTGCAGCACGCCGTCGAGCCGGCGGATCACCGTCCACTCGAGGCGTTTCAGGACGGCTTCAGGCGTTCGCGTGCGCGTCGGTTTTGGGTTCGATTCGGACATGAGTCTCGAGCGGCTTCTCCGGTCGCGGCACGTGCTGCATGATGCGGTGGACGATCTGGTCGGCCGACTGGCCGTCGGCCAGCGCCTCGTAGGAGAGCGACAGACGATGACGCAGAACGTCGGGTGCGAGATCCGAGACGTCCTCCGGCAGCACGTAGGTCCGTCCGCGCAGGTAGGCGAGCGCCCGCGCCCCCTCGATCAGGTGGATTGTCGCCCGCGGGCTCGCGCCGTAGGTGAGGTATCGCGCCAGATCCTTGATGCCGAACCTGTCCGGCTGGCGCGTCGCCGCAACGAGGCGCACGGCGTATTGGATCAGCGACGGATCGACGTAACCACTGCGGCACTCCCGCTGCAGGAGCGCGAGCTCCTCGGTCGTGGCCACCGCGGCGACTTCCTGCGCGACGCCGGTCACGCGCTCGACAATCACGAACTCCTCTTCCTCGCTCGGGTAACCGACGAGCACCTTCATCATGAAGCGGTCGACCTGCGCCTCCGGCAGCGGATAGGTGCCTTCGGTCTCGATCGGGTTCTGCGTCGCCATCACGAGGAACGGCGACGGCACCCAGTGCGTCTCGCCGGCGATCGTGACCTGATATTCCTGCATCACTTCGAGCAGCGCGCTCTGCACCTTGGCGGGCGCCCGATTGATTTCGTCGGCGAGCAGGAGGTTTGCGAAGACGGGGCCGAGCGACGTGTTGAACTCGCCGGTCTTCTGGTTGTAGATGCGCGTGCCGACGAGGTCGGCGGGGACGAGGTCGGGCGTGAACTGGATCCGCTTGAAGCTGCCGCGGATCGTTCGCGCGAGCGTCTTGACGGTCAGGGTCTTGGCGAGTCCGGGAACACCCTCGACGAGAAGATGGCCCTGCGCGAGGATCGCCACGAGCACGCGCTCGAGGAAGTGGTCCTGGCCGACGACGATCCTCTTCACTTCGTAGAGGATCCGCTCCATCAGCGGGGTGACCTCGGTTGGATTCACTGCCTTATCGTTCATGCGTCTCTCGCCTCAAGTCGTGCCGTCGAAACGACCGCGTGGAATGAAACTTCGAAATCGCCGCGCCGACCCGGGGCAATCGAACGGCTGCCCTCCAAACGGCCGCGTCGCACGGCCGGCGCTAGAACGGCGAAATACCAACGGCGGCCGCGGCGCTTTCGATCGGAACCGCGAAACCGATGCCGATGAACACGTGCTCCTCCGTCGGATTCAGGATGGCGGTGACGATGCCTACCACTTCGCCGTCGCTCGTGACGAGCGGGCCGCCGGAATTTCCCGGATTGGCCGCCGCGTCGAACTGAATGAGGTTGGTGAGCTGCCGCTTGCCCTGCGGCGAGCGGTATTCGCGGCGCAGTCCGGAAATGACGCCGGACGAGACCGAGGGGCCGATGCCGAACGGGAATCCGACCGCAATGACCTCGTCGCCGGGCTGCAGGTCGGAGGTCGAGCGCAACGTGGCGGCCTGCAGATCATCAGGCAGCTTCTTGGCCTGAAGCACGGCGAGATCGTGCTCCGGCCGCACGCCGACGACCGTCGCTTCCGACTCGAGCCCGTCGAAGAACTCCACCTGGACCTGATCGGCGCCGTTGACGACGTGCAGATTCGTGAGAATGATGCCCGTGTCGACGATCACGACGCCGCTGCCGACGCCTTCGGACTGGTAGCCGTCCTCGCGCTGGTCGCTCGTCCTGCCGCGAACCCGGACCACGGAACGCTGCACCGCCGCATAAGCCTTCGCGGCATGCGACTGCATCGGGACGTTGTCGAGCGTGTACAGCACAGCAGCGTCGATGTCCTTCTGCGTGAGCGGTTGCTGTGCCGGCGTGAACGATCCGTGGACGGCGACCAGCACGAGCGCGAACAGCGCGCCGCACGCCAGCAGCAGCGGCCGCTCGTAGCGGGCGAGACGGGCGCGCCAGGCGTCGCGAACGGGAGCGGGCGGGGCGGGTGCGTCCTGCGCGGCCGCCGCTTGTCGCGGTGCAACGCGGCGAAGCGTGGAGGCGGGCGCCGCGCTTCCCGCACGCGCGCGGTCGGACCTGCTGTAAAGCGTTACTTTTTTCATGCTGGGCCCTACCCGTTGCGTCGCAGGTCTCCCCACGCTGACTCAAACGGTAACACGAAAACCGGCGGCGGAATGTTACCGGCGCCGCGAGCAGCGGAGGCGAAACCGCGGCCGCGGCGACGAGGCGCATGCACCATGAGCGCGCCGGCCCGCCCCGGCGCGAATGCCGGAGCGCGCAGCGCGCAAGTAATCCAGTAAGCACGACAGCGGGACACCAACATCGGTTCCCGAGTGCTTGACACTCCACGGGCGCATGGCGCCCAATGTGGGCCTCCGAGAGACCACGTCGGGAGTCCGGCATGTCGCTTCGATCGCTTCGCTCCATCATCAGCGGACAGCCGCCGGCCACGGCAGAGAAGACGGCGACGGTGCTCGAGGCCGCCATCCTGATGAAGCAGAAGAGCAAGGGCGCCCTGCTCGTCTGCGACGGCACGCAGCTGAGCGGCATCTTCACCGAGCGCGACGCGCTGTTTCGGGTCATCGCCGCGGGCCGCGACCCTGCGACGACGACGCTCGCCGAGGTAATGACGCCGCAGCCGATGACGCTGACCGCCGACGAGCCGTTCATCAAGGCGCTGAAGCTCATGCACACGCGCGGGTTCCGCCACCTGCCGGTCGTCGATCACGGTCGCCCGATCGGAGTCGTCTCGGCGCGCGACGCGCTCGACGACGATCTCTACGAAATGCGCGTCGAGCTTGCGCAGCGGGCCGACGAGCGCGACTAGAAGCCAGAGCTAACGACTGGAACCTAGCTCACGCGACCCGGAATCCGGCTCGAAATTGGCTGGCCCGATATTGAGTTAGGTTGGCGGCGGCCAACAACAGGCGGCGCGCTATGTCGTCGCCTGTCGCACTACGTCGCAATTAGCCTTGAAACGCGCACCGGCACGCCCGGCTGCTGCAGGCCTTCCACCTCTTCCTGGAGCTCGCGGTCCGAAATCGTGAGCCGGGTGCGCAGCCGCACGTACTCTCCCCACGAGCGGATCAAGAAGCGCTCGACGAAGCGTCCCTCCTCGCCAAGGTCGCGAAAGATGCGCCAGTCGCTCGCGCCGTTGCGGCGGCGTATGAGCTCGGATTTGTGGATCGCGGCCAGAAAGCGGTCGACGTTCTCTTCGCTGATCCGATACTCGATCTGGATCAGCACCGGGCCGTCGTCGGGCAGCGGCTCGGTCGCGAGCGCGAGATCAGGGAGATGCATGCTTGGCGTCACATCCGCTTCGTCCCCCATTTTCACCCGCACGCGGCGATTGATGCCCAGCAGCAGAAGCATCGTGCCCGCAGCGGCCGCCATCGCCATGCGTGGGCCGGTCAACGCCGCGAGCCAACCCCAGAACGCGCTGCCGAGCGCCATTGCCGCCTGCACTGCGATGAGGTTCATCGCAACCGACCGGGCACGCACCCACGCCGGCGCGGACGTCTGCGTGCCGGCCGACAGGCTCGAAAATACCCCGGTCCATGCAGCACCGGTGCAGAACGCTCCGGCAATTGCGACGATGCGGTGCTCGCCGGAAGCGATGAGCAACGCGCCGAAAATCCATATGAGGATGAACGCGGTGACGACCGCATTGAGCGGCGCGCGGTGGAGGCCGCGCGGCACCAGCAGGGCGCTGACGACGGCGCCGATGCCGAAGCTCGCCGACAGAAGGCCGAATCCGCCGGCACCGAGCTGAAGCTGGTCGCGCGCGATGATGGGCAGCAGGGCGAGCACGATGCTCGCGCACAGCGCGAAGCTGATGTTGTGCACGATCAGCGCCCGCATGGAAGGCGAGTGGCGCGTGAAGCGCAGTCCGCTTTCGATGCCGGACAGGAGCGTTTCCGGCATCGCCTTCGGCGGGCGCGCCGGACTCTTCCAGCCTCGACGCGTCAGAATCATCGTGAGAAAGAAGAGCGCGCTCGCGAGCAGCGCGCTGCCCGAGCTCAACGCGGCCACCATGGCCCCGGCAAGCGCGGGGCCGACCGCGCGCGCGACGTTGAACGCAACCGCGCCGAGCGCCACCGCGCGCGGCACATCGACGCGCGCCACGAGGTCGTTGATCGTCGCCGACTGGGCCGGCATGTAGAATGTGAAGCAGGCGCCGATCAGGAATGTAAAGAGCAGCAACAGCGACGGCGTGACGGCGTCGGCGAGCGTGATGGCGCCCAGAATCGCGGTCGCCGTGAACAGCAGCACCTGCGTCACCAGAATGAGCCGGCGACGATCGATCAAGTCGGCGAGCGAGCCCGCGAAGAGTCCCAGCAGCAGCGACGGTGCCGTGCTCGCAGTCTGCACGAGAGCCACCATCAGCGCGGACGGCGTCAACGTTGCCATCAGCCAGGCGACGACCGTCGTCTGCGTTGCGTAGCCCAGCGCGGCGCCGACGGAACCGAAGTAGAAGTTCCTGAAGGACGCGTGCCGGAGCGGGGACGAGGCGAAAACCTGGGTGGCAATCGAGGCGATGCGATTCGACACGCCGCCAGTGTAGACGATGGGACACCGATGAAATACAGGACGCTGCCGAGCACCGATCTCAAAGTTTCGGAGGTCTGCCTCGGCACCATGACGTGGGGCCAGCAGAACAGCGAAGCGGAAGCGCATGCGCAGCTCGATTGCGCATTCGAGCGCGGCGTCAACTTCATCGACACCGCCGAGATGTACCCGGTGCCGCCTAACGCGACGACGCAAGGACGCACCGAGTCGTTCGTCGGGAGCTGGGTCGCGCGCCGCAAGCCGCAGAATGCGATCATCGCGACCAAGGTGGCCGGCCCCGGGCGCCGTGAGTGGATACGCGGTGGCCGAACCGACTTGACGCGCGACGTGATCGCAGAAGCCGTCGACACGAGCCTTGCAAGGCTCCGCATCGAGTGCATCGATCTGTATCAGATCCACTGGCCGCAGCGGAACGTGCCGATGTTCGGCGCGAAGGAGTTCGATCCGGCGAAGGAACGCGCGGGTCCCGACGTCCGCGAGCAGGTCGAGGGAATGGCCGCCATGATCAAGGCGGGCAAGATCCGCTACTACGGACTGTCGAACGAGACGGCGTGGGGCGTATGCGAGTTCCGGTGCGTCGCGAGCGCGCTGGGCGTTCCGGGACCGGTCACGATCCAGAACAGCTACAGCCTCGTTTCGCGAAGCGTCGACAACGATCTCGCGGAAACGCTGTTCCGGGAGAAAATGTCGCTGCTCGCCTATAGTCCGCTCGGCGGCGGCATCCTGACGGGCAAATATCGCGGCGGAGCGAAGCCGCCGAATTCACGCTACGTGCTGTTCGACGACACCGGGCTCCGCTTTCGCAAGCCCATCGTGCACGAGGCGATCGAGGCGTACGTTGCGCTTGCCGAGCGACTCGGGGTCTCGTTGCCGCAGCTCGCGCTCGGATACGTCCGCAGCCGCTGGCATCTCGGCGCCTTGATCGTCGGCGCAACGTCGCTTGCGCAATTGGAAGCGAATCTCGACGCAGCGAGTTTCGACCTCGACGCATCGATGCTGGAAGCGATCGCCGAGTTGCAGATTCAATATCCCAATCCGGCGGGTTAGCGGTGCCGACGGGTTGCAGAAATCGGTTGCGCGTCCAATAACAAAGGGGAACAATGACAATGTCATAGTCTCAGGAGACGGCATGATCAACTTCAGCCGAGGCAGTGGGGATCGCCCGCCCGATCCGCAGGACGCCCGCAACGCCGGCGTCCCCGGCAAGCCCGCCCTCCGACCCGCGGTCTACGAACCGTCGTCGCACGCGGGTCAGGCGCGTGCGCTGCCGCCCGATCCAGCGGTGCTGCGCGAGCCTGGCGCCGCGGGCTCACCGCGCGCCGATGCGTCGCGAGTCGATCCCGCACCGGTCGTGGAGCGGCACCCCCCGCCGAGTGGCATCGCCGCCCCCACCGCGATGGCCGCGCCCGCCGCGCAACCGCCCGTCAGCAAGCTGTTCGTCGGCGTCAACATCAAGCTCAAGGGCGTCGAGATCTCGGATTGCGATGTGCTTGTCGTCGAGGGCCACGTCGAAGCGACCGTGCACAGCAAGGAAATGCAGATTTCGCCGCCGGGCACGCTCCATGGCACCGCGCAAATCGATGTGGCCGAGATCCATGGCGAGTTCACCGGTGAGCTGACGGCGCGCACCCGGCTCGTCGTGCACGGGACGGGCAAGGTGTCGGGAACGATTCGCTACGGCTCGCTTATCGTCGCCGAGGGCGGCACGATCAGCGGGGACATGAAACAGATCGATGCGCTCGAGACGCCGGCACGGCCGGCGACGTCGCGCGCGGCGGCCCACGAAACCCGGCATTCGAACGCACCGTCCCGCAACGCCGGCGGGAGCTGAGACCCGGTTGGCTTGACGCCAGCGATCTGCCGCCAGCGCGGGCCGCGCCGCGGCCGCGGTCAGTTCGCCTTGAAGGTGACGCGACGCACCTTCCTGTCGTATTCGGCTTCCGTCGCCATCGTGATCTCCTTGCCGTCGGCGGCGAATACGCGGCCGCCCTTGCTGCGGCAGGCGTTGCGCTCGTACTGACACGGCCCCATTTCGGGATGCTTGCGGCAAAGCTCGTCGACCTTTGGCGCGTACTCGATGGCGGTTTGCGCGAGTGTGGCGCCTGCGCCGGTGACGCATACATAGATGACGCCCGGCGGGACGACGACCGGCGGTGCGGCCGGGCTCGCTGTCGCGCCTGGTGACGGAATGGTCGCCGCCCCGGGAGGCGGCGCTTCCATCGGCCGGCGCGTGACGGCCGGGGCGTCGGTCGACGCTGGCGGCGTTAGTGGGGCAGGTTGCGGCTCGCGCGGCGGCGTGCAGGCGGCGATCGCCAACAGCAGCAGCCAGGCGCCGGGGGAAAGAAATGGGCGCGCGATGCCGTTCAATCTCGGCCGATGCTTACCATCCGGACTCGCATTTCGCATTGCCCTCGAACTCCGTGGTGTTGCCGCTCAACGCAAGATGGACCCGCCGGCCCTTCACTTGGTTCATGAATGCTGCAGTGCGCGAGTTGGCGGGCCGCCGCAAGCGAGCGGCGAGCGCGACGAGCACGAACTGCACAACGCGACGACGCCATGAGTAGCACTCCCGACGGAGGACTGCCAGAAATTGCAAATAAGACAACTCTCTCCTGCATTGCTTGCAAATAAGACACAACTGTACCGGCGTCGGCGATATTCGCATCGCTTTACCCTAGGTATCAATCGTTTTTTGTTCTATGACTAATGAATGGATACAACTCTGCTGTCGCCGTCGGTCAACCTCCGCCGCCGCGAATACGTTTTGGCGACACACTGATCCACGCTACATCCCACTCGAAAGGGCCCTGGCGTCGCACGGATGACACGCAAACGGCACTCCCGGTTACGAAATTGGGCACGCGCTCGACCCGTTTTCGACCGTCATCCCGCCAATTTTCCGCGGCGTCACAGGCGTCCACGTCCCCGGAAGCTCAAAGGCACCGCCATCCGCGGATTGGATGGGCCGTCGGTGCGGGCGACGCGAGCGGGCGCCCAAGGCGTCCGTCTGGCACGCGTTATGCAGTACAAATTTGAGAACCGCAACTTGCGAAGAAGCCAAGAAGGCAAGCCGCTCCGTCATGCCGGGAGTGGCCGGAAGTGCCCCAGGCATTCGGCATCTTGGTAGTAGGGCAACTTGGGAACGACGATGACGCTGCTCGACGACTTCCGGTCGAACTACTCGGCCACGCAGAACGAGGAAATGAGCCTCGAGGAGTACCTCGAATTGTGCAAGCGGGAGCCGTCCGCATACGCGACGGCCTCCGAGCGGATGCTGGCGGGCATCGGTGAGCCGGAGCTGATCGATACCCGGAGCGATCCGCGCCTCGCCCGCATCTTCGGGAACCGCATGATCCGCCGCTACCCCGCGTTCGGCGAGTTCTTCGGGATGGAAGAGGCGATCGAGCAGATCGTGGCGTTCTTCAAGCATGCGGCGCAGGGCCTCGAAGAGAGGAAGCAGATTCTCTATCTCCTGGGTCCCGTCGGCGGCGGCAAGTCGTCGATCGCCGAGCGGCTCAAGGCCGTCATGGAAAAGAACGCGATCTACGCGCTCAAGGGGTCGCCGGTGAACGAGTCGCCGCTCGGACTCTTCCCTTCCGACCGCTTCGGCGGCGTCCTGGAAAGGGACTTCGGCATTCCGCGCCGCTACCTCACGGGGATCATGTCGCCGTGGGCGGTCAAGCGCATGGAAGAATTCGAAGGGGATCTGTCGAAGTTCCGGGTGGTGCGCATCCAGCCGTCGGTGCTGCGGCAGATCGCCATCACGAAGACCGAGCCGGGCGACGAGAACAACCAGGACATCTCGTCGCTGGTCGGCAAGGTCGACATCCGCCAGCTCGAGCACTTGTCGCAGAACGATCCCGACGCCTATAGCTACTCCGGCGGACTGTGCCTCGCCAACCAGGGGCTGCTCGAGTTCGTGGAGATGTTCAAGGCGCCCATCAAGATGCTCCACCCGCTGCTGACGGCGACGCAGGAAGGCAACTTCAAGGGCACCGAGGGCTTCTCCGCGATCCCGTTCAACGGCGTCATCGTCGCGCACTCGAACGAATCCGAGTGGCACAGCTTCCGGAACAACAAGAACAACGAGGCATTCCTCGACCGCATCTACATCGTCAAGGTGCCGTACTGCGTGCGCGTCTCGGAAGAGGTCAAGATCTACAAGAAGCTGCTCGCCAACTCGTCGCTGTCGGGCGCGCCGTGCGCACCGGGCACGCTCGAGATGATGGCCCAGTTCTCCGTGCTCACGCGCCTCAAGGAGCCCGAGAACTCGAGCATCTACTCCAAGATGCGGGTGTACGACGGTGAGACGCTGAAGGACATCGATCCCAAGGCAAAGACGCTGCAGGAGTATCGCGACTACGCGGGCACGGACGAGGGCATGACGGGGATGTCGACCCGCTTCGCCTACAAGATCCTGTCCGCCGTGTTCAATCACGACCAGACGGAGATCGCGGCCAACCCAGTGCACCTCATGTACGTCCTCGAGCAAAGGCTCGCCCGGGAGGATCTTCCGGACGACGTCCGCCGGCGCGCGACCGAGCATGTGAAGGGCTATCTCGCGCCGCGCTATGCCGAGCTCATCGGGAAGGAAATCCAGACCGCCTACCTCGAGTCGTATGCCGAGTACGGCCAGAACATCTTCGACCGCTACGTCACGTTCGCCGACTGCTGGATCCAGGAAGAGGACTACCGCGATCCCGAGACCGGCGAAAGCTTCGATCGCGGCGCGCTCAACAGCGAGCTCGAGAAGGTCGAGAAGCCCGCCGGAATTGCCAATCCCAAGGACTTCCGCAACGAGATCGTCAACTTCGTGCTGCGGGCGCGGGCGCACAACAATGGGCGCAATCCCGTGTGGAGCAGCTACGAGAAGCTGCGCGAGGTCATCGAGAAGAAGATGTTCTCGAACACCGAGGACCTGCTGCCCGTGATCTCGTTCAACGCGAAGGCGTCCGCGGACGAGAAGCAGAAGCATCAGAACTTCGTCGCGCGGATGGTCGCGAAGGGTTACACCGAAAAGCAGGTGCGGCTCCTCGCGGAGTGGTACCTGCGCGTTCACAAATCGTCATGAACTGACGCAACCGACGCCACGGGACTCTCGATGCTCCATCTGATCGATCGCCGACCCAATGGACGCGGCAAGAGCGCCGTCAACCGGGAGCGCTTCCTGCGCCGGTACAAGGCGCAGATCGAATCCGCGGTGAAGAAGATGGTCGGCGAGCGCCGCCTGTCCGATATGGAGCAGGGCGGTGAAGTACGGGTGCCGAAGAGGGACATCTCCGAGCCGTCGTTCGGCTTCGGCCGCGGCGGCGACCGCGAGTTCGTGCTCCCCGGCAATCGCGAGTACGTCGCCGGCGACAGGATCCCGCGACCCGAAGGCTCGGGCGGCGGTGGTCGTGGCAACCAGGGCGGCGAAGGCGGCAGCGAGGACGACTTCGTGTTCTCGCTGTCGCGCGAAGAGTTCATGCAAATCTTCTTCGACGATCTCGAGCTCCCCAATCTCGCGCGCACCGAAATGGGGCACACGGAGCGAAAGAAAAGCGTTCGGGCGGGCTACTCGAAGTCCGGGGTCCCCTCGAATCTTTCCGTGATCCGCACGCTGCGGCAATCGCTGGCACGCCGCATAGCGCTGTCGGGCGGCATCGCCCGCGAAGCCGAGCTGGTCGAGGCCGAATTCGCGCTTGCCGTCGCGGCGGGACATGCTACGCGGGCTGCCCAATTGCACGGCCAGCTGGATCGACTCCATCGCCGCCGCAACCGACTTCCGTTTCTCGACGAAGTCGATCTTCGTTATCGCAACCGCGTGTGGAAGCCGGAGCCCATCGCGCGTGCCGTGATGTTCTGCCTGATGGATGTATCGGCGTCGATGGACGAGGACAAGAAGGATCTGGCCAAGCGCTTTTTTACGCTGCTCTACCTGTTCCTGACGCGCAAGTATGGCGAGGTCGACCTCATCTTCATCCGCCATACCGACGACGCCGAGGAAGTGGACGAGGACACGTTCTTCCACAACACGCGGTCGGGCGGAACCGTCGTTTACTCGGCGCTGGAGCTTGCCGACACCATCCGCGCCGAGCGCTTCGCGAGCGGATGGAACGTGTACGCGGCGCAGGCGTCGGACGGCGACGCGTTCGGCGCCGATCCCGCAAGGAGCGCGCGGTTCCTGCGCGAGAAGCTCCTGCCGGCGACTCGCTATTACACGTACCTCGAGCTCGCCGCTCCCGATTCGCAGGACCATTCGTCGACGCTCTGGGCCGAATACGAGCGCGTCGCCGAGGCGAGCACGAATTTCGCCATGCGACACGCCACCAAGCGGGAGGAAATCTACCCCGTGTTCCGCGAGCTGTTCAAGAAGGAATCGCAGTGAGCACGGCGAGTGCGGAGGTCCCTCGATGAGCCCCATCTCCACCGGCGCAGATTGGGATTTCGAGCTGCTCGAGCGCTACGACACCGCGATCGCCGAGGTCGCGGCCGAGTACGGGCTCGACACGTATCCCAACCAGATCGAGATCATCACCTCCGAGCAGATGATCGACGCCTATGCGACGAGCGGCTTGCCGGTCGGCTATCCGCACTGGTCCTACGGCAAGGAGTTCATCCGCAACGAGCAGGCGTACCGGCGCGGAATGCAGGGTCTGGCCTACGAAATCGTCATCAACTCGAATCCGTGCATCGCGTACCTGATGGAGGAAAACACCGTGACGACGCAGGCGCTCGTCATCGCGCATGCCTCCTACGGTCACAATTCGTTCTTCAAGGGCAACCACCTGTTTCGCCAGTGGACGGCGGCGGACGCGATCCTCGATTACCTCGTTTTTGCGCGGCGCTATGTGATGGAGTGCGAGGAGCGGCACGGCGCGACGGCGGTGGAAGAGGTGATCGACGCGTGCCATGCGCTGATGCCGCACGGTGTCGACCGGTATCGTCGTCCCGCGGCGCTCTCCTACAAAGCGGAGGCGGCGCGGCTTGCGCAGCGCGAGGCGTACAAGGAATCGCAGTTCAACGACCTGTGGCGCACGCTGCCGGAGGGTGCCGCCGGGCAAGCCGCCACGGCGGCAAAGAAGTCCTTCCCGGCAGACCCGCAGGAGAACATTCTGTATTTCGTCGAGAAGTATTCGCCGAAGCTCGAGCCGTGGCAGCGAGAGCTCGTTCGCATCGTGCGCAAGCTTGCGCAGTACTTCTATCCGCAGGCCCAGACCAAGGTGATGAACGAAGGCTGGGCGACGTTCTGGCACTACACGATCCTCAACCGGCTGCACGAGAAGGGTCTGGTCGACGACGGGTTCATGCTCGAGTTCCTGAAGAGCCACACCAACGTCATCGCCCAGCCTGGATTCGATTCGAAGGCTTACAGCGGCATCAACCCGTATGCGCTGGGCTTTTCCATGTTCCGGGATTTGCGGCGAATTTGCGAGAACCCCGACGCCGAGGACCGCGAATGGTTCCCGGAGCTCGCCGGAAGCGACTGGCGCGTCACCCTCGATTTCGCCATGCGCAACTTCAAGGATGAGTCGTTCATCGCGCAGTACCTCTCGCCGCGGTTGATGCGCGACTTTCATCTGTTCGCCGTTGCCGATCACGTGAGCGAGGACACGCTGCGCGTCGACAGCATTCACGACGAGCGCGGGTATCGCCGCGTGCGCAAGCTGCTAGCCACGCAGCATGCGCAGGAGCTGCGCGTCCCCGACGTGCAAGTCGTGCGCTACGACCGTGACGGCGACCGCTCGCTCACGCTGCGGCACATTCGCCGCCGTGGCCGCCCGTTGCACGACGCCGCGTCGGAAGTGGTGCTCCATCTGCGACGTCTGTGGGGTTTTCCGGTTCGGCTCGAAACGTGGGAAGACGACATACGCGTCGGCGATGTCGTCGAGTGCGCGGCGTAGCGCGCACTCTTTGATCCTCCATCGTGCATCCCTTCCATTGCGTTGCAGGACGATCTCGAATCGCTGCGCTACTTCGACTCGTCGGGCGGCTCGACGCGGCGAAAGAAGACGAGGAGCGACAGGTCGTAGGCGATTTTCATCGCACCCGCGACGATGAGCGGCAGCGCGAGGAGTCCCGCGCCCAGGAGCGCGCCTGCCAATGCGGGGCTCGCAGCGGACGCTAGGCTCCGCGGGACTGCCGTGAAACTCGCGGCGGCGGCGCGCTCGGCTGGCGTCACCACGCGCATGACGAATGCGGTGCGCGTCGGGACGTCCATCTGCGACAGCGCGCTGCGCGCGAAGAGCGCGGCGAGTGCAAGCGGCAGGTTGGGTGCCACCGCGGCCAGGATCAGGAGCGCATTTGCGGGAATGTGCGTGAACACCATCGTGTTCAGCAAGCCGATCCTGCGCGCCACGAGCGGAGCGACGAGCTGCGAAAAGGCCGAGAGCAGCGACGTGAAAAAGAAGAAGACGCCGGCTTGCGTCAGCGACAGGCCGAACCGCTCGAAGAGCCAAAGCGTCATCAACGAATTCACCACGAGGCCGCCGGCGAAAGCATCGACGCTGAACAGCGCGGCGAGCTTGAAGACGATCCCGCGGGAAGGGCCGAGCGGTGTCGCGTCCTGGTTGAATGCGGTCTTCGCGCGGGGCAGGCGCCGGTACAAGAGCCAGATGAGCGCACCGATAAACGCGTACAGCACGAACATCGCCCGCATGCCGGCAGTGAGCGGAATTTCGGCGAAGCGCAGGAGCCAAGCGGGCACGCCGGACGCGAGCGCTCCGACGGCGTTCATCAGCGAGGCCGTCAGCGAATAGCGTGCGTAGAGCGCCGTGCGTGCGTCTCCCGACGCGGCGACCGCGAGCTGGGCGTGCTCGAGTGGCAGGAAAACGCTTACATCACCTGCGCCGGGATTGATCGTGCCCACGAACGCCACGAGCAGCAGAGGCCAGAAGGCCGTGATGCTCGCGAAGCCAAGACCCGTGAGGCACATCAGCAGCGCGGCGCCGAGGAGAAGCGTCTCGCGCGTCCAACGGTGGCCAACCGCGCCGACGGCAAGCGTTGCGAGCGCCGAGCCCGCGAGCGTGACCGTCGAGAGAATGCCGACGTCCAGCTGGTCGAATCCGAGCGCGAGCAGATACGCAGGGAGCAGAACTGCGACGTAACCGTCCGAAAACGCGCGCAGCGCGCGTCCGATGATGAGAGGTGCAACGGCCGCGTCGGCATCCCGAGGCAGCAGCAGGCGCCGTAGAGCCAACTTGCCGCCGGTCAGACGGCCACGACCGGCTGCGACAGTGGCCTCAATCGTCGCGCCGCCGGCGGAGCAGGTGATCGAGGCTCCAGGCCCCGCCGCCCGCCGCTGCGAAGTACAGGAATACGAAGCTGTAAAGCACGGCGAGCTCGCCGCGGTTGACAAGCGGCCAGAAACCGTTGGGCGCATGCGCCAAAAAGTAGGCGAACGCCATCAGGCCCGACAGGATGAAAGCGACGGGGCGCGTAAAGAGACCTAAGATCATCAACGCGCCACCGACGAGCTCGAGGGTCCCCGCAACGCCGAGCCGCGACATGAGCTCGACCGGCTGCGGGAAGGGCGCGGGAAACGAAAACCACTTCTGCGTGCCGTGGGCGATCAACAGAAATCCGGTGATGATACGGAGGATGCTGAGCAACTGCGGTGACCAGGGAGCTAGGTAAGCTCTCATTTCGTTCCCTTGTGGGGGGCAATCGCCATCGCCTTTGGTCGCGCAGCAACCGCGCTGCGGCATGTTCGCGTTGCCTCGGCGCTAAAGTGTACCAACTTCGAACTGCGCTTCCGTGCGCGATGCTACAGACGGCAAAACAAATGCCCGGCTCCTTTCGGGAACCGGGCATCGGTCAGTTGCTTCCGCACGACGCCGCGGTCGTCAGATTGTCGGTCCGCGATTGCGAAGCCTCGTCGAGAGCGGCAGGAACGCTCCGAAGATGCGACTGCGAGTCCCCGAAAGACAATGCGGTGTCGACGGAGTGTCCCTGCCTTGAGACACATTCTGCCGACCTTCACGGAAAGCGCGAAGTCAGCAGAGGGCGCATTTTGCTGTCAGCCGATGCCGCCCATTCGGCGCGGTGGCAAAATGATCGAATGACGCTGCGGCGGGATCCATCGGATATCGCTGGCCGGTCGCCAACGGGCGAACGCCGTCGTTTTGTCGGCGCACTCGTTGCGCTTGGCGCAGGAGCGCTGCTGCCCGCAGCGCAATTGTTCGCCCAAGGCAAGCCGTTCATCACGCGTCCCATTCCGTCGTCGGGCGAAGCGTTGCCCGTCGTCGGCCTCGGGAGCTGGATCACGTTCAACGTCGGCAACGATCGCGTCGCGCGAGACTCGTGCGCCGAGGTGATGCGCGGGTTCTTCGACGCCGGCGGCAGGATGATCGATTCGTCGCCGATGTACGGCTCGTCGCAGGACGTGATTGGTTACGGGTTGCAGAAGCTTGGCAAACCGCCGCGAGCGTTCAGCGCGGACAAGGTATGGATATCGTCCGGCTCCGGCGGCCGGGCGCAGATAGAGAAGTCCCGAGAGCGCTGGGGTGTTGCCCGCTTCGATCTCGTCGCGGTGCACAACCTTCTGTCGTGGCAGCAGCACCTTCCTACGCTCTTCACAATGAAGGCCGCCGGGCAGATCCGCTACGTGGGGGTGACGACATCCGAAGGCCGGCGGCATCAGGAGATCGAGGAGATCATGCGGCGCCAACCGCTCGATTTCGTGCAGGTCTCGTATAGCGCCGTCGAACGCGATGTCGAAGCGCGGATCCTTCCGCTTGCGCGCGACCGCGGCATTGCGGTCGTAATCAACCGGCCTTTCCGTGAAGGCACGCTGATCCGCTCCGTCAAACGCCAGCCGTTGCCGCCATGGGCGTCCGAGGCGGACTGCGCGAACTGGGCCGAATTCCTGCTGAAGTTCATCGTCTCGCACCCTGCAATCCTCTGTGCGATTCCGGCAACGACGAGCGTCGCCCACGTGCGGGAGAACATGGGGGCGTGCCTCGGCCGCTTGCCGGACGAGGCGATGCGCCGGCGGATGTCCGCGCACATCGACCAACTTTGATGTCCGAGTGGTGGACATATTCGCTGTCGGACTTCCTGCTGTTCTCGAGACGAACGTACTACCGGCTGTTCGAGCTCTACAACGTCGACATCTGGCCGCTGCAGAGCGTCGCGCTTGCGCTCGGATGCGTAATCCTCGCGCTGTTTTGGCGTCCTCGGGCAGGGCAGGGGAGATTCATCGCCGCCATCCTCGCGCTATGCTGGATCTGGGTCGCATGGGCCTTTCACTGGCGCCATTTCGTGACGATCAATTGGGCCGCGACGTATGTCGCGTATGCGTTCGGGTGCGAAGCGCTGCTGCTCATCGTCTTTGGCGTCGTCCGCGACGATCTCGCGTTCGCGCCTGGGTCCGTCCGGCATCGGATCGGCTTCGCGCTCGTTATCTTCGCGGTGTTCGTTGAGCCGCTCATTGCACCGCTCGTCGGGCGAGGCCTTTTGCAGGCCGAGGTGTTCGGCGTCGCGCCCGACCCGACCGCAGTGGCTACGCTCGGCATATTGCTCGCGGCTGGGCGGCACGCGCTGTGGCGGATGGGAATCATTCCCCTGATGTCGTGCATGTTGAGCGGCGCCGTAACGTGGACCCTCGGGTCGCCCGATGCGCCGGTCATCCTGGTTGCCGCTCTGGTGGTGCTGGCTGTCGCGGCGACGAAGACGGCGAGGAAAGCGTAAGCTTCCGCGATCGCAGACTCGAGGAACGGCGACATGAAAGCAGAAGAGCTTCGTAGTCTCCAGGCTCCGCTCAAGGAGTGTTACAAGGAGCGCCCGGAGGCGGCGCTGATCACGCTCGAGGCCCGGGGTCGGCTCGGCGAAGGCGTCACCTGCAGCGTGCAAACGGGCAAGGCGCTCGTTGCGGCAGGGCTGCATCCGGCGACCGGCGGCGATGGCCTGTCGGCGTGCTCGGGCGACATGCTTCTGCAGGCGCTCGTCGCGTGCGCCGGCGTGACGCTCAATGCGGTCGCCACCGCGATCGGCGTTGCGGTGCGCGACGGCGAGGTCCGCGCCGAGGGCGACCTGGACTTCCGCGGTACACTTGGCGTCGTGAAGGACGCGCCGGTCGGGTTCCAGCGGATCCGGTTGTCGTTCCATCTCGATAGCGACGCGTCCGACGACGAGCTCGCGACGCTCATCCGTCTCACCGAGCGCTATTGCGTCGTGTACCAGACGCTGCGCCAGCCTCCGGACATTGCCGTGACGCGGCATCCGTCCTCGTCCCGAGGTTGAACGGCTGGCCCAGCCTGCTGGTCGAAGAACGTTACGGCAACGCAATTGGAGCTCGCCATGCCGATGTACATCGACATTCATGAACTCCAGGGCGCCACGGCCGACGCTGTCGCGAAAGCGCACGCGGCCGACATGGCGGTCCAGAAGAAATATGGCGTGGAGTACCACAAATACTGGCTCAACGAGAGCACGGGCAAGATCTTCTGCCTCTGCAGCGCTCCGAATGCGGAAGCTGCCAACACCGTCCATCGCGAGGCGCACGGCCTGGTAGCCGAGAAGATCATCGAAGTGGCCCCCGAAATCGCCGAGGGGTTTCTCGGCGGCTCGCAAATCAACAGCGCTGGCGCCGCGGTGATCCCAGGCGGCGGGGAGCATCACCGCGATCCGGGCATTCGCACCGTTCTCTTCACCGACATCGTAGGCTCGACCGAGCTGACGCAGCGCTTGGGCGATGAAGCGGCGATGAGAGTGCTGGAAATTCACGACAGCGTCGTACGCAAGGCGCTCGGCGCACTGGGCGGCCGCGAAGTGAAGCACACCGGCGATGGGATCATGGCGAGCTTCTTTTCGGCCGTCGCGGCGGCGCGTTGCGCGGCGCGCATCCATCGTGCATTGGCCGCGCAAGGCAGCGAGGCCGTCCCGTTCAAGGTACGGATCGGGGCCGCGGCAGGCGAGCCCGTCGAGAACCACCAGGATCTTTTCGGTGCGACTGTTCAGCTCGCAGCTCGGCTATGCGCGCACGCGAAGCCGGAGCAAAGCCTGGTTTCGAACGTCGTCGCCGAGCTGTGCCTCGGCAAGGGCCTCGCGTTCCAGGACTTGGGCGAAGTATCGCTCAAGGGGTTCGCGCAACCGGTGAAAGTCCACGCCATTCTGCACGCCGGCGAATAGCCTGGACCGAAATCTTCTCTGCGTTCCGAATGCAGCCGAGCGTTGTGTGCTCGTGCCGCGCCGAATCACCGCAGCGCGAGCGTATGGAGCGTTGCCCACATCGCCCCGTCGCCGACGCGCGAATCTTTCTCGACGGAGTCGTAGATCGCCATCAGCAACGCCCGATGGCCGCGTTGGGCGACGATGGCGATGCCCTCGGGATGATTCTTCGTTTCGCCATAGGGAAGCTCCAGCAGCTTGGCGAGGTTAGGCTGCCCGATCATGCTGTCCTTGCCGACCGCGAGCGCGGATTTCCAGCGATGCACGTGAGCCTTGCCTTCGCCGCGCATCGGCGGGCCCGCGAGGATCAGGAGATCACGCCCCGCAAGGCAAAGATCGCGGATGCCCGCGCCTCCAAGGTCGAGAAAGTGCTTGCGGTATCGGTTGCTGCGCCGCCCCGAGCTTCCCCCGTTGCGAAGCTTCCGCAGCACGAGCTCCGCTTTACGGCGCGAGTGTTCCGCGACGAGGATCTCGAGCACACAGGCCCACCCGTCGATCACGGGCCCGCGCAGACCGAGGAACAGCCGGCCACCCGGCGCTGCGGCAAGGCCTTCGATGTCGAAGCCATTGTCCTTGCTCGGTATCGCGAGGAACGGTCCGAGGTGCGGGTCGGTGCGCAGAAGGCGCGTCAGCGCGTCGTGCTTCCGCCCACCCGGAAGCCGTGCGGCGCGAAGCGTTCGACCGTCGCTCGCGCGAAACTCCTTAACCAGCACGGGGCCCTCCGCGCTGTCGTGCATCGGAAGCCGCGCCAGAAGGAAACGGTTGCCGTCGCGGCTAACCTTGGCAAGCGCCGCGATGGCCTTCGCTCCCGCCGGCTGCTTAACTGGACTGCGGACGACGCTGTGCGACCCCGTGATCCAAAGGTACCCGTCGCCGATTGCGATTCCCTCGAGGTCAGCCTCCGCAGCCGGCCCGCCTCGACGATTCGCCAATGCGGGAAGCGCGATCAGGTCCTGAAGGTCGAAGCGACGATGGCTCGCATACCGAATCCCGCCCCGGGATTTGTCTGCGCGGAGCCTCTCGATGCTGATCGTTTCGTCGTGCGTCAGCCAGAGCGTGTCGGCAATCGATGCGGCAGCCGACATGCCGTCGCTCAAGCGCTTGCCGCTCGGGAGCAGGTCGGCGGCAGGATTGAATTGGAGCCGCACCCTGCGCTTTGGCAATCGCATCGAGGTTCCTTCGTCGCAGTACCGCGCCGCACGCCAAGAGGCAAGGCGGGCGCGAGCTCGATCATATCGCGCGCTCGATGTATTCGTGCGCGACGTTGGACGCCGACGTAGGCCTTATCCGACACTTCGACGCGTTCTCGTCCGGTTTTCCCGGAATGCGGCCGACGGCAGAATTCAGTCGTCAGTGATATGGATCCAATGCTTGATCGAGTCCTGACACGACCCGGAAACATCCGGTTATCGTGCGAGCCTCCAAAGCCCGGTAGGACATGCCAAGCAACGGACCGGGACTTGTTCCTGGAATGCTGACACCGCGGCCGCCCAGTGCGGCCGCGTTTTTTTGTGGGGCGGCCACCGGTTAAAATGGACCGTCGAGCCGCCGAGCCATAGCGGCCCGGCGATGCCCTATTCGGGAATACGCCGCCGCGATTTCGGTTTGCGAGAACATGACGAGCAACCGCGACGCCCGCCGCACGTCCTTGGCCCGTCGACGTCTCCCGGCGCGGGACGATCACCCCGGAGTCGCGGCAGAGGCCCCATGACCGGACGCGTCGTGCCGCTGAATGCGTCGGACCATGCTGCGGTCGACGCGCTGCTCCCGTGGTACGTCAACGGCACCCTGCGCGGCGACGAGCTCGAGCGGGTGAAGCAGCACGTCACGGGATGCGCCGCGTGCCGCCAGGAAGTCGCCTGGTTGCGAGATGTTTTTGCGGCCTGCGTGGCGGCAGCGCCGCTTCCCGAAGCGCCGGCCGTGGAAGCCGCCGTTACACCGGATCCGCGCCAACTTGGCCGAGAGCGGATGTGGGCGACAGCGCGCCAAAGCTGGCAATCGACGCCGCGATGGATTCGCGCACTCATGGCGGCGCAGCTCGCCGGCCTGCTCATTCTTGGCGCGCTGCTCGCGGGCGATGCCGGCGATCCCGCTTATCGCACGCTCGGCTCTCCCGGACGCGCGGCCACGTCGGGCGATGTCATTGCGGTGGTGTTCGATCCCGCTATCACCGAGGCGGAGCTCCGTTCCCTCGTCAACGGGATCGGTGGGCGCGTCGTCGATGGACCCACGACGACGAGCGCGTACCTCATGGAAGTGCCCGTCGGACGGTCGAACAGTGCTGTCGAGAAGCTGCGACGGGAATCGAAGGTTCGCCTCGCGGAGCCACTGGGCGAGGCCAAGCGATGACCGGCGCGAGCCCTCGAGAAATGGGGCGGCGCGAGTCCCGGCCATGACCGGCGCGAGCCCCGAGCCATGAGGGTCGTATTGGCCGCACTTTGCTTGATGCTCTATCTCGCGCTTGGAGTTCTCCCGGCGGTGACGCATGCCGAAGCGGGCGACTCGGCACCGGCGCGAGGCGAAGCGGTGCAGGAGTTGCTCGTCATGCTCCGGCTGCCGCCGCCGCACTTCCGGCCGGACGGCGGTTACGTCGGAGGTTATGCGACGCAGTCAGGCAGCGCCGGGCGGCGCCGCATTGCGGAGGATCTTGCCGAACGGTTCAAGCTGCGGATCGTCGACAATTGGCCGATGCCAGCACTCGGCGTCGTCTGCTTCGTAATGGAGGCTCCCGACGACGTCCCTCTCCAACCGGTGATCGACCGGATGGCGCTCGACGCGCGCGTGGAGTCCGTGCAGGCGGTAAATTTCTTTCGCGTTCTCGGGCACGACGATCCGCTCTACCCGTTGCAGCCGACGGCGACTGCATGGCATCTCGACGAGCTCCACCGCGTCGCAACCGGGCGGAACGTCCGTGTCGCTGCGATCGATTCGGGTGTCGAGCTCGATCACCCCGATCTTCGTGGCCGGATCCTGCTGGCGCGCAACTTCGTCGACGCCCGCGAAGCCGTGGCGGAGAGGCACGGAACCGCCGTCATCGGCATCATTGGCGCGCGCGCGGACAACAGCGTGGGCATCGTCGGTGTGGCGCCTGAGGCGCAGCTGATGGCGCTCCGCGCGTGCTGGCAGAGCCCGCTCTCCGAAGGCGCGGCCTTGTGCAGCAGCTTTACGCTTGCGAAGGCATTGCAGTTCGCGATCGACAACGGCGCCAAGGTGATCAACTTGAGCCTCGGCGGGCCTCGCGATCGGCTTGTCGAGCGACTTCTCAACGCGGCCGCGTCGCGCGGCGCCGTGATCGTCGCCGCGTCCGATCCGGAGGCGGCGAACGGCGGGTTTCCCGCATCGCTGCCCGATGTGCTTGCCGTTGCCGCCGATGACGTGCACGATGCGCCCGAGGCGATCTATCTTGCGCCCGGACGGGACATTCCGACGACACTGCCCGGCGCCCGCTGGGGCCTCGTGGGTGGCTCGTCCTACGCCGCCGCGCAGATGTCGGGGCTCATCGCCCTCCTGGTCGATCTCGCGCCCGACCAGAGCACCCAACAGTTGCGCGAAACGCTGAGCACATCGGATCGAGCGGGTGCCTCTTCACGTTCCCGCGCCATCGTCGATGCCTGTGCTGCGGTCGCCAGAACGGTTGGCGCTTGCGCCTGCGGATGCAGGTTCGCGCGCGGCGAAGTTGCGACGCCGGTCCATTGACGGGCGCTTCGCGCGCGCCGTCGCGGCGATCCTGATCTTCGCGGCGGCGGAGAGCGCCGCCGCGCAGCTATCGGGCTCGGTCGCCGGCGTCTCGGACTATCGGTACCGCGGCGTGACGTTCAGCGATCGGCGTCCCGCGGCGCAGGCGGGGCTTAGCTACGACGACGCGAGCGGCTGGTACGCGGGCGCGTTCGGATCGACCGTTCGACTGGATCCGCCGGGATGGCCCACATCCCGGTTTCAGGCGATCGGCTACGGAGGCTATGCGCTCCGCCTCGCGTCCGGCGTAAGCCTCGAGGCCGGCGGCGATTACTCCGCGTTCGCCGGCGTCAGCAACTTCGATTACGGGGAGGTCTTCGTAGGTGCGTCCGCCGAGAGCGTGAGCGCGCGAATCCATTACTCGCCGCGGTATTTCGGCACGTCATCCAACGCCGTCTACGGCGAGATCAATTCGGCGCATCCGCTGATCGACGCGCTGCGGCTGCACGTTCACGTCGGATTCTTGCGCTACCGATACGATTACCCGTACGCGTCGCTGTACGGAGTGACGCCAACGAAAAACATCTTCGACGCGCGGATAGGCGTGCGCGCCGACATCGACCCGTTCCAGCTCGAGGTCGCATGGGTTGGGATAAGCGACCATTCGGCCGCGTACTTCATCACCGGCAGACGGACCCCCAACGGGGTCGTCGCTTCGGTGTCGCTGGCGTTCTAGCGCGCGGTGCAGCCGTGAGGCGCGCGGTCAGGTTCCGTTATTCGGCGCCGATTGTGCTTTCAGCGCCGCCGCGTGCAACGCTTCCCGCGCCGCGGAGAGGCGCGAGACGACCGTCGCAGCCGGGATGCGGAGGAAGGCCGCGATGTCGCTGTAGGACAGGCGCTCGACCGCTACCAGCAGCAGGACTTCGCGCTGCTCGAGCGGCAGCTCGCCGACCTGCGCGAACATTTCGGTCGCTCGGTCGGGAAGCGATCTCGCGCTGCCGTTCGGTCCTGCGAGCCACTTGGCCGGCCCAGACGAAATGGGCCCGCAGTACGCGCCGTGCGTGCCCGGCGTCGCCTTCTCGGTGGCGACGTCGCGCAGCAATGCCATGAGCTCGAGGCTGCGCGCGGAGTGCGGCGCGCGTTCACCGGCGTCACGCCGAAAACGGAGGAGGGTCTCCTCGACAAGCATGTCAGCGGCCTCCGCGTCGCCGACCAGCACACGTGCGTATCGGCGGAGCCGCGGGAGCTCGGCCGACAGATCGGTGGCGCGGGACGGCGTCGACATGCTTCGAGTTGCGGCGCGACAGGAATCGTCTTCCTTATACCGGTGAACGCTGTCGACGACAAGATACGGTACGGCAACGTACGGAGCTCGTCGCCGCGCGGCAAGACCGCGTGCGTCGCGTCACCGCATCAGGGTGAAAGCGTCATCATGATCGGCGCGTGATCGCTGGTGCCGATGTCGGCGAGCACGCGGCATTCGGTCGCTCGCTCGGCAATCGCGCGCGACGCGAGGATGTAATCGATGCGCCATCCGATGTTGCGCTTCCGCATGTCCCGCCATGGCGGCCACCAGGTGAAGAGCCTCTCGTTGTCGGGATCGAGCGTCCTCGTGACGTCGACCAGCACGTCGCCCAGCAGCGACGCGAAAAGCGCGCGCTCTTCCTCGCGTTGCCCGATGACGCCGGGCCTGCGCTCCCGCGGATGCACGTCCACGTCCGTGCGCGCGATATTGATGTCGCCGCATAGAATGAGCTCGCGTCCCTCGGCGTGCAGCGCATGCACCCAATCCACCAGGTTCTTGAGGAACGCGAGCTTCGCTGCGTAATCCTTGCCGCCGTTGGGAACGTACACGCAAGCGAGCACGGTGTTGTCGAGCGCGGCGTGCACGATGCGCGTTTCCATGTCGAAGTGCGGATGCGCGAACTCGGGCGCCTGCAAAAGCTCCTGGCGCACGTGCAGCGACACGCCTGAGTATCCGCCTGCGCCGTGCCAAAACGCGTGGTATTCCGTGAGCCTGCAGCGCTCCGGCACCTGGTCGGGACGCGCCTTGATTTCCTGCAGGCAAACGACGTCGGGCCGGTCGCGCTCCAGCCAGTCGCAGAGCTGCGCCTCGCGGGCGCGTATGCCGTTCACGTTCCAGGTCGCGATCTTCATGAGGATCTCACCGCAGCGCCGAGCGGCCGAGCAGCACCTCCACGTCGGCGGCGGGGAGCGCGCGCGCAAAGTGGAATCCCTGCGCCTGCTCGCAGCCGTGGTGGCGCAACAAGTCGGCCTGCGCGGCGTTCTCGACGCCTTCCGCGACCACCGTGAGCCTCAGGGTGTGCGCGAGATTGATGATGGCGCCCGCGATCGCCAGATCGTCGGCGTGGCTTTCGATGCCGTGGATCAGCGACTGGTCGATCTTCAGGTGATCGAGCGGAAACCGCTTCAGGTAATGGAGCGATGAATAGCCGGTTCCGAAATCGTCGATCGCCAGCGCGACTCCCTGCTCGCGCAATGCCGACAGGATGCCGATGGTCTTGTGGCTGTGATCCATCAGCGTGCTTTCGACCATTTCGAGCGTGAGCCACTCCGGTCCGACACCCGCCTTGAGCAGCGCCTGCTCGACAAGCCGCGGTAGCGTATCCTGGAACTGCCGCGCGACGACGTTCACCGACATCCGCACCGGCCGCAATCCCTTTGCCAGCCAGCGCCGGCTCTGGCGGCAAGCCTCGAACAGGATCCATTCGCCGATCGGCTCCATCAGGCCCGCTTCCTCGGCGAGCGCGATGAAGCGATCGGGATCGAGCAGCCCGAGGCGCGGGTTGTGCCAGCGCAACAGCGCTTCGACGCCGACGACGCGGTTGCTGGCGAGATCGACCTGCGGCTGGTAATGCAGGACGAGCTGACGCTCGCCGATCGCGGTGCGTAACTCGCTTTCCAGCAACCAGCGATCGCGCATCCCGGCGTTCATCGTTTCCACGAACGTGCGCGAGCTGCCGCGTCCGCCCTCGCGCGCGACGTTCATTGCCGTCGTCGCCTGCTGCATCAACGTCTCGACGCCTTGGGTCGCCGAACCGGGACTCGCGATGCCGACGCTGACGGTCACGCTGAATCGATGGTCGCCGATCGCGAGCGGCTTCTCCTGCTCGGCAATGATGCGGCGGGCGATTTCCCCGGCCTCGCCGGCGTCGCAATCGGTGAGCAGCAGCGCGAATTCGTCGCTGCCGAGCCGGGCGAGCAGGTCGGCCGGGCCGGCGTGGAGGCGCAGGCGCTCCCCGACCGCACGAAGGACGCCGTCGCCGATCGCCTCGCCCAGCGCGTCGTTCACCCTGCGGAAGCTGTCGACGTCGATGCACAGAAGGCAAGCGCGTTCGGGGTCGCGCACCGCCTCGAGCCGGTGTTGACCGTCCTCGAGGAACAGCGAGCGATTGGGCAGTCCGGTGAGCGCGTCCTGCCGCGACAAGTAGCGCAGGCTTTTTTCGGCCGCGAGACGCGCGCTGTCGACCTCGCGTGCGGCGCGGCGCTGCTCCGTTACGTCGCGAAGGATGCCATGGACGATCTGCCCGCCGCCCATTTGCACCGCGTGCAGAATGACGTCGAGCAACAGCGTTTCGCGATCGTCGGGCCGGAACTCCCACTCGAAGCGCTCGACGCCCGAGGCGATGACCTGCAGCCTGCCTTCGGCGAAGGCCTGGGCGGACAGCCGTCCGTCGGCCTGGTAACGGGGAGCAAACGCGGACAGCGGCATGCCGACTGCGTGCTCGCTCGAGCCGATGCCGAGAAGGCGCAACGCCGCGTCGTTGCAATCGAGCAGCCCGTCCGCGTCGAGAAAGATCATGGCATCGCCGGCGAGCTCCCAGATGGCCTTCAGCTTCTGCTCGGAGGAACCCTGAATGGCGTGCGTCATATCTCCCGCGGGGATCAGGAATCGATGCGTCGCGCTTCGGCTTCGGAGTTGCGGTCGGTCAGATTATCACGGACGCGACCGGGCAGAAGGGCCGCTCATGCGGCGGTGCGTCATTGACTTACCTGATGATGCTCCGATACTGATGCGTTCCGCGCCCCGGAGCCGTCAGCTCCTTTTCAGGTGGGCGCGAGTGTCCGCGTAGCTCACTCGGCGACGCATTGCGACAGTCGGCGCAATACGAAGACCAACACCCGTTGCCCAACTGACGTATGCAATGTTCGGGACCGCGGCTCGTTCGCGAGCGGGTGGTCGTCGAGCGCTCATTAGTCCATGGAGGAGTCGATGAATTCCTGTTTTGCACGCAATAAATTATGGGTGGCGATTGCGTCGGGCACGGCGCTATTGGCCGCGATTCCGTCGGTCGAAGCACGGGTGACTCGTATCGTGATCGATCAGACGCTCAACCAGCCCGCGGTCGGCGGCGCGCAGACCGTCGCGTATCAGACGCACAACGGGCGCGCCTTCGGCGAGCTCTGCATCTCGGGGTGTGCCGGAGCGGCGAACAACACGATCATCACCGATCTCATGCTGGCCCCGATCGTTCCGGGGACCACACCCGGATCGATGGTCGTCCAGTACGTCTCCAGCTTCTCGATCGTAAAGCCTGCGGACAACAACAACATCAGCGGAATCCTGTGGCACGACGTGCCGAATCGCGGTGGCCGGCTCGTGATCAACGTCGCCGAGCGCGGGTTGGGCGACGTAGGCTTTTCGAGCGGCTGGCAGGGCGACAATGCGGGTGGAACCGCCGTGCCGAGGTACGCGTCGAGCACGTCTTCGGTCACGACGGGCTCGTGAACAACGAATGGGTGAAGACGCCGGTCGCGGCCGGCGTCACGGGGTTCACGCTCGGACGCATCGTCAACCGCAGCGGCGCCGCGTCGCAGCCGCTCAACGTGATGGGCAATCCGATTCCGTATCTTCCGGCGTCACTCTCCACGACGACGCCCGGCATTTCGCTCACGACGCACACGAAGGAAACGATCAACGGCAACGTGACGGTCGGATCCGTCATACCCTCGACTGACTGGGCTTTCGCGCGGTGCAATACCGGCGGCGCTCCCGCGTTTCCGGGCACGCCGCAGGACCTCAAACCCGCGTCGCTGCCGGGAAGCCTACCCGTCCACATCTGTCTCAAGAACGGTTTCGATCCGGCGCTGCTTTACCAGCTCGTCTATCAGGTCAAGGACCCGTACGTGCTGGGAGCCGGCACCGCAGCTTTCCGCGACGTCGGCTCGTTCTTCCGCTATGCCGCGGCCGATGACTTCGGGACTGCGAACCCCATCGCCGGCAGGATCTCGAAGGCCGTCATCCGCGGGGTTTCGCAGTCCGGGAATTTCACGCGGCACTTCATCCATATCGGGATGAACCAGGACGAAGCGGGGCGCATCGTGCACGAGGGCGCGTGGCCGATCATCGCCGGCCGGCGCGTCGCGAATAACTCGCGCTGGGGACAGCCCGACGGCGTGCTCGAGCTCTATCAGCAGGGCTCCGAAGGGCCGCAGTGGTGGACGCCGTATCCGGATGTGGTTCGCGGATTGCCGGCGGGCAGCATCCTCGATCGTTGCAACGCAACGACGCCGAACACGTGTCCAAAGATCATCGAGCACTTCGGCAGCTCCGAGGTCTATGCGCTCAAGATGACGCTCGAGTGGGTGGGCACGTCGGCAGACGTGGACATTCCGTTTCCGGCTAATGTGCGGCGCTACTACGTGCCGCGCACCACGCACGGCGGCAACAGTGCCAACAACGGCGGCTTCAACCAGAGCCTGCCCGCGAACGGAGTGAACTGCCCCGGCAACAACTGGGGATCGGGAACGTTGCCAAGACAAAGCCCGGTGTCCGAGGTCGAGCTCGTCAACGTGCTGCGGCTTGCGATGCGCAACTGGATCACGAACGGAACGCCGCCGCCGCCGAGCCGGTACCCGACGCTCGCCGCCGGCACGCTCGTCGATGCGACACAGGCGGCGCTGGGGTTCCCAAGCGGTGTCCCGGGTATTCCCGACTCGATCTTCCTGCCGGAGAATTTCGTCAACCCGGTGTTCGACTACGACTGGGGACCGAACTTCAACCACGTCGACGCGACGGGCGTTCCTACCAACACTCCACCACCGATCAAGAGCGTCATCCGGATGAAGGTGCCGAAGGTCGACGCGGACGGCAACGAGCTGGGTGGTGTGCCCACCGTGCTGCGCGACGCGCCGCTCGGCACGTATCTCGGGTGGAACATCACTGCCTCGGGCTTCCATGCGGGCCAGGTCTGCAACTACACGGGCGGAATGGTGCCGTTCGCGCAGACCAAGGCTCAGCGTCTCGGCAACGGCGACCCGCGGTTGTCGCTGGAGGAGCGCTATGGAAGCCACAACGGCTACGTGACCGCCGTGTCGACGGCGGCGATCAACGCGTTTATGCAGGGCTACCTGCTGAAGGCGGATCTCGGCACCATGCTTACGCAGGTGAAGGCGAGCAACGTCTGTACGTTCGGGTCAGCGGGACAGAGCTGCGATCCGGCGGCGCCGTAGGCTCGAGGCAACGAAAATGGCGGGAACCGGACAGCCGTTTCCCGCCATGTCGTTTTTAGGTTGCGCCGGCGCGTCGCTCGGATAGCGGCAGCGCGCGAAACTGCGCATGCGCGTGCAATCCGCAGGCGCTACTTGCTGAACTGCTTGACGGTCTTCGCGTCGAAGTTGACGTCGACCTTGGCGCCGCCTGCCTTGCTGTCGTCGATGGACAGCGTGCCGGCCAGGTTGTCCGCGGCATTGGCGGTCAACTTGGAAGTCTCGTCGGGTCGGGCTGTGCCCGAGTACTGGATCTTCTGGCCGTTCGCGACCACCCAGTAGTTGAGGCGTGGCCCTGCATCGAAATCGACCGTCATGCCCTCCGTGAGCTGCCCGCTCACGCACGAGATCGTGGCGCAACCCTGCAGCGTTGCGCCGATATCGGCTGAAGCGAAGACGAGCTGGCGGATCGTCTTGCCGCTGACGGCATCCGGACCCTTGACGAGGTACACGTTCGCGACCTTGATGACGATCGGACCGGATTTGCTCTGGTAGCTGATCGTTCCGGACGCAGGCCCCGCGGCAGCGGGTTGCGACAGGAGCGGCGACACGACGGCGGCAACGATGCCGAGCGCGATTCGCTGCTTTCGCTGCATTGGCGTGCGTTGCATTCCGTCAGCTTCGTTTAGTCCCAGCTCAACGTGCCGCCCGTCTGATATTCGGTGACCCGCGTCTCGAAGAAGTTCTTCTCCTTCTTGAGATCGATCATCTCCGCCATCCACGGGAACGGGTTGTCGGCCTTGTCGAACAGCGCATCGACACCGATCTGCTGGCAGCGGCGGTTCGCGATGAAGCGCAGATATTCCTTGAACATCGTCGCGTTGAGGCCGAGCACGCCGCGCGGCATGGTGTCCTCGGCGTACGCGTACTCGAGCTCGACGCCCTTCCTGATCAGCGTCCGGATCTCCTCGCGGAATTCCGTCGTCCACAAATGCGGGTTCTCGAGCTTGATCGTGTTGATGAGGTCGATGCCGAAGCTGCAGTGCATCGACTCGTCGCGCAGGATGTACTGGTATTGCTCGGACGAGCCGGTCATCTTGTTCTGCCGGCCCATCGCGAGGATCTGCACGAAGCCGACGTAGAAGAAGAGCCCCTCCATGATGCAGGCGAACACGATCAGGCTCTTCAAGAGCTTCTGGTCGGCTTCCGGCGTGCCGGTCTTGAACAATGGGTTCGTCAGCACGTCGATGTACGGGATCAGGAATTCGTCCTTGTCGCGAATCGCCTTGATCTCGTGGTACGCGTTGAAGATCTCGGCTTCGTCGAGCCCGAGGCTCTCGACGATGTACTGGTACGCGTGCGTGTGGATGGCCTCTTCGAAGGCCTGCCGCAAGAGGTACTGACGGCACTCGGGCGCCGAGATGTGGCGATATGTGCCGAGCACGATGTTGTTCGCGGCGAGCGAATCGGCGGTGACGAAGAATCCCAGGTTGCGCTTGACGATGAGACGCTCGTCGTCGGTCAGCCCATTCGGGTTCTTCCACAGCTCGATGTCGCGCTGCATGTTCACTTCCTGCGGCATCC
>Ga0207701_10000718_pt1 | contig 34935 bp, 35 predicted proteins | sample KBSSwiSSwithPhiX_FD_184294 | JGI IMG/M metagenome (GOLD analysis project Ga0207701, IMG submission 184294) | Switchgrass rhizosphere bulk soil microbial communities from Kellogg Biological Station, Michigan, USA, with PhiX - S5 (SPAdes) (version 2) | ecosystem: Environmental > Terrestrial >... | reverse complement strand
AAGGTCTGCTGGCGTTGTCTGCCGAGGACATTGAGTGGATTATTCCGGGCGAGGACTGGCCGCTGGCCGGCACGCACCGCGGGCACGCGGGATTGGCGGATTTGCTTCAGAAGGCTTCCGACACATTGGAAACTTCTTACCCAGAGCCCCCCGAATTCGTGGCGCAAGGCGACCGGGTTCTGGTCGTCGGCTTCGCTAAGGGGAGAATCATAGCCACGAATAAGACGTTCGAGGACCATTGGGTCTTCGCCATTACCGTTCGAAATGGCAAACTGACGAACATCCGGGAGTATATCGACACGCAAGCACTGGCGCGGGCCTCCGAGATGGACGCGAGCTCCAGGCCCTGACCCATCGACACCCAAAAACATGTTCCGGTTTTATTCCGGCATTTTCCTTTTTTCCCAGCAGGATTCGCTCGGAGGTCATGGGGCTTCCGCTGAAATGCCCGCCCGATAGCCGAGCGCTTCACCAATCACAACGAGGTGTACCTTGTCGAGCCGTCTGTGAAGATAGGCACGCAAATGCTTTCTTCGGATCGCGCGCGCGTTGCAGTCAATGTCGTTTTGCTTATCAACCTGCCACCACGGATTAAAGACAGCGCCGGGCGGCGACTGTTTCAACAACCTGACGAAGCTCTCGATCGACTCCTTCGACATAAAGTTCCGAAAGTTTCAAATTTCAATCTGCAATCTCCAAGCCCAGCATGAAGTCGCAGATTGTTTTGTGGGATACCTCAGCACAGTCGTAACTAATTCCGATGCCAGAGTTGCCCGAGGTTGAAATATTCAAGCGATATCTTGACGCGACGTCATTGCATCAACGTATCGACGACGTCGATGTGCGTAACACATACATCTTGAAAGAGACTTCAGCGCGAGAGCTTGCGCGCGGATTGAAAGGGCGCCGCTTCGAATCGAGTCGGCGTCATGGCAAACATCTTTTTGTACGCGCCGATGGCGAGCTCTGGCTGCGAATGCACTTCGGCATGACCGGCTCGCTGCAATATTTCAAAAACGACGTACAACCCCCGCGGCATGCGCGAGTGCTCTTTGTTTTCGCCAACAACTATCGCCTTGCGTTCGACGATCAGCGCCAGTTTGGACAGATCGGATTGCTAAAAGACATCGACGAATTTCTGAAACAGCGCGAACTGGGGCCGGATGCACTTGATCTTGGTCTCGGGGCATTCAGAAAAATAGTGGGGAAACATCGTGGCGCTGTGAAATCGATCTTGATGAACCAGCGGCTTATCTCAGGTATTGGCAATATTTACGCGGACGAAATTCTTTTCCGCGCGCGGATTCATCCCGCGACGGAAATCTCTCGCCTAAGCGACAAAGCGCTCACAAAACTGTTCCGCGCGACACACTACATTTTGGAAAGAGCGATCACGGCCAGGGCTGACACGAACCAAATGCCTCGATCGTGGCTGCTGCCGTACCGGGGAAAAGGCGGGAAATGTCCTCGTTGCGGGAGGAGACTTAAATCAGGGACCATCGGCGGACGCACCGCGTGGTTTTGCCGGCATTGTCAGAAGCGCCCGTCCGGTGGTTAGGGTTCCAGCGTGAGTTCGCGCAGACTTTTGGTCTTCCGAAAAGGTCGTTCCGTCTTATGCTTCGCGCCCGTATGGCATCCGAAAAATCCGGTCAGCTTCGACGCGTTCTAGGCCTCGGCTTCGGTCTTGCAGTGAGCGTCGGCGGCACGATCGGCGTCGGTATTCTTCGGACACCTGGGCTAGTCGCGGAGCAGTTCCACTCGCCATCGGCGATTCTTTTTTTATGGATCGCCGGAGGGCTGTACACACTGCTTGGTGCGAGTTGTCTGACTGAGTTAGGCGTCATGTTGCCCGAAGCTGGAGGGTACTACGCTTATGCACGCCGGGCTTTCGGCAGCTCGACGGGATTCGCCGTGGGCTGGACCGACTGGCTCATGTATTGCTCGATCTTAGCATATGTGTCGATTGCCATTGCCGAGTTCGTAGCGGTTCTAGGCTTGGTGATGAGCGGTACCGTTCGATTGCTCGCTGTTTCAATCCTTGTTGCTGTTGTGGTGCTGCAGTGGCTCGGAATTCGCATCAGTAGTCGATTTCAAGAGCTGACCACCTCATTGAAATGCGTCGCGTTTTTGACTCTCGTTGCCATGTGTCTCCTTGTGCCCACACGTGTAGACTCCGCGGCAGACGTCGTCCCTTCGATGTCATTCAGCGGATTGATCATTGCCTTGCAGGCGATTGTTATCACATACGGTGGGTGGCAAAGCCCTTTGTATTTCATGGAGGAAGATCGCGACCCGTCGCGCAATCTTCCCCGAACGATGATCGGCGGCGTTTTGTCGGTGATTGGGATTTACCTACTGGTCAACATAGCGTTGCTAAAGGTGCTGCCTGTCTCGGAGCTTTCCAGCGCAACGCTGCCCGCGGCTGACGCTGCACAGATTATCGCTGGCGCGCGCGGACGGGATCTCATCACAATATTGTCAGTGATCTCCCTGGTACCTCTTTTAAATGCGGTTATGATGATGGGTACCCGCGTCATTTTCGCTATGGGACGCGACCGGCTCTTCTGGTCGCGCACCTCGACGGTGAATGCCGGTGGCACACCGGCCGCTGCTACACTCTTAACGACCGTCACTGCCGTCGGCCTTATCGTATCTGGAACATTCCAGCGACTGGTCGCGATGACGTCATTCTTCTTGGCGGCCAACTACTGCCTCGCTTGTCTTGCCCTCATTGTGCTACGGCGCCGAGAACCTGAGTTGCGACGGCCCTATCGGGCGTGGGGATACCCATGGTCGGTTTTGCTCGTGATGGTTGGTGGCGTGATCTTTTTGGTTGCAATGCTCGTCGGAGACCCGTTCAACGGACTCGCGGCGCTTGCACTACTCGGCGTCGGTCTAATCGGACGCGCTGCGTTCACGCGCGGCGCTAGTCCTCCTTAAGACAACTCATTTCCGAGGTTGCGTCCTTCCGCAACATTTCCAGCAGGGTAAGTGCGTTTCGCGGGGCAGCGCCTTCGGCGTCATTGTCGAAATAAACGTGCACGGCGCGATTCTCTTTTAGCCAGCGCTGAATGCGTGCAGCCCATTTTCGGAGGGCGGGCTTGCTGTAGTTGGATGCGTATTTCCGGCTGTGACCGTGCAACCGAATATAAACGAGATTGCTCGTGACCTCCTCCCACATTCGCCAGTCCGGCGCGTCGGACATGCAGACCGCGACGGCGTATTTTCGCAGGCATTCGGCGACTTCATCATCGAACCAGGATTTGTGGCGAAACTCGATTGCATGTGGTGTGGTTTTCCAATGTCGTAAGGTTTTTAGAAACTTCTCCAACCGCTCAGGGTCTTTTTTCAGAAAAGCTGGAAGCTGCCACACCACAGCGGCGAGCCGTTTGCCTAGAGGCGAAGCCGATTCGCGACAACGGATTACTGGTTCTTCGACATCGAGCAACTTCTTGTTGTGGGTGACGTAACGGTGCCCTTTGATGGCGAACGGAAAATTGCCCGGTGTTTCATCCCGCCATCTTTTGAATGTGCTCTTCTCCTGAAGCCTGTAGAACGTGCCGTTGACCTCAATTCCGGTGAAGCGTTCCGCGCAAAACCGGAGCCACCGCTTTTGAGGTGTTTCGGCATAGAAATCGTCGCGCCAGCTTTTGTAGTTCCAGCCGCTGGTGCCGATGTATGCTTTGCCGGGCATCATTGGTCCCTCTTTAAGGTTTCGCCGCGCGCCGCTGCTGCGCGCTTCTGAAAAATTCGTGCAACGAAGCCAGACGACTGAACTGTAAATCAACAGATCAAGCTCTCAGCTTGGTCGCGAGTCAGCCAAGGAATGACTGGCCGTTAAACCATCGGCCGGAAACGGCCGACCACTTCCTGCAAGCGGCCAGTGATTTGGCCTAACGAACAGACTTCCGCCGCTTCGAGCAACATCGGGAAGCAATTCTCACCGCGTTCAACAACGTTTGCGAGTCTGTCCAGCGCGCGTTTAGCTTTCTCGGCATTTTTCTTCTTAAATTTCGCCAGGCGATCAACCTGCAGCTGCTGCTTCTTCCGCGGGGTGCGCGCCAATTTCACTTCCGGTATGTCGTCCGCGCCGTTGCGATAGCGATTGAGTCCGATGATCGGACGAACGCCATCGTAAATTTGTTGCTCGTACCGATGCGCCGCGTTCTGAATCTGGCTACGCTGATAACGATCTTCCACTGCGGCGAGCACGCCGCCCAGCCGCTCGATCTCACGAAACTCGTCCAGGATGGCCGCTTCTACCGAGCGCTCGACGGCTTTCATCCCCGGCGAACCGCTCAACATATTCATGGTGTGTTTGAAAATGCCGGACTCTTCCAGCAAGATCGCCTGGCCGTGCGCGGCAAGCCGAATCCACTCTTCACTTGGCGTTGTGAACGGTTCATCCGCGCTGTTTGAATGACACGAATTCGTCGCGTTCATGTAAGCGAGCATTAATTCGGCGGCTGTGCGGGTGAGATTATTCTTGAATTCTGCCGCGATCAGCGAGCGACCGCTGGTCTGTGTATGCAATTTCAAAAGCTGCGCTCGTGGTCCTGCGCCAAACACATTCCGCATTCCGATTGCCCAGATGCGCCGCGATACGCGAGCAAGCGCGATATATTCGACGTCGAGACCGCAATCGAGAAAGAACGAGAGGCGCGGCCCGAATTGATCCACCGGAATTCCGCGCGCTGCGAACATCTCCGCGTATGCGAAACCATTCGAGAGCGTGTAAGCGGCTTGTTGCACTGGTGTCGAACCGGCTTCACCGATGTGGTATCCGCTGATGGAAATTGGATACCAGCGCGGCATTTCCTTTGTGGTGAACTCAACCATGTCAGTAAGAAAACGCAGCGATGCTTCAATCGGGAAAATCGTTTCATTCTGTGCCTGGACTTCTTTGAAGATGTCTGCCTGGATTGTGCCGCGGAGCTTTGGAACAACTTTTGGGCCAAACCTGCGCTTCGCCGCCGCGATGTACATCGCCATGATGATCGGCGCCGGACCACTGATGGTCATCGACGCGGAAAAATTCGGTGAGCCGAGATCAAAACCATCGTACAGCCGGACCATGTCCTCAACCGTGTCGATGGCCACGCCGCCCTCGCCGATTTTTCCAAACACGCCATCCGCGTCGCTGTCGATGCCATAAAGTGTAGGCCCATCGAAGGCGGTGCTCAGCCGATGGGTGCGCTGATGCTGGGTGAGATAGTGAAAACGCTCGTTGGTATCCTCTGCGAGCATCAAGCCGGAGAACAAACGCGTCGGCTCTTCCTGTAGTGGCAGCCGTGCCGGCTGCTTTTTCAATCGATTTGCAGGCGACACGCCTGCCGCTACAGGTTCGCCGTTTTTTTCGAAGCTTTCGATCTCGCGAATCGGTTCCAAATACATCTCGCGATAGGCGCCGTTCAGAAACGGAAATTCACCTGGTAATCCTTCAGAGAAAAGATACCGCGCGATTTCGCCGGGCTCATCGATCTCGGGTAGCGCCAGGCGCGGCAACGGCAGTCCGGTTGGCGTCCGCGAGACGGGGATTTTCGCTTTGGTATCGTTCCAGCGCCCCAGCAGTTCGCGCCCGAATTTTTCATCGGTGCGCGCACGCTTCACCTGATCGAGAACGAACTTGTTGTACTTCTCGATCGACTCAACGACTTGTCCAAGTTTGCTCATCGGTTCCTTTCTTCAGCGCCTATCCTGGGGTCCGGCGTTTGCCACAAACGCCGCTACAACTCGCTTCGCGAGATTAACCCAAATAATTCGTCTACGCCAGGATCGCGATGCCGTTTTGCCACTGTGTCAATCAGCCGCTGATTACGCCGGTTTTGTTCCAGGCGTTGTTCGATTTCCGTGTGCGCAGTTCGGGCACGCTGAAGATCGCTTTTGTTCACCACTACGATATCGGCAAGATCCAGCATCACGATTTTTTGGAGTTGCAACCGGCTGCCGTAATCAGGGTTCATTACCAGCACCGTCTGATTGACGATTCCATTTTTTTGAAACGGCATCGCCTCCTGGCCAGTGCCCACCGTTTCAATAATCACGTGATCGAACGCCGACCGGGCGAGTAGCGCCAGACAATCCTGCGTGGCGGGCGAAAGGCCGCCGGCCTGTCCGCGCGTCGCCATGCTGCGCATGAACACGCGATCATTTTGCGAGTTGATCATCGTGGCTCGATCGCCAAGTAATGCTCCTTCGCCAATCACGCTCGGATCGTGCGACAAAATCGCGATCCTTCCCTTCGGATTCCGATTCAAAAAGCGTAGTACCAGTTCGTCAATCAGCGTCGTTTTGCCAGCGCCACCTGGGCCAGTAAAGCCAATGACGTTTGTATTGCGGATAGCGGGCTGCGGATTGCGGATTTTTGATTTGGCGTTGCGCGTTGGGCGTTTTCGTCTGGCTGAATAAGCGTCTTCAATATCGGTCAGCTTGTGGGCCAGTTCCTGGCCAGGCGATTTGGCGCGCAATCTTTTCCCACGCGGGCTTCCGTAGTGCTGGCGGACATAATCGGTCATTTCTGTGAGTGAGGTGCCGGCAAAGAAAATATTGTCCACGCCTTTGCGCTTCATTGCCGCAGCGTCTTCATGCGTGATCGTTCCGCCACCACCGCCAAAGACTTTGATGTCGTTCGCTCCGTGTTTTCGCAAAAGGCCAACAACTTCGGCAAAGAACTCGATGTGGCCGCCGTTGTAACTCGAGATGCCGATGGCGCGCACGTCCTCCTGGATTGCAGCGCGCACGATGTCGCCTACCGAGCGATGATAACCAAGATAAATGACTTCGATCCCGTGCCGGATGAATTCCAGATTGATCGTGTTGATCGCGCTGTCATGCCCGTCGCAAATCGGGACCGCTGTTAGAATTCGAATCGGTGAAGTCATCGGAAAAATCTAGCGTTGAACCCTTAAATCGTTAAATCGTTAAATCGTCAAATGCCTGATCCACTCGATTTCAATGGCAAAGTCGCGCTCGTCACCGGTAGCTCGCGGGGGATTGGGGCGGAGATGATCAAGGCGTTTGGTCAATGCGGCGCGCAGTGCGTCGTGAATTATGTGGCGGACGCGCAGGGACAAAACAAAACCGATGCCACCAATGTGGCCAGTGAACTCAACGGGCCGCTGGTGATTGAGTGCGACGTGACGCAACCGACGCAGGTCGAGGCCATGATGAAGCAAATACAAGATCGCCATGGCGGGCTGGACATTCTCGTCAACAATTCAGGTATCATCAGCGATCGCACGATTAAAAAAATGTCGGTGGAGGATTTTGCGAGTGTGGTGCGCGTAAATCTCACCGGCACATTCACGGTCACGCAAAAGGCTGCCGCCATTCTGCGAAGTGGCGGCCGGATCATTAACATGTCGTCCGTCAGTGGGCAGCTCGGTTTATTTGGCCAGGCAAATTATTCTTCGAGCAAAGCAGCGATCATTGCACTCACGAAGGTTTCGGCGCGGGAGTTTGCCCGTCAGAACATCACCGTGAACGCCATCGCGCCTGGTTTCATCGACGTCGGCATGAGCAAAGGCATGCCTGACGAAGTGACACAAAATTTCACAAAACAAATTCCACTCGGCCGTCTTGGTGATGTTAGCGAGATCGTAAATGCAGCCCTGTTTCTGGCGTCGCCGATGGCTTCATACATCACCGGACATGTCTTGAACGTAAACGGCGGTTTCTACATGGGCTGATGCGGTTTCGCCAAGCCGGACTTCGCGGCAGTTTACAGCGTAGTAAGCGGCTACGACCGGCCAACTATTAGTCCAGTTTCTGCACGAGCAGCCAGACCAGGGCTGAGAGCATCGCCGCAAAAGTCGATAGCACGAACGTGGCGCGCTTCGTCTGGCGTATTTTGAAGGCAGGTTTGGGGATGTCGTCGTGAATATGGCTTGCCTCGAACAGCTTCATCAGCGCAAACGCGACGATGAAACCGACGGCGGCCCATTTCAGGCATCCCAGAAACATGTCAAGCATTCCGGTCCGATTCTAGCGCAGGCTCCCGCCGCGCTCAACTAGCGAAAGCTTTCGAACTCAAGCGCCCGTGTGCCTCGACCGAGGCATTGCTATTCCCGGCGTTGTGGGATTCGAAGGCACGGCGGTTTTTACTGTTTTTCCATGCCGAAAATCGGGCTGCCCTTGGAAATGCGTTGACTGTAATCTGGCGATTTGTTAACGCTCGCCTCTATGACCAAAAGATTCTTTACTTTCGTTTTTGCAATAGGACTTGCCAGTGCTTGCGCCGTGCAAGCGCAATCGCCAACCCCGGGCGAGTCGCCCGCAGGAGCACCGGCAAAACATCGCACGCACAAGAAAGCTCAAACGACGGCGTCACCAGGCGAAACCGCCGCATCTTCGTCGCCTGCTGCTGCACCGGCTTCTTCACCAGCGGCCAAGCGCGGTCGCAAAAAAGCGGAGGCCGGCACAGCAGCCAGTCCTGCTGCTTCACCCGCAGCTACGCCCAAAAAAGGCGCCCGCAAAAAGGCAGAGGCGGCAACGAGTCCTTCACCGTCGCCTGCCAAATTCTCGCTTGGCGAGCTATTCAAGCCGAAAAGTTCCGCTGCAACCAGTCCGGCGGCCGTCAGCCATGCCACTGCGAAGGGCACTGGCGCCGCAGCAACTAATCCGCCGGCACCCGGCGGTGGCCACGGTCGCGTGTGGGTTAATACCGACTCGCATGTGTACCACAAGGAGGGGTCGCGTTTTTACGGCACGACCAAGAAGGGCAAATACATGACCGAAGCCGAGGCGGTCAAAGAAGGAAACCGGGCCGCAGGCAAAGGCGAATAAACTGGAGAGAAATTAGCCGGTTCCTGTAGTGGCAGCCGTGCCGGCTGCGGGATTGTGCGTTGATGCAGGCGACACGCCTGCCACTACAGCCGGTTTGCTCTAGCACCGCTCGAGTTTTCTTTCCGTCAGCGGTCGGTCAGGCTTTGCAGCGCGTCAGCTAATGTTTCGAATGTAGCGATTTGGATTTCGGGGCCGTAATGAAATTGTGACAGAATATTGAGACCGATATCTTTGTGTGGATCGGGCATCACTCGCGTAACGGAGGAGACCCCTTTTTCAGCCAGCGTGTCCATGATCTTGGCGACGTGAGGGGCGGCTGCCGGATCCATTGATTCCAACCACCGGAAATCAGCAAGAACGCGGAAGCCGGGCGCAACATCGTGCAAAAGCTCGCGAACCCGTTGCGATACCAATTTCGCCTCTTCGGCCGTAACTCGTTGCAGAGCGCTGATCACCAGAAGCCGCTTCGATCGATCGATCTCAACCGAATACATTCTTTGTGATCACACGGTGCGGTCGATGCCGCAAGTGTGTCTGATTCGGTAGAGACCCGCTGTTCCTCGATTTACGATGTGACGACGGTAAGTACCGGGGGCAACCGGCTGCACAGGACGTGTTTAGGTTGTCGCTAATACGTTTTGCTTCTTTATTCTTCTCGTGACGACGACAGATATCACCGTCTGGATCATCTCCGCGCTTCTGGCGATCGGTATTGGCTTTAGCAAGTATGCCAAATGGAGAACGCGCAACAAGCTGGTGCGCGACCTGGTAGCCATGGATCCGGAACGCCGTGAAAAAGTCCTTAGCCGTATGAGTCCTGAACTTGCCATGGAAGCCCGGCAGGAATTAATGCGTCGATTTCACATAAGCTGACTTGCCGTGCACCTGTTTGAATTTCGCATTTCTAACTTCTCCTGAATTCTCCGATGTCGTCCGCGCGTTTTGAAATGGTCATTCCTGTGCTGCCCGGTGATATCGACGAGCAAAATCATGTAAACAACACTGTTTACTTGCGATGGGTCCAGGACATTGCGACTGCGCACTGGCGGGCTGTTGCCAGTCCGAACGCGCAGAAGTCCATCGGTTGGGTGGTCTTGCGACACGAGATAGACTACAAAGGGCCTGCCACGCTTGGCGACGAAGTAGTGTTGTGTACCTGGGTCGGTGAAGCGACTCGGCTGACGTTTGAACGATTCACCGAGATCCGCCGCAATCGCGACGGCCGGCTCTTGTCCCAGGCTCGGACTCTCTGGTGTCCGATAGACGCGGAAACCGGCCGGCCGGTCCGCGTATCGGCGGACGTGCGCACACAGTTCTCAACCTGAATTGGATTTCGATTAGTTGATCATTCAGCGTTGAGCGTTGAGCGTTGGGCGTTGGAAGTTTCATCTCCTGATTCACGGCCGGTCATCGCTTGTTATTGCGCGACATTTCTGAAGCCAGAAATGTTGCATATTTATCGACAGATCACGGCCCTGAAACGATGCCGTCCCGTGGTGATTGCGCAGAAGCGCGAACAAGCCGGGCGTTATCCGTTTGAGCCAATTTACGTCGTTCCCAAGCCGGCGACGCATTTCTTGCGCCGCTTTTGGTTCAGGCAAATGCGTGACGTGCCATGGCAGATTTCGGACCGGGAGCTGCGCGCGCTACAAACCATTTTGAGCAAGACCGCCGCCAGCCTGTTGCACATTTACTTTGGCCAGATCGCCGTTCATCTACTGCCGTTGATTGGCTCATGGAGCAAACCGTCGATTGTTTCTTTTCACGGCGCCGATGTGACGGTCGATATGAACAAGCCGGCGTATCGCGAAGCCACGCGGCAAATGCTCGACGCAGTCAAGCTGGTCCTTGTTCGTTCCGAATCGCTGCGGCGCGCGGTCATTGATCTGGGCTGTGACGAAAGAAAAATCGAGATCCAACGAACCGGGATCCCGCTGGACGAATTTCCTTTTCGTGAACGAAACTTCGTCATCGCGGCGATCGAATGGCGATTTGTCCAGGCTGGTCGCCTGATAGAAAAGAAAGGTCTGCCTATCACGCTTCGCGCTTTTGCACTTTTCCTGCGCCAACATCCAAGGGCAAACCTAACGATTGCTGGAGAAGGACCGTTGCTCGGCCAACTTCAGAAGTTGGCGGGTGAACTCAATATCGACCATCGCGTTTCATTCACAGGTTTCGTTTCGCAGGAGCAACTCCGCAAAATCTATGATGAATCGCATATTTTTTTACATCCGAGCCAGACTGGATATGACGGGAATCAGGAAGGCATTCCAAATTCAATGTTGGAAGCAATGGCCAGCGGCCTTCCGGTGTTTGCTACCCAGCATGGAGGCATTCCCGAGGCAATCGAGAACGGCGTTTCCGGCGTGCTCGTGCCCGAGCGCGATCATGAAAAATTGGCGGCCGCGCTTCTCGATGCAGTGAAAGATCCCGGGTTCCTTTCAAGGACAGCGCTAAACGGCGCCGGGTTCGTTCGAAAAAATTTCGATCTACGTGCGCAAGCGCAACGGCTCGAAGATACTTATCTGAAGATCGTTGGTCGGGGCGAATGACCTCACTCGGCCAGGCGGTTCCTGGCTGTTTTTCAGAAAGTGATGCGGCTGGACTTATCCGCTCTTGCGAAATAGAGATGCTAATATGAATTCGTTCCAAACTTCATTCATTGCGCTGATATTTTTGTTAGCGGCCGGCTTCAGCGCGCATTCCCAAACTCCGGCAGAAAAATCATCGGCACCTCTGAAAGCTGTCGCGGTGCTTCATCCCTCCGGTGGCAGTAAAGTTAGCGGTACGGTTACCTTCACCGAAGAGGCCGATGGGGTGCAGGTCCGCGCGGAAATCACAGGTCTGACTCCGGGCAATCACGGATTTCATGTCCATGAGTTCGGTGATTGCAGCGCAGCCGATGCGAGTTCGGCCGGCGCTCATTTTAATCCAACCCACAAACCGCATGCAGGACCCGACACACCGGAACGGCATGTGGGCGATATGGGAAATGTGCAGGCGGACGCTTCTGGAAAGGCAACGCTGAAATACGTGGACCATCAAATCTCGCTCACGAACGACGAACGATCGGTGATCGGACGTTCGGTTGTCGTTCACGAGAAGGCGGACGATCTCAAATCCCAGCCTTCTGGCGACTCCGGCGCTCGCATTGCATGCGGCGTCATTGGGCGGGCAAAAAGCCAGTGACGGCAATTGTGCCGGTGCGCATGTGCGTTCCCCTTTTTGGTCAATTATGGATCCCGAAACTCTTCGTTAAATCTCTTTGCTCGACAGCGCACTTATTATTTGATCAAATTGCAAAAACCAGTGCCGTCCACGCCTATGCCACGAATACCCAAAACTGAATTGTCGCCGGATAACGGCTGCGTCATCGACATGAAATGGAAGATTGGTCCGCTGAGTTATCACTCTTCTGCGGCGGGGAAAGAGCCCGTGCCGCTGGTGACGCAGTCAACTCGTCTGCCGGAACTCGTGCTTTACGATCACGTCGGGTTCAAGGGCGCCTACGCTCGGACCAACTTGAGTTTTCATTACGTCGGCGATTTTTGGAACGACCGGATCAGTTGTTTGATCGTGGTCAGTGGCGTGTGGCGATTTTATCGGGACGACTACTACAAAGGGCCTTACTGGGATCTCGGTCCGGGTTACTACGAAAGCTTTTTCTCCGCAAAAGGTCCAGACGACGTCGTCAGCTCCTTTCAGTGCATCGCCCTGACGTAACGAGGCGACCGGTTAGGCCGAATTATTCCGCCTAATTCTCGTTAGCTCCTATGCCGCGTCAGGAGCGTACTGACCAGACGCTGTGCCGCGCTGAAGAACTTCTGCGGCGCAACCCCAGGAAAGTGTGAAGCCGGCCCCGCCGTGGCCGTAGTTGTGAACGACGGTCCGGCCGTCGCTTAAGCGAGCGCGCTCGATGCGAATCCCTGATTTGCGGAACGGGCGCAGCCCAACGCGTTCCGTGAGAACATTCGGTTTCTCGATTTCTAATGTCCGGCTACACTCAGCGACGATTCGCGCTGTTGTTGCGGAATCAACGGCACGATCGTCGCTGGGATCGTTTGTGCCTCCAAAGACACAATCGTTTGTGCGCGGGATCGCGTACATGAGCGGGGGATCATCACAAACAACGGCGTATGGAAGATCTTTGATCCTGGGTACAATCGCGACCTGGCCACGGTGTGGCTCAAGATTGGTATCGTGGACGAGTTCGCGGGCGCCGATTCCAGCGCAGTTAATCACGAGATCGTACTTTGGATCGACGTCTTCGAGTTTTTCGAAATGCATGTTTTCGATCATTAAACCGCCCGCGGCGAGAAGACGTTTTGCCAGAAAATCGAGGTAAATGGTCGTGTCCATCAGCGGAACATCTAGCGAGAATCCGCTCTGAAAATCTTGTAGTCGCCCCGCTGTGTCGAGGCGCTTTTCACGCGATCCACGTGCACGGCGATATTGCGCCGTGGCTACAGCAGAAAGTCTACGAGCCCCGAGCGGAACCGCCCAATCAGGAATCTGAATTTCTCCAATACGCGAGAGCTGGCGCAGCTCGATCATGGAAACGCCGCTTTCGGCATCACGACCGACTTCGATAAGCGTTTGGTAGGTCTCGAGCGCCCAGAGGATGGCTTTGTCAGCCGGCTCGACATCGTAAGGGAACCAGAGCGCCGCAGCGACTGCTGAGGTTGTTTGCTGCCCGATTTCTCTGGCGAAGATCGTTGTGCGGTGCCCGCCCTCGGCGAAAACGACACCACACGTTAGGCCGGAAACGCCGGCACCCACGATTGCTACCCGATGCTTCATTGGAATCATCTACGTGCAATGGACCGCAGCGTCATATAAAATGGCGGGCGATGGGCTCTTTAAACCGAGATGGACTGACCGAGAAGGTGCTCGCGGGCGAACGAATTTCGACCGACGAAGCGCTCGAATTATATCGGCTGCCGCTGGAAGAAGTGGGTGCGCTGGCCGACGCGAGGCGCGATCTGGCCAAGAGCAAAAGCTACGGTGGACGTGGCTGTGAGATCGTAACCTACATCATCGATCGTAACATCAACTACACGAACGTCTGCAACGTCTACTGCAAATTCTGCGCGTTTTATCGAACGGAGAAGGATGAGGATCATTATGTGCTTTCGTTCGAGCAGATCGATCAGAAGCTCGACGAACTTTCCTCCGTGGGTGGGGTTCAAATTCTGATGCAAGGCGGGCATCATCCGAAATTGCAGTTCGAATGGTATATCGATCTGCTGCGTCATATCCGGGAAAAATATCCGCACATCAATATTCACGGATTCAGTCCGCCGGAATTTCAGCATTTCGCGGAGATCTTCCGAATGCCGTTGAACGAAGTGATTTCGGAATTTAAGAAGGCTGGACTTGGATCGATTCCGGGGGGCGGCGGCGAAATTCTCGTCGATCAGGTGCGGAAGAAAATTTCTCCGTTGAAAATTAACAGCGATCAATGGTTGGAGGTCATGCAAGCAGCTCACGAACTCGGATTGAAATCGAGCGCCACGATGATGTTTGGGCACGTAGAAACCATCGAAGACCGAGTCGAACATTTACGGCGCATTCGCGCTCAGCAGGATCGCAGCGGTGGATTTACGGCGTTCATCTGCTGGACGTTTCAGCCGCAGCATACCGTCTTGAAGACCCAATACCCGACCGGAGTCGCCGAATATTTGCGAACGCAGGCACTCGCCCGCATTTTTTTGGATAACATTGACAATATACAAAGCTCCTGGGTAACGCAGGGTCCGGAGATCGGCCAGATCGCGCTTAGGTATGGTGCGAACGATTTCGGATCGGTGATGATGGAGGAGAATGTTGTCAGCAGCGCCGGAACAACGTTTCGATTAGATGCCAAGCAAATTGAATTTCTTATTCGCGACGCCGGCTACGAACCGCGACGTCGAAATAATTGGTATGAACTTTTGAATTGAAAGAGCCTGCCACCTTGGAGCAAACTGGCCGCCTCTGTGAGAAATCTCACCTTGACGACTGACGCCTTCTTTCCGATATAGCGGCCTGTCCTGCGTGGGCTCGCTTACGCGGGGCCGCGCTTCTTAACCTATGAGATATTTTTCTGGATGGATGCGCCCCCCGCCTTTTGCAGTTTGGGCCGCTTCGATTTGCGCACTACTTGGCGCCACAGTCGTACGGGCGCAGGCACCACAGGCGGCGCCGCAGGGACCTCCAATCGTCCGCTCGGTTGACGTGGAATACACAGGCCCCGGCACTGTAAGCAAGGAACGAATTCTCGCACAAATGCGGACCAGAGTGGGCCAACCGTATTCCAACGAGGTGGTCGAGCAGGATATCGCAGCTCTCTACAAGACCGGTTCGATCCAAAATGTTCGCATTTTCGCTCAGCCGCAGGGCGATGGATTAAAGGTGATTGTTGCTGTGCAAACGCGTTCGATTCTGCGCGAGATCGTAATCGACGGCGCCCAACGCGTGAAAGCACAAAGACTGCGCAAAGAAATCAAATTAAAACTGAACCAGCCGGTTAACGAACAGCAACTGCAAGAGGCACGGCAGAAAATCATCGAAGTCTATCAAGGACGCGGCTTTACTGACGTCAGCGTTGAATTTCGCGTCGATCCAATTGACGAGCAGCGCGGAACATCTCGCGTCGTTTACACTGTCAACGAAGGAGTCAAAGGCGCAGTGAGCCGGATTAACTTCGAAGGAAACGCTCATTTTAGCGAAAAGGTTCTGCGCAAGCAGATGAAGACGCGCGCCAAGACCCCCATTTCCTTTGTGGATAAATCCGGCCGCTTCGATGATGTGCAGTTGCAACAGGATCTCGACAAGATCCGCGAATTTTACCAGGACCACGGCTACATCGACGTCGAGGTAAAAGACGTGCGCAGGGAGCGGACGGAGAAGGGCCCCATGATTCTCACCATTGTGATCGTTGAAGGCCAGCAGTATCACGTGCGCAAGCTGCTCGTTACAGGTTTCGAGAATACGAACGAGCAAAAGATCCGTGCGTTGCTAAAAATGAAGGAAGGCAGTGTCTATTCGCCCAAGCAATTACGCGATGATGCCAAGGCGGTGGCCGATGCTTACGGCAGTGGCGGCTACGTCGATCTCGTCGTGCAACCAGAGGGCACGCCGGCCGGTCCTGCTTTGATCGATGTGCACTATAATATAGAGGAAGGCGTTCGTTCCTTCGTCAATCGGGTCAACATCGAGGGGAACACTCGCACCAAGGACAAAGTCATCCGGCGCGAAGTACTCGTTGCGCCTGGCGACGTCTTTAACACCGTGCGCGTCGACATCACCAAGAAACGTCTCGAGAACCTGGGATATTTTGCAAAAGTCGAGACTTATCCCGAAGAGACCGACATTCCCGGGCGCAAGGATCTCACCATTCTAGTGCAGGAAAAGCGGACCGGTTCGCTTAGTTTTGGCGGCGGATACAGCACGGTCGATCAATTGGTTGGATTCGCGGAACTCACGCAAGGCAATTTCGACCTGTTCAACTGGCCTTCATTTACCGGTGGAGGCCAAAAATTCAGGTTACGCATCCAGTACGGCACACAACGAAAGGACTTCGTTCTCTCCCTGACCGAACCGTACTTCCTCGATCGGCGATTGTCCTTGAATGGCCAGGTCTTTTATACGGAGGCAAACTATTTGAGTGCCGAGTATAACCAGCGCAATTACGGGTTCGCGACGGAAATACGCAAGCCGCTCAATACATATACATACGCAACATTGGGGTACGGGCTGCAGGAGATCGAGATTTTTGATGTGGCCGCTAGCGCATCGGAGTTCATTCAGTCGCAGAAGGGTTCGTTCAGCGAGAGCAAGATTTTCGGCAGCGTCGTGTTCGACTCGCGCGATAATCCCTTGCTTTCACGCCGGGGACGACGCGTCACCTTTTCGCCTTATATCGCAGGCGGCTTTCTTGGAGGCGACACTCAGGTTTACGGATTGGACCTCGAAGCAGCGCAATATTTTCACCTTCCGTGGGACACCATTCTGGTGGTTAACGGCGAAGTCGCCGTCGCGAGCCAGTGGGGAGACGGGAGTAACGTACCTATCTTTGAGCGGCTTTATCTTGGCGGCTCTAATAACCTGCGCGGATTTCCATATCGCGAAGTTGGTCCGCAGGATGAAAATGGCGAACCAGTCGGTGGAAAGTCAATGTGGCGCACGACGATTGAATGGACTTTCCCAATCATTGAAAAAGCGCGTGGAGCAGTTTTTTACGATACCGGCTTTGTTAATAGCGACCAGTGGTCCTTCGGCTTCAACCATATCGCCTCGGACATTGGTATCGGGCTTCGGCTTGATCTGCCGATCGGCCCGTTGCGCCTCGATTATGGATATCCGATACAGCGCGACGGATATAACGGTGGCGGTCATTTCAACTTCAATGTGGGTTATCAATTTTGAACGAATATATGTGGTTGCAGTCTAACGCGATTCCTAGCACTGTATCCTCCATTTTATGAAAAAGTCTCTGTCTACAATCCTGGCATTAGCGCTGGTCTTTCCGATTGCGGCTCTTGCACAAGGCACAATGAAAATCGGAACGGTTGATATGCAGCGCGCTTTCAAGGAATACAACAAGACCAAGGAAGCCGAAGTAAAAATCAATGATGCCAAAAATTCCGCCAAGAAAGAATACGATGATCGAGCGGAGTCTTACAAAAAGGCGTTGGATGAAATCAACAATCTGAACAAGCAGCTGGAGTCGCCGGCGCTGAGCGCGGATAAGAAGACTCAAACGGCAAAGGAACGGGATGACAAGATTGCCAACATCAAAAACATGGAGCGTGAGATCAGCGATTTCCGTCAAACTCGCGAACGGCAACTACAGGAACAGTTGATGCGCGTGCGAGAAGGAATCGTAAAGGAAATCACCGATGTCGTGATGGAGAAGGTCAAAGCGAATCATTTCGACCTGGTGCTCGATAAGTCGGGTTTGAGCATCAACGGTGTCCCATTCCTGCTATATGCGCCGGACAATGTCGATTTTACGAATGACATTATCGCTGTGCTCAACAAGCCAGGACGCGCTGCGAGCTCAACTGCGAGAGCGAATCCATCCGCCAGCCCGGCAAAAGCTGCGAAGCCTTAAGATTTAAATTCGACAATTCGGAAATACACGCGAGCTAAACTCGCGTGTATTTTTTTCGTACGAATGAAAAGCAGCGACCCACTTGAAAGGGAAAGGATTGGTGGGCGGTTGCGGTCTGCGCAAATATGGCTTGCTATCGGACTCCGAATCCTGCCTGCGATCTTTGCTTTTCTCGCGTTCTGCTCCAACTCGCTCGCCGAGAATTGGGAGGCGACACTGAGCAAGGAGCCGATTGGAAATTTTCCGGAAATGCGCCCCTTGCGCGCGTCCTATCGCTTCGGGTGGTCTGGGCTTACGGCTGCTACTGGAGATGTTCATTTTACGAAGCCATCTGAAAACAAGTTTCAACTCGACGGAACGGGCCGAACCATTGGCTTTGTTCGGGCGTTGTGGAAATTGGATGTGAGCTATCAGGCGATCGCCAGTGCCGAGACACTGCGGCCAATCGAAACCCAGCAAATCGAGAGTTACCGATCAAAGAAAATTGTCACCCATCTCACGTTCACAAATAACGGGGTGACTCGTGCGAGAACAGAGGGGAAAGGCGCAGCGGAATCGAAGACTCGCCAGTTCAATTTTCCCAACCTGTTCGATTTATTTTCGGCCATGCTTTATTTGCGCAGTCAACCGCTCAAGGAGCGCACCATTTACCGTGTCGTGGCCTATCCCGCAACGAACGCCTACCTTGCCACCGTCACGGTACTTGGCCGGGAAAAAATCTCAGTGCATGCTGGGAGTTATAGCGCAATCAAACTCGATTTGCGGCTCAAACGGATTGGCAAGCAGCGCCAATTAGAGCCGCACCGGAAATTTCGTGGCGCCACGATCTGGGTGTCGGATGATCCCGAACGACTGCTGCTTCGCACTGAAGCGCAGATCTTTGTCGGCACAGTCTTTGCCGAACTGCAATCAGTTAGCTTCGACAATCCTAAATAGCACATACGCCGTCGTTCCTGCGCGGCCACAAGTTTGCGCGACGTTACTCCGGAACCAATTCACCGCGAGGCGGAGGGCCGGGCGGAGGGCGCCAGCGTCTGCGCGCGGGATCGTAAAATGGTTGGTGCGGATGCGGTAGCAAGCGAAGTGCGGCGAGCGTTCGCAGGTCAAGCTGGCCTGTTACCGGGAGCTTAGTGCGTGCTTGATACGCTCGCAGGGAAAGCTCCATTGCCGGTCCATAGACGCCGTTGACTTCCTCATGATAAAAGCCGCGTCGCGCCAGTGCGATTTGGGCAGAAATTATCACATTGTGTTGTACTTCGGGCGGCGCTGCTTCAAAAGGCGTTCGCGCAAGCACTCCGGCCCCCGAAGTAGACGGGGCGGCAGGGTTGGAGGGATACACTTGCTGATCTTGCGGCCCATTCGTAAAAGGCTGGATGGGTACGGGCGTCGCATTTGCTCTTTCGATGGGGGATTGCTCAGCTGACTTCGGCGCGACCGGACCGGTCGAGGCAGACTTTGCCGGTGGTTGCGCGGACGCAGAAGAGTTCATTCTGAGTGATTGAAGCGTTTCGTCGTTGAGCTCGCCGTTCACCTGCAGTCCATTGCGAATTTGATAGCGGCGAATGGCCGCGGTTAAATCCGCATTCTTTTCACCTGTGATCTCACCGTAATAGAAACCCTGATTCTTCAAAGCTTGCTGCACGCTTTCAACCACTTGATCCGCTCGTGCCAGCGCAAGTGACCCGATGAAGATCAGTGCAGTGATCTTGGCCTTCATTGTGATGTTATTTTGACGCCCTCGCTTTTTTGCTTATTCAGCGTTTCGCAGGACCTGTCACCGCCAATGTTGGCTTACGGTGACTCATCGCGCCACGATATTGCAAAACGCCGTCGGCAACGGCTGCGGCGATCTGGTCGCGGTAATCTTCACTCGCAAGTTTGGAAATGTCCTCTTTGTTGGTGAGAAATCCTCCTTCGATCAACACGGCAGGAGAAGTCACGTTTGCAATCACAAAAAATTGTCCGGGTTGTGTGCCTCGATTGATCGCTCGCGTGCGGGCTACCAGCGCTTCCTGAATGAATCCTGCGAGCCTTTGACTTTCAGGATTCGGCGAATTGGAAAGCGGTCGCCACACAAAAGGCAGCCACGAAGCCAGAGAGGAACTCGAACTGATTTGATGCGAGGCGTAGTAGGTCTCCACTCCACTGGCGATTGGCTTGTTGTCCTCGTTGAAGTGAATGCTGACGAAAATGCAATTTGTAATTCGATTCGCGAACGCTGCGCGATCTGCCAGAGAGACGTAAGTATCTCCCAGCCGGGTCATCAATGTCGCGATTCCTTCCGAGTCGAGCAGCCGATCGATCCTTCGCGCCACGTCCAGAGTGAGATCTTTTTCAAGTAATCCTCCGCACATGGCACCTGAATCCTGTCCGCCATGGCCGGGATCAAGTATGACTACTGCGAACGGACCGGATGCAGCCGAAGGCGCTGCTGACCTCTGCTCGGTGGGCGCCGACTTAACTCTTTTCGTCTGTTGCAACTGCATCCAGACGAAAGACGCCATCATCAGCAACAAACCCGAGAGAGCCAGAATATTCCGAAGCGTTTTCACTTGTGACCTCCGGACGGTGATTTTGCCTCATATATCAATCGCGAAGCAAGGGACGTAATTCCTTGTCTGACAGCGAACGATAACGGATTGCCCTGCCAGCATCACGCTCAAGCAATGCAGTTTCGATTCCAGCAATGGCGAGCTGTTCCTCTCGATGTTTCGCAACGGCGGTGCGTTCTGGTTGTTCTTTTACATCACTGGTTTGTAAAGTCATATGCCCAATGCTCCATGCGTCGAGCGCGGAGTTGAACGTCGTTTCAAGATCGGCATCCGGCGCGTGATGAGTTGCCAGAAATGCTTCCATTAGTTCTCTGGATCGCTGTGTCCCGCTGAGTGCGGCGAAGTCCTGCCGCGCCTGCGCGTAGGTTGCGCCGTTGGTGGCGATTTCTCCATCGTATTCTACTCGAACAAACAGATCCTCCTCGGGTCGTTCTCCGATCTCCGCGAAGAGCATTCGTGCCAGGTACGGAGGTCCGTAGACCTGTTCAAACGCGGCCTTCATTACCGGACTGAGCGAGTAGTGTACCAGTCGCCGCAATGAAACATCCGTCGCAGACCGGGTGAAGCCTTCGGTGCTGGCCGATTCGATAGCGGCCATTCGCAACCGCTCGATGTCTCCAGGGTGGCCTATCGCACCCATGGCAATTCTGTCATAGATCTCGAAAATCTTCTGACGCGTCTGACTCATGGTCAGAAACAAAATGCCATCTCGATAACCTAGCGCCGCGATCGGACTGCCTGGAGAAAGCTGCGCTTCGATGTATTCACGCCGGTTGGCAATCGCTTCGACCCAACGATACGGTTCTTCAATCATGCGACCGTTTCCTTGAACACAGCGGCAATTTTGCTTTCCGGCAAGGTCACGATGCCTTCGCGCGATACGATCTTGATCAGCGGATAAATTTTCCCGTCGCGATCTACGCCGCCTGTCGATGTGTCCGATTCCGCAGCGGTATCCAATGCACGCAACGCAATCGATACCGCTTCGTCTTCGCCCAATTCCTGCAATGGTTTCGTGCCCCAGTTGTTTTCGTAATAAAGAATGCCGCGCACGGCTGGCGATCCCGATCCCGTTGCCGCGTAATCGGTCACCTCAAATTGTGCGCCCATCGCATCGTAAAAATAAAGTCGGGCCTCAGGCTTCGGATGAAAATCGTAAGTCGCGAAAATCGGCACCACGACCCCAACGCCCTGCATGACGAACCCGAAATTGTCGCGGAGCAGCTTGGATAGAGCGCGTACTTTGCCGTCGACGCTCATTTCCTGCAGTTGTGTTCGCCGAAAATATTGGAACGAATGTTCGAGTACACGCGCCATTTCCCACGCTGTCGCCGGCACGCCGGCAATGGCCATAATCGAGTGCCGGTCGATTTCCAAAACCTTGTCCGCGCGATCGTACACAACCGTGTTGCCAGCAGTCGCGCGGCGGTCGCCTGCCACCAGCACGCCGCCCGAGAATTTGAAAGCGAGAATTGTGGTTGCCTCCGTTGGTTGCCACGCTTTCGGAGGCGTTCCCGCTTGTGAGGGGGAATTCGCGGCCGCCGGAGCTAGCAACCCTTTGCCCCGCAGCAGCGCAGGGAAATCACCGGCCGCGCCAGAGAAATTCTGGTCAAACTCCACTGGGGAGCGCTCCATTATTGGCCGGTGCGCTGGCGATAGCGCTTGGATTGATTGGGATCCACCTTGCGCATTTTTTTTAAAAGATCCTTAGTATCCGGCCGTGAAACGTCCGGTGAACGTGGACCTCCACCATCGCCTTGTTTGGGACCCCACGGACCCGGTTCCACCGGTTTCTGAATGCGCTCAGGCATAAAAAAATCTAAGAGCAAATATTGGAAAGGCAAGCTGCACGCTTTCCGTCGTTAAAAAGTTGAACGGTTGAACCGTTAAAAAGGTTAAAGCCGGAGTCCGTCTAAGGGTTGCAACCAATTACGAATCGCGCTTCCGTTTTGATGATGCTTGCCAGACAAATCTGCTGATGGCAAAGTTTTGCGCCGATGAAGCTCGGATTGATTTTTTGCGCGACATTCCTCGTCGGGTTGATTTGCGTTGCGTCTGCTCAAACGCCAGCGCCGAATTCTCCCAAATCAGATGGTACTCAGCTTGAAGCGCTGGCGAAAAAGATAGACGAACAAAACGCCAAGATTGACGCGCTTTCTCAGGAGATCCTCAAGCTGGAGCAGCAAATCGCGCACATCCGTCCGGGCGTTATGATCGGAGAAAGTACGCCTTCGACAACTACACCTACAGCTGAAGCCGGGGCTCAGGTGCATCCGGCCAGCGGGAACACGCATATCGTCGCACGTGGCGAGACACTCACTTCCATCTCGAAAATGTACAAAGTGACTGTGGACGAACTGCAAAACGCCAATCATATCGAAGATGGCCGTAAACTGCAGGCTGGACAGACCATCATTATTCCGGTTGCGTCGCCGGCGCCTTCCAGTTCGCCATCGCCAACAGAGTGATACCAGGCTCGTGAATCAAAGTTGGTTTCTGCGCAAGCACGAAGATGGGAGCACCTTCGGTCCGGTGCGTTTTGATCAAATCGCGCGCTGGGCGGCGGCGGCGCAGGTCGCACCACACGATACGCTTTCTAACGATCGGCAGACCTGGGTGAAAGCGCCGATGCTGGCTCAGCTCGGTATGGACTGGTTGGTGGAGCTCACCAGCGAGCATTTTTACGGACCGACAACCCTCGGCGCTCTTCAGGAATTTATTCGGCTTGGCGAAATCGACGGCGAAACTCTCATTATCAACACACGCAACGGCGCGCGTTGCAAGATCCAGGAAATGCCGCAGTTGTGGGAAACGGGACAACCAGATGCCGGAGTTGCCCAGACTGAAATTCAACTGGGCGATCCCGTTGGGCCAGCGGTGGCGGGAATGTCCATTCCTTTCCAAGAACAGATTCGTGATCTCGAACAAAACTTGGAAGAAGAGCGCCGCGCTCTGATGGAGGCCGAGCGACGCTACACCGAGCTGAAACAAAAATACGAAGCAGTCATTCAGCGTGTCGGAACTTAGACCGTGATCTGTTGCCCGCCGAAGGTCGCGTGGCGCCCGCAGGCGGACGTGCCAATACGCTGCACTCCGCTAAATAAACATCGCACGGAAGAATCTCGTAGTCGTCACCCCGGGGTATCCGTCTGTCAGCAGACGGGCAGCTCCTCTTCTGTCTCGGATGCCTGTGAAGCGACAATTTCTGCCGGCGGTTCCGTTTGCCGCACTGGGGAGCTTTCGAGCAGACTTTGCTGGCATAGCCGCGTATATTTTCCACCGAGTGAAAGCAGCTTGTCGTGCGTGCCGCGCTCAATGATCCGGCCGTGATCCAGTACCAGGATTTGGTCCGCACGGACGATCGTCGAAAGTCGATGCGCGATGACAATCGATGTACGGTTCGCCATCAGGCGGTCGAGCGCTTCCTGGATCAGGCGTTCCGTCTCGGTGTCCACGCTCGCAGTCGCCTCATCCAGAATCAAAATCGGCGGATCTTTCAACAGCGCGCGAGCAATGGAGAGTCGTTGCTTTTCGCCGACGCTTAATTTCACTCCACGCTCGCCCACGACGCTTTCCAAACCGCCTGGTAAACGTTGGATAAATTGCTGCGCGTTCGCCGCAATCACCGCGCGCCATAATTCCGCGTCAGTCGCTTGCGGTTTTCCCATGAGGAGGTTCTCGCGAATCGATCCGTTGAACAAGAAACTTTCCTGCGTCACCACACCGATCGCCTCGCGCAACGCACGCAAGTCATATTCACGGATCGATTTCCGATCGATGTAGATTTGTCCGCTGGTGAATTCATAGAAACGCACGAGCAGATTCACTACTGTCGATTTACCGGCCCCGGTCGCGCCCACCAGCGCGACGGTCGCACCTGGCGGCGCGTGAAAGGAAATATTCCTCAGCGCGGGCAATCCCTCCACGTAGCCAAAGCTCACGTCCTCGTAGCGAATATCTCCGAGAACTCGCGTGGAGCCGTGGTCAGCGCCAGCGGTTACAAATCCCGGCTCTGCAGGTTCGTCGAGAATTTCAAACACCCGCTCGCCCGCCGCGCGTCCGGCTTGCACCAGTTGATTGAGCTGATGCAATCGGCTCAACGGATCGTAGAGAAACGCGATCAGAATTAGAAACGCGACCAAATCGCCGATCTGCATCGAACCCGTCAGCACCGCGTGACTGCCAAACCCGAGCACGAGCAGCGCGCCAACCGATTCAAACAGTGACATCGACGGGCTGTAAATTGCCCATACCCGCATCACAACCAGTGTGGCGCGTCGCAATTGGTCGCTTACCCGGTTAAACCGCCCGTGCTCTTCGTTCTCGCGTACGAAACTTTTGATCTGCCGAACGCCTGCCAGGTTGTCGTGCAGTAGCGCGTTCATGTCTGACGAGGCCCGGCGCTGCAAACGATACCGCCGATGCGCAGTCAGCGTATAGGCGAGCGTGCCGGCGATAAGCAATGGGAATGGGACGAGCGCAAGCAATGCCAGCTTCGCATTCAGATAAAACATCATTCCTACAACGATGAACACCTGCAGTATTGCGACGATACCCTGCTCGATTCCGTCGATCAGCACACGCTCCACCGAGTTGACGTCCTCAATCACGCGCGTCATCAGGTCGCCGGTGGCGCGATTGTCGAACCATTTCAGTGGCAATAGTTGGATGTGCGAATACAAATCGCTGCGCAAATCGAAGATCACCTTTTGTTCAAACGTGTTGTTCAGGATGATGCGCAGCGCATTGAACCCGTGCTGCAAAAGAAATGCGATGGCTGCAAGCGCAATGAGCGGCAGCAATTTGTCCGGTCGACTCGCGCGTACGACGTCGTTGATGATCCATTTCGTGGTCGCCGGGAAAACGATCACCATCAGCGTGCTCAGGACCGCGCAGGTCAGCGTCCCTGCGGCCATCCAAGGATACCGCTTCAAATAAGCAAAAACACGCCAGACAGTGTTCATGACCGATCAAACGTCGATGCCGGAGTCACAACGTCAAGATAGGGCGATTGTTTCAAAACACATTGTCGCCCTGACAGACACTGCGTTAGTCTTGCTAATGACTAACGAATCACATCCTTTCTCGGATGAAATTCACATCGAGCAACTTGAGGTTTCTACTCGTATCGGCGTCCTGGAAGAAGAGCGCGCTGCTCCCCAACGGTTAACCATCAGTATTTCCTTCTGGCCATATCAGCAAACGCGCGATTTGGACGATAATATTCACCACGTCGTGGACTATGCAGCCGTAGCCGAGGAAACAAAAAGTTTCGTGCGCGATCAGGCGACCAATCTGATCGAGACGCTGGCCGATGGGCTCGCCACGCACTTACTGAAAAGATTTCCGATCCAGAAAGTGACGGTCGAAGTGCGAAAATTTCCTTTAGAAGATGCGAAACACGTCTCCGTGATTCTAACGCGCGCTGCATCGGTCGGTTGACCATGCGAAAAGGAAGATTCGATAAACCCGGCAATTGCCGCTGAGGACAGCGGCCACTACACTTCTGCCGTGATGAAAGACAGCTGGGAAACTGTGTCGAGCGAGCCGCATTTCGCCAATGCCCATCTTCAAGTTGTGACCGACCACGTGCGAACGCCCTCGTGTTCGCTCCCACGGACTTGGACCATTGTCCACCGTAAAGCAGCCGTGATCATTGCGCCGGTGATGCGGGACGGCCGAATCGTTCTCATTCGTCAGGAACGCATCCCCATTCGGGCAGCAATTTGGGAAATGCCATCGGGTCAGATCGACGGTCCCGTTCACGAAACCGCTGAGCAAGTCGCGCTGCGCGAGCTTCGCGAAGAAGCCGGTTACGAGCTTGCCAAGGATGGACAACTGATCGCGTTGGGCCATTACTTTACCTCGCCCGGCTTTACGGACGAACGCGGTCATTTCTTTTTGGCGCGCCCAGTGGAGCCGTGTTCGAACTATGTGCGCGACGAATCGGAATCGATTTTGGATTGCCGTGCCTTCACTGTTAATGACATTCGCCGCATGATTGCCGAGAACGAGATTTGCGATGCCAATACCCTCAGCCTGTGGGCGCGACTGTCTGCGCGCGATCTCCTTCCAGTTGATGAGCGCTAACCGCTTGTAATTTGATTATTGGCGGTTGCGTCGGATTTGGGTATTCGGATTTCGGGTTTTTGATCTGATGACGCTACGAGACATTTTCAAATTTCGCGAAGTGCCGGAGACCGAAACATCCAAGCCGTTCCTGGAGCACCTGGAAGACTTGCGGTGGACGATCGTAAAGATGGCAATCACGCTCTCTGCGGCGATGATCGTGTGCTTTGCATTTCGCTCGACTCTGGTGCGGATATTGCAGGCGCCGCTGCGCGATGTCGGATCACAAATCGGAACGCTCAAGGCGCTCGGCATCACAGATTCGATCGTGATTTCATTTCATCTGGCGTTTTACGCCGGCATCGTTCTCTCCTTTCCGCTGCTGCTCTATTTTATTGCGGAATTTGTTCTTCCTGCGCTTACCGCAGTAGAAAAGCGCTTCTTGCTTCCAGCTATAATAGTCAGCTTCGCGCTATTTCTTCTTGGTGTATCCGTCTGTTATTTTTGGCTGTTGCCCAAAACGATTCTCTTTTTCTTCCGCGACACCGAGTCGCTCGGATGGGCGCCCACCTGGACGGTGCAACAATATTATTCCTTTGTGACGCGATTTACGATCGGCTTTGGATTGGCTTTCGAGTTGCCAGTGGTCGTGCTGGCCTTGGTTCGATTTGGATTGATTACTTACAGATTCATGGCGCGGACACGACCTTACGCTGTCGTGCTGATCTTTATTCTGGCGACAATCATCACGCCGACACCAGACATCCTGACTCTGATCGCAATGGCGCTCCCGATGTGCCTGCTGTACGAAAGCTGCATCTGGATTGCATGGTTAATGGAGCGCCGCAAGTCCGGAAATTCTGAGCTTTCATGACCGGGTTTCAGGCTTGATCTGGGCGTCACTTTTTTTGGATCACGACGTGCCTGTTGATCAGGATCGGGCCCTCGGGGAATTGGACTGACTCGAGTTCGCCACGGCGAATCGGCCCTATGGCAGACACACGGGACCGGGGCGCGGCGTTAACCGTAGCTCGTTGGAGCATTGTGCTCGCGGCGCAGGGCAGATTACAGATTCGACATCTGGCGAAATTGTTGTCCCTGTGGCAATTGCCATCACTTAGCTCTTGCCACAATTGTATCGTTAGTCTTATTCTCGTAGCACTGTGAAAGAAACGCGGGTTCCGCAGTGGGAAGCGGAAAGTCGCGATGGATCATTCGCCTCCACGCGCTGGACAATAGTCCTTGAAGCGGGCGATTCCGCGACGATTTCCGCTCACGCATTCAGCGCGCTGTCGGAACTGTGCCAAATTTATTGGCGCCCGCTCTATTCCTTCTTACGCAGACAAGGATATGGCGCCGAGGACGCGCGGGATTTGACCCAGGGCTTTTTCGCTGACTTGATCGAGACTCGCGCGTATGCGCACGCCGATCGCGAGAAGGGACGGTTTCGTTCCTTTCTCCTCGGCACACTGAAACATTTCGTCGCGGACGTGCGCGATCGTGGACGGGCTTTGAAACGTGGCGGCGGAATGATTCTCCAGAACCTGGACGATAAAGCCACCGCAGAGGCCGAGGTGCAAATTGCGCGAGCAACAAAATTGCAGGCGGAGGAAGTTTACGACCGTGAGTGGGCAGCGTTGCTTTTGCGGCAAGCGCTGGATCGTCTCGCGCAAGAGTGCGCGCTCGCTGGCAAAGCCGAGATTCTCAGCCATTTGATGCCATATCTTTCGGCGACAGAAGAATCGACGATCCCATACGAAGAAATGGCTCAGCGAGCGCATCGGCCGGTCACGACGTTACGCAGCGATGTTGCCCGATTGCGCAAGCGTTATCGCGCAATTCTACGCGAAATAGTGCGCGACACGGTCTTTGAAGCCGCTGAGGTCGACGAAGAATTGCGATACTTATGCCGCGTCTTAACCGCTGCTTAACCCTAACAAATGTAACCCACTCTCCCGGCAGCCTCAGGGAAAACGGAGACCTGGATAGACTATTGAGCCCATCAAACGCTGTCACCATGCAAGATCTCAAGGCAAATCCGGTGTGGGACTCATTACGCAACAATCCCGCTTTCCAAAGACTCTGCGAGCAAAACCAACACTGAATCTCGACAGCGTTTTCGCCGTTCGCTACTCGCGCCATTACAGGGCCTTCCCCTAATCGGACGACGAAACTTCGTTCGTTTCCTTAACTTTTCTGCAATATCGCGCCGGATTTCCCGAAGTACATCAGTGGAGATCAAAATCAGATAAGGCCAAACAATGAAAGTTTAATAGAAAGGAAACTAAAAATGAAAACCTTTATCGTTTATGATTTAGATTCAAAAATGCCCATCGCTGTTGGCGAACAGGTAAGCGCGGAAACTGCGCGATGTTGTGCAAGCGCGGCGACTGGAATTTTCCACGCAAATCTTTTGGCAGAAGAAATTGATTTAGAAAAAAGAGTGTCTGCATCGCCGGAGTCAGGCACGATAGCCGGTGCGTAGACGCAGGGTTACGTCCTTTATGGCGGCACTGTTTTTCCGCCGGCTACGCTTTCGCAAAGGTCTCCACGCACGCGAGAAGCGGCATGAAAAAAGGATTGCTTTATCACTAAACCTATCCACCCCGCCAGATTGTGACGCGATGAGCTATAAGCGGTTTCGGCGTCGCCAGTTTTATTCTCGACATCCGCATATCAGGGGGTTTATAAGGCCTTGTCTTGAGGTAACTTGAGATGTTCGCGGAGGTTAAAGAGGAAATTGACCTCAAGGTCGCGCAATCGTTGCCTCGGTCGCAACTGAATAAGCTCGCCGCGTAGCCCACACAAATGCAATCTCCCTCGCAGCAGATTTTGACCTGCCCAATCTGCGGCGGGGCGCTCGAGGAAACATCGGGTGCCGGCTTCGGCTGCATGATTTGTTTGTTGCGCGCTGGAATCGGCAGCGAAGAAGAAGTGTCCCAGGATTCAACGAACGAAGCGTTGGAGGGCGATGGGCACTTCGGAGTTTATGAGATTGATCGGCGCGAAGACGGATCCCTTTACGAGCTTGGCCGTGGAGCGATGGGCGTAACCTATCGCGCTACTGACACAACACTGCGGCGCAAAGTCGCCCTAAAGATCATTAAAATCGACGTCGTTAAACGAAGCGTCGAGTCCCGTGAACGTTTTATGCGCGAAGCCCGCGCAGCCGCAGCGCTGCGACACGAAAACATCGCCACCGTCTACCAATTCGGGATTCGCGAAGAAACAGGCCAATATTTTTACGCGATGGAACTGATCGAGGGCGAGACCCTTGATGAACGTGTTCACCGCACCGGGCCACTCGATGCGCCCACAACCATTCAGATCGGACAGCAAGTCACGTCAGCGCTGGCCGCTGCGGAAAAGCACGGACTAGTTCACCGCGATTTAAAGCCCGCAAACCTGATGCTCGTCTCATCCGATGGCGAAACTGCGGGCGCAGATTTGCCTGCACCCGGTGCGGCAACACAGCGCCGTGGCCGCAAGACCACGCTCTTTGCCGTAGCCGCTTCGCTGCGTTCCGGCATCCATCGAAACCCTGAAAAACTGCTGGTGAAAATAATCGATTTCGGTCTGGCCAAGGCTCTTCATACCGAAACTGATCCGCAGTCGCTGACCCATGAGAGATTTGTGGGCACACCGGCATTCGCGAGTCCGGAACAATTTGAACATTCCACGCTCGATGTACGCTCCGACATCTACTCGCTAGGCGAAACGGTCTGGTTCGCGCTTACCGGGAAAACGCCATATGCGGGCCGTAGTGTTGAGGAGATTCACCGCGCCCAGCAATCAAGTGGTCTTCCTATCGAACAACTGAAAGCGGCGCATGTTCCGTCCAGCCTCAGGTCGCTGCTCGAATCGATGCTCGCGCTGGAGCCCGGGTCCCGGCCCGGCACACAGGAGTTGGCAGCGCGCCTGCAACGTTGCTCCCCGGAGGCGCGCCAGCTAAGACACAAGCGCGTCGCTCTCGCAACGGCAGCCCTGCTAATTCTCGGTGTCTCTGCGTTTTTCATTTTCCTTTCGCTGCGCACCCATCTGGGCCCACCGGACAAAAGCATTGCAGTCCTTCCGTTTGAAAACCTGAGCCCTGATCCGAATAACGTATATTTCGCCGACGGCGTGCAGGATGAAATTCTAACCCGCCTGGCCAGCTTGGCCGATTTGAAGGTCATCAACCGCACCTCGGTAATGCAATACAAGAGCGGAGCTGCGCGGGATCTGCGCACGATCGGGCACCAACTCGGTGTTGCGCGTGTCGTGGAAGGCAGCGTCCAGCGAGCTGGCAATCGGGTGCGCGTCAATGCCCAATTGATCGATGTCTCGACCAATCGGGCCCTCTGGGGGCAGACCTACGATCGCGAACTTGCTGATGTGTTCGCGATTCAAAGTGAGATCGCGACTTCAATTGCCCATCAATTGCAGGCTAGCCTTTCGCCACGCGAAAAAATTGCTATTGAGCAAGCCCCCACAAATGACATTCCGGCCTTTGAACTCTACGCTCGAGCCAAAGATCTTCTTGCGAGCAGAAATGCAAAAGGAAGTTTGCTCGAGGCGGCTGATCTGCTCAATCAGGCTGTGACGCGTGATCCATCATTTTTTAAAGCGTATTGCCTGCTAGCCTCTACGCACGACCGCATTTATTTTTTCGGTGACGACCATACCCCTGCGCGCCTGGCGTTAGCCGAAGCAGCCATCCAAGCGGCATTCCGCCTCCGACCGGATGCGGGTGAAGCACACCTCGCACGCGCTCAAAACCTTTATCGCGGATACCTCGATTATGACGGCGCTTTGGCCGAATTGGAAATCGCCGCCAAGACCTTGCCTAACGATGCCGGTGTTTTCGAGCTGAAGGGTTATATCCAGCGTCGGCAAGGTAAACAAGAAGAGGCGGTGCGTAGCTTGGAGCGCGCCATCGCCCTGGATCCGCGCAATAGTTTCACGTTACAGCAAATTGCGCTCAGTTATCGTCATCTGCGCCGTTTCGCTGAGGAAAAATCGGTTTTGGACCGCGCGCTCGCTATCGAACCGAGCGATCTCGATACCAAACTCGAGCGCGCAGCCGTGGATTTCCATTCGAAGGCCGATCCGCGCCCGTTGCACCAAACGGTCGATTCAATTCGCGCCACAAATCCCGGGGCCACTCAAGACATCGTCGACTTTTGGCTTAACTGCGCACTGGCTGAGCGCGATGCCGCTGCCGCAAAAAATGCTTTGATCGCAGCAGGCGAAAACCCGCCCTCTACAGACGAGGCAGTTACTTTCAGTCGGCTGTTCATGGAAGGAGTTATCGCCCGGATGACGAAAGATGATGCCGGAGCACATGCAGCTTTCACTGCAGCGCGCGCAGAGCAGCAGAAGGTCATTCAAGCTAACGAAAGCTACGGCCCCCCGCTCTGCGTAATGGGTTTGATCGATGCTGGGCTGGGGCGAAAAGAGGAAGCGCTCCGCGAAGGCCGGCGCGCAGTTGAGCTTCTTCCCGTGGAAAAAGATCCAATTAACGGAATCGCCATGGTCAAATACTTAGCGGTCATTGCTGCGTGGGTCGGCGACAAAGACCTCGCCTGCGAACAGCTTGCCATCGCCATCCACCCCCCGAGTAGACTCACCTATGGCGAGTTGAAGTTGCTCCCATTCTGGGACCCGTTGCGCGGCGATCCACGCTTCGAGAAGATCGTCGCTTCTTTGGCGCCGACACAACAGCGGCAATAGAACCGTGCAACCCTTGAGCCTGCTGGTTGCGGCTATGGGCGCCGGCACCAACCCGCGATTTAAAAGAAGGCAACCTGGAGAAAGCGGTTAGATAACGCCCCAAAAACGTCTTTTGGCTCGGGGCTGTTCTCCTTTGTCCAAAACAGACCGCCGCTTATATAGCTTCTCGTCAACAGGAATAGCTTTGGTTACCAAAAAGGAAGGACGGTGTATCTCAAAAAAGTGTCTTGCTCTGGTTAACCGGCTAAAACAAGATCAGCCTATGAATACAAAAAAACTTATCTGCATCCTTGCCGGCGCCGCACTCCTCGTGAGTTGTACGGAAGAGAAAAAAACTAACGCCCCTGCTACTACGGGTACTCGTCCCATTCCAACGCCCAGGCCGCGCCCGACCCGCCCTCCTCCCATGGGGAAAAGGACCGAAGCCAACGGAAAGGTGATCGGATTGACCAGTACGCAGATTACGCTGCAAACCAGTTCCGGGACAATTATCATCAGCCGATCGGACAGTTGTTTAGAGATCACAGGCTCGCTGGCGGTAGGTAACACAGTTACCATCATCTTCTGTATGCCGGCCAGCTGCTGCCCGGGCTTCCCAATCACCCGCGCGTCCATCGCGCTTGCAACCCGTGAAGCGTAGGTCTTTGGTCGAGCCGAGCGCCGCGACGTTTACTTGAGGAAAGAAGCAACCCGGAGAAAGCAGTTAGATAACGCCCCAAAAACGTTTTTTGGCTCGGGGCTGTTCTCCTTTGTTCAAAACAAGCCACCACCTATATAGTTTCTCGTCAACAGGAATAGCTTTGGTTACCAAAAAGGAAGGACGGTGTATCTCAAAAAGTGTCTTGCTTTCGTTAGCCGGCTAAAACAAGATCAGCCTATGAACACGAAAAACTTTATCTGCATCCTTGCCAGCGCCGCACTGCTCGTGAGTTGTGCCCAAACTTCCCCCATGGGGAAATTTGTCCCCATGGGGAAAAGGACCGAAGAAGCGGGGAAGGTGATCAACTTCAGCGCTCAGCAGATTAAGCTGCAATGCACTGATGGAACGGGAACGTGGCTCGTCACGCGAACGCCCACTTTGACAATCATTGGCTCGCTGGAGGTAGGTTCAACAGTCACCGTCAAAGACTCCCCGTGGTTGACTCAGGTACCCGCGACGAATTAGCTTGACTAGCCGTCGTAATTTTCTCCAAATCGTCACCGTAAACGGATTCGCACCAGGTGGAGAAGATTTCCTCCGCTTCGCTCTTCTCCTCTTCCGGACCGCGCTTTCCGGAGAATCAACTTCAGCCCAGAAAAGGAAACGAAATTATGAATCCACTTATTCCGTTAAAAACAATTGTGCTAGCGTTTGTGTTGCTTGTTCCGGCTAACCTTGCCGACGCGCAGTTCTTGGCAAGACTAAAGCCTTTGCCGCCACGAAAGGATGCAAGTGCTCTCAAGTCATTTCCCGCCCTTGCCCCTACCTCGCCGTGGCAACTGCTGACAAACCAACCTCCTGTTCTCGATTACACCGATTGCGGCCCTGGCAACCCGATTTTACTGACCGACGGCACCGTGATGTTAGCGGACAATGGTTGCCAGGATTGGTGGAAGCTCACGCCTGACGAGTTCGGCAGTTACGTGAACGGAACCTGGACTCAGTTGGCTTCGCTGCCAGACGGCTACAGCCCGCTGTATCACGCATCAGCCGTTCTTCCCGACGGCCGGGTCATCATCGAGGGCGGCGAATACATCTTCTCCAACGGAGTCTTTCACGCGGTCTGGTCAGATCAGGGCGCCATCTATGACCCGCTGGCCGACAGTTGGGCACTCGTGGCTCCTCCTCCGTTTTTTGGGGGCTTTGGGCCCTTTCCGAGAACGATTGGCGATGCTCAAAGTGTCGTTCTCTTCGACGGAACTTTCATGCTGGCCAACGCCCTCACCCGAGACACAGCTTTACTCAATGCAAACACTCTCACTTGGACACCGACCGGCAAAAATAAGTTCGACGTCCATGATGAAGAAGGGTGGACGCTGTTGCCCAACAAGAAGGTGCTGACGGTGGATGCCTATGTCTTTCAGTACGATCCTAGTGGCATGAACTTCGAGCTCTATAATCCCGCATCTGGCAAGTGGACGAGCCCGGGCGGAGGCACGGGTGTACAACTCTGGGATTCTGCAGCAAATTGCGGCGGGCAAATTTTCGCCTCGTTTGAAGTGGGGCCTGCGGTGTTACGGCCCGATGGGACCGTTTTCTACACTGGAGCGAACGGTTGCGGCGCGGCCCACACCGCCATCTATCACTCGGATACCGGGCTTTGGACGGCGGGCCCGGATTTTCCGGATTCCTTAGGTATCTCCGACGGGCCTGCGGCACTGGAGCCGAACGGCAAGGTTCTCATGATGGCGAGCCCATTTATCTTCCAAACCCCGTCGACGTTCTTGGAGTGGGACGGGTCGAGCCTGACGGAAATTTCTCCGGCTCCTAACGCTTCCAACGACTCGTCCTACTACGGCAACATGCTAGTCCTCCCGACCGGCCAGATTCTTTTCACCGACTTCTTCTTCGTCTCGGTTTACAATCCCGCCGGGAACTACAATCCGGCCTGGGCCCCAAGAATCCAGTCTGCCCCTACTCAAGTTACCCCCGGTGGATCGTACGTGATCTCTGGCCATGGTTTCAATGGGATGTCGCAAGGGGCTGCTTACGGGGACGATCAGCAATCGGCAACGAACTAT